>Ga0209490_10005827_pt1 | contig 11210 bp, 9 predicted proteins | sample MAT06_FD_187209 | JGI IMG/M metagenome (GOLD analysis project Ga0209490, IMG submission 187209) | Freshwater microbial communities from Lake Fryxell liftoff mats and glacier meltwater in Antarctica - MAT-06 (SPAdes) (version 2) | ecosystem: Environmental > Aquatic > Freshwater > Ice > Liftoff...
GTTCCGGTATGCGATCTTCAGCGATGCTCGATACCGGCCGGTGGGTGTTGCTTGTTTCCAGATCCTGGATCTGGAGGACAATGGGAGTGCTTACGGAGAAGCAGTGCGCAGGCTGGGTGCAGTGATCGGTGCCAGGGTGGTCAAGGAGTTGAAGGTGCGAAGCCTGGTATGCGGTAACGTATTCCACTTGGGCGACCATGGCGTACAGTTCATCAAAGGCATTTCGCTTGAAGATCAATTGAGCGCTGTGGATGTGGCCATGGCACAGGTGCGTACCGATGCGCGGATCGAGCCGCGTATCGCGGTATCGATCTTCAAGGATGTGGTGCAGGAGCAGACCGCCGCATCAGCGCTGGAGAACAGAGGCTACCACCCACTGGCCATGGATCTGAACATGGTCATGGATATTTCCCCGTCCTGGATCGATCTCGATGGGTATCAGAGAGCGTTGACCTCGAAGGCACGCACCAGGATCAGGTCCATTTTTGGGCGCTCTCCGGGATTGGTTGTCACGTCGCTCTCTGCGCAGCAGATCAAAGCGCTGGAACCAACGATCCAGCTGCTGTTCGATCAGGTGTTGGAACGCGCGCCCTTCGTATTCGGCCGCTTGAACGTGGCGGTCTATTCTCGATGGAAGACCGTACACGGTGATGGGTTGATGTTCCGGGGTTTCTTTGTGGATGGAGCGCTGGTCGGTTTCAGCGCTGCATTTGTCGTTGGCGACACCTTGGATGCACAGTATGTGGGTATCGACTATACGCAGAACGAGAAGCACATGATCTACCAGCGCATGCTACTAGACCTGTTGGATCTGGCGTTGCAGCATGGTTTGCGGCATGTGAATTTCGGTCGTACAGCCGAGCAGGCGAAGAGCTCCTTAGGGGCTGGACCGGTCCAGCTGCCATTCTATGTGAAGCACCGCAACAAGATGGCGAACGTGATCATCGGGCCGTTCCTGCGTAAGGTGAAGCCCAGCGACTTCGGGCCCCGTACCCCTTTCAAGAAAGTTGGACCATAGTTCCATCGATGGACCGCGTGTGGAACGGCGAGTTCGTTCATCCGGAATGGTGTGGCTCATTATACATCATTATGCATCCATTTGCCGATGCTCCGGTCCGCTCGATCGGATCCCCGGTTGCGGCGCAAGTAGCGGATCAGCACGATCCCAGATGAATTGGTTCCTCCACGTGTGAAGGAGGGTTGGTCATCGGCGCATGTTCTGCCCCGCGTGAACGCCTTTTGTATACACTTGCATAATGGGATCGTACACTATCTGTAATCGCTATACCGGTTGTGCTGGGTACGATTTGATGCTCTTGCTTTGGCGGGTGCCATTCCTTCGATGGTCGATCTTGTTCACTACGGTCCTTGTGGGTAAGGAGAACTTGGCACAAGGAGGCGTGCGAGCTATTTTTTGGGACTACGAGAACATTGGAGCGAACGCGTGGGTACCCTCCGTAGGCTTGGGATATGATCATGATCTGAACCAGCGGATCTCGCTAGCAGGGCAGGTGCGACTTGGCTTGCAGGCCAATATTGTTTCCATCGATTATCGCAGCGCCTATCATTTCGCTGATAACGATGGTGCCTCAGCCTACATGGGCCCTATGATCTCTTGGCGACGCTTTGGCAGTAACCGGAATAGCGGGTCGAGCTCAGGTAATAGCTTCACCACTGTGCCGATCGGAATGCGGGTCGGAGTACGCGGTGGATTGAAGCGGTTCTATGCAGACCTGTTCGGCTCTGTGTCCTATAATGTCGGTCAGCCCGCTGATGCTGTGGAGACCATCGGCGTAAACATTGTACCCAACGCGTTATCGTACTGCATCGGACTCCACATGGGTTGGGGCTGGGATAAAGCTCGCTGAGTGCCGAAGGTGAATAGCTTGACCTGAACGGCGCTTTACCCCGTGTCCTTCCTGTAGCCCAGCACATGGTGCGTTATACCATTTCGCATTTCAGATCCAGCCAAAGATGCGCCGCTATTTTCCCCGACAGCGGGATGGAACATTCGCAGGACGATCCGAGGAGATCGTTCAGCCCGCCGGCCTCCTGCGTCCGCCGGGCGGCGGACTTCGGCGCCGGAGCGAGCGATGGGACGACCTCCTCGGAGAAGTACTGCGGATGCTTCGGCTTCTCCTCAGCACAAGCAAAGAGCAAGCAGGAACTGTCCCGCCTAGCGGGATCGGGCGGATCTGTAATGCGAATTGGTATTGCACACATTGGGTAGCCTGTATCATCCCAATGAAAGCTCAGTGCGCCTCGCATGTTCACGTCCTGCTCAGTCCACCATGATCTTTCCGGTCGCGATGCGATCACCACTTACAACTCGGTAGACGTACAAGCCGGCACCAAAGTCCTCCACGTTCCAATGGATGCGATGCTGTATGCCCGTTGTGAGTATGCCGAGAGGGCGTTGCTCAACCAGCACCCCGCTCAGCGAATAGATCTCTACAACAGTGGGTAACTCGGCACTGTTGCCCTTGATCACCAGTGTAGCATCAGTGCGAGCAGGGTTCGGGAAAACCTCAACGGATAGCAATTCATCCATGACCATGGGCGACGAGGCATTGCCTTCGATCGGGTCGTTCTGAAGTGCCATGCCCAATGCCGATGGGCAAACCAGATAACCGCTGCTGATCGTACCACCGGCGTAGCCTTGGTTCACTGCAGTGATCGCGATGTTCATCGCGGCACGAGTATAGACCCCTCCACAGCTGCCGATCTTTGCATCCGCTGCATCGATCAGTTGTTGTACGGTCCAGCCGGTGAAGGTGCCGCTGGCGATGAGCATGTTCTTGAGCGATACGCCAGCAGAGCTGAACGTTGGAAAGAGTTCATCGAAGCGAACGCTCAATTTCAACGCTACAAGTTCACCTGCCATGCTGTTGCCATAGGAGGTAGCGGGGTTCTGCAAGGTGCCGGTCGGAAGACGGAAGAGAGTGCCTGAGGAAGGTAGGAAGGCTGTTACTGCTGCAGCGCTTGTCAATACGAGTTTCCTCGTTCCGCAGCCGATGGTCAGGAAATTCGGTGCGGGGAAGGCGGCATTGAAGTTGCTCGTCAGATAAGCCGCAGGGTTGCTTCCAGAAGCAATAGCACCCCAAGTGCTCTGGGTTTCGGTGCGTATGCCTGCGCAACTGGTCCCTGTTGGCAGCGTGATGGTGGTGGAGCAACTGGCCGTGCAACCACGCGCATCCGTGACAACGACCGTGTAAGTGCCTGAGGCAGGTACCGTAAGCGACGCACTGGATCCTGCGCTAGGACTCCAGCTGTAGGTGTACGGTGCCAAGCCTCCGTTCGCAACGGCAGTCACGGTGGATGGCGATGCACCTGCGCTGCAAGCAACGGTTGGTCGCGCGTTAACGATCACAGCTATAGCAGTTGACGTCTTGGAACAGCCGCCATTGCTAACATTCACGGTGTAGCTCCCGGCGAGGGTGGCTGCATAACTGCTGGTTGTTGCCCCAGTGATCAGCGTTGTGTTCCTGTACCATGCGTATGTGAACCCGCTGCCGGTATTGGCATTCAAGTTCACACTTCCGCCGGAACAAAATGTCGTTGCGCCGCTGCTGGTCAGGGTTGCGTTCGGGGCACTTGGCACACTGATGGTCACACCCGCCGAGGCGGCCGTGCATGTACCACTGGTGGTTGCTACCGTGAACACGCCGCTCTGGAATGCCGTATATGCAAAGCTGGTTGCCCCGCTGATGGCAGTGCCGTTCAAGCGCCAGACATAGCTCGTGCCAGCGACATTGGCTGTGGTGAGGATCACATTGCCACCCGAACAGAAACTCGTTGGCCCTTGTGCGGCAACGGTTGGAGCGCTTCCGGCGCCAACGGCAACACCGATAGCGTTGGACATGGTCGCGCAACCACCGCTGCTGATCACGGCGGTATAACTGCCAGCTTGGTTGGCGGTGTAGCTGCTGCTGGTAGCTCCGGAGATCGAATTGCCATCGCGCCGCCAGGTATAGGTCAGGCCGGTGCCCGTGTTCGCGTTCAGCACTGCGCTACCTCCAGCGCAGAATGTGGTTCCGCCGGCAGAGGCGATAGTGGCTGTGGGCGGGGCGTTGGCGGTCACGGTCGTGTTCGCCGATGTGGTGGAGCAGCCGTTGTTGGTGACGGTGGCCAGATAGGTGCCACTCTGTGTGGCGGTGAAGCTGCTACTTGTGGCACCGCTAATGGTGGTGCCATTCCGTTTCCATACGTAGGTAAAGCCAGTTCCGGTGTTGGCGTTCAATACCACACTAGCTCCAGCACAAAAGCTTAATGGACCAGCAGGTGTAATGCTTGCAGTTGGGGTGATATTCGTTCCGGCACATTGGCAACTCGCGTTGTACACATCGTTGATCGTACATGCGTTATTGTCGTTGCACGCTGAACCAGTCGTGGCTGTTCCGCCAACAACACCCAAGCAATCGGCAGTTCCTGTGGAGGTGCCTGCGGACACACCAATGGCGCCGAGCGAAAGGTTCGTGTAACTGCCGCTGAAATTGGTCTCCAGTTTCACAGCCCGTACGAGGTATTCACGTCCTGCTGCGAAGGGTATGGATGGGTTCGTATGCGAAGTGCCTACAATAGGACCGGTTGTAAGCCGGGTGATCGATCCATTACTGGGATCGACCTGATAGATGTGATAGCCCGTTACAGTTTCGGCCGAGGCTGTCCATGCAAAGGCCGCATTGCCGCCCGAATTGGTAATGGTCAGGTTGGATGGTGGCGAGATCATCTTCATCCGCAGGCTGGGGTCGCCCATCAGGTTCATGTGTGTCCGTCCGATACTTGATTGCCAGCCCTCTGTTCGGGGCGTGTAAAGCCCCGTGTTGTTCATGCTTTGTAGCACGCTGTAACCGATGTTATCCCCCATGCCCATGTGGTGGAAATACCAAGCCGGTATACCCGCCCAAACACTGGTCAATCCATCGCCACGTGCGATCAGGGCGCGCAGGAAATTGTTCCGGTTATCCCAATCGTAGAAGTAGCTGCCCATGGACATATTGAAGGCTCCACCCATGGTGACCGAACTGGCCAGCTGTTGGGTGGTCGCTCCACCGCTGGTTCCATTGTAGGTCACCACCGATCCATCCAAGGCTTGCAGGCCACCTCCGCAATGGAAGGTCCAGAGATAGCTTTGCCCATTCGCGTAGTTAAAGAAATCCAGTACCGGGGCTGCGGGCGATGGGCTGGCGCTACCAGCCAATGGGGCCGTGCGCCAACCGCTACCAGCGAGTGGACTACCGGTCCATTCAAGTTTGTCGATCAGCAGGGCGCGCACGGTGGGTGCCCAACCTTTTATCTTGTAGTTATGGGCCTTGTTAAGGTAGGTGCGTATCAATTGCACTTCGGTGGTACCAAAGGCAGGCATATCGTGCAGATCAACGCGCCCCACTTGCAGTTCCAGGGGTGAGGGAAAGTCGCTTTGGTCGAATTTGCCATCACCGGGAATGTTCCGGGCTGGTAAGTATGCCGAGTTGGTGGCGTTCACACTGTTGTCTGTCCAAGTGCCGTTCATGTCCCCATAATACCCGTCGGTCGGCCGTGCTCCTTGGCCTTCCGAATGTCCATCTGGTGTAATGTTGCCGGAGTACGGAACGGGAACATGACCCACCATGTATACGGCTTTCACATTGGTCGGGTCGCTGTTGTAGTGACCTTGTATGATGCTTTTTACGCTGGTCACCGATGCCGTGCGTGATACATCGGAACGGATCACGGTCCAACCATCAGCACGCAGGTCATAGGTCAACTGGTTCAATTCGGTCACTAGCTGTGGTCCCAGTGTATTGTCAACGAGAAGGATCATCTTGCCTTGATACTCCGCCAAGGATACTTGTATACCGGTGCTCACATAGCCTGTACCGGTTACACCATTGGAGACACGCGCCACGCGATACTCGTAGTAGGTTCCGCCGGTCACACTATTGTCCGTCCATTGCAATGCGGTTGCAGATGGGGTGGCTATCGCCGTGCCCCAAGAGGTGGCGGACCTTGTTTTTCGGAATATCGTGATCGACGTTGTACCACCTATTGCGACCCAATTCAGGGTAACGCCGATCGGCGATGACTGCACCGATGCCGTGAGACGCACTGCCGTCCGTTCGGAAACGGTTTGTGGGAAGGTGTGAAGTGCGAGAAGGACAGAAAGACAAAGAATGCTTGAGCGGAGCATGATAGTTGTGAACTAAGGTGAACGAATGAAGCGAAAGAGGCGCCTTGAACGAATTGCCGGGGCCTAGCAATAGATGAACGGAACGGTGATACCTGCGTAATGCTGGCGTGCTGATAGGAACGGTCTCATTGCACCGTGGTCAACGATCGTGGAGTACGCAGAAAGGGCGAGTATTTCATGTGCCAAAGTTAGACCCGTGCTACGGTGCTTGACCAGCCATTTTCCCAGCATCGACGCTGGTTCCAGCGCTTGCCAACGGGAGTAGAACGCCATTCATCCCCGATCCAAACACTGTTCATGGACGCGTTGGTGATGTTGAGCGAATCGGGATCAATTCTGCCAACGGATGTAAGTGCCCGTTAAGCTCCGTGCGTGGCCCGTCAGGGATCAAGCGAACTTTCGTTCACACCTTCACTGGACATCTATTTGCTGATCCGGAAGCATGATCGTGTAGGTTGCGGCGGGCTGCTTGTAGCTATCCACGTACAAAACATGACACGCTTTATTTATGAGATTTTCGTGTTCATCTTTAGGTTGATCGCGAAAGGTGATCGAGCGATCGCTCCACCTGATGCGGACCAACGATCGAACGGTGGGTTGCTAGATCCAGCGCCGATCCTTTCGCAACTCCGTTATCGCTTGATCGTCTTATGGGCCAAGTGCATTGGGGCGGCGAAGTGGTCCAACGTCGTAGGTAAGGAGAAAGAGGGGCGGAGTATGGTATAAGAACTTCGTGAGCAGGACACCAGGTGGTGTTGTCCGTTGTACGGCGGACAACCGCGCAGCAAGGAGAAGTGGAACGGATAAGGAACTTAGCGCTCAGTGCACTAGCTTTCGCCAAACCCAGGAACATGACCACCAAGCGAGCGAACCGACGTAAACCACGGACCACCGGAGTTACAGTTGCCAAGTCGAGCAACACACGAGCCAAGCGCAAGACCGCGACGGCGAAGAAAATGGCATTTGCCGCCACCCAGGTAACGGCCACCAAGGCTCCTGTGAAGGCCGCACCGGCCAAAGCGAAAAAGGCGGCCGCCAAAGCGGTCAAGAAGTAGCACTGCTCGCAGCTCGCTGCGGCCATGGTCCGCTCGAAAGAGAGGATCGGCCCCGCATTACTCCGCGCTCTCCTTCGGCGTTGCTAGTCCCGGCAGCACTGGATCGATGGCCGTGGCGGGCGACTTCGTTGGTGCCGCCCAGATCCTGGCGATCAATGCGCGTTGCGCATCCACCGTCAAATGCAGTGGATCCCGCCAGAAGCTGCGGTCCGTTGGGAACATGCCTGGTACGTCCAGGTCGATCACCTCGGCCATGGTGCGTAACCGTGCCAAATAGGCTTCGCGCTGTTGGGTAAGACCTGCTTCCGACATGATGCGTTGCAGATCGGGGTGCGTTGGGTACTCCACAAGAACAAGCCGGATGCCGCGCGTCTTGCATCGATCGGCGATGTATTGCAACCGGTCGAACACGGTGCTATCGATCATCCAGTGCGTGGCATTTGCCCGTTCAGCGTCCAGCACCGATCGCCATTGGCTGGCATCCGGGGCATCATAATTAAGGGCAGTGGGGAATACGCTGCTAAAGACATTCAGACCAGCGGCCTCCATCACGCGCCTGTTGTACACGTAAGAGTACGGCCGTTCCAACAGTGCAGCCGGTTCTTCGTAGATGTCGAAGTTCTGGCTCACATGCAGACCGCGGAAGGCCACTTGTATAACGACGTTTTCCAGTGCGGCCAAACTATCGGCGTAGCGGAACAAATGGTCGATGCTGGTGTAGTTGCCGCCCGGTATACCGAAATTGAAATAGCGATCACCCGTTAGCTGCTCCAGGCTATCGAGATCGAAATAGGACAGGCGGCTGTCTCCCAAGAGCACGTTGGCGTTCGGGTTGCGGCGATAATCCACCAGCTTCCACATCATGTTGCTGAAGGGCATGGTGCGTCCACTGTGGTAGAGGTTCTTCTCTTTCAACTCGGAGGAGATCGGTCCGCCGGTATGGTATAGACAGTACGGGTCCACCCAGGCCACGAATGCGAACACCACAAGCACCGGCAGGGACAGCTTCAGGCACTGGAGTAAGAAGTTGCGCACCATGGTTCAGAACTGGAAATAGATGAACTCGCCTCCACCCAGCGGTGCGCACACGATAATGATCGCGATGATCCCATAGTACAAGGCATACCGCACGGGCCGTGTGCTACGGTCATCCATTTGCAGACCATATTGCCGCTCGCGATTGAGCCATTCCAGGATCAACATGATACCAATACCTGCAACCGAGATGGTGAGCGTCAAGGCGCTGGAGATCTCCGGCGAACTGAACAAGGAGTAAGAGAAGATGCGACCGATCACCGCATAGGCATGTTCCATGTTCTGGGCGCGGAAGAAGATCCAGGCGAAACAGACCATGGCGAAGGTCAGGAGCATCATACCCAGTTCCCGCAGGCTGGGTAGGTTGCGACCATTCGCTACGGTGCCGCTCATGGTCTTGTGCTTGTCCATGATCACCAAGGGGAGGAAGAAGAGCGCATTGAGGGCGCCCCAAGCCACAAAGGTCCAGTTGGCACCATGCCAAAAACCGCTTACCAGGAAGATGATCATGGTGTTGCGTACGACCATGCCTTTACCGCCTTTGCTCCCACCCAGGGGGATATACAGATAGTCTCGGAACCAGGTGCTAAGGCTGATGTGCCAACGGCGCCAGAATTCGGCGATGTCGCGCGAAAAATAAGGGAATGCGAAATTGCGCATGAGGTCGAAACCGAATAGACGCGCACAACCGATAGCGATATCGCTATAGCCGCTGAAGTCGCAATAGATCTGGAAAGCGAACATGATCGTGGCCAGGGCCATGGTACTTCCACTGTGCGCGGCTGGATCGGTGTAGTAGAGGTTAACGATCTGCGAACAATTATCCGCCACCACGATCTTCTTGAACAGACCCCAAAGCATTTGGCGCAGGCCGTCACGCGCTATGGCGGTGTTGAACGTCCGCTTCAATTCGAACTGGGGGATCATGTGCCGCGCACGCTCAATGGGACCTGCCAGCATTTGCGGGAAGAAGCTCACGAAGGCGAAAAAGGTCACAGGATCACTCGTTGCCTTCAGTTGTTTGCGATATACATCAATGGTATAGCTCAACGACTGGAAGGTGTAGAAGCTGATGCCCACGGGTAGCACGAGGTTCAATGTTTGCAGACCGAACGGCAGGCCCAGGACCGTGAAGGCCGAATGGAAGCTGTTGATGAAGAAATCGTAATACTTGAAGAATCCCAGCAGGCCCAAATTGGCCACAAGACTAATGGCCAGAAGGCCCTTGCGTCTACCATCCTTTGCGACACGTTCCAAGCCCAAGGCCACGAGGTAATCCACACCTGATGTGAAGATGAGCAGACCCAGGAAGCGCCAGTCCCACCAACCGTAGAACACAAAGCCGCATAGGATCAGGAAGGCGTTCTGTAGGCGAAGCTGGTCTTTCAACAGCCAATAGAGCACGAACACGATCGGCAAGAAGATCGCGAAATCGATGGAGTTGAAGAGCATGCGCTGGCGCTGTGCAGAAAAGACCGTTGTACGCGCCCGCAGAGTGAGAGGTTGCCTGGAGCCGTATCGTTAAATACTGCCACCAAAACTAGCTGTGGTCGCGCAGGGCAACACGCTGGGCGCACCGTGTATTCCATGTTCCTGTGTTGATGGCGGCCTTCCCATTTATGCGCACCTTGAGGAACGAAAAGGTGCTTAACTTTCGCTCATGTCCTTCACCCCCCGGACCATTGAGACGCGTATTGCCAGCATGACCCTGGCCGGACCCGGCTTCATCATCCAACGATTCCGAGAAGGGACGCGGATCGATCTGCCCGGATTTCAAGAGAACAGGGCGGCCCGCTTTGCCTTGGCAAATGGGGTCACGTGCGTCATGCTCAGCATCATACCCAAGGATATGGACTTCGATGTCAACGTTACCAATGTGGACCACTTTGCCCCCGAACGCGGTCAGGATACCTTGAGTGCGGTGGCGGTGGTTGTGGCGGACAACATGGCCGAAATGGTCTCAAAGCTCTACTTCTCTTACTTCCCGCAAGTCTTCCGAACCAAGGTAACGGATAACGAGGAAGAAGCACGCGCTTGGTTGGAAGTGCAAATGGTAGAACTCGCGCAAAGCCAGGAAGGGCAGGGGTTTCCGGCTTAGTGGACCGTCTACCACGAGGCTCGTACCGACGGCGCAGAGGCAACCGCATGGCAGGTAGTTCGTTCTAGGGTGCCTACTGGTCCAATGGCTGTGTAGGCAACCACCATGTACAATCCATCGACCGCCGTTGATCAGATCCGTAGTGCCGTATGAAAGGTGCTGTGGAATGCATTGGTACGGCCACTGCACGGATCGAGCGAAAGGCACCAGGCACATTGGAGATGCACTACACGGAGCGCGCGCGTTTCGACCCCGCATCATGCCAGGAGAATTTCCGCGCGCGCCAGCGTTTGGGCAAAGCGGGTGCCTATACGTTGCTGGTCACCTTGCCTGAAGGATCGGTAGTTGATGCCGACGCCACGAACGTGGACCACTTTCGTACGGAGAGCACACTGCGTAGCATCATTGCCCTCGCCGTCGTCGCGTCCCGAGCGGAGCTCAGGAGCATCGCTAAATTCTACTTGCGCTACTTCTCGCAGTCCTTTCCGGCACGTGTGTTCGATGATGTGGAAGAGGCCCGTGCTTGGTTGAACGAAGTGCTCGCGAACGTGGACAGGCAGCCTAAATAGTGAAATGTGCAAAGAGATGCACCTCTACTTCCACATGGTATAACATCGCAGCATGGACTGGCGCAAGTACATCGCGAGCGATCCCAAGGTGCTGGCGGGTAAACCCGCTGTGAAAGGAACGCGCCTTTACGTGGAGTTCATCCTGGGCTTGATGGCCAAGGGGTGGACGTAATACCATTTCGCATTACAGATCCGCCCAAAGATGCGCCGCTATTTTCCCCGTCGGCGGGATGAAACATTCGCAGGACGATCCGAGGAGGTCGTTGCGTAGCCGTAGCTACGGG
>Ga0209490_10005828_pt1 | contig 11209 bp, 8 predicted proteins | sample MAT06_FD_187209 | JGI IMG/M metagenome (GOLD analysis project Ga0209490, IMG submission 187209) | Freshwater microbial communities from Lake Fryxell liftoff mats and glacier meltwater in Antarctica - MAT-06 (SPAdes) (version 2) | ecosystem: Environmental > Aquatic > Freshwater > Ice > Liftoff...
TCCACCCAGCAAGGCCCCGCCAATCCCCAGCAAGATCGTGACGAAGATGCCTCCGGGGTCCTTCCCCGGCATGATCAGCTTTGCCGCTACGCCGACGATGAGTCCGAAGAGGATGGAACCCAGTAACTCAATATCCATGCCGTGGGTGGAGCACGTAGCGTGCCATTTGAAGGTGTTACTTGGGGGCCAAATGCCGCGCGAGATCACGAGCATCGTGAAGGACCCGCAATACCTCGATCACCAGATCGCGGCGATGTCGATAGATCAAGAAATGCCTGGGCTCTTTCACCCCCACCCCAGCCACATGAGTTCGGCTAAACGACAGATGGTAGGTTCGGCAACCATAGAATGCGATATCGGAGCGCTTCTTCGTACCCGGCCTCTCCGGATCATGGCTGATGTCTTCCAATGCCCTCACCATGAGAGCCTCGTAGCGTTCCCGGGCTGCCAAGCCGAATTCTTTACGGCTTCGCTTGAGGATAGCGGCGATATCGCGGCGGGCAGGCGGGGTGAGGCGTAGATCAAAGGGCAAATTAGCGGCCACGATCCTGCTCGGTCGCCAGTTCCACCTCAACCTCTTCGCCAATCTGCCGAACGAAGTCCTTAATCTCCTTACCGGAACGCAGCGTCACATAATCGCCGCGCTCGATCGCATCGATGCCTTCCTGCACCGCACTGCGCATCCACTCCACCTTGGCCTGCTCGCTCTCCTCCATCAGACTCAACGCTTCCCGCACCGCGTCGCTGGCATCGGTGAAACGGCCGGAAGCGATGCCCTCGTCGATGTAGTGGTCAAGGTGGTCGGGTAGGGTGACGTTGCGGGTCGACATGGCTTATCCAAACAAACCCATCAGCTCCCGGCTCGCGCTCGGGAAAGTTTTGAGTTGCGCGCCAAAGGCCTGGTTGGCCACCGCCAGGTACAGGTCCCCGATGGTACCCGTGTGCCGTGTGTGCCGGCCGGTGGCGAGGCCTCCCGCGTGGCCGGCGACGATCACCGAAAGGCCATTGTTCTTATGATCATTCGCTTCGGCGTGCTCATGCACAAAGACAATGCTCGTATGGTCGAGTAAGTTGCCGTCGCCTTCGGGCGTCGCCTTCAACTTACCCACTAAATAGGCAAATTCTTCCACGTGCCAGCGGCAGATATCGCGCATAATCCGCTGCCCGTCGGCGCCGCCGGGGGCTTTGCCGTCCTGGTGCGTATAATCATGATGCCGCGCGGCCGTGTAACCCAGCCAAGGAAAACGAGTCAACCCTTGGCACTTGGTCAACATATAAGACGCGACCTTCGTCTGCCCGCTCGCCAGCGCATGCACGAGTAAGTCGCTTTGGATTTTGGCGATCCGCGGCCAATCCTTCATGTCGCCGTCAAACTGCGGCTCTTCCACCTTGCGATAATTGGGCGGCAAGCTGGCAATCGCCCGTTCCACATCGCGCACCGATGCCAGGTGCTCATCCACGCGCAGATTATCTTCTTTGCCCAATGACTGCTTCAAAGTCGCCGCATCGGCCTGCACCGCATCGAGCACGCTGCGCTTGCGGGCCACCCAGCCGGCATCTCGCGCGCCAAACAAGCGGTCGAATAACTTATGCGGCAGCATCTCCGGCGGTAAGGCCCGATCATGCCCGGCCCAACTCATATTGCGCTGAATGCTCTCGCCAAAGCTCTCCTGCGAAACGCCGATTTGCAGCGAGCGGAAGCGCGTATCGCCGGCAACTTTGCCCGCAATCACCTGATCCGCCGAAGCTCCGCCGGCGCCGCGGCCGGTGAACGAAGTGCCGGTCATCAGCGCCGACATCGACCGGTGATGATCATTGCCCGGCCCTGGCAGGCGCGCGGCCGGATTGTCGAGGCCGGTGATAATGTGGATGTCGTCGCGAAAGTTGGCCAGTGGCGCCAAGCAAGGCGTCAGTGTAAAGTCGCGGCCCGTCTCCGTCGGGATCCAGTAGCGTTCCACGACGCCGTTGCCGTTAAACCACAGCACAAAGCGATTCGGCGGTGTCGCCTTGGCCGCCGCGTAGGCCGTGCCCTGCGAGTTGAACATCGCCACTAACGGCGGCAGGCCCACCGTGATGGGTGCACCCATGGCGGAAAAGCCCTGCAGCAGCAACCGGCGAGAGACGGCGCGATCTTTGGTATGTACGGAGGCCATATAAACTCAGTTCCTGGTCACCGCCGTTGGCGTCGGTGCCGGCGGCGGGTAAGTGGTCCACTTCACGAGCGACACGAGCAGTTCCGGAAACTGAAAACCCGAGGCCCGAAATTCCTGCGCGGCGCGCTCAAGTGCTGCCGAGTCGGCGGCCGCCTCATGCCGGCCCATCAAATAACGAAAAGCCTGCTTCACTACGCACTCCTGACACTGCGCGCTACCCGCTAAGATTTTACCGAGTTCCCGCGGCGAATTGAAGGGGGCGCTGGTGCCATTGGTACTAACCAGCCCGGCCAACCAGCCCGACGTGTCCAGCTCCAGGTCGAAGTTGGCCGGCTCATCCTTGCTGTTGCGTTCAGGCTGCACCGTCACATGCAGCTTCTCGCGCCGCGCGCCAATCGCGTCGAACTTTTCGAGGCCAAAGCCAATCGGGTCAATCAACGTATGACAACTTGCGCAACTGGGGCTGCTCAGGTGCATCCCCAAGCGTTCCCGCGTCGTCACCGGCTTTTCCTTGGTGATCGGTGGCAGATTCGTGCTCACCCCCGGCGGTGGCTGCGGCACTTCCTGACACAGAAACTGTTCGCGCACGAACAGTCCACGCGCCGTAGGGGATGTTTCGGCGGGCTTACTCGTAGTGGTAAGGAAACTCGCGTGGCCCAGCACGCCAGCCCGTTCCGTCGCCCCGGGCAACTCTACCTTGGTATATTCGTCCGACGGGGCAGTAACTCCGTAAAGCTTGGCTAAGTCCGAATTTAAGTAACTGTACGTGGCCGAAAAGAATTCCATAAAGTTACCGCGTTGCCAGATCAGAGCCTCCGCCAACCGCCGGCTCTCTTCCGCCATCGCCACCGTCAATTCGGGAGTAAATTGCGGAAACTGCCGCCGCTCCCGGATCGTGCCATTCAGCCGATCGAGCCGCAGCCAATCCACCAGAAACTCCTTCACCGCGTCATGAGCTTTCTCTGAAGCCAGCAACCGGCGCGCCTGTTTCTCCACCCCTGCTGGTGAGGCGAGCTCACCCTTAGCCGCGGCATTCAGCAAGGCCTCATCCGGCGTTGAGTTCCAGAGCGCATACGCCAGCTTCGAGGCCACCTCATACCCTTGCAACGACGCGGCCACTCCATGCTCCACGCGCATCAGAAACGAAGGCGATTGTAGCATCGCTTCCAAAGCCAACTGCGCACCCGCGTAGAAATTCTTCTCGGAGGCGAAAAGCTTCTGGTACCTAGTCAACTCAAGTGCCGTCAACGGGCGGCGAAACGCGCGGCGGCCGAATTCCTTCAAGAACCGGTCGCGGCAGAGTAAGTCCTGCGACTTACAGGGGATCAGATTTCGCGAGTCGCCCGTCCGAAAGGCCTGACGCGACAACTTCTCCGCGGCGCTGCTATAGGCCTCAGTCAACATGGGCGAAGCATTCTGCCCCGGATACTGATTGCGAAAGCCGTTGATAAAGTCTTCGGGCGGGAAAGAATCAGCCAGGCGCGACGAGTCGCCGAGTAAGTCGCGCATAGTGTTGTTGTACTGCGCATGCGTCAGGCGGCGCAATGCCCGCTTCGCCGGCCCGGCCTCGCTCGCCGCGGCCTTCACTTGCAGCGTAGCCAGATCCGCCGTGGCCAGATGCTCCACCCACTCGCGCAATACCTTCTCGTCGACACTGCCCGGTTCAATCCGCTTGCCGCCGGCATGCGCCACCCGCTGCGTTGGCTTGGCCAATAACAAAGACTTCCCCGGCTCCTGCCGGTTCACCAGCACATACAAAGACTTCCCGAACGCCTCCGTCGGTGCATGCTCCTCCGGAAACTTCAGCCGCGTGCCCGACGCGACACCATTCGGGTTGTGGCAACCGGCGCAACCCCCGCGCGACAGCACCGGCGCGACATCGCGCGCAAAATCGGCGGCAGAAAGCACGAAAGGGAAGAGCGCGAGCAAGGCGATGCGCATCCCTCAATTATAAGGCCTTAATGACGCAGCCGAGCGGGCTTTAGCGTCCAAGCTTGTAGCCGCCCCAGTTCCAGCAACGCTGACCCATCGAAGCCCTCCGGATGAATCACCCAGTCAAACGTCTTCTTCCCGTCTTTCGCGATATGGCGCTCAAAGGCCAACTTTCCTTCGCGCACCGGTACCGCTGCCGCGCCGTCGTCGTAAGCCAGCATCGTCGCCAAGCCGGCGAGCGACAGCGTCGCCGTATCGACAAAGACATGCGACGGCAGGCGGCCGGTTTGTTCGATATGCTCCACGGCCTGGCGCTTGGCGTACTCAAACTTCACCCGCGTCACCGGCGCGCTCACCGTGGTCGGCACTCGTTCGGAGGGGCCATCCACCTGCCGCGGCACCACGCCCAGCAGCGCGAGCAGCAGGTCCGCCGCCGAGTGCGCCCCCACCATGTCGATCGCGGTCCGGAACTGTTCGCGCGCCTGGGCCGCCGTGGGCCGCGTGACAGGGTCGGCCAGCAGGCCCGGCAAGTCGCGTGCGGTGACAAAACGGATACCCGGCGTCTGCTTTACATGGCGTACGAAGTCCAAAAAGATGCGATAGGCCTGCGCCGTCGCTTCCGGAGTGCGAGCTTGGGGCATTTTGTAATCGGCCGGCGCCGTATAGCGCCCATGCCGGAAATTCACGCCGTCCCAGAACTCGGTCGTCACCCATTCGGTGGGGTGGTAATAGCTTTGGATAAAGCCCGGCCCGCCCCGCTGACGTAGTTCGGCCACGGCGGCGTCGAATTTGCGGATCCCTTCCTCCAGGTCCTCCGGCCGGTTCAAGTTGGCGCGCGGCGAGAATTGCCTCAGGTTCAGCACATGCAGAATGCCGCTGTACCAGAACGGTTGCTGATTCAGCCCCACCTGGCTCGCCTCATCCATGTACGCCGGGATCCCCATCTTGCGCAACGCCGGCAAGCTCTGCGGACCCCAACTATTCCCCGGCTGGCCATAGCAACTCGGCGTCTGGCCGAAAATCCGCGCCACTTCCCGCGCCCCCGGCCCCTCCCGCCGTTCGAACTCCGCCGCGCCTTCCAGCCACCCCAGCGGACGCAAATAGACCGAAGGCGACGGCGGAATGGAGTGGTTGTTCGAGTGATACCCAATATCGTGTTTCGCCAGCGCCTGGATCACATCGCGCCGGCCCCGTTTTTCGAGCACCCGCGCCTTCTCGCCCACTACTTTAAACGTGGCGCGAACGCCCAACTGGTCCAATTCTTTCGCCAGCCGCAGCGCGGCGTCATCGGAAGCGGGGGTAATGTAATCCTCCGTGTCGAACCAGAGGAGGTAATAGATAGGTTCCTGCGGCGCCTGGGCGCCGGCCAAGACGGTGCAGAAGACGAGCAGACTGGCCAGAGATCTCATGACGCTCAGTGTATCGGAAATTTCGGCGTTCACCACGAACTTGTTAGCTGGAACCAACAGCTTAGCTCAAAGCGTTTGGTGGCGGCTGCTAAACTCAAGAGTAGTCGCAGGGTGGGTCGACCACGTTTCGCTTGCTTAGCTGCGACCGAATAGAATCAACAACTCCCGGGTTCGTTTCGTCACTTTAGGGTCATCGCCCACTGGCGAGGCCCTTCAAGCCGTTGCTAGACGCAAAAGGTGGAGCGCAGCGCCCGGATGGCTTTGTGCAAGGGTAGGCAAAGTAAAATTCCACGCAAAAAGTCGTCGCCAGTGCCGATAAGGTCATCATGCGCCTTGCTCCTTCCGAAGCCCAGATTCTGGACAAGCTAACCGAACTGCCTCCGTTCTCCCCAGTGTTGGTAAAGCTGTTGGGTACGTTTGGCCAAACCAACACCTCTTGCGGGGCCTTGGCCACCCTGATCGAACAGGACCCGATCCTGGCCGGAAGCGTATTGCGGCTGGCCAACTCCGTGCTCTATTCGCAGAAGCAGACCGTATCTTCGATTGCGACGGCGATCAATTTGATCGGCATGGACCGTTTGCGAAACGTGGTGACGGCGCTGTCGGTAAGCCAGATGTGGAAGAAGATTCCGAGCGCCGACGGGTGGTCAACGAGCGACTTTAACGAGCATGGTTTGGCCACGGCGATCCTGGCGGCGGTGTTGGCGGACCACATGCCGAACGACTTTAGCGAGGGCGCTTTTCTGGCCGGCCTGCTGCACGATGTGGGCAAACTGCTGATCGTCGTCGCGGTGCCGAATGACTATCGGGAGGTGCTGCGCCGCTATGAGGACGGGGATAGCGAGCGGACCTGGATCGAGTGGGAACGGGAGGTTCTGGCGACTGACCATGCGATCATTTCGTCGCTCACCCTTGAGCAGTGGAAGATCGCCGAACCGATCCGGCGGGCCGTGGCGGCGCACCACCAACCGGAGCCAGGGAAACTGAGCGCCGTGGTGGCCTTGGCGGATTCCATCGCCAACGCGTTGGGTTACTTTGTCGTGCCCCCCACCACGGTGCTGGCAGGACCTGAGCCCGTGGAGATCGTAGCCCAACTGTTGCGGCCGTATCGATTGCCGATCAAGGCGCAGGAACTGCTTGACACCTTCCGGAACGAAATGGAAGTGGTGCGCAGCGGCGCCGGCGGGTAACTGGGCTTTCGAGGGGGCTTTAGAGTTTGACTCTCGAGGTTCGCGAGAAGCTCTTTCTCGGTGCGCCATACCGTGCGCAGTTTCTTCGCGCTCACCAACGGTAGCTGGTCCTCGGCGTGCGGCGAGCCGGGTTGGGAAGAGTTTCCGTAGCTGGTGAGCGAAACGCTTGGCCCGGGCTTCGCACAAAAGGGCGCCCCGGCTGTTCCTCTCGGCTGGGCGATCCCAGTTACTCAGCACGGTATCGCGTTACCCTAAAAGTTGGCTTACTCACTCGTGATCTTTGACCTCGACGGCACGCTGATTGACTCCGAGGCGGACTTAGCCTCTTCCGTAAATGCCACTCGGCACTTTATGGGCAGGGAGCCGCTGGCCCCCTCCGTCGTGGCTTCCTATGTGGGCAACGGCGCCCCGGTGCTGATGCGGCGGGCCTTGGGTCCGGAGGCTTCGGAGCAGGATGTGGCGCGGGCGCTCGACTACTTCATCCGCTACTACCATCAGCATTGTCTCGATGAGACCAAGCTCTATCCGGGGACGCGCGAGATGCTCGACGCGCTTCACGCGGCTGACCGCCGCCTGGCGATTTTGACCAACAAGCCCGTTCGCATCAGCCACCGGATTGTCGAAGGCTTAGGCCTGAAAGAACACTTCTTCGAGGTCTACGGCGGCAACAGTTTTGAGCTGAAGAAGCCGCATCCGATCGGCATTGAACGGCTGCTGGAGACCACGGGTCTGTCGCCGGTGCTGACGCTGATGGTGGGCGATAGCGGCGTCGATGTCGAGACGGCGCGCAATGCTGGCGTCGCGGCTTGCGGCGTTACTTTCGGGCTAAGTCCACACACGGTGCGTGCCGCGGAGCCGGACTATCTGATCGACGCCATGGCGGAGTTGACCCCGATCGTTTTGCGGACATCTTAGAATCCGGTGGGCAAAAGCCGATACAATCCCCATGATGCGACTCATCCCTATTCTTCTGCTCGCCCTTTCGGCTTGTGCCCAGACCACCGTGAAGCCCGTCCCACCCCCCGGCGTCGAGGTCCCCGCGGCGGACCGCAAGGAGATCGAAGGCGGCCTCAAGCGTTTGGCCGACGCAATGGCTCCCCTGCGCCAACACCCGGACTTTGCCGATGTGGCCATCTTTCATCAGGCCGTGCGCTATGCGCTCACTTACAACGAATTCTTTAAGGCCGAGGAGATTTTCCGCGCCAAGGAGTTACTGAAGCAAGGACTAACCCGGGCCGAAGAGCTCGCCGCCGGGCGGCCGTCCTGGGTGCATGCCACTGGCCTGGTGGTGCGGGGCTATATTTCGAAGATTGACCATAGTCCGCAGCCCTACGCCATTATCGTGCCGCCGACTTACGAGCGCGAGCCGAATCGTGCCCGGCGCTTGGACTTCTGGGCGCATGGCCGCAATGAGACGTTGAGCGAAGTGAATTTTCTTTGGAACCAGCAGCGCCAGCCCGGGGAGTGGATTCCGACGGACGCCTTCCTGGTCCACCTGTACGGCCGCTTTTGCAACGCCAATAAGTTCGCCGGCGAAGTGGATCTCTCGGAAGTGCTGGCCGATATGAAGAAGCGCTATCCGATCGATGAGGACCGGGTATTGATCCGCGGCTTCTCGATGGGCGGCGCGTCGACCTGGCAATTTGCGACGCATTCGGCCGGGAAGTTCGCGGCCGCCGCACCGGGCGCCGGATTCGCCGAGACGCCGGTATTTTTGAAGATGAAGCCCGACGAGTTAGCCAAGATTCCCGATTGGCAGAAGAAATTATGGCGGCTTTATAACTCCACCGACTATGCCGCGAATTTGTATAACGTCCCCGTGGTGGCTTACTCCGGCGAAGACGACGGGCAGAAGCAGGCGGCCGATATTATGGCGTCCGCGCTTGAGGCGGAGGGGATGCGGATGACGCACGTAATTGGCCCCAAGACGGGCCATCGTTATCATCCGGATTCGAAGCCCATCATCGCCGCTAAGCTCGACTTACTCGCCGCCAAGGGCCGCGACTCCTACGCGCGCAAAGTGAAGTTTGTCACTTACACCCTGCGCTATAACCGCATGAAGTGGATCGTAGTGGATGGCCTCGAACAGCATTGGGAGCGTGGCCGGGTGGAGGCCGAATATGGCCCGACGGGCTTCGATCTGAAGACTTCGGGCATCACCGCCATGCGGCTCGACTTTGGCCCGGGCGGTTATTCGCTCGATGCGGCGAGCAAGCCCGCGATTCGGATCGATGGGCAGACGCTGACGGGTCCGGCGCCGTTTACCGATCGCTCTTACTCGGCAAGCCTGGTGAAGCAAAACGGCAAATGGGCGCCCGGCACGCCGGACAAGGCGATGAAGCGGCATGGTTTGCAGGGGCCGATTGACGATGCCTTCTGGAACGCCTTCCTGATGGTGAAGCCGACGGGGACGCCGATGGACCCCGGCTTAGTTCCGTGGGTGAAGGCGGAAAGCGAGCGGGCTCTGTCGGAGTGGCGGAAGGTCTTCCGGGGCGATGCGCCGGTGAAGGACGATGCTCAGGTTACCGACGCCGACATCGCCTCAAGCAACTTAGTGTTATGGGGCGATCCGGGTTCGAATGCGGTGTTGGCGCGGATCGCTTCGCGGTTACCCGTCAAATGGACGGCGGCCGGGGTGACGGTGGGTGCGAAGACCTACGCGCCCGGCCACGTGCCCTTGCTCATTTATCCGAATCCGCTGAACCCGGCCAAGTATGTGGTGCTCAATAGCGGCTTCACCTTCCGCGAGTTCGACGCTTTAAACAACGCCCGCCAAGTGCCGAAATTACCGGATTGGGCCGTAGTGGATACGGCCACTCCGCCCGATGCTTACGCCCCCGGCAAGATCGCGGCAGCGGGTTTCTTTGGGGAAGATTGGAAGCTTAAGTAAAAAAGGGCCCCTCGTGAAACGAGAGGCCCTGTCCAGCGGAGAAGCGAACTTCTTACCAGAGGAACTTCAAGCGGACCTGCATGGTGCGGGGGCTGAAGTTCTGGTTGGAGGTGAGCGACGGGAAGAGGGTCCCGAAGTTCGGATCGTTGGGGTTGTTGTTGAAGTTATCGTTGCGGCCAAAGTAATACTTATTGATCGCGTTGAAGGCTTCAAAGCCGAACTGGGCGCGCATGCGCTCGCCGAAGTTGACGTTCTTGATTAGTGAGGCGTCCAAGGTGGGCACGCGATGGCGGCGCAGGTTGGGCATGCGAAAGGGCGTCTGGCGGCCCGGGGCGGTCTGGCCGGGGGAGAAGTCGCCCACCCAGAGCCAGTCGTACGTGGCGAGGTCGTTGCCGCAGCCCGAGGTGAGCGAATACGGCATCGGCGTGCGCGAACCATCGTTATTCTGACGGACGACGCAATTGCCGAAGCCCTTCACCTGGTGCTGATTCCAGTTGATGTCCTTCACCACCGAGTCGCGCAGGGGCAGGACATTGCCGGGATAGTCGGCCGGTTCGCCGGTAGCCCACTGGAAGAAGCTGGTGACCTGCCAGCCACCGGCGAACTTGTCGGCCAAGCCGCTCATGCCGCCGCCAAACTTCTTACCTTTGCCGACCGGCAGGTCATAAGAAGTGGTGAACTTAAAGACGTGCGGACGGTCGTTGAAGTAGAGGCTGCGCTGTTCGACGCGGTTGAAGGGATCGACGAAGCCAAATTGCTCCAGCATGCGCGAAAACGTGTAGTTGGTGATCATGGTGAGGCCAGCCATGCGGACGTTATAGTTGACCTGCACCGAGTTGTAGCTGATGTTGCCATCGTTCAAACCTTGCTGCAGCAGGTTGCCGTTGAATTGCGGGAAGGGCCGGTTCAACTGATAGCGGGAGAGCGTATTGGCGGTAAAGAACGGCGTGCCGGTGAAGGCACCGTTGCCGCGGAAGGGGTTGTTTAACTGCTCGTTGCAGAAGTTGGGAACGCCGCCCTGCAGCGCATCGCACTGGCGCATGAAGCTGGCGCTAGGGATATTGCGCTCGATTTGGGTTTCGTGATTCCGCGTCCGGCTGCCGATGTAAGAGACATCGAGCACGGAGCGCGAGTTTACCTGGTATTGGAAGCCAAGCGAGAACTGATCGATGGCGGGCAGCTTGAAGTCGGTGGACCAATGCTGGAAGTCGCGGCCCACAAAGGTATTGGCACCCAGTCCGGCACCGGCGGGCCGGGCAAAACCATTGGGGAACGGATTGCTCAACACGCCGGTGATGGGCGTGCGGCCATCGTCGAGGCTGGCGACGATGGGCGTGTTCGTTTCAAAGCCCAGGCTGCGCAGATTGTTGTTGCTGGGGTTCATGTAGTAGCGTCCGAAGCCGCCGCGCACCACCACCCGGTCATTGAGCGAATAGGCGAAGCCGATCCGCGGCTGCCACGTGTTTTGGTAGAGATTGCCGGAATTGGCGGGGTTGCCACCCACGCCGGCAAACTGTAAGCCGCCACGGAGGGGCAAGCCCGGGACCTGCAAGGGCGAAGCCCCGGCGGTGTCGAAGCCGCGGTTGATGCGATTATACTTCTCAGTGGCTGGGGCGTTAATGTCGTAGCGCAAGC
>Ga0209490_10005829_pt1 | contig 11209 bp, 8 predicted proteins | sample MAT06_FD_187209 | JGI IMG/M metagenome (GOLD analysis project Ga0209490, IMG submission 187209) | Freshwater microbial communities from Lake Fryxell liftoff mats and glacier meltwater in Antarctica - MAT-06 (SPAdes) (version 2) | ecosystem: Environmental > Aquatic > Freshwater > Ice > Liftoff...
TCATGTGCGCGAAGTGCGTTCAATACTGTCCATACTACTTTGTAGCGTTCGTTATCGTCTAAGGCTTTATCGGCTTCCACATCAGATCGGACTAATACCGGAATAATAATATAACCGTATTTCTTGCCGGGAGATTTGCGCATAACCCGCCCCACGGATTGCACCACATCTACTTGTGAGTTTCGGGCAGAAAGAAACATAACTGCATCTAATGAGGGTACGTCTACACCTTCGCTCAAACAACGCACATTGGTAAGGATCCTACATTCGTTGTCTTTGATGTCGTCTTTCAACCAACTCAACAATTCATCACGGGCGGGAGCAGACATTGTTCCGTCAATATGTTTGGAAGCCACAGAAACCATTTGTTCTTTCTTTTCTGCGGGTAATGAACTAAGATAAGCTTCGGTGGCTGTGTTATAAGTATTGGTAATCTTTTTAGAAGCAACAATGCTTGAGCAGAAGGCAACGGCTCTGCGCATGGGTTCCGGGTCGCTTGCTTTAATTATCCCTTCATCGCCTAAAATTTGTTTTGAAAGAGCATTGATACAACCAATAAGTTTGGAAGCATCATCGGCATTGATTTCATTTTCTTCATCGGCAATCATTTTCTGGACTGCTGGCGGAACGTCTTTATCGTTCAATGTTAAAATCAACACTTTGTAATCGGTGAGCAACCCTTCATCCACGGCTTGCCCGAAACCAATGCGATAGATTTCTTCACCGTATAATTTCGGATCGTCCATTGAGCAAAGAATAGCATCGGCTTGCGCTGCTTTGCTTTTGCTGTCATCGTTGTACAGGCGCGGAGTGGCCGTCATGTACAAACGCTTTTTTGATTTGATGAATTTATTGTCGTGGACTTTAGTGAATGCGGATTCATCTTCACCCGCTAATGAAACGCCCGTGGTGCGGTGGGCTTCATCGCAGATGATCAAATCAAATTCTCCGAAGCCGTTTTTGATAATTTCTTTTTGAGCACGGGCAATTACTTCAATGGATTGATACGTTGAGAAAACAACGGTCATTCCTTTGTTGCCATTTGCCTTAATATGTTTGAACTGACTGATAATATCTTTTGTATTGGTAGATGCCGGCAAAGCCAAGTCCACTATACTAAAGTTATCGCTGTCGTCATTCTTTGTTTTCTTTTTTGAAATCTCTGGGTCGGAACAAATACAAATTGCATTGATGGGTTCGTTGGCATCGGAAGACCATTCGCGTAGTGTTTGTCCTAACAAAGCAATGCTCGGAACTAAAAACAGAACGAGTCCTTTACCTTTGGTCTCGTTCTCTGCGATGCGAAGGGAGTTGAATGTCTTTCCCGTTCCGCATGCCATGATCAGTTTTCCGCGTTCTTCTTTCTTGAAATGTTTGTGGGTTAATTCCAAGGCTTTTGTCTGGTGGGGGCGTAAAATCTTCTTCGCATTTCGCGAAGCTTCACCGTGTATACCTTTCTCTAACTTCTCCCAGTTGACAGGAGCTTCCTGTAAATCGTGAAGGTTTATTCTTGTTACAGGCGGGTTCTGATTTTTTATTGCCTCGGTTGCATTCGTTCCCCACTTGTTGGTTGTTGAAATCCAAAGTCTATGTGAGAAGCTAACTGTCTTTAGGGCTTCATTCTTAAACTCTCTGCTCGATGTAGAAAGGAAACTGTCAACGGCTGGTTTGTCGATCGATGCACTTTCCTGAAAGCACTTGCATTGGATTGCCCAATAGTCGCCATCAGTTGTCAGTGCGACCAAATCAATGCCTGTGTCGCCACCCCCTAAGTCGCTCTTTCCATGAAAAGCGCTCCACAACCAGACCTTTTTTAGTTTGTAGGCATACTTGGGGTCTGTCATTAAGTACGCTTGCATCAATCGCTCGAAGCGGTCGCCCTTGTCGCGTTCTGAAAAAGAAATCGTTCTGTATTTGTCTAGAATTTTATTAAAGTCCATCGGGCATTGGCTAAACCTAAATTGTAAAGTTATTCTTCAAATTTAAAGATTTAAGCGGTTTTTCCATGTCTTTTTTGTAAAACTGGAACCTGCTTGGGATTTCATTAATTGAGGCGTCATGGCTCAATTTAGGTCCTTCTTTTGATGTAGCGGCTAGTACTGTTAGATTAAAAAGGAACAGTAAGTGTTTTCGAAAATACTTCTGTTTCCATAAAACAAGAATTTAAGCGTTTACAAATTTTGGTTTAGTTAGACTATTAGTTTTTGCACTTTGTCTCTGTGCCGGATCTTCCAATTTATGAAGCTTGGTTTTTGGCTTTGCACCAACATGCCGTACAATCTGCCTGCCATTAGATCGCTCGATGTTGTTGTCAAGGCCTTTTTCAATATCAATCATTGCTTGAAGATCAAGCCAATACATTGGCGTTTTCCCTAGTGCCTGGCTCAGTTTCACGGCCATTTCAACCCCTACCCTTTGTTTGCCTTTAATCAAGTTAAAGCCACCATTTTCACGGGTGCCAATGTATAATTCAAAATATTTGACAGAAATATTGAGTGGCCTTATATATTCATCCAGTAAAATCCTTCCAAGTTTAGTGACCCTCTTTTTAGATTTTGTTGGTTTAATTGGCGTTATTTTAACTGACCCTGACTTCTCATTCAAATATTTATTCTCTAGGTAATTATTTTGAAGGTTGATCCAGTAGGACGTACTCTTGTCGAAGGCCTTCGCAAGCAGAGAAATGAATTGGAAGTCCATCAACTTTCTGCCGTCCAAAAGCCTCTCGAAGTTAATTTGGTTTGTACAGAAGAAATCAGCCCAATCACTCAAAGCTATTTTTGAGGGCTCTATGTATTCTTCTAGGATTATCTTCCCTGGGCGTGGGGGATTATCCACCACAGGTGGATATGAGCTAGTGAAGTTTTTTGGCGGGTTCCAATCGAAGTATCTTCTTTGATCGGGGTTTTTTTCTAAAAAAGAATCCAGATCATGCTTCGTCTGAAGATCAAGCCAAAACTTTCCCCTGGTGCCCAGCGCCTCGCCAAGTCGGCAGAGGAAATCATAACTTTGATGGCCATGTTGTAAATGAAAGAACTTACTGTGAGTATGTTCTAAAATTCTCATCTGGGCAACAAGTTGTCTATTTGAAATATTCATCGGGCGGAGAAAGTCATTCACCAAAATATCTCTCACCAAATGGGACTTTTGACCAATTTTCTTTTCAATCCTTTTTAATGGCCCATTTTTTTCTGTTAGAGTGTCCGTCAAGCAGCGTTCCAGCAAGAATGCATTTTGTGTCCGGATCATTTCGAGAGGTGGTATCTTTAAGAAATTCGAGAAGCTCAAAAGTATTGGAAGTGTCAAAGTAGAACTCCTTCCTCTTATGGCGGTATAAAGCGTACCAGTGTTTACCGACAAAGCATTTGCCCACCAACTGAACTGTTCCCGCGATGGAATTATGAGATTTTCATCTAGATATTGAGCCAAGCTTTGTGGCAACTCTTTATCGGATAATTTCATACTGATGGGTTACCTGTTTCAAGAAGAAGTTTAGTTTCAAATTTTTCAGTTCAGCCTTTGACCATACTGCTTCATATCCACTGATAAGGACAAAAACAAACCGGGCCTTGCCTTCCAATTCATTGATCATCCGCAGAAGCGTAAAAAGAAAATTGAAATTGAGATAGTGACAATTTTCGATGACGATGACCGGATTGAAAGAGAGCTCTGCCACCTTTTTTTTCAGACGGCTAATAAAAATCGCATGCGTAAAATCTTTTCTATCCATCCTTTTATGGGCAAATGCTGGATCTAGCTGGAGCAATAACTCCGCACTTATATATTTCCAGGTAGTACATTCTCCTAGGCGCACGGACAGCACATCCTTTCTATCGCTAAAATATTTTCGAAGAACCAAATTTTTATGCGGATCGTCTTCCTTGATGACCAGTACCGGGTCAAAATCTGTTTGCCGGCAGTTAAATATATGTTCAAAAGCCTGGGGCCATTGAATTCCAGGGCCGATTTTTTGGAGGTTCATTTTCTCCGGGGTTTGGTGGTCATTTTCTTTAGCGCGGGATTTTTCGAGATGACCCGCAGGGCATGTTGCTCCAGGTAATTTTCCAGGTACGGCTTGACCGTTCCAAAGCCCGAGGCCACCGCATGCCATTGTAGCACGATGATCGCTTTACGTGACAGGTCCACGTTTCGTCTGAGTTTATCTTGTTTCATCATGTAAAAAATAGATTGAACAGAAAAATAGTTACTGGTTAAAGATCAAAGAGTGATGTTGGTTCATGAACTTTTCACTTTTATATTTATGGTCAAATAAAGAACCTTTTATAATTTCTCATAAATCCGCTTTTCCCTTTTTGTATGCCCCGCCACCTGCCCACCAAAACCAATCGTCTCCCCGCCCCCCTCCGGCCCGCCTCGGAAATCCTCTCCGATTACGAGCAGTGGCTCCTGACGCATTATGGCTCCGTGGGCACCTACCGCGACCACGCCAAATCGTTCTTGAAACGATTCCGCGCCAACGGCTCGCTGCTCTCCCAGCTCGATACCTTCGCTGCCAAAAAGAGTATCACAGGCCGCTCGATCCTTAACCGCTTCCGGAAATTTCTGGAAGAGAAAAATATCCGCTCCACCGAGAACGACCTGAAAAAGGATACGCGCGAATCGCGGCTCCCTATCTCCAACGCGTATGTCAAACTGTTCCTGGTCACCTCGGGCGATCGGTTGCGGTCGGGAAAAACATTGAGCACTTATGCCACGATCCTCAACCACTACTTTGAATTTATCGGTGAGCTTGACCACTTTGAAAAACTGACGGCACAGCGGTTTATTTTCGCCAAGGGACTTTCGCCCTTCACCTCTTCTCTGTATGGTTCGGTGATAAAGTCCTTTGCCCGGTGGGCGTTGGGGTATCTCACCAGCCCCGATGAAGAACTCTCGGCACCGGACCGGAAAATAAAAGCTGCGTTGGCTGCACTCTCTATCAAGTCGCTCAAGGATGTGCTGGCCATCAAGACCAAAAATGCTTCGCGCCAGCTCTACTACAAAGAAAGCCTGACGTTGAAACAGCGCACAAAATTGATCGGCTCTTGTTCCACTGCCCGTGAGAAGGCGATCGTATCGCTGATGGCCTACAATGGCCTTCGTCCCGTGGAAGTGCAACGGCTCCAGGCAAGTGATCTTGATTTTCGAAAGTCCCTCCTCTCCGTTTGGGGGAAAGGAAAGAGCGCCCGCTCCAAAGAAGTCATTGTCCTTTTTAAAACGGTGGCGCTCCACTTGAAAGCCTATTTGCGCGAAGCGGCAATTAAAAAGGGCCCGCTGTTTCCAGGCCTCTCCTATGCTGATTTGCATCAGACAATAACCAGTCTGTTCAAGGAGATGAAGCTGCCGGCCAAGACCGCCACGCAGCTCCCCCACTCTCCTCACAGCTTGCGCCATACGGCCGGGCAATTGATGTATGATGAAGGCGTACCGCTGGAATTCATCCAACGCACCTTGCGGCATTCCACGATGCAAAGCACACTGGTCTATGCCCGCAAGGCCATTGAACGGTCTTATTTCAAACAGATGCGACACGTCTGGTAGCTTGTTGTTTTACCTTGTTGGCATTAATGGCCTTCTTTGCCTCTTTGGCTTTTCTTGCTTTCTTGGCAGCTTCCTTTTTTTGGAGAGCCAACGCTTCCTCCAGCTCATCTTCTTGCTCTTCGTCATCTTCGGAAGTTTTCTTGCCTGGCTTTGTATTCGGAACAACCGCTTGGCCGGGGACGGGTATCTTGAGCTCGGGACGCTCCTCTTTTTTTGCTTGTTCTGCTTCTTCCAAAATCGCATTTACCATATTCTCCAGTTCAGCGATGGTTTCAACCTTAGACTCCTCAAGTGCAACCAATTGGCTGGCGGTAAGGTTGCACGCGGCTCCATAGGCTGCAGCCTCATTGGCGCGTAAACCGGGAACGTTATACCACGAACTGACCCTACGTATGAACTCGGCCAAACCAGGGACCCCATTCTTTCTTGACCTCAGCAAGTTTTTTTGAAAGTAGGCCAGTCCAACAAAAACGAATGCGGTGGTGGCGATGGTGTTGTCACGCAGTTCAAAGAAGACTCCAAGAGCCCTTGGGGAAAGGCGGCCTGCATCATCGACTATGATTACCTTTTTTGAGTTGTCCTTTGTGAGCAAGTGGCTGAGCGTTTTCATTTTGACGAATAGCGTGTCGTGTACAGTTGGATAAACACCAGAAACCTGAAAGAGCATTTCATTAAAGAAATTGGAGAGCATGTAGGTGGTTCCGATGCGCAGGTAATAGACGTTTGAGTTTTCATTGATAAACTTCGCAATGGCAGACGACTTGCCCATCCCTTCCCGGCCCAATATGCCTACCATGCGAGACCGCCTCAATGCTACTTCCAGTACCGTAAGTATATACTGCTGTGCGTGGAAAATAAATAGGATCTTGGTAAAGAGGTGGTTTAATAAATCGATTCCGGAGAATTTTTCGTGTATGTTATTTTTCATGATTGAAGTGTTTTTTTTACTCGTAAATTGAAGTGAGTATCGCACTACGGGTGAACAGGTACTTTTGCCACCGTGGCCTCAAATTTTTTCTCCTTCATTTTTCGTTTTATAATTTTATTTTCGAGGGTTTCGCGCTTGACCGGAGCCCGCCCGTTTTTGCCGTTTACTACATCTTCATCTTTTTGGCGTGCATCCTTGAGATACTTTTGCGCTTCAAACAAAACCCGTCTTTGCTTTTTCATTACGTCTTTTTTGTTGTTCCGTGTCATGACCATACGAGGCTCGATCTTGCCAATATAGTTCAGGGTGCCACGCTCAAAGAGGTGGATCACCGACATGTCCTTGGGGTCATAGCACATGCGCACATCAGAATTTTTAAAGGTCCATAGCGTCTCAGCCTCTGTCACCTGGTAGCAGTATTCCACCCCATCGATCTGCAGGTCAATGCGGCCATCGTCCTTGATGCGCTTCTTTGTCTTGGCTTTCCAGAACAAGAGTGGCACCATCCAGTCTTGGAGCGGCTGTGTCCTTTTCGATTTGTTCATGCGGTAAGTGTCCCGAGGGGATATTTTTTTTTTACGATCATTGGTCATTGCGTTGTACTCTTCCACCATTTTTGCCCATTCGCTGGTCATCTCCTTTACCGAAAGCATAGAGGAAACTTTCGCGTAGAGCTGCTTGACAAACTCAGGTGCGGGGTTGCCAGCAATATTTTTACTTTTAACGGATTCTCCGATATACCACGGCTTATCAGCGTGTATTTTCTGAAATACCGCAAAGCTGGATTCGATTTCGGCTTTCCAAGTTGGAATATTTGCATAGGCCTTAGTGGTGATTACCCCTAGGTTATTTAGTCTCCTCAAAAAGCGGACGAAGATTTTCCGGAGGTATAATTTATCGTTATCGACAATGATCTCCTCAGGGAGAATGCAGTGCTCCACAAAGGCCATCTTAAAGGCATTTTTTGCCATCGTTGCACTTGGTTTTTCACCGATCGCCCAGCCAACGTATTTTTTACTGTGAACGTCCAGCACCACATACGCCCATAGTCGAATTACCGTACCGGTAACACTGCGACAATAAAATTGCAACTTATAAAAATCACCCTGAAACTGTTCGCCTGGTCCCTCTGCCAGAAAGCGTGTGACCTTTGGAAGGCCATTCTGCCGGCCGTGAATCTTTCCATCTGAATCGTACTCCAACACCTGACGGTCCAGGTTTTTTTTCTTCAGTGACTTGATGGACGAATCCGATAACTCCACTTTGAATTTGGCCAACACTCTTTTTTTGATCGAGGCAACGGTAAATCTTCTGGCGTCTCTGCACAGAATCCGCATGAATGCCTGGATCGCCCCTGTCATCTTTACCTGATGATCCCTCTGCTCCCCACGTGCATCGTGGATGATGGCCGCTGGGATACCGTCCAACCGGCACCGGGAAATCTTGCGCCAGAAATAGACTTTGCTTACAGTAAAAAATACAGGCTCAGCCAGTGCATCGATTTCGTTCCGGATCACTTTTTGATAACAATCAAAAATAACCTCTGTTGGCCATTTGGATTTGTACGCATCCAACACACCCTCGATCAATGCATGTGACTTCGCGTAGAGGATCCGCTCCGCTTCAACTTTGATATTGTCGTTGTAGAATTTGAGGAAGCGCGGCCACTTGTTGTCATAAAGATCCTGAAAGGTATCGCGCAAGTGATTTACTTCTAGATCCCTATTGATGTCCTGTTCCATTTCGTACTCTGCACGCAGCAACTCATAAGCGGCCTTCGAATCTTTGGGTAGCTTGATTTTTGTTTTGATGTTCGGGGGCAGCGCCTCGTCATAGTTTAACATGAGCGCACCCTTGTCGATGAATGCATGATAGTAACTGGTAAGGCCATTCTTGCATTTTGAAATCCCATTGCGGATGGTTTTCTCACTCATACCAAATCGTTTGATCAATAGGCCAGCTGATACAAAGAGATCATGACCGAAACCGGACGGTTTCTTGATGGCGTAATACGTCTGCGGACGGAACGCCCCGTAGATGGTTTCGGGCCGGGCGCTTTCTGTCGCGCTAATGTCTGTCGTTGTTTCCATGACTGTTGAGTTTTTTTGTTTCATACATTAGTTTGAGATTAGTAGCCTGGTCCTGAAGATTTGAAATGCTGCAATCGCAGCCCGACCGAGAGGTAAAGCGCAAAGAATAATATCGTGGAACCACTGGAAAGGAGTGTATTTCATTTTTTTCAAGGGGTCGTAAATTGATTCAGTTTGCTTGGTCAATGGTATGATGGTTTCTTTATGATTATCCGAGTACTGAATCCTATTCCATCGGTGAAGCGCAAATAGCAATCACCAGTAATATTTCTGTAGGCCTTCAAATGAGCCGCCAAAAGGCTTAATTCCAAAAAGGGTTCCCGACAAAAAAAAGGCATGCTTTAGGAAGGGGCCTTTTTTGATTCCGCCACCCCCAGCGTGTTCAATACAAATTTGGCAAGCTTCAAGTAATATCCACTTGCGTCTATGTTCAGCCTTGTTTGACTTCAAGGTCGCCTCGATTAGGGATTGTATTTTCGCAAGCCTAACCTGGTCGAGAAACCGAACATTCTTCCCTTCATAGAGAAAAAGAAACCCCTGCCAGCCTTTGTTAAAAGCGTATGCTGGTTCATGCTCGTTTGGGTTCTTTTCCCCAGCAACATATTGTCTGCTGGTTTCATTTTCGAGAGATTGAAAAATGGTTTCCAAATTAGTGTCTGTTTGTGTCGAGGTACTTTTTTCCTCCGGGAGTCTTCGCTGCGCAGCAGCCGGGCGCACCTTATTTTCTGTAACGGTAGTCTCCATGGCTATTCATTGTTGGTTAACGATAGGATCAATTCCAACGGAAAAGGTTGTCCACCTAGTTTAGCTTGTTCAATGGCACAACGCAATAACAGCGCATAAGGATTGTTGACGCAACAATCGAAATCCTTTTCCAAATGCGCTTCACGTAAAAACTCTTTTAGTGCGAGATACACCCCAATGTAATTGACTTTGTCCCTGAAAATAAATTCAGAAACTTCTAGCAGAATTAGATTGTTTTTTTGTTCGACCATTTTTTGTAGTAGCGTTTTACTTGCCAGCGGATACGGCAATGGCAATTGCAGACCAGGTGTTCGCCATCTAGAATCATCGCGGAAATTCCAAAATAGTTTTTCCTTCAATTCTGCGACTAGCCCCGCGAATTTAATCCGGTACATCGCCCACATTTCATCTTCTAGGAGCCCAAACTCCTGGCAGAGAAAATTGGCGCGCTGATGCGAGGTGTTAACAAAAGAACGTGATTCGTTCCTCTCTTCGGAAAACCTGTGATGTGAATTCCGGTTTTTTTGATAGCTTTTTGTTGTGATACACATAGGGAGAAAAATTAAATGGACAAAATTTATTTAACAACTTCAGGATATGAAAAGGGTAACACTAGGTTCTGAGTTCACCAGCGATAATTGTGGAAATTCCAGATTGGTATTTTGAAACGCTGCAATGCGCTTGGCATGTCTACAGCAATTCGACATACACAATTCATTTTCAAAAAAAACGAAACTGCTCGAATACAAAATTGACCCGATGAAAAGCAGTTTTTTAAAAAAACATGACGTGTTCTTTTACTCAGTGATTTTCCACATTGGGATTCCTAATTTTTGAGATTTTGATTTGTAGATGGCAAATAACGTCCCTGACTAAGATCAGACAAAACTTTGTACGCAGATTCAGATTCTGCCAGTGATCTTGGGAAGTCCTTCAACGCTTTTGCGTAGGTAGGCTGACTCCGCCACGATCTAATTTTATTTCGGACGTAGAGCGAATCAAATAATTGATAATTAGAATCCAAAGAAATTTGCAAGTTATTTTCAGTATGTAAACTACTGGTAAACTAAATGTAAACTGTTTAGGTTTACATGTAAACCATTTTAGTTTACATTAGGTTGTCAGTTGGTTTACATACTTGAAATCATTAATTTTGATTTAGCAGATCAAAATCCCTTAATAAGTCTAAAAAATTGGTATGAACAACAAGCTTTTTGATGGAAAATTGATCAGCGATTTAAAGTCAAAATCAGGTTTTGGCCACTCCGAGTTAGCGCGTAAAATTGATGTAACTAGACAACAGTTAACCAAGTACCAGAAGGGTGAAAACTCAATACCACGTGATAATCCAAAACTCATAGGTCTGTTAAAAGAAAACCAGATTGATTATCCTGATAAGGATCTTTCGAAGGAGCAACCGAAAATCAATATTCGGGAAGTAAGTAATTTTACTCTTATTAAAAAGTACGAAAGGCTCACTAGAGAGCGCCAGATAAAGTTTATTGAGGTATTAAAGGAATTGGAAAATGACCAAGTTGCTAGTGAATTTGAAGTAATAGAAAGGATATTTGAAGATCCTATAAATTCCTAAGAATATAAGTCAAAATATTAAGTTTACTATGAAAGACGTGATCAGTAATTCTCTGATTTGTATTAAATCCTCAATGGCAAAGGTATGAATATCAATTTTAGTTAATAGATTAATCAATTCACCAAAAGGTTTTCCTCAGCCAGAAATAGATGACCTTCACGGAAACTTCAGTCCTATTGAGCTGCTGACTTACAAAACACCATGTTCCAATCGAAGAATCATTTCAATCACAATTTGTGCGCCCTTTTCGTCCGACAAGTAGTCAATTGGTGCTTTACTTCCAGTAAAGAATGGAATGTTAAATAGCCAGTCAAC
>Ga0209490_10005831_pt1 | contig 11206 bp, 9 predicted proteins | sample MAT06_FD_187209 | JGI IMG/M metagenome (GOLD analysis project Ga0209490, IMG submission 187209) | Freshwater microbial communities from Lake Fryxell liftoff mats and glacier meltwater in Antarctica - MAT-06 (SPAdes) (version 2) | ecosystem: Environmental > Aquatic > Freshwater > Ice > Liftoff...
CGTACATGGGCGGGGCGACAATGATTTCGCGAGGCTAGGTGGCGACCACCTTCGTGCTCGTGCGCCACGGCGAGACAGAGTGGAACCGCGCCGGACGCATCCAGGGACATACCGATAGTGCGCTGACGGAGGCGGGTGTCGAGCAGGCGCAGGCGATCGGCAGGCAGCTTGCGAGAGATCAGTTTGATCATTTGCTGGCCAGCGACCTCGGTCGGGCGCACCACACGGCGTCGTTGATCGCCCCGCATGTCAATCAGACGATCAGGCCGCATGTGGGATTGCGCGAACGGGGTTTTGGCATCGCTGAAGGTAAAACGTATGCCGAGATTGACCGCGACCATCCGGAAATGTTTTCGCGCATCCGCGCGACCGATCCCGACTACGCCGCGCCGGGCGGCGAGTCTCGGAGGCAGTTTCACACGCGCGTGATGGAGACACTCAACGCTCTCGCGCAAGAGCATGCTGGTCGTAAGCTCCTACTCGTCACGCATGGTGGCGTGCTGGCGGCAATCTATCGTTCGCTGAACGGGCTGCCGATTGCGGGCCCGCATCAAATCGAGATTCCGAACGCTGCGTACAACCGCATCAGTTGTATCGACTCACTTTGGCAAATCGACGTGTGGGCGGGTACCGCCCATCTGGGTGAGCGTACGGATAATGACCGCATCTAGTTGGCTTTCTGACCATCAAAGTGTCCGCCTGGCGGGCGTTTTCAGGCTCTTTTGGCTGAAAATGCCCGCCAATAAAGGACTCTGCCGGTGCTAGCGTTTGTTACGGCGTCGTTCATGCGCCTGTGCAGCGGCATCCAGTCCGGCGTCGCCGCTCAAATCAGAGTCAAACGGCTTCTCTAAGCGCGTCAGGATGTCGGCGTAGTTTCGAATGTTTTCGACAAACTGCACGGCTTCATCGCCACGGCAGTAACCATGTTTGAGCGTCTCGTATATCTCCGGTTCCTTTAGTCTCGGATATGCCTTGCGCACATCGAGCCAGCTATCAGCGTTCAAGCCTGAGCGCGCGGTGAGGATGCGTGCATCCTCAAGGTGTCCATAACCTTGGTTATAGGCAGCCAATGCGAGCCATGTCCGATCCGGCTCCGGAATTCGGGGCGGGACGGTGTCGCGCAGCAGGGCAATATAGCGGGCGCCTCCCAGAATTGATTGCTTTGCGTCAAGGCGGTTCTGCACCTTCATGCGGTCGGCGGTGTCTTCGGTCAACATCATCAAGCCGCGCACGCCCGTGGGGGAGGTCGCGAGCGGGTCCCAGTGTGATTCTTGGTAGCCAACCGCCGCGAGGATCCGCCAGTCTATGCCTGTCAACTGCTGGCCTTCTTGGAAATGCGCGCGCAATTTGGGCAGATGAGACTGCATTTTCTCCAGAAGCGCTTCCGAGTCGATCGGCTGTATGCGATTGACGTGGCCGTAGTACCGATCCATCAACCGGTTCAACGTGCCATTGGTTCGGATCTTCTCGAAAAATCTGACGACGGATTGTTGTAGGTCATAGTCTGCGGCATTGGAAAACGCCCAGGCGACTTTTGCCTCGCGCCCGACGTTGAAGGCGGCACTGAGGTCTGGGTGGAGGCGTCGCGCGACGGCAAAGGCGAACGTATCAATCAGGGCAAAGTCAGCGCGCTTTGCCTCGATCGACTTGAGCAGTTCTTCGGTGCTAGCCGAGTGTGGCAATACCTCGATCGCGAGGTTGGGTGTTGAGCCAGTCATTTCCCTGGCAAGATCGTGGGCTGGCGTTTCCGCTATGACGACGAGTCGCCCGTTGCCGAGTCCCGCAGTGTTGCGCGGCCGTTTATCAGCCGTTCGATAGACAAGTTGGTATTGGATGGTTTTGTACGTTGGTCCAAAGGCAAACCGCTGGCGTAAGTCCGGCGACGGTGAGATCCCCGCTGCAGCCAGATGCCCGCGGTTCGCCTGCAACTGGTCGACCAGGTGCCCGTAACTCGGCATCACGCGGAATCTGACGGTCACCCCAAGTTCGTTCGCAAACAAGGTGGCAAGATCGTGTTCGAAGCCGGTCTGGGACTCAATGTCATCCGAATTTGCGCGCACGACGGATTGCGTGGTGGTTGGTCCGCGCAACGTGAGCACGACCAATTCTCCCGAAGCGCGGGGTGCGGCCAGCGGCGGCGCCAGCCAGTTGGGGGCATATTCGGTCCGACGCACCCCCAAACCCAGGAAGACGAGGGCGGCCATCACCGCAATTGCAATGAAGATGGCAATGCGCGCTTTCATGGGTCGAGTTTATTGGCTTTTGCAGCGCTCTGCGCAATGCGATAATAGGCCGCAATGGCACCTCCGAACACCAATAAGCCGCGCGTCTTGGCCATCGTTCCTGCTGCCGGGAGCGGCACCCGCATGGGGGATCCGCTACCCAAGCAGTATCTCGACATCAACCGCCTGCCGATGATCGTGCACACGCTCACGGCAATGGCGGCGGTGTCCCGAATCGAGCAGATTGTCGTCGTTATTGCGTCCAACGATGGCTATTGGGAGCAGACAGCCGGCCGCCACCTTGCCCAATTTGGCTCGCGCGTGGTCGCGCAGCGTGTCGGTGGCGTGACGCGCGCCGAAAGCGTACTCAATGGACTTCGTTGTGTCGAGTCTCTATTCGCACAACACGACTGGGTGCTGGTACACGACGCCGCCCGCCCATGCATACGTACCGAGTTGATCGAGCAGTTTCTCGACGAACTCGAGGGCGAATCGGTCGGCGGATTGCTTGCCTTGCCGGTTGCCGATACACTAAAACGCAGCAACAGTGACCAGCGGGTGGAAATGACCGTCTCGCGCGAACACTTGTGGCGCGCCCAGACGCCGCAAATGTTTCGTTTTGACTTGCTGACCCGCGCCCTTGGGGCGATGCCGAATGCGACCGACGAGGCGCAGGCAGTCGAAGCGCTTGGTCTCCAGCCGCGGCTTGTGATCGGCGAGAGTGCGAATCTCAAAGTAACCTATGCAACCGACATGAAGCTCGCCCAGATTCTGCTGATGGAAAGTGAGAGCCCGAAATGAGCAATGCCAACCGAGCGCCGTTTCGAGTGGGGCACGGGTTTGACGTCCACCAGTTGGTCACCGGCCGAAAGTGCGTGATTGGCGGCGTCGAGATTCCGTTTGAACGCGGTCTGCTGGGGCACTCGGATGCCGACGTGTTGTTGCACGCGATTTGTGACGCGCTGTTGGGCGCCGCGGCGCTTGGTGACATTGGCAAACATTTTCCCGAACATGATTTACGTTACAAAGGCATCGACAGCCGCAGTTTGTTGCGCCACGTTGCCGCCCTCCTACACGAGCGCGGATTTGTGATTGGCAATGTTGATGCGACCATCATCGCCGAGGCACCACGCATGGCACCACACATTACCGCCATGGTGGCGAACATCGCCGCCGATTGCAAGGTTGACCCCACAGAAGTGAATGTGAAGGCGACCACCACTGAAAAGCTGGGCTTTGCGGGGCGCGGAGAGGGCATCGCGGCTGAAGCTGTATGTCTGATCATCGCGCAGACTTAAGATTGCAAGGCGCGTCGCTACTGGTGGCGGCGGCACTGGTGCTGACCGGATGCGCGAGCGCGCCTCCGGTCGCGCCGTGGTCAGTTGGTGCGGGAGCCGACGATTTTCAGAAGACCGGCCCGTCGCAAGTGCGCGACGAGGTGCTAAGTGAATCGATCAAGATCGGCGGTGATGGTTGTCGTGGTGTGGTGGAACGCTATCAGCCTGTTGTGGCAGGTGGGGAGCCGTCGATACCGCTTATCTTTGCACACGGATTCTTGCGCGATGTGGCGAACCACCGCGACTTTGCGCGCCACCTTGCCAGCTGGGGCGTGCGCGTGTATTTGGTCGGTCATTGCAGCGGCGGTTGGTCAAAAAGTCGTGCCAATATTCCGGGCGGCGGTGCGGGAATACTCGCCGAGATGATGCGACAGGTCGCTGACGCGAGCGGCGCGAAGCAGGTCGTTTACGGTGGCTTTTCCGCCGGCGGGCGCGCCTCGCGCATGGCCGCATTTGCAGACACGCGAACGGTTGGCTGGCTGGGGCTCGATCCTGTCGACAGGATTGCTGCTGACGCACCGATAGTGTCGTTTCCCATGTATGCGCTATTCGCGCCGGCACAGGGATGTAACGCGCAGCAAATGGGCCGCACGCTCACCCAGTCTTCGGTGGAAGGAAAGTCGTTTGAGGTCAGTGGAACGACGCATTGCCATTTCGAAGCGCCTTCCGATATCCTCTGCCGCGCCGCTTGTGGTGAGCCCGGTACCGCGGTGCAAAACAATACACTACGGCAACGCATTTTGGCGCTGGCGACAGCCTATGTGCGCCGGCGCGCCGGGCTGGATGGAGACCAAACCGCATTGGTCTGGCGGGCCTACGACGGCGTATTCAAAGAGCTCATCGTCAACCCGTGACGTGTGCCTCGCTAATGTCGCTCTACTGCTTGACCTGCGCCAGCACCTCGCTTGTCCACGCAAGGCGCTCGATGAGCGTACGCAAAAACACGCGGTTAAAACGCAACTGGCAGGCTTCGGATAGCTGCTCGAGTTGCACATCCTGCATTTTGAGCAGCTGTACCTCTGAAACGGCCGTGATCGAGGCGCTGCGCTTTGATTTGTCGCCCGAGAGATAAGCCATCTCACCGAAGCAGTCGCCGTCCTTGAGCACATTCAGCAGCTTGCCCTCCTTGACCACCTTGACCTGCCCGGAGACGATGACGAAGAAGGCATGGCCGACGTCACCCTCAAGCAGCAGACTCTGTTCGCGCGCGTGGTTCTCCCACATCGCACCGCGCAGCACCTCCCACAATTCCGAATCGCGGAAGTCTTTGAAGAATTCGAGCTTTCGCAGCGCGTTGAATTTCTCAGCGGACGAAATCTCGAATGAGTACTTTTCCAGTTGCGGAAACGTTTCGGCAAGGTCGCGCGCCATCGCATACCAAGCCGGGTAGCGCTTGGCTGGGTCTTTCGCCATCGCCGTTTCGACGATGTGGACGATGTCTTCTGGCAGATCGGGGCGGATTGATCGTATCGGCGTCGGCTCCTCGTTGAGGATCTTGTTGATCATTGATACCGAGTTGCCAGCCTGAAACGGCAGGCGGCCGGTGAGCAGCTCGTACATGGTGACACCTAACGAGTAGATGTCGGTTTGCACCGAAGGCGGCTCTTCGTTGATTTGCTCGGGTGCCATATAGGCCGGTGAACCGACAAAACCGTCAATCTGGGTATGTGTCGCCTGCGAAATCTGCGCCGTGCCGAAGTCGGAAATCTTGATTTCATCACGGTCAGAAAGCAGGATGTTCGCCGCCTTGATGTCCCGATGGATCACGCCATTCTGAAACGCGTAATCTAGTGCCCGACAGGCCTTGAAAATGACCAGCACCGCTTGCCTTACCGGCAGCAGGTTTGTTTCGTTGCAGAACTTTTTCAGACTGCCACCGCCAACATATTCCATGACGATGTACTGTTGTTCGCCTTCCACGACCGCGTCGTATACGGTAACGATGTTGGGATGAGACAGCTTGCCGACCATCGCCGCCTCATTGAGAAACAGCTTCTCGAAGCGACGGGCCTCCTCAACGCCGGCGGACTCGTCCTTGACCTGTACCTTGATGGCGACCTTGCGGTTGTTGAAGGTGTCCTCGGCCAGATAGACGACTGCAGTCGCCCCGCGACCGAGCTCGCCCATCAGTTCGTACTTACCGATCCGCTCTGGTCGGCCGATGTTCATTGGAAGATCCCTCGCGCGCTATCCTGCTGCTAGTCGTTGTCTTAGTCGAACTGACGGGCACTCCGTTTGCTGTCTCGTTGCCGGCATCCATCGCCTCTGCCTACGCCCCGCCAGCCTCGCCGAAGTTTAGCTGATTAAGTATCACGATCAAAAAAGGCTGTCGCGGATTCTGGACCAATCGGCACATGTTCACCGGCGACACCTTCCCGAAAGCGGGAGGACCGGTTACAAAATTTTCAGTGGGATGCTGAGGGCTTCGCCAGCCGCATCATCAAACCCGCAGGCGTCGATCCCCGCCAGCGCCACCCGCCTCGCACTTCCGATCTTGAGATAATTTTTGAACATCGATCGGTCGTAGGCTGGATCGTAGTGGGCGTCGAGCAACTCGGCCACCAAGCTATCCCATGCTTGGTTCGCGACGAGTTGGTGCCAAGAATCGATTCGCTCGGTGCTATGCAGCGCCCGCAGGCAGTCAATCTTGAACGACAGCAGGCCAGGGTCGTTGATGAGGTGGACGTACTCGGCGGTCAATAGGGGAACTCGCAGCGTCCGCGGTGTCACCAGTTCAATACATTCGCCTTGCCACATCTGCGTCAGGAGCGCGTCAGGTACCCTCAGCGCGCCGATTTTCTTGCTCTCAGCTTCGACGAACACGGGCCTCTCAGGGGCAAATTCGGACAACTTGGTCCATATTGCCGACTCGAACATCTTTTGGCTGGGTTGTGGCTGGCCGGGCAGGTCGCCCAGTACCGAACCCTTGTGTGCAGCCAAGCCTTCCAGATCGAGCACTTGGGCCCCTCGCGCCGCGAGGGCATCGAGCAAACGGCTTTTACCTGACCCGGTTCGCCCGCAAATGGGAACAAACGTCAGCGACAATGGCAACTGATCGAGATCCCGCACCACCTGGGCGCGCCAGCGTTTGTAGCCGCCCTCGAGTTGCATCGCGTCCCAGCCGATCTGACGCAGGATATGGGTGAATGCTCCCGATCGCGAGCCACCCCGCCAGCAATAGACTAAAGGTCGCCAGTTTTTCGGTTTGTCGGCGAATGCGTTTTCCAAGTGCATGGCGATGTTGCGCGCCACCAGCACGCCACCGACCTTCTTTGCCTCGAAGCTCGAGGTTTGCTTGAACAGCGTACCGACCCGAATGCGCTCGGCGTCATCAAGCACCGGATGCGAGAGCGCGCCCGGCAGCCGGTCAAGCAGCCATTCGGCAGGGCTGCGCGCGTCGATAATGGTGCTGTAGCCCCGTAAATCCGCCAATGAAAGTGGCGGTCTCGCAAAGCCGGGCTTTACAGGGAAGCGCGCCGGCGGGGGATCAGTCAGATCGCGATCCACGCGGTCCATCATCGGGAAGCAGGTTGCGGCTTTGGCAGCGCGCGCTCGACGATGGGCAGAACATTCTGCAACACCCGCGGCTGAGTCGCGGCGATCGGATGCAATCGATCCGGCTGAAAGTTGTCGAGGTCTTCTGCGATGCCGTCCAGAAGAAACGGGACCAGCAGCAGCTTGCGTTCCGCAGCCAATTGCGCGAAGACGTTCTTGAAGTCGTTAGCGTATTGGAGACCATAGTTGGGTGGTATCTGAATGCCTACCAAGACCGCCTTTGCTCCCCGTTGTCGGATCTGGTCGAGAATCAACTCGAGATTCTGCCGGGTCTGCGCCACCGGAAGTCCGCGCAGGCCGTCATTTGCGCCCAGCGCCACCACCACGATCGACGGCTTGTGCCGCACAAGGTCAGCCTTGATACGGCGCAAGCCTCCGCTGGTTGTCTCGCCAGATATGCTCGCGTTGACCACCGCCGTCTCGCGTGGCGCGAGCCGTTGCGCCATCAACTCCACCCAACCCTCCCCGGCGCGTAGTCCATAGGCGGCCGACAGGCTGTCGCCGAATACCATCACCGTCGCTCGAGCGGGTTGGGCGGCCCGCGACGCAGCAGGGAACGCAATGACAACCAAGAGTGTCAGAACGAGCAGTGCTGCGGCCCCCAATCGGGTGGTGGCGAAACGCGGTGTGGCCTGAAAATGTGCCAATGCTGCTATTTGTTTCAAGAAATCATCCTTCGGTCACGTCACACTATCAAAATGGGGCGTTGGCCCCAATAATCAAATATCAACCACTTTTTCAGCTTATTCATGAACGCATCAACGTCGGTTTCAAGTGTGGCACCTATCGCCGAGTTCAACGCATCTGGCGCGGCTTCCGAAGTATCCCCTGCGAAAGCGGCTGGCAGCCACGACCAACCTGTTTCGTCGCGAGGCATCCCACCCGCCACCGATGAAATCATCCGTGTGAGCAAGGTCTCTAAACGTGTCACGACGACGGATGGGGTACTCACCATCGTTAACAACGCCAATTTTACTGTGCTGCGTGGAGAGGCGGTCGCCGTTGTCGGTGCTTCCGGCTCCGGCAAGTCTACGTTGCTCGGGCTGATGGCTGGACTCGACACGCCAAGCGAAGGCGATATCGCCATCAACGGCGAATCGCTGTTCGACCTCGATGAAGACGGTCGCGCCAAGCTGCGAGGGCGCTTGGTGGGCTTTGTGTTCCAGTCGTTTCAACTGCTGCCATCGTTGTCGGCGCTGGAGAATGTGATGTTGCCACTTGAGTTGGCGGGGGTCACCGACGCGCGCGCGCGGGCTTTGGCCATTCTCGAGCGGGTCGGGCTCAAGGATCGCGTAAAGCACTATCCCAAGCAGCTGTCTGGTGGCGAGCAACAACGGGTGGCGATTGCGCGTGCTTTCGTCGCCGAGCCAAAGCTGTTGTTTGCCGACGAGCCGACCGGCAATCTCGATGCCAAGACGGGCCGGGCGATGATCGATCTCCTGTTCGAACTCAATCGCGAGCGCGGCACCACGCTCATCCTCGTGACCCACGACCTGAGTCTCGCCGCGCGGTGCGGCCGACGCTTGACCATCGACGCGGGCGTGGTTACTGACGAGGACCACCGGGGTGATATGGCTATGTAGTTGGTAAACTCGCTGGTAAACTCCTTTATCCACGGGTGTTTCGAGCCATTTTTGCTTTGAAGTGCCCGTCGTTGCTTGTGTTTGGTGCCCGCTAGGCCGAATTGCATTTTCCATCCTGTTGCGCTCGTCGCGCTGTCTGAACCGTCATCATGCAGAAATTTTCCCTTGCCCTGAAGCTGCTTCGCCGTAATGCCCACGCCGGTGAAGCGCAGGTGTTGATCGTTGCGCTACTAATCGCCGTGGCGAGCGTCACCACGGTGTCGTTCTTCGCCGACCGGGTCGAATCTGCGCTCAATCGCCAGGCAAATGAGTTGATTGCTGCGGACGCCATCATCAAGGCTGACAAGCCGATTGACGCGCGCTTCATCGAGGAGGCGGCGCGTCTGAAGTTGATCAGCGCACAAACGGTCAGCTTTCCCAGCATGGTGTCGGGCGATGCGGCGCTCGGGCAGGGCGTGAATCTGGCGGATATCAAAGCCGTCACCGACGGCTTTCCATTGCGCGGCAAACTGCGCATTGCCGACGAACCAGGACAACCCGATCGCGACGCCGCGGGCGTTCCGGAAGTGGGTACCGTGTGGGTGCCGGAGGTTCTGCTGGCGCGCATCAATGTCGCGGTGGGCGATCGGCTCAAGGTTGGTGCCACCGAGTTCCGCATCGCAAAAGTACTCACCAAAGAACCTGACAGCGTTCTCGATTATTTCGGCATCGCGCCGCGCGTGATGTTGAATATGAAAGACGTAGCGGCGACGCAATTGATTCAGGTCGGCAGTCGCGTCAATTACGCGTTTCTGGTCGCCGGTGAACGCCCTGGTGTTGACCAATTTGCCGCAGCCTTCAAGGGCAAGTTGAAGCGCGGCGAGCGACTCGAAACGGTACGTGATGCGCGTTCCGAAGTGCGCGTGGCGCTCGAACGTGCGCAGCGTTTTCTCGGCCTTGCGGCGTTGCTGTCGGTGATTCTGGCCTCGGTCGCGGTGGCACTCGCCGCTCGGCGTTTTTCACAGCGACAACTTGACAGCGCTGCCATGATGCGCTGCCTTGGTGCCAGCCAAGCCGATATCTTCGCGCTCAATTTCTGGCAGTTTATGATCCTGGGCGTCAGTGCCTGTGTCGCCGGCACGTTAGCCGGCTTTATCGCACAAACCGGGTTGGCGGCCATGCTCACCGGATTTTTCACCGTCAGCCTCCCCGCGCCGACGTTCGTGCCAGCGCTGCAAGGGTTGGCCATCGGCATGGTGCTGTTGCTGGGATTCACGCTGCCGCCCCTCTTGGCCCTGCGCAAAGTGCCGACCTTGCGGGTGCTGCGTCGCGAACTCGATCCGTTCGACGGCGCGGCGACGTTTGCCTACCTGCTCGGTTTTGCCACCTTGGCCGGCCTGATCATCTGGCGCTCTGGCGACATCAAGCTGGGCAGCATCGCCGTCGGCGGGTTCGTCATCGCACTCGGTGTCGCCGCACTGGCAGGATGGATACTGATTCAGTTTGCCGCCAGCTTGCGTGGTGCGGCCAGCGGCTCGTGGCGATACGGTATTGCCAACATGAAGCGCCGCTCGGGTGCCAGCCTCGTGCAAATCATGGCGCTGGGTCTTGGCATCATGGCGATGCTGTTGTTGACGCTGGTGCGCACCGATCTGATTTCGCGTTGGCAGGGTTCAGTTGGTGGTGATATGCCGAATCGGTTTGTCATCAATATTCAAAGTGATCAGCTCGACAAAGTCCGCGCCTATTTTGCCGAGCGAAACATGCCGACGCCAGATCTGTACCCGATGATTCGCGGACGCTTGATTTCTGTCTCAGATATTCCCGTTGCAAAACGGGGCTACACGGATGAGCGCGCCCGCCGGACCTCGGAACGCGAGTTCAACTTGTCGTGGTCCGACAAAATGCAGGCCGATAACAAGATTGTGGCCGGCCGCTTCTGGACCCCGGACGAAACGGAGCCACAGTTTTCGGTCGAGGAGGGCCTTGCCAAGGCGCTAAACATCAATGTGGGCGACACACTGACCTACGACGTTGCCGGCTCGCGCTTCAGCGCGAAAGTCACCAGCTTACGCAAAGTCGAGTGGGATTCCTTCAAAGCGAATTTCTTTGTGATTGCCAACCGCGGCGTGCTCAACAGCTATCCCGCCAGCTACATCACCAGCTTTCATTTGGCGCCGGGTAATGAAGCAGTGGTGACCGGCTTGATCCGGCAGTTTCCGAACCTCTCGGTGCTGGATCTCACCGCCATCATGAATCAAGTGCGGGTCATTACCGACCAGGTCGCCAATGCGGTTTCGTTCGTCTTCTTGTTTGCGCTTGCCGCAGGCGTAGTCGTACTGTACGCGGCGATTGCGACCACACAGGACGAGCGCGTGTTCGATGCGGCCGTCATGCGCACCCTTGGCGCCAATCGGCGCCAGATGGTTGTGCTGCAGCTGGCGGAGTTTCTCGCGATTGGCTTGTTGGCGGGCCTGATTGCCAGCATCGGCGCGATGTCGCTGGCAGCTGTACTTTCCGAACGGGTGCT
>Ga0209490_10005833_pt1 | contig 11204 bp, 11 predicted proteins | sample MAT06_FD_187209 | JGI IMG/M metagenome (GOLD analysis project Ga0209490, IMG submission 187209) | Freshwater microbial communities from Lake Fryxell liftoff mats and glacier meltwater in Antarctica - MAT-06 (SPAdes) (version 2) | ecosystem: Environmental > Aquatic > Freshwater > Ice > Liftoff...
GTCCAAATTACCGGTCGGCTCGTCGGCCAGGATGAGGGTAGGCCGATTGCCAAGCGAACGTGCGATGGCCACGCGCTGCTGCTGCCCGCCAGACAGTTCATTCGGTTTGTGGTCTAAGCGTTCACCCAAGCCCACCAATTGCAAACATTCCTCGGCCCGCTTGCGCCGTTGGCGACCAGGAATGCCAGCATAGATCATAGGCAGCTCGACATTGGCCAGGGCTGTCGTGCGCGGCAACAGGTTAAAGCTCTGGAAGACAAAGCCGATTTTGTGCGACCGAATATCGGCTAATTGGTCATCGTTGAGCTTGCTAATATCCACCCCATCTAAAAAACAGGAACCATCAGATGGCACGTCGAGACAGCCAACCATGTTCATGAGCGTAGACTTACCACTACCGCTCGGTCCCATAATGGCGACCATTTCGCCGGGGAAAATATCCAGACTCACCCCGCGCAGGGCGCGCACTTCCTGGTCACCCATTGTGTAGACTTTGGTTAAATTGCGCACAGAAATGACGGCTTTGCGCGTTAGATCAGTACCATTCGTTTGCTGTTGCATAAATATTCTCTACCCCCCACCAAAGAACGCGCCGCGCAGCCGCTCTTCACTGGTTAAGGTGATCAACGCCACCTCATCGTTATCGGTTAGACCCGCCAAAATCTGGCTGTCCGTTTCGTTGCGTAAGCCCAGTTCAATCTCCTGCAACACGGGTTCGCCATTGACCATCTTGTAGACAAAGGCCTGCTCAGTTTCCCGATCCAGTTGAATGAAACGGTTGGGCAAAAGCACAACATTGTCCACCTGCGCGGTGGTAATAATAGCCGTGGCGCTCATCCCCGAGCGCAGTGGCGCGTCCGACGGATCGGGCACAATCGTTACTTCGTAGGCGATCACGCCGTTGACATTGTTCGATGTGGGCGAAATTTCGGACACCTGGCCTGTAATCTCCGTGTCAGGCAAAGCATCCAGGCTGATGCGCACGGGCTGGCCCACCTGCACTTGGCGCACATCAATCTCATCGACCAAAACAGTCATATGAAAACTGTTCAAGTCCGTGAGCACAACCGCGGGCAATGTGCCCCCGTTCAATTCACCCTGCCGCACATTCACCTGGCTGACGACGCCGTCCATTGGCGCCAACAATTGGCCATTGGCCAGGCTATTTTCAGATTGCAACTGGCTCAACTGCGCCTGGCGCACCTGGGCGCGAGCAATTTCCAAATCTTCCTTATCAGGACCATCAATCAGGGTCTGCAAGTTGTTTTGCGCCTGAATCAAGCTGCTTTGCGCCTGACGCACCCCCACCTCGCCTTGAGCGATCTGATTAAGCGCGCTGGCCACCTGGGCTTGATCGGCCCCCTGCTCGGTGAGGGCAGCCTGGGCGCGGGCCACTTCCAGTGCCACCGTGGCCTGTTCCAACTGAGCCGATTGTGGCAATTCGCCAATATTAGGTTGGTTCTTCACTTGATTATACGCTTGCTGCACCTGTTTTACATTGGCCTCGGCCTGACGCACTTGGGCTAGATTCACTGTCTGCTGCTCTTGGGAGGTAGAAGCCAACAATTGGCGATAACTGGCCTGGGCGCTGTTGAGCGCGGCCTCGGCGCCCCCAACCCCAGCCTGGGCTACTTCTACCGCAGCCTGCGCCACAGCCAAATCTTGTGCGCTGGGCGGCGCTTCTAATTTGGCAAGTTGCGCTTGGCTGATCTGGAGACTCACCTTGGCTTGCGCGAGGGCGAGCGCCAAATCGGTTGTCTCCAACTCGGCCAGCAATTGACCTTTGGCCACCGTTTGGCCGGCGGTGACTAAGACAGTATCCACCCGACCAGCCGTGCGGAAAGAGAGCGAAACCTCGGACTCCGGCTCGATGTTACCGGTCGCGCTCACAGTGCTGGCGATTGTTTGGCGCCGCACTTCAATTGTTTCGTAGGTTGGTTCTTGGGCTGCGGCCTGACGCGGTAGCCAATATTGTTGGTAGCCGATCCAACCGCCAACACCGAGTACAATCAGGATCAATAAGACAATAATGAATCTACGCATGCAAGCTGACTCTTTTCTACTTTACTCAATTTATAATTTTTCGTAGCTTGGTTTAGGTTCTGCATCGGCTCGTGCATTATACCAACAAGTATAATACTATAACCTGGCAAGTCTAACAGTAAGTAACACCCTCTTGTGAAAGCAATGACAAATCATTCTATCATAAATTTATGCCAATCAGTACGCACGTTGTCCCCAATCGACGCGCAAGAACGACATAGCCGGTGAAAAGCTCGACTTTTTCCAGCGCCACTCATTTCGTGATAGACTACCCAATAGCATCAATCTGAGCGTCAGTAATCCGCTATTATCCAAACTGGCCGCATCAGATGGTCATGCCTGGAGAAAGATAAGATGAAAGAAAATCAACCGAACAGAAATGGCGGACAATTGTTTCAACCGATTTGTGCTATGTTATGCGGCATAGGGATCGCGCTATTAATTGGGGCGTGCTCGGGCCAAGCGACAACCAGTGACGCCAATAGCCTTCAAATCACTCTGCTGCCAGCCCCAGAAGGCATCGAAGGCACCGCGATCACCGTTCTACTCGCCGATAGCGCTGGCGCTCCTATCACTGATGCGACCGTTAGCCTGGAAGGCAACATGAGCCATGCCGGCATGGCTCCCATTTCGGCAGCTGGCGTTCAAGATGCGGCGGATGGCCAAACCGACGGCAGCTACCAAGTGCCGTTTCAATTCGACATGCTAGGGGATTGGATCATCAGCGTTGCCGTTGAAAGAGCAGACGGTTCAACCGTTCAAAAAGATATTGATGTCGGCGTTACAAGCGAAGGCGTCTCTGTGGAAGGCGCACCCGTCAACAAGCTTATGGTTACCAACCCGATTGTACACCCAGCCCCTTTGGCGGGCGGCAACGGCGCCGTCTATTTAACCCTAGTCAATGGCACAGGTGTGCCCGACCAGTTGGTGAGCGCTGCAAGTCCACTGGCCGCAACGGTGGAATTTCACGAAACCATCAACGATAACGGCATCCTACGTATGCAGCCACAACCAGACGGTTTTGAAATTCCAGCCGGTGGCAGTTTGGCATTCCAGCCCGGCGGCAAACACATCATGCTGGTCGAATTGTCTCAGCCGCTGGCTATTGGCGATATAGTCGAGTTGACGCTGAACTTTGCCCAGGCTGGGCCGATCATGATCAGCGTGCCAGTTATAGAGATGGGTGCGACGGAACAAGAAGGGACGCACGATCATGGGGATTAAAGCGCAACTGACGCCACGCTTTCGATCGTGCCTGCGCTTTGCACCACCAAAGTGATAAAAAGACTCATGCAAAATTTATGTCAGATAAATCCAAAGCTTCACTGGTTGCCCCGTATACAGTCATGGACATCTTTACTGCTTATCTTGCTAACTGCCAGTTTGGTCTATCTTGGTGTGGCAGCCAGACCAGTTTATGCCCACGGTGGCATCATTATCGATAGCGGCTATACGCCCCAGTACGAATGGCTAGTGGCAATTAACCCGTACCCGACAACGCCTGGCCCAACCACGATCACCATCCTCGTCTACGATGTGCAGACTCACCGGCCAGTCATTGATCTGCAAGCCGAACTGTTGCTCGCTGCACCAGCCAGTGCAGAGCCATGCTGCAAACAAGGGGTCCACAATGGACCCTTACCGCTACTCACGGATCCGGCACTCTACCCAGGTGACTATTCAACGATTGTGGATCTAGAGCAAGTGGGGCATTGGGCGGGTCTTGTCCAGCTCACGGCAGGTGAGCAGACGACAGAACTAGAAATTGGCTTTGATGTGCTGGAAGGCGATAGCACCGCCAACGCCCCGGTTGCCACCGCAGCAGTAGATGCGGCCGCAACCGCTACAGCTTTTGCGGCCAATGTAGAATCTGCACGACAATCCGTATCACCATTGGGCGTGTCGGAGAATCTCGCCCAGGCGGCCAGCCCGTTGACTGCACCCGACAATACCACACAGGTGAGCAGCCCATTGGCTAATTCGGCTGCATCATCCAACGTGGGCGCTCAGCGCGCTCCGGGTGGCTGGTTGAGTGGGAACTGGTGGCTGCTGGGGATTGTACTATTGGTGCCAGTCGTAGCCGTTTTTGTGTGGGCGCTGCGCCCCAAAACGGAGGAATAACTTTTGATCGACTCATTACAAAAGCGACCGTTGCGGTTCGATATTTTGCGTGTACCGCTGCTGGGCCACTTTTTAGTTTGGAAACATAGCCGCACCTTGATGCAGAGCTTGCTCTTTGTGCTTGCGGCGATCATGATCGTCGATGGCTTGCTGGGCAGTCAATTGGCGCCCAAAAATGTCGCCACAGTCGGCGCTTGGGTGCATTACCGGGGATTGGTTGCACTGGCACTGCTCGTGGCCGGCAACCTCTTTTGTGCGGCCTGCCCATTTCTATTGCCGCGTAAATTAGCCAAGTGGCTGGGCCGTCCAGAGCGCCGCTGGCCCAAGGCATTGCGCAATAAGTGGCTAGCGCTGGCCGGTTTCGTCGGCATCATCTACGCCTACGAACTTTTTGATCTCTGGTCCAGCCCTTGGCTGACAGCCTGGCTCACGGTGGCTTACTTTGCCACAGCCTTTGTCCTGGAAGCTTTTTTTACGCGCAATAGTTTTTGTATGTATGTCTGTCCGCTCGGCACATTCAACTTTCTCTACAGCACCGTCAGCCCACTCCAAATTACCTCGCGCAATTTACAAACCTGCCGCGATTGTGTCGGCCACGAGTGTATCAATGGCAGTGCCACGCAACAGGGCTGTCAATTGGAACTCTTTGTTCCCACTATCCAGAGCAACATAGATTGCACGCTGTGCCTGGACTGCGTCAAAGCCTGCCCCTACGATAACGTTGCCCTCGTTGTGCGCCCGCCTGGGGATGAACTCTTTCGCCAAGCATGGCCTCACCGGCTGGATCTGGCTTTACTGGCCATCCTCGCCGCCTTTCTCGGCTTTCTCAACGCCTTTGCGATGACGCCGCCGGTCTACGCGTTGGAAGCACAGATGGCCGGCTGGCTGAACACACAAAGCGAAGCTGTCGTTTTGGGCATTATTTACATCGTGGGCGCACTGGCAGGACCACTGGTGCTAATCTATGCCGCAGCGTGGCTCAGCCAGCGCGTAATGGCGGGCAAAACCAGTTTAAATCATCTCGTCATCCGTTATGCCTATGGTTTTGTGCCGGTGGGCTTTGCGATCTGGTTTGCCCACTACCTTTTTCACTTTCTCACCGGCGCCATGACAATTGTGCCAGCCTTACAAACATTTTTTGCCCAAACCCTCGGCTGGCCACTACTTGGCATGCCAGATTGGACCGTGGCCCGCTACTTCGTACCCCCCGTCAGCACCATCCAACTGATCCAATCGATTATCACCTATGGTGGTTTGCTGGCGGCGCTGGCGCTGACGCTCAACAGCGCTCGTCGCACGCACAAGAACCGTCGCGCCATGCTGTTCGAGGCTTTGCCTTGGCTTGTACTCTTAATTGCCCTCACCGCGGCTAGTGGCGCAACCTTCTTATTGCCGATGGAGATGCGCGGCAGCGCGTTGGGCGGGTAAAAAATAATGAATGGTGAATGGTGAATGGTGAATAATTAATAGTTAATAATCAATGAGTGTACTATCGGTGTACGGTGCTTTTGTAGTTAATTATTAATTGTTAATTATTCACCATTCATTATTATTGCGCGCTGCCCACCTCAAAGCCGGCTAAATGCTCCAGAGCCTTCATCAACCCGTGATTACCTTCACTGCTCAGCCCTTGCGCTTCGAGCGTGCGGTAGAGGTTAAAAATCAAGCTGGTAGCTGGTAGAGGAACACCCAAGTCGTCGGCGGCGTCTAGCACCAGACGCAGATCTTTCTGTTGCAGCGAGATCATAAAGCCGGGTCGCCAATCGCGACGGATGATCTGCGGGGCGCGGTTGGTGAACATCCAGCTACCGGCCGCGCCCTGGCTGATGGCATCAATCGTCTTTTGCAGATCCACCCCGCCAGCTTGCGCCAACAAGAGTGCTTCGCACATCGCCAGACAGTTGCCCACGACTAGGACCTGATTGACCAGCTTCACTACCTGTCCGGCTCCCGTTGCGCCGATGTGGGTAATCGTCTTGCCCATTGCATGCAAAGCGGGCATGGCGCGCTCGACATCTTCTGCGGCACCACCGACCATGATCGTCAAGGTGCCTTTGGCCGCGCCTTCACTGCCGCCACTGACCGGGGCATCCAACATTTTGATCCCCTTTTCGGCCAACTTAGCGGCAATCTCACGCGTCGCTTGCGGGCTGATCGTGCTGCAATCGATCACAAGTGTACCCGACTGTGCGCCATTGATCACACCATCTTCGCCCAAGATCACCGCCTCGACATCTGGCGTGTCGCTGACACAAGTGATGATAATATCGCTATTGGCGGCGACATCGGCTGGACTTACGCCCATTTGGGCGCCTTCTGCCACCAACGGCTCTGCTTTGGCGGCGGTGCGGTTCCAAACCCGCACCGCAAAACCGGCCTTCAATAAGTTGCGCACCATCCCTTGCCCCATAATGCCTAGACCGATAAAACCAATGCGTTCGCTCATTGCTCCCTCTCTTTTCTATCCAGGATTGATTGGTGAAAATTTCTCCCCCTATGATATGCCGGATTACCGAATTCACCCAAATGCCATTTCGTTTTTAATCAGTCAAACGTTGTGTAGTTGCCATGCGGGAAAGTGCGCGCGGCCAGGCACGATCGATAGAAGTAGCAATAAAATAACTTGGACATCAGAGATTAGAGATTATTGGACAGCAATTTCCAATCGCTAAATTGCAAATCGCCGAAGTTGGTAAACGAGGCGATCAGGTCAAGCTTGACGGGGGCTGACGGGGGCGTCTTGCCTCCTGGATCTCACAGATCCTTGTCAAATTATCTGGCAAAAAATGGCAACATTGGCAAATCGAAAGCTGGTATTGTAGCGGAGTACCAAATATACCATGCTTACCCGGTAAATTACAACCAAGGAGCAAACCTTATGTCAACGGAAACCAACAAAGCAATCACACGACGACTGGTTGATGCGATCAACACTGATAACGAAGCCGCCTTTCTGGAGGTACTCGTCCCCGATGTGGTCGATCACTACAGCTTGCCCGGACTGCCGCCGGGACGTGAAGGCTGGAACATGAACCGCAAAATCCTCAGGGCGGCTTTTCCCGATTGTCATTGGCATGAAGAGGATCTCTTTGCCGAAGGGGATCGGGTGATGGTGCGTGCGACCTTGCGTGGCACCCATCTGGGTGACTTTCTAGGGATTCCACCTACCGGCAACGCGATCACCGTCTCCAATATCCACATTGTGCGCATTGCCAACGGCAAGATCGTCGAACACTGGGGTCACGGTGATGATATGGGGATGATGCGGCAGTTGGGCGCGCTGGCTTAGAAGCTGTTTGTCGGGTCAAACTATTCATGACCATGATCGACCCGACCTTTGCTATCAAAGTGTTCAAGGATTCAAATCGCCATTTGTCACATCCCTGATCCGGCGACCGGCAAGCCACACGCAGCATTGGGCATGGTGCTGCCGTTTATGGTGCCGTAAGTCAGGGAAATGCGGTGATCACCCTCGGCATGGTCTTGCTGATCTGCTTGCGGCGACGTATGATTGACGAGTGGCGACAGCGCTTCGGAGATGGGCAGGCGCAAGGCCATGCCCCTACGGGAAGAGGTGGAGGTCAACCATGCCGATCGAAACAGAGCGCTTACTCATTAAGGCAGCAGCTATGATTAAACCACCCAAACTGCAAGCGGGCGACAAAATCGCTGTCGTCTCACTTTCTTGGGGCGGTCCCGGCACCTTCCCCCACCGCTATCAGGCTGGCAAGCAACAGTTAGAAACAGCATTTGGTGTAACCGTGGTCGAAATGCCCCATGCCCTGGCCGATCCAGAGTGGGTAGCGCGCCACCCGCAGGCGCGCGCCGCCGATCTCATGGCCGCCTTTGCCGACCCATCGATCAAGGCGATTATCGCCAGCATTGCCGGCGATGATTCGATCCGCACACTGCCCTACACCGATCTCAATATGATCCGCGCCAACCCGAAAATTTTTATGGGCTTTTCCGACACGACAATTACTCACTTCGCTTGTCTGAAGGCGGGACTGGTTTCATTTTACGGGCCGGCCATCATGGCTGGCTTTGGCGAAAATGGTGGGTTGTTTCCCTACATGGTCGATTCGGTGCGCCGCACCCTCTTTTCCTGTGCGCCAATTGGCATAATTCAGCCCAATCAAGACGGCTGGACGGTTGAATTCCTCGACTGGGCCGACCCAGCCAACCAGAGCCGCAAACGCGCCTTACAAGCTGGCACCGGTTGGCGCTGGCTGCAAGGCGCCGGCATCCATCGTGGACACCTGATTGGCGGCTGTATCGAAGTGATGGATTGGCTGCGCGGCACAGAATTCTGGCCCAGCTGTGAGCAGTGGCGCAACGCGATGCTCTTTCTAGAAACGTCAGAGGAAGCGCCATCACCGGCGGCAGTGGTACTGTATCTACGTACTTTGGCCGCCGTGGGCGTCTTGCCCCTGATCTCTGGCATTCTCTTTGCCCGCCCTGGTGGACAGGTGGCCCCAGAAAAATTTCCTGATTATGATCAAGCCCTCTTGCAAGTGGTCGTTGAAGAAAATGGGCTGACCGATCTGCCGATCATCACTGGCATGGATTTTGGTCACACCGACCCGATGTTTGTGCTGCCGTTGGGCGTGCAGGCCGAAGTTAATTGTGAGCAGCGCCGTTTTGCCATCATCGAAAGTGGCGTTGCTGACATCGATGAGGCAGTTTGAGGCAATTTCTCACTGGTATTGCCAGTAAAATCAGTTCCAGGCTGGTATGATTCAGCGAAGGAGAAAATTTATGTCAAAGAATCCACTAATGCCGCTTGAAACCGAGCGTTTGCTCATTCGAGATTTTACTGAAGATGATTTTGACGCGGTCTATGCCTACGGCAGTGATCCAGAGGTAGTGCGCTACATGGTCTTTCCACCCAGCACACCGGAAAGCACTCGTGAGCATATCGCCCATTGTATCCGTCAAGCGGGCGAGCAGCCGCGTTGCAGCTACGACCTTGGCGTGGTGCTGAAGGCGACGAACCAGGTGATCGGGGGCATTTCGCTAGGTGTAGTTGATCACACACGCGGCGAAGGCGCCTTTTCCTACCTGTTTCAGCGCAGCGGTTGGGGCCAAGGCTATGCCACCGAGGCGCTTAGGGCGCTGGTGTGCTTTGGCTTTGAAGAACTCGCCCTAACCCGTCTTGCCGATAGCTGTGATGTGAGAAATAGCGCATCGGCACGCGTGATGGAGAAATGCGGGTTCCATTGCGAAAGAGAACAGAATGGTGAGCGCTTTTACGCACTTACGGCAGAAGAATGGCAGGAGATCGTGCAGCATGAAAGCCTTTGACACATTGACCTATCGCGGACAACTCCACCGCTTGCGCCAGTTAGCCCATTCTGCCCTGGAACAGTACGCCGTGCCAGAGCCACGCCTCGTAGCACTTCAGCATGAGGCGAACACTACCTTTCGCGTCCTGGCCGCCGATCACCAGCAGTATGTCATGCGCATCCATCGTCCCGATGGGCATACGCTGGCGGCCATCCGCTCGGAGGTGTCCTGGCTTAGGGCGCTGCGCCAGGACACAGCGTTAGGGGTGCCCGATCCAGTGCTCACCCGCGACGGTTCGTTGCTGACCGTGGCCGCGGTGCCGGGTATGCCAGAGCCTACGCACCTGTGTTCTCTTTCGCTGGTTGGCTGGGCGCTTTGTTGACGAGCGCTTGACGCCGCGCCATCTCGAACGCATCGGCGTATTGACAGCGCAGTTGCATGAGCATACCGCACACTGGCAGTCGCCGTCCGATTTTGTCCGCGGCCGTGTGGACACCTCCATGCCGATCTGCACCAGGAGAATTATTTCTTTCAGGAGGGCATGCCGCGCGTGATCGATTTTGATGATTGTGGCTGGGGTCATTATCTCTTTGATCTCACCGTCACGCTGCGTGAACTGGCGCATCTCCCGCAATACCCACAGTTGCGCGCCGCTCTTTTGCGCGGCTATCGCACGATCCGCCCCTTCCCGGAGCAACACGAAGCCTATCTGGAGACTTTCTTTGCCCTGCGGCGGATTCAACTGCTGATCTGGGTGATCGAGTCGCGTGACCATCCTGCCTTTCGCGCTGGTTGGAGGGAGTGGGCGCGCAATGATGTGCAGGAACTGGAACAATTTCTGGCCCGCTTGTAGTACCGATCAATTGATCGAGAGGAAAAATCAACATGTCATTGAGTCCGTCAGAGCAGCATCTGCTTCTAAATCAGCTTGCCCGCTGTTACGGCATTGAACAAACCCAACTCCATTGTTTGACGGATAATCCTGATGATGGTGTCTATGGTTTCACGCGTCACGGTCAAGCGTTTGTCGTGAAATACACATTGCCAACGGCGCGTACCTATTCCACCTTGCAAGCGCAAGTCGATTGGATCAATTACCTGGCGCTGCATGGCGTGCCGGTCAGTCGCCCCATCCCATCGCAGCAAGGTCTACTAGTTGAACAACTGCCGTTCAACGACACCTTTATATCAGTAGTCTGCTACCAACATGTACCAGACGCGCGACCGGCTGTCCCAACCTTGAGCGCTGAACAATGGCAAATCTGGGGTCAAACATTGGGCAAATTGCACGCGTTGAGCACGCAGTACACGCCTCAACCGCATGGACGCATCGACCATTGGAACGCAAGCGCAACCCGTGACCGGCGCACCATCCCGGCGGATCAGACCCTCGTTCTTGAAAAATTTGATGCCTTACAGCGCTACTTTCAGACTTTGCCCCAAGAGTCCCACGTCTACGGTTTGATTCATAATGATCTCCAAGCCAACAATCTGTTCCTCGACAATGGGCGGCTCTGGGTTATTGATTTTGATGGCTGTGAATATAACTGGTTCCTATTTGACCTTGCCACCTCGCTTTATTTTACTTTGTGGGAGCGACCTGTAGCCCAGAGCAATGCCGCGTTTGCCGCCTTCGTGTTAGAGAATATTCTAGCCGGTTATGCGCGTGAATACTCGATTAGAGCCGAGTGGGTTGAGCGGCTTCCAATCTGCTTGAAACGCGTGGAGATGGATAATTATGTCGCCATCCTTGC
>Ga0209490_10005837_pt1 | contig 11201 bp, 9 predicted proteins | sample MAT06_FD_187209 | JGI IMG/M metagenome (GOLD analysis project Ga0209490, IMG submission 187209) | Freshwater microbial communities from Lake Fryxell liftoff mats and glacier meltwater in Antarctica - MAT-06 (SPAdes) (version 2) | ecosystem: Environmental > Aquatic > Freshwater > Ice > Liftoff...
CGATGCCAGAAAGAGCGTGACCCCGGCGAGATCATCAGGTTCGCCCCAGCGTCCGGCCGGAATGCGCTCCAAAATCGCTTTACTGCGGTCGGGATCGTTGCGCAGCGCTTCGGTGTTGTCGGTAACAATATAGCCAGGCGCAATCGCATTGACATTAATGCCATGGGCGGCCCATTCGTTACCCAGCGCCTCGGTCATGCCCACCAAGGCATGTTTGGCCGCGGCATAGGCCGGCACGCGAATACCGCCTTGAAAAGCCAGCACCGATGTCACCTGGATGATCTTGCCACGAAAGCCCTGTGTGATGGGCTGCTGCATCATGATCTGTGCCGCCGCCTGCGACAGAAAAAAGACGCTGTTCAAATTGACCTGAAGCGTTTCATCCCAATCCTGAGCAGGGTAGTCCAACGCGGCGGCGCGCCGAATAATCCCCGCGTTGTTGACCAGAATATCCAGCCGGCCCAACGTGGTGGCGACAGTCTGGGCAATTTCTTGCAGTTGCGCGGGCGTTGCCGTAGTCAGATCGAGTTGCAATGGCAAAAAGCGGCGACCACGGCTTTCAACTGCGCTTTGGACATCGGCATAGCGCGTGTTGTAGAGACAGGCAATATCTGCGCCAGCATCGGCCAGCGCCACGGCCATACCCATACCAATGCCGCGGCCTGCGCCCGTCACCAACGCAACGCGTCCCGTCAAATCAAAATAGCGTCCCAGGTTCATGTTTGTCCTCATATGATTGAGCAGATATGATTGAGCAGATAGCATTGAGCAGCGCTCGTCGTTGCCGCCCGTGTGGTAGCTTTGTAGCAAGCTGCGTTATTGTACCATAGGTGTAGCGTTATGCTGGAGTGCTTATTTTTCGGGAAGGATTTGACAATTAGCGCGCGCTTTGTTGTAATGCATTGACTATGCCGATCAGTATCCAACAGATTCAGAACAAGCTTGCACGGTGGCAAACAGCCACACTTTTAGGCGGCATCACGCTGATTGGCTTGGCCTTGCGCTTCTATGCAATTGGCACCAAGACCATTTGGTTGGATGAAGCGTTCAGCATCTGGCTGGCGCACCAGCCGTTGCGAGAGATGTGGGCGTGGCTGGTCAGAATCGATCAACATCCGCCGCTCTACTATACACTGCTCCATTATTGGATTGCCCTCTTTGGCGATACCCAGGGAGCTGTGCGCGCCCTCTCCGCGCTGTTCAGCGGACTCGCGATTCCCTTTCTCTATGGCGCTTGCCGTTATCTGTTTGCAAGGCGTATCGCTTTGAGTGCAGCCCTGCTGTTGGCTTTTTCGCCCTTGCACATTCGCTATGCGCAAGAAGCGCGCATGTATGCGCTGCTAACCCTGGGCGTGGCCATAGCCTTGTACCTGCTCGCCGTGATCCTGTTTGACGCGCGGTCGCATGGCGCGCGATGGCCTTGGCTTGGTCTGGCGCTGGCGCAGACCGCGGTGATGCTCACCCACAATACGGCTACAATTTTCTGGCCGCTTGCCCTGAATAGCGTAATTGGCGGTGCACTGCTCTGGCAACGGCAACAGAATACACTCTCCTCGCTGCCCATGCTCAATGCACCGCACTTTACACGCCGCTGGCTGGGCGTGCAACTGTTGGCGCTAGGGGGCTGGCTGCCGTGGAGCGTACCCTTTCTGATCCAAAGCAGGCTGGTGGACCGTGAATTTTGGATCGCGCCACCCACGCTGGAGTTGGTCTATGAAACATTGCACAACTTTAATCTGGCCTTTCTGCCCGCCTGGTCTAGCGGTGCGTTGCTGGGTAATCTTGGTTGCTGGCTGCTGGTCGGTCTGGGCGTATGGTCGCTGCGTCACACGCCAGCGCGCGCCTTGCTTCTTGTAACGCTCTGTCTGCTTCCCTTCTGCGGCGAGCTGTTGGTCAGCCTGCGCCGACCGATCTTTTCCGAGCGCACCTTGCTCTGGATCACGTTACCCTATGCTATATTACTAGCTGCGGGCATCGGGCAAGCCAGTCGCATGGCCGGTCGTTACCCGCGCGCCGTAGTTGCCGGTATATTGATCCTCCTGCTCGGGTGCAACAGCTTCGGGCTCACCCAATACTATGTTCACTTTGCAAAAGAGGAATGGGATCAGGCTGCGGCCTATGTCGCCCAGGCAAGCGCGCCGGGCGATCTGATCCTCTTCCATGCCACTTGGGTACAACTACCCTTTGACTACTATTTCCGCCACACAGGAAAAACAGCCGAGTTGCGCGGGCTGCCCGTCGATCTGTTTGAGCGCGGCGTGCTCGAACCCAAAATGACCGAAGCTGATCTGCCCCGTCTGCAAACGCTCATTGCAGATCGTGAGCATGTTTGGCTGATCTATTCGCATGATTGGTATACCGATCCGCAAGCCATACTCCCGCGTGAATTGCAACGTGCGCTGGTCTTAACCGAGCAACGCACCTTTATCGGCTTGCGGGTCATGCATTTTCAACGCGCGCCATAACCACGCGTCCTAGCGTTTGCTGTAGCGCTTTCCAAAAATGCGCGTTAGAGGTTATACTGGCAGGACAACATTCACCCCTTTGCATATCAGGAAAAGAGCTAGCCATGAACATTGTGGATATCCGCGCCGTGCGGATTACCATGCCGCCCCAGGCAACCAAAACAACGCCGCGCCGCGCTTCGTGGGGCACCGAGGCCGAAGTGGCCAACCCCATGTCGCGCTTTCCCAAAGTCAAACGCCACCGCAGCCTGTGGACGCCCAAGACCTGGGAAGAGGTCTGGTGTAAGGTGACGCTGGAAGATGGCACCTGGGGGCTGGGCAGCACCAGCCACGGTCGTCCCGTTGCCGCGATTATTGATGATCACATTGCGCCCAATCTGATTGGCGAAGATGGCTTTGCCACCGAAAAGCTGGCCGACATGATGTTCCGCATGACCAAGCCCTACGGTTCCACGGGGTTGGCTTCGTATGCGATTAGCGCGGTCGATCTGGCGTTATGGGATGCCAAGGGCAAAGCGTTGGGGCAACCAGTCTACAGCCTAATCGGTGGGCCACACAAAGAAAAACTTTTCTGCTATGCCACGGGTAACGATGTAGATTGGTATCAAGAGCTGGGCTTTACCGCCTTCAAACTTGCCTGTCCCTATGGTCCGGCGGATGGGTTGGATGGCATCAAGAAAAACGAAGAATTCGTCGCCAAGACGCGCGAACAGATTGGCGACAATTGCGAATTGATGCTCGATTGTTGGATGGCCTTTGATGTGGAATATACCGTGCGCCTTGCCGAAACCCTGCGCCCTTATCGGCTGAAATGGATGGAAGAGTGCCTAATTCCAGAGGATCTGGACGCCCACGTGGCCCTGCGCCAACGGCTCCCCTGGCAGGCAATCAGCACAGGAGAACATTGGTATACGCATGTGCCTTTCCAATGGGCAGCCAATCATCAAGTGGCCGATATTTTGCAGCCAGACATTAACTGGTGTGGCGGTGTGAGCACCTGTCTCAAGATCGCCGCTGCGGCCGATGCAGCCGGGATCAGTGTTATGTTACACGGTGGTGGCCGCAACGCCTTTGGTCAGCACTTTAGCCTTGCCATGTCCGCCGTGCCTTGGCTGGAATACTTTGTCGGCTCGGCGCCCGGCGTGCCATTGGCAGAAGTGCCGCACCTGCCCGGCGAAGCAGTGGCGAAAGATGGCTGGTTGACGGTCAGCGATGCCCCAGGATTTGGCTTGGATGTGCCGGAAGCTTGGATCACGCCGTTTTTCTAGACCAAGACATCCGGCAACGCCACTCTTGCGATTGCCTAAGCTCCACCAATGCGTGCAATCGCAGGCACCTTGGCGAGAACTCATTGATGTTATCAAAGCGTTTGCGCGCCAGGAAGTAGTTTGTTTGTAGGAGCGATTTATGTCTCGTCAGCGCACAGTGACTACGACGGTGGGCATCATGCTCAGTCTGTTTATGGCTTCGATGGAAGGAACGGTCATTGCGACGGCCATGCCCACGATTGTCAGCCAGTTGGGTGGCTTGGCCATCTATAGCTGGGTCTTCTCCATCTACATGCTCACCTCGACAACCACTGTCCCGATTTATGGCAAACTGTCGGATATTTTTGGGCGGCGACCTGTCTTTGCGGTCGCCATGGGGCTTTTTCTGATTGGCTCGGTGCTCTGTGGCACGGCACAAAATATGGGCCAGTTGATCGCCTATCGTGCGCTCCAAGGGCTGGGGGCAGGTGGTGTAATGCCGCTGGCCTTTATCATCATTGGCGATATTTTCAGCTTTGAACAGCGGGCGCGTATGCAGGGGCTTTTCTCTGGCGTGTGGGGCGTTTCATCGATTATCGGGCCGCTATTGGGTGGCTTTCTGGTCGATCAGATTTCCTGGCATTGGGTCTTCTATATCAATGTCGTGCCCGGCATCGTGGCGGCGCTGATGGTCTGGTTCGCGCTGCAAGATCAACATAGGGACAAAAGTGTGAAACCGGTTGTGGACTATGCCGGAGCCGTGCTGCTCAGCGCGGCCGTGATGGCACTGTTGGTGGGGCTCTTTGAAATTGGCACAACCATGGGTTGGGGATTGTTAACGACGGCGTTGGTGCTGTTTATGGCGCTCTTCTGGGTAGAACGGCGGGCGGTTGACCCCATCCTGCCACTGCCGCTTTTCCGCGACCGTCTCTTTGCCACGGCCACTGCGCATGGTGTGCTCACGGGGTGGGCCATGTTTGGCAGCCTCTCGTTTGTACCGCTTTTTGTGCAGGCTGTGTTGGGCACCAGCGCCACCAGCGCCGGTTCCACGTTGACCCCCATGTTATTAGGATGGGTAGCGTCAAGCATCATTGGCAGTCGCGCCCTGCTCTATACCAGCTATCGCACGATTGTACTGCTTGGCTCGGTGTTGCTCGCGCTCGGTGCCTTTCTAATGACGCGCGCCACCAGCGATGTGACCCAACTTCAATTAATGACCAATTTGGGCTTGATGGGCGTCGGCATGGGCTTTGCTGTATCGCCTTTTCTGATTGCCGTCCAAAGTTATGTACGGCGGCGCGACATGGGTGCGGCGACCTCGACCCTCACCTTTAGCCGTAGTATTGGGGGTACGTTGGGGGTGAGCGTGATGGGCGCACTCCTGAGCGCGCGCCTGGCCGCGAACTTGCTCGCATCTGGTATCGACCCAGATACAGTTTCGCTCAATAGTCTGCTCGACCCGCTAGCGAGCAGCAACGCAGCGGCTGGGCTAAACGATACCCTGCGCAATGCGCTGGCGATCTCGATGCAGGGCGTTTTCATCATTGCCTTCGTTGCCGCAGCGTTGGCCCTGTTGGTCTGTTTGTTGGCCCCAGGCGGGCGCATCAATGTCCCCAAAGTGGTCGATCCCAACGAGCCCCAAGCGAATCAAGAATTGCCACAAGCGGGCATGTCACACTGAGTGGTCAGGACTTACGCAATTACTCCTGGGAACGCCAGCAGGATGCTGGCTGCCGCCAGGATGGCGGTGCTCCCGGCTGCGTAAGTCCTGTTGGTGTGTCCCCCATCAAACAAAACACCCTGCCACCGTCTGGTGGCAGGGTGTTTTGTTTGATAGTGCCTTGTAGTACAAAATCGATCAGGCAAAGACGGCCACAGGCACAGAGCGTGTCACGGCGACAGCTTGGCGATTGGCGCGAATGCGATCAATTTCTTGAATCGTGTCTGTGCTGAAATGCATCTCACGACAATTCGGGCAGCTGATCATCGGCACATTTTCGATGACGAACAAGCTTTCGCCGTGGCCATAACTCTTGGAAAGGCGGCGAATTTTGGCACCTTCTTTGCCACACTTGTCGCAGGTCATCACTGTTTCTTGATGTTCACTCATTAGAAGCTCCTAATTGTCATTATCAACATCCATCCTCCAATCGCCAGCCGACAGCCAGCTTGGTAGACAGATTCACGGGTGGTCACGGTTGACGTGGTGCTTATCCAACCGACCACAGCTTTGCCGCTGGCCACGTCAGTGGTTGAACGACAATTCGCTATTATACCACCAATCTATCACTTGCTTCTAATCGCTTGCTGCGCCGATTGGGTGAGAATCTACACAGGATGTCAATTGCTTGTACAAAAAATGCTTCGTACTGCCACTAGCTATGCCATCCACCGCGTGAAGGCCGTGCCAGGTGTACGACGGCTCTTGGGTGATGTGGTCGCTGGATCGAGATAGCCCACCCGCAATAAGCCAGCCATGCGCTCGTTGGCACCAGCGCCGACCAGCGTCAATAATTCGGGAGCCGCGGCCACGGCCCCACTGCTCCACGACGTACCAATGCCAGCCGCATGGGCAGCGAGCGTGAAGTTCTGGATCGCACAGCAGACAGCGCCATAATTTTCCAGATCAACCTCAGGATTGGGATCGCCAAGCATCGTAATGTAAACTAAGGTAGGCACACTGGCCCAAGCGGCGGCGGCTTCCCCGGCTTTGCGTGCCACGACAGCCGGATCACCACCGGCACCGCTTATCTTTGCCGCCGTGATCGCGCCGGCAATGTCGCCCAAGCGTGCGCGGGCATCGCCGGTGAGCACATAAAAGCGCCACGGCTCATTGAGACGATGGTTGGGCGCCCAGACGGCTAACTCAATCAGTTGGGTCAGGGTTGCTTGATCAACCGGCTGGGGCAGAAATTGTTTGACGGTGCGGCGATCCATGATCGCTGCGGCAATCGCGGTAAAGGCGTCTGTTGAAGTCAGTTGTGTCATTGGATAATCTGCTCTCCTAGGCAATGTCGCGTAAAGCGCTAATAGACGAACCATTGAAAAGTCAACCAAATAAGCTCACTGAGAAAAGAGATACGAGACACAATGGATGACTTTTACAGGTTTTATCTATAAGGCTGGTTTGTAATCCAGTGTCCTCATATTTTACACCGATTCACTGACACGACCAAACAAACTGTGGAATTGGTACCAGTTGCGGCGTTTGGTGAGGCACCTAACTTATTTCCGCCGCGATTGCGCATAAGATGCGTGGGTGCAATCAACAAAGCGGAGATGGCTGCTGCAAGCAGCAGCCGATCGCGCGCAAAGCCATCGGGCATCAATCGGGAGGAATCATGATTCAAGTATACAATGCGCGCTCGGGTGATTATCTGGGCGACGTGAGCGAAGCACAGTTTGACTTTATGCACGAGCAACTGGAAGAAGAAAGTGTGGAAGATCGGGATTACTACATCAACCAGGCCACGTTGGATCTGTTTGAAGCGCGCGGGGCCGATCCCGCCTTGGTAACGCTGCTGCGCCAGGCCTTGGGTTCCCAAGAGGACATGGATATTCGCTGGCAGCTGGCATAATTGATAGGAAAAGACCAGTAGATTGGGATGAACTACTGGTCTTTTATGGCTAGCTTATGTGGGGCGCTGCATTGTCGCTAGGAAGTCATCAACTGCAACGGCTTCGTAATACTGGCTGCTGGGTGTGGCTTGGTCTGTGATTACCCCCGGCGGTAACAGAGCACGACTCTCCTGCACCACGGCATCGACGGCTGGCGCAAGGCGGATCTCGACGCGCTCAACCGCTGCTGATTGGGTATTTTGCTCGGCGCAGTCATAGTAGTAGACCGCTTTCACATGGGTTTTGAGCATCTTCCACGCGTAGGCGGGTAACGGTGTTTCGTTGCTCGCCGGCTTGAGCGAACGTGGCCAGAAAACCCGGTTGATCTGGTAGTCAAAGACACGGCGCAGCATATCGGTAGCCGTCGCAGGCGTCGTCACCCATTTGGCTTCGGGCCAGACATCAAGCCAGGACCAAGCATGCCACAAATTAGGGGTCGCTGGCGGCAATAAACCACCTTCTGTATGTACCTCTACGCCCTGCGCACCGACAAAGGCAAAATGTTGGGGATAATCAAAAAACTCAGTTGTGCGCGCGCGTAGCGTATCGTAAAAAGCCGTTGTCAACGCCAACAGCGCATGGCTGGTATGGAGTATGCCGGCTTCGAGCGTCGGAGAGACCACGCCCACTCGATCCAGCGCATGATAATCTGGGCAAAATGCCATAAAATCGCGTGCGGTAGAACGCTGTGCGCGATGCTGCCAAAATTGAAAGTTTGCCATTTGTAGGCAAGTACTGGTATGCATGCGCGAAAGTTTCCTTTTTGAATTGCGCCGCTTGTCTTAGGCTTGTTGCCCATTTTGCTTGTCATCCTGCTGCCAAGCCAGCACGGCTTGATAGGGTAATTTGCCGCCAAAAATATCCAAGGCGCTGCCAATTGTGGCATCAATGCGCCCCTGCCCGACGGTGCGGATTAAGTCGAGATCGGCCAACGATTTGACACCACCGGCATAGGTTGCGGGAATGGGTGACCAAGCCCCCAACATGCTGACCACGGTTTCCTCTATGCCCAGCTGTTTGCCTTCCACATCGACGGCATGCACGAGAAATTCCGCGCAGTGCGCCGCCAACCAATTCAATGTGTCCGCAGAAATTTTCAGTTCGGTGAAACGTTGCCAGCGATCGGTGACCACCCAGTACGCTCCATCCCGTTGGCGGCAACTCAGGTCCAACACCAAGCGTTGCTTGCCAACAACCTGAACTAAGCGTTGCAGTCGTTCCAGATCGATCTGCCCATCGCGGAAAACATACGAAGTGACAATGACGTGGCTCGCGCCGGCATCCAGGTAGGCTTGGGCATTTTCCGGCGTAATCCCCCCGCCCATCTGCATACCGCCCGGAAAGGCCGCTAATGCCGCCAGCGCCGCTTCCTGGTTCCCTGGGCCCAGGGCAATAATATGCCCGCCGACCAGCTGATCCCGCTGGTAGAGGTGCGCATAGTCGGCAGATGACTGTGCAGTCTCAAAATTAACAATCGGTTGCTGGTCACGACTATCGGTGAGCGAACCACCCACAATCTGCACGACACGACCATTGAGCAAATCAATACAAGGACGAAAACGCATAGCACACTTCTTTATCGATTTTATCGATTTTATCGACATGTCTAGCTAGCAAGTTGGCAGTAACGTCAGGAGATAAATGTGACTATAACAAATCTGGGGTGAATTGAGCAAGTCGCTATACGGGCAAGATGCATGATCGCTGGGTAGGCGAGTAAGGGTAACCCGTCAGTTACGCATCCGGCAACGCCATGATACAATGGCACCTGTAGATTCATCCCGTAGAACCGGAAAGTGACGACCTATGCTCGACTTTAGCCAGCGCCTCCGTCTCTTTAGCCGCGATGTATGGCTCTATCTGATCACTCCCGCGCTGATTGGCTTTACGATCTTTGGCGGCATCTATACGGTGTTGCTCAACCTCTATCTGTTGCGCCTGGGCTATACGCCAAGCTTTGTGGGGCTGGTCAATGCCGCGGGCTTTGCAACCTTGGCCGTAACAGCTTTGCCCACAGGCGCGGTGGGGCGCAAAATTGGTGTGCGCCGCGCTATGATCCTGGGCATGCTGCTGATCATGGCCGGTTGTGGTTTGCTACCCATGGCTGAGTTTATTCCGGTTGGCTTGCGCCAAGGCTGGCTACTGGTGATGTACGCGGTCATTCAGTTGGGGATGACCTTACACATTGTCAACTCGCAACCCTTTCTGATGGATGCGACAACACCCGTGGAGCGCAGCCATGTTTTCTCGGTACAGGTAGCCCTGTGGCCGCTCGCAGGTTTTGTCGGCAGCATGATTGGTGGGTTACTCCCCGGCTTGTTGGCACCGCTACTGGGGATCGGGTTGGAAGATGCCGCGCCCTATCGCTATACCCTGCTCTTGGCCGCCGTGATGGTGCTGCCTGGGGTCTGGGCATTGATGCAAATTCCCGAACCCAAGCCGACCCATCGCACAATCTTGGCAGGTGGTGTCTCGGCCAACACGCCGCTACTGCTGATTACGCTGCTTGCTGCCATCAGCTATTTACGCGGGGGCGGCGAAGGGGTCGGGCGCACTTTTTTCAACATCTATCTCGATGAACAACTGGGGATTCCCACAGCCCAGATCGGCAGTTTATTTGCCTTTGCGCAATTGTTGGCTGTTCCCTCGGCGTTACTTGCGCCCACCCTGGTCCACCGCTGGGGCAAAGAGCGCATTATCTTGTGGGGTACGTTTGGTGTGGCGCTGAGCCTGCTGCCTATGGCCTTTATTGCCGATTGGCGCGCGATTGCGGTGGGCATGTTGGGAATATTGGTCCTAACTTCGGTTTCGCGCGGCCCGCTGATGATCTATATGCAAGAAGTCGTTGATCCCCAATGGCGGCCCCTTGTGGCTGGGGCGACCACCATGACCTTTGGCCTCAGTTGGTTCACCACCGCGCTCAGTGGTGGCTATATTATTGCGGCCTTCGGCTATCGCGAGCTGTTTCTCTTTGGCGCGCTCTTAAATGTGGCAGGGGGCTTTCTGCTGTGGGGCTTTTTGGCCGCTCACCAGCGCCGTCAACTTAGTGGCTCTGTTGTCGGCGCTGGCGATCGATGAAGCATTAGGCTCGCCAGAGGGTTGCGGCGATGTACCGCTCACTTTCGGCCTGATCGTTATAGTAGTAGACCGTGACCATGGTGCCATCGGGCCGTTGCACAGTACGCGGGTAGCCAATGTCGTGGTTGCCACCATCGGCGCGCAGAATGATCTCGTCGCCCCACGTCGCGCCGTTATCACGGTTGAGCTTGGTGCGTATGCAAAACGGCCTACTTCGCGATAGATCGTCACATGTTGCATCAGTTATATCTCTCTGTTCGCCCAGCAGAATCAATCAATGCCCACAGCCAACGCTTTGAGCGCTTCCCAACGCTCGGCCACGGTGGTCGCCAATGCCGGCACCAATGGCGCACGCACCTCGCCCACCGGAATACCGCGCCGCGTCACCATCGCCTTGAAGAGCGACAGGTCGCCGCCGTCGCCCAGCAATTGGCGCATCTGATTGACCTTTTGTTGCAACACGCGTGCTTCGGCAATTGCCCCGGCGTGGGCCGTTTTGTAGAGCGCCACAAAGAGTTCTGGAGCCACGTTGGCATGTCCAGAGACACAGGCATCGAAGCCCATGGTCTGTGCCATGAGAATGTGGCCATCGCCGCCGTTGGCCGTATTGAATTGACCAGCGGTGGCGGCGCGCAACTGGGTTAACAAGTCCAGCGAACCACTGCTGTCCTTCATGCCAATCACATTGGGTGCTTGGGCGCGGATCGCCATGACTAAATCAAAGGTGAAGGCGTTGTTGCTCACCGCCGGAAAGTTGTAGAGATAGATAGGAAAGTCCGGCGCGCTGTTGGCC
>Ga0209490_10005839_pt1 | contig 11201 bp, 6 predicted proteins | sample MAT06_FD_187209 | JGI IMG/M metagenome (GOLD analysis project Ga0209490, IMG submission 187209) | Freshwater microbial communities from Lake Fryxell liftoff mats and glacier meltwater in Antarctica - MAT-06 (SPAdes) (version 2) | ecosystem: Environmental > Aquatic > Freshwater > Ice > Liftoff...
CCGATGTGCCGCAACCTATCTACATTGAAACCTATTTCTTCGTGCCGCCCGAAACACTTGCACAGGGCGGGCCGGCGTTCTCTACACCTGTGCTGGCTTGGAACGATCCAGACACGAGCTTCAACGAAGCGCTGTCACCGTTCGATGCTATTGGCAACGTCGCAACTATCGTCATACCCACGCCGGGTACAAATGAGGCTGAACAGCCCGGAGCCATGGCGCATTATGCAACCTGCCCTGTGAACGCTTCTGGGGTAAGGCGTTTGCAATTGGTGCCAACCTTCGTAGGGCAAGGTCAGGAAACCTTCGACATGCGAGCGGTAGTCGAACGCGCAAATGACCCGCTATTTTCTCGTGGAATATTGATCCATGATGGGCCGACCTGGAATGCGGTACGTTTCGATGCTGACCCAACTACGCCAGACTTTGATGCAATTCCTTGGGGCAGTATCCTTGAAATCGATAGGCGTATTGTTTTTGAACAGACCGGCGACATTGCCGATCAGGTTTGGTATCGTCTTGCCCGTGCGACCCTCACTGAAAATGATCGATGGATCGCTCTGCGCATACCTGGCACTTTGAGAATACCAGGGGAGAGCGCAGTCGAGCCCTTTGTATATGGGGTAGGTCTCGGAAGACTGGACGCCAATACGGCCTCGTTTTGCTCAGAAGTGACCGACATCCGAACAGTTCCACAGGACAGCGAAGATGCACAGATCTCCTTCACCTACGACCGTCAGGAGACAGCGGAATATGGTATGGCACACGCATATCGAAACAGTACGCTTGCGCCAAACCTTGTTTATCCAGACAACCAGAACCGTGTGACTTCTCGTCTTGATAGCAATAATCCGCCAATTGCTGTTGTAGGTGGAAGTGTTGCCAACCCCTTCATAACCGCACTCTTGCGCTACGCTTACTTTATCTATCCTCAACAGGTTACAGGACAAACAAGATTTACGGGATCTGCGGTGTTTACGTCGGAGTCTATCTGGATGGGCGGGCTACCTATGACATTCGACTTCGGATCGACGGATATAACATGTCCAAGCGAAGGAACTGCTCAAAGCGGATGGCGTTATTGCAGCCAAGACCAACTAGCCAGTTTTGCTTGGAGAGCACATGCGCAGCAGACAATCTACTATTCAAGTAATGGAAACTCTATTTTAGACACTGATCGTGGCATTTTGGCAGTGAATGCCCTGGCCACGGGTGGGAGCGGTAGTCCCGAACGGTCGAGGCTTGCTCAGATTGCAGGCAATCACGGAACCGGAGGACTCCCACTTTTAACTCAGGAAGAAAATCGACGCGCCTTCTACGAGGAGTATTTAGATCCTGACAGTACTTCCGAAAGAGCGTTTCAGGGTATACAAAGTGTCCAGCAAGGTGATTATGTCTACATAAACAGAGCGAATCCTGATACTGGCCATGGCTTCCTAGTTATTGGATGGGGTGAGATCACCTCATGTCCAGACGCGCTTAATCGCATGTGGCAGTTCGAAGATCCTCAGGGAGATTCGAGATACGGTCGTCTTTTCCCCCACTTTGATGATGCTGGTACGGATCTCATCGTGCCATATGTGGTTGATTTCTCAGGCGGAATAAATACTGGGCAGTTGCAGCGTCCTCGCCCCCGCCCCTTTTACTGCGCTCAGTACGATGACAACACCGACGGAGATCCCTCCACGGATGATGTCTTCGTTCTGGAAGACAATTATGCTTTCTTTGGCTATCCACTAAGTACAGTCAGGATTGCCGCATCGCAACTGTACACATCATTGGTCTGGAACTGGGAGAACTGATCATGCGCACCTCAATGAAGATGTTCCGATGCCTATTGTTTCCCAGTCTATGGTGGACAGGATGCATGATTATCCTGTGCGGCCTGTTGCTCGCATCACCGAGTTTCACAGCATCTGCACAGTACCAATGGTTTATGCAACCTACGTGGCATCCATCGCAGAACATGATCGCCGTGTCCAATGGTGTCTCCATTCGCGTCTATAACAGTGACTTATCTCAGCTCCTCAATGAATTTGAGCTGACCCCCATTCGGAATGACTTTGTCATAACCACTGAGGTCGATTGGAGTCCGGATGGGACGATGCTTGCGGTATCTATCCAAGGACAAGATGTAATCTCCGCTCTACAGATCTGGAACGTTGAGAGGTCTGAGCTTATTGCACAGGTTACAGGCGTAAACGCCGCCGCAACTTTCGCCTGGAACCCACAAAGCACGCACATCGCCGTCAGTCACGTTCTTGGATTAGGCAGCGCCAACCTGAGAGTCTACGATGTGCTAAATACAGCTAACTTTCGTGATTACGACACTGGCAATCAACGTACATCTTTTTCGAATATTCGCTGGAGTCCAGATGGAGAACAGATCGCCCTCAACACCAGCGGTGGCGGGTTGTTTCTATTGGATCTGGAAAGCGGTCAGTCCCGTACTTCTGGCGTTCTTATGTATGCCGATTTTGAGCTGCCACGATTTGTCTTCAGCCCGGATGGACGGTATCTGCTTGGCGTAACAGATGTCAGCGCCCTTGAGGCGATCGTACTCGATACAGCAACAGACCAAATTGTAGGGCGATTAGCAGGGCATACCGCCCAGATCATCGGTCTGAATTGGGTCGATAGCTACATCGCCACGGTCGGTTATGATGGCGTCACAAAACTGTGGGATCCAACCACCTTTGAGGAAGTCCTATCCCTGCAAACTGGCATTACCAGTGGCCCGTCATTCAGCCCAGATGAAAGTGCCTTTGTCGCCAGCGCCAATGATTTTGAAACGATCGTGGTGAGAAATGCTGAGACAGGAGCCATTATCGCTTCCCTCGACCCGATCGCACTGACGCCTACATTTACGCCTACAGCAACTGATACTTTAACGCCGAGCATTACGCTAACTCTCACACTAACGTTTACTCCGACGGCGACCGACACAGTTGCCCCAACTCTCACACCCACGCCTACATACACACCAACCCATACGCCGACGTCCACTTTCACGCCGACGGCTACACTAACCTTTACACCCACATTGACACCAACAGCCGCCATTACCTGCACCGCCGATCCCGCCGACCCCGCCGCGCTGGTCAGCGCTATCAACGCTGCAAACACCAACGGTGCATCACTCGACACCATCTGTCTTTCGAACAGCACCTACACATTCCTCACCGCCGCCAACAGCATCGCCCTCCCGTCGATCACCACGCCGATCACGATTGTGGGCAATGGGGCATTACTGGAGCGCGGCAGCGGCGCACCGCAGTTCCGGCTGTTCAACGTCACTGCGAGCGGCTCGCTCACGCTGCAAAACCTCACCGTGCGGGGCTTCAACGCGGGTGGCGGCAACGGCGGCGCGATCCTCAGCACAGGAACGGTGACGCTCGACGGCGTGACCGTCACGAGCAATAGTGCGCGCTTTGCGGGCGGCATCCACAGCAGCGGGGCGCTCACCATCACGAACAGCACTCTGTCGTCGAATACCTCGCAGGAGGACGCGGGCGCGATCTACCTGAACAGCGGCACGCTGACGGTGAGTGACACGACGTTCCAGTCGAACAGCGCCCGCTACGGCAGTGGTATCTATGCCAACGACGGCACAGTCAGCCTGAGCAATGTCACCTTCCGCTCGAATACCGCCAACGAGCAGGGTGCAGGGCTGTTCCAGCGTCGCGGCACGGTGACGATCACGGGCGGTCTGTTCGACGCGAACAGTGCTCGCTTCGGTTCGGCGATCTACGTGCGCGGTTCGCTCAGCGTCACCAGTACGACGTTCACGAACAACATTGCGGTCGAGGAAGGCGCGGCGATTTACAACGAGAACGGCAATCAGAGCGCGGTCACGGTCGCGGGCAGCACGTTCACAGGCAACCGGGCGCGGTTCGGTGGCGCGATCTACAACCGCGCGCGGCTGAACGTGACGAACAGCACGTTCACGACCAACACGGCGACCGAAAGCGGCGGCGCGGTGTATCACCAGAATGGGAACAACCAGAACGGCATCGCGCAGAGTTGCTTCACGGGGAATACGGCGCGGTTCGGCGGCGCGGTCTTCAGCCAGACCGGGAACTTCAACGCGCAGAACAACTGGTGGGGTGTTGCAACAGGTCCGACGAGCGCGATGGTGAACAACCAGGTACAGTTCACGCCATTCCTGACGGCGGGCTGCCCGAACTAACTTCAAAACGTTTTCACCTCTACTAAACAGCGTCCTAAACAGACATTTTGTTGGGACGCTGTTCTTTTCAATCACGTGTCACATGCTGGATTTTTCTGTATCAGGACACTTATGCCCGTCAATCTCGACAAACCGCAGCGATGGAAAGCGGATACGCAACTTTCCGTCGATGACTACAATCGCTGGTTTCTGGAGTACGCGCCGCTCACTTATCGAGAGACCCGCGCACGCGCCGCTGTCTACGTCGAGGATATTCTGCCGCGTACCGACAATCTGCGCAGGCTGACGAGTGACATCCTGTTTCAACATCCTGATGCGCTGGAGATGCTCCGCATGTCCACCTCGCCGCCGATTGCACGGGATCGCTTGGTTGGGCTGGCACAGGTATCCAAAAGCCTGATCGAAAACATGGAGCGTAACAAGCGCATCTCACCCAATCTGCCTGAAACGCTTGTGCGCGAGCAGCTTGAACGCATCACGACGATCATCACGCGGCTGATCGACAGCGATATTTTCATCTGGTTCAACGGCGATACCGAACCATCCATCGAAGAAGTCAGGCGTGCATCGACCGTCGTCGCTGATCGCTTGTGTGGAATGTTGACTGACCCGCTCATTCGCAACGCTCAGGAGAAGCGGCAGCTTCAGCGCATCACCCAGTGGCTTGAGGTGCGCGGCTACGCTCAATCCGAGGTGCGAAATCTGCGGCAAATGCTGCCCGGAACCTTTGCCCATCGCGTCAACGTCGCGGCGATGCAGGAGGGGAGCATAGTAGTCAATATCCCCATCGATACGGTCATCATGCCATTGTCAGCGAGTGCGGGCGATCTACCATTGCTCGTCGAAGCGAAGTCGGCAGGCGACTTCACCAACACCAACAAGCGGCGCAAGGAAGAAGCGACCAAGATGCGCCAGCTTCGGAATGCTTTCGGGGAGCAGGTGCGCTTCATTTTGCTCTTGGGCGGCTACTTCGACAGCGGTTATCTGGGTTACGAAGCTGCCGAAGGCATCGATTGGGTTTGGGAACATCGCATGGATGATCTGGCGGAGTTTGGTCTATGACGGTGGACACGCTACACCTGCTCGAAGAGCATCGGTTGGAGCTACAAGCGGAATTGGATGCTGGCAAATCGAAAGTCGAGCGCAATCAGCTTGGGCAGTTTGCTACGCCATCCCGGCTCGCCCAATCCATCCTTGAGCAGGCAAAACAACTGCTGCCTGATGACCAGCCGATTCGTTTTCTCGATCCCGCGCTCGGCACAGGGGCGTTCTACTCCGCCCTGCTGCGCGTGTTTCCCGATGACCGCATCGAGGCGGCGCGAGGGTACGAGATCGACCCGTATTATGGTGAACCCGCCCGCCTGCTCTGGCATGACCGTCGCGCCGAAGTGATGATCGACGATTTCACCTGTGCTGTACCGCCGCAAAGCGAGAGTGAACGTTTCAACCTGATCATTTGTAACCCGCCGTATGTGCGCCATCACCACCTGACCGCTGATACGAAGAAGCGCTTACAGGTAGAAGCAGCACGTACTGCTCACGGGAAGGTGAGCGGTCTTGCCGGACTTTATGTGTATTTCATGCTGTTCGCTCATGCGTGGTTGCAGGAAGGCGGCATCGCAGGATGGCTGATACCGAGCGAGTTCATGGATGTGAACTATGGGAGTGCGCTTCGGCACTATCTCACTACACAGGTAACAGTGCTGGATATTCATCGGTTTGAGCCAGAAGAAGTCCAGTTCGATGATGCGCTCGTTTCGTCAGTGGTGGTATGGTTTCGTAAGCAGAAACCACAGGCTGATCACGCGGTTCGTTTCTCGCTTGGTGGCAGCCTCAACAGCCCGCACCTAGCTCAAGATGTCTCCCTCACCGCTCTGCGCGATGAATCAAAATGGACGCGCTTTCCAAAACAGGGTGTTCGAGTTTCCAGCACAACAGAACTGCGCTTCCGTGACCTGTTCGATATCAAACGCGGCATCGCAACAGGCGCGAACGAGTTCTTCATTTTGGATGCGGAACAAGTCCGTCAGCACGCTTTACCCGCCGAGTTTCTGACACCGATCCTGCCGAGTCCACGCTATCTGGATGAGGATGAAGTGTCAGCCGACAAGCATGGCGATCCGCTGCTGAAGCATCGACTGTTTCTGCTCGATTGTGACTTGTCCGAAACTGTTGTTGAATCGCTTTACCCGACGCTGTGGGCATATCTTCAACTTGGCATCGCACGAGGTGTGCACACGGGCTATCTGTGCCAGCATCGCGCTGTGTGGTACGCGCAGGACAAGCGCACACCCGCGCCATTCCTGTGTACTTATATGGGCAGACTGTCAAACGGTCACGCAGAGAGCCCGTTTCGGTTCATTCTCAATCATTCGCGCGCCGTTGCTCCGAATGTATATCTCAACCTCTATCCAAAAACACCGCTTGACCGCATGATAAGAGAGCAGCCTGATCTGAAGCACACGATCTGGCGTTCCCTTCAGCAGATCCCGGTCGAGAGGCTGATCGGCGAGGGGCGCGTGTATGGCGGCGGCTTATACAAGTTGGAGCCGAAAGAACTGGGCAATCTGCCTGTAACCGACATTTTCGAGTGGGACGACGCGCTTGTCGCAGTCGAACCTCGCCAGGAACGATTGTTTTAAGTTTTTGTCCCACGTCAAGCGCAGAATCACAGGTTCAACCGTCGTTTTTGACCATAATGAGTAAAATCGACCATCGTTGTCGAATTTACCCATCGATCCTGTCGATCTTCCCCACCACCTTGATCATCTCTCTTGCTAAGCTGGTCACATCGATGAAAACGTGGAGAACCACGCGATGTCCGACCAGCGTTTTACTTTTCAACTGCTCCAGATTTGTCGTAGAAACAAACAAGATGAAATTTTGCACCGGGCGCATGAAGGATTGACATGCCCTGACTGTAATATTTCACATTTTGCGCCACCCCACTTTGATACGGTTGAACTATCGCTCGTGAGATCAACCGCAGGCAGTGCAGAATGACTTATCTTTATTTCGTTTCCATGCCACCCCGCCAAAGCATGAGCGGAAACAGGTCACCCGGAATCCTCCATCCGGCATCCGGAATCCAGGGTCTTCCGCAAGTTATGTAGAGCCAGGCTGGTACAGGACTTTGCGGCGCAGCAGGTCAAAGCTGGCGCGACCAAACATCTGGCGCTTGATGAACTTGATACGGTTGACCTGTCCCTCGGTCTGACCATTGCTCCAGGGCAGGGACACAGCGGCGCGGATGGCGGCCAGGTCATCGCGCAGACTGGCGGCAAAGGTGCGGACGGGGGCAAGCGGGCTGACCCGCGCCTCGTCGAGCCAGATATCGAGCAGAGACAGCGAACGAACATGAAGCAGATGGCGGAAAGCCTGAGCGAGGTGATACAGATGGGCGATGAGCGCATCCTTGCAGAGGTGTGCGAGAAAACGCCTGCCTTCGTCGTCAAGGCGTTCCGGGGACAGCACCAGCAACCACGAAAGACGGTAGCTGGACGGAAGCGAGGCGTGGTTGGTGACCGGCAGGTCGGTGTAGACTGCAACCGGGTCTTCACCTGCCAGCAGACGTTTTGCCTTCAGCCAGCGGTTGAGCGGCGTACGAGTCTTGCCCTGGTAGCCCCGCGCCAGCAGCTCGGCAAACAGGGTAGCGGCGGTGGTATAGCCCTGAATGTAGCGCATTTCCAGATAGTCGAGATGGGGTTTGAGCAGACTGTGTGGTGTGCGTCCAGAGGATCGTTCGGGAAAGGTTTCCGCCTGATAGTACGTCCGCGCGGTGTCGTAGTTGATGTGCAGGTGCATCCCGACTTTGCTGACCGAGATGCCCGCCTGTTTGAGCCGCTGCACTTCGTTATACAGGTCCAGCCGCCGCTGCCGGGTCGCTTCGCGTTCGCGCTGTCTGCTGGGGCTGCGTGCCAGCATGGGGACAGCGATCTGCGGCATGGGCGGGTCGGGCAGCAGCCGCAGTCGGGCGTGCGCCGCCATACACACGCGGTAGGCCAGTTGGCGCAGATTGACCAGCAGGTGAAAGCGGTCGGTCACCTGCACCGCCTGCGGGGCTGCCTCGGTGAGTGCCTTTCGATAGTCGGGCGACCGGTCGCGGGTCACCAGTTCGATCTCGGGATGGGCGCGCAGCCACGGCATGATGTCGTCGCCCGACCGTCCTGGAACCAGCGCGACCACCTGATGCGTGTCGTGGTCTACCAGCACACTGCCATAGCGCTCGCCCTTGCGCACCGCCCAGTCATCCAGCCCGACCCGGCGCACCACACGCTGCGGTGGCAGCGGTGTCGTCTTCACCACGCGCAGCAGTGTGTCGCCGCTGGTACGCACGCGCATGTAGCTCAGCAACCGCCGTCCGCTCTCGGCGCTGACTTCGAACCCGACCCGGCGTATGAGCGTGGTCAGCCGTCCAGTGCGCTGGGCATGGCGCGGCAACCAGCGCGCCAGCCGCTCAGCAAACGTCCGCTGTTTGCAGTGCGTGTTGTCACAGCAAAAGCGGCGCACAGTCAGCACCAGCTTCACGCCTCGGTCGCTGCTCGGCACATCCTGCGGACGGCGTATGTACCAGCCGTGCGTGCGCGTCGAGATGCGTCCACAGCCCGGACAGCTTGCCCGCCGCGACCGACTGCGCCCATACACTCTCACCTCACTGCCGCTGGTCTCGCTTCTGGTGACATCAAATCCCGGCAGGGCGAACGGAATAGCCCCATGAGCTTGCCTCTCGATTTGCTCACATCTGCCTAGAGTCTACACCCGTCCGTTTACAGGGAACTCTACATAACTTGCGGAAGACCCGGAATCCTCCTACCCCAAAACCGGAATCGTACAGCTTTTCGGGACATTGACTTTTGTACGCTGAGCGTATCTGTCGTACAGCGAGGTACTGAAGCGATGTTCCTGCAAATATCTGAATTGGGGTGTGTCTGCCCTCACTCGAAGCAAACGGGGGAGGCAGCTATTGAAGTCTGAGCCAAACCCACTGATGGAAGGAGAGTCGAACGAGGGAACCAGTCTGGTATCGTTGTATAAGGCAATGTTGCGCATCATCGATCAGCTTGATGATTCTGTTGCGCCGTCCGAAAAACACAAGTACACTGATGATAAAGTACGCCAGACCGTCGAGTTGGCACTCGACGATCCGGCTGACCCAGCGAGTGGTAATGACACCCGCAGGGCTGAGACGCATTTTACTCGAATTCGCCCCTGAATTCCCGCGCCTCGTTCCTGCCTGTGATTCTCACAGTCGGAGCGGGGCGTTTTTATTTGTCGTACAGGGAGAACCGCGATGCCCAAATACAAACGACCCGAACAGAAAACGGCTGACCCGTACCGTTCAGAAGCCCTGCCGACAGACCGCCCCGCCGCGATCTACTACCGGCAGTCTTCCGACGCGCAGATCGGCAATATCAATACCACCCTGCAAACCGTCGATATGTTCGAGCATCTGCTGCGCCAGGGATGGGCGAAGGACAGCATCGCCATGATCGACATGGACGCGGGCGTGAGCGGTACGACTAAAATCAGCGACCGCATCGGCATGTCGCGCCTGATGGAGTTGATCGAGAGCGAACAGATCAGCCTGGTCGCTGCACAGGACGTGGATCGGTTCTTCCGTGACATTACGCACATTCAGACCAACATCTTTATTGATGCCTGCCGCCGCAACAGCGTTCGCATCATGACCCCGCGCATGATCTACGACTTCACCCATCCGACGATGGGCGCGTACCACATGAAAATGTTCCGCGAGGAAGCGCAGCAGGCAGCCGATTACCTCGAATACCACATCAAAGGACGGCTGGCACGCAGCCGCGAGTATCTGGTCGATCAGGGGTTGTGGTCGGGGCGCAGCGTCGCCTACGGCTACATGGTCGATCTGCGCAAGAAGCTGCCTGATGGTTCGCGCAATCCGACGTACAAGAAATATGTCCCCTTCCGTCCGTGTGCGGATGTGCTGGTCGCCTATTTCGAGCTGTTCAAGCGCTTCAACCGCAATCTGCTGCAAACTTGGAAGTATATCGAGCAGTATGGTCCGTACACGCCGGAAAACGTCATGGAACTCGTGCCGGACGGCTTCAAGATTAACCTGATCCTCAAGCACCGCTCGATTCACAACGGACGGCTGATGCACTCGTACTCTGGGCTGACGACGACGTTCTCCAACGTGGTCTTTCTCGGTCACTGGATGAAAAAAGGTGTGATCCTGCACTTTCACAATCATGAGCCGCTCATCGAGGAAGACCTGTTCATGTACGCCTTCAACGCCGTCTCAGCGACCGACTTCTTTGGCGAACCGAATCCGCACTACATGCCGCAGCGCCCATTTATCCGCCATGATCGCGCTGAACGGGGATGTGAGCCGCCTGTCTATGCCGGGCTGGTATTTTCAGACGAGGTGAAAGGCGCGCCGCACCGCCGGATGCACAGCGCATACAATCACATCAACGACAACTATGGCTATGTCCTGAGCAATCTGCGCAGCGAGATGGTCTTTCGCGTCAAAGCGGACTGGATCGATGAGGCCATCGATCGGATGCTGCTGGAGCGGTTGCAGTCAACGACCATCGACGATGCGGCGTGGCAGGCAGCCGTCGAAAGCAACCACGAGAGCGGTTATGCCGAAGTACGGCGCATCGAAGCCGAGATACGCGGCGCGGAACGCGCGAAAGAGAGCATCCTCAACAATCTGAAATCGCTGCGTAACGCGGACATCATCCGCGAACTGGAAGCCAGCTACGAGGCGCAGGAGCGCGAGATTGCCCGATTGCAGGCTGACCTGGTGCTGCTGCGCGAAGGGAAGAAACAGCGGCAGACGGTGCTGGAAGCGCGTCCCGTCCTGGAGCGGGTGATCGCCCACTGGTCGGCTGTGCCGCGTGACAGCCGCCGGGAACTCTTCGAGGCGCTGGCGCATTATGCGAAGGTATCGCAGCTCGATCAGATCAATCGCCAGATGGTCGTGTACTGGCGGGACGGCAGCCAATCGACCTTCGACTTCCGACGCGGCGCA
>Ga0209490_10005840_pt1 | contig 11201 bp, 6 predicted proteins | sample MAT06_FD_187209 | JGI IMG/M metagenome (GOLD analysis project Ga0209490, IMG submission 187209) | Freshwater microbial communities from Lake Fryxell liftoff mats and glacier meltwater in Antarctica - MAT-06 (SPAdes) (version 2) | ecosystem: Environmental > Aquatic > Freshwater > Ice > Liftoff...
CGGCCCGGCCGCTCGATGCCATGGAGGTTAGAGAAGCCGGCTTGCCGGAAGTTTCCCAAGAGTCGGCCATCACCACAGCCGACATCGAGAATACGGGCGTCTTTCTTCAAGTGTCCGGCTAGTTTCATGGTCCGGAAACCTGCACTGATCGCGCGGATGTGTTCGATGAAGGGGTTGAATTTTGTCTCACCGGCTCCGTAATAATTGGTGGCGTAGGCTTGCGCTAATTGCGCGTCAGACGGTGGCGGGCAGAGGAATGTCGTGCCGCAGTTTTGGCATTCCCTGGCTGGATATAGTGCGCCATCTTCACTGCGCGCATCGCTCCATTTATGGGAGCGTGTTTCACGGCAAAACGGGCAGGATGATTGAGTGCTTTGGGGAGGAGAAAGTTCGGAATGATGCATCGCTGTCGTGGCTGCTCCGTTGCGGATGGAAAAGATTCAAGGCTAACTCATTAAAAAAAACGATGCCAAAGATTGGTTAATGTTTCCCATGCACTTGGTCGTTAAAGCGATGTAAGTTATGACTGGATTTCATGAAAGTGAGATTCATCGTTTTTTCTTGGAGGGCTGTTGGTGCTGCATGGGATGCCCCGGTTTATCGTATTGGTGGGAAAACCATCGGGTAGGTCTCGGTTCTTCTATTTCCGCGTTTTCATTTCTCTAAAAGCCGCCACCTTCGCGGTTTGATGTTTTTGATTCGTATCCATCGTCACATTCTATTGCTGCTTTTGGCTCATTGCCTGTTTTTGCCTATTTTTGCGCAAACTCCGCCGGCAAGGTCACGGCCGCTCGCGCCGGAAGATACTCCCGCTTTGCCGGCCGAACCCGAGGAGAGCGAAGTCGCTACCGTCGCGGAACCGGCTCAAAACGATGCAGCAGCAACATCCGATAATAATGCTCAGCCGGTGCGCGATTGGTTGGAGGCGCAGGTGGAACTGGCGCGTCGCGGGTTTTCCTGTGGCTCGATCGACGGCGTGCGTGGCGCCCAGTCGGCTGCCGCGCTGAGCGCGTTTCAGCGTAACGAAGGGTTGCGTGAAACCGGTTTGCTCGATCCGGCGACGACGGCTGCGCTCCGGTTGACCGCTCCGGCGATGACCCGGCACATTTTTAGTGGCGAAGAATTGGCTCAGTTCCAGCCGGTGGCTGATACTTGGGTAGGGAAGTCTGAGCAGTCGGCCATGGCTTACGCTTCGGCGCTGGAATTCGTGGCTGAGCGTTATCACGCGAGCCCGAAATTTCTCAGCAAACGAAATCCCGGGATTGATTGGGACGAAATTTTGCCAGGCACGATTGTCGAAGTGCCGGCGGTGGATGTTTTTTATCCCCCGACAAAAGCCAGCCTGCTGCACGTGCGACTGGCCGAGCATGTGTTGGAGGCGACTGATGCTACTGGGCGGATTATCGCGCATTTTCCCGTCAGCATTGCGCGGAATGTTGAGAAGCGTCCGGTCGGCGAACTCCACGTCACGGTCGTGATTCCGAATCCGAATTACACGTTTGATCCCGAGGTATTTCCTGAGTCCGAAGAAGCGCAGCAGCTCGGGCGGAAATTGATCATTCCTCCCGGACCGAATAATCCGGTGGGGCTCGCGTGGATTGGGCTTGATCGGAGTGGTTACGGAATTCATGGCACGCCCGAACCGGAAAAGGTGGGGCGCACGGAGTCGCATGGCTGCTTCCGACTCGCTAACTGGGATGCGCAGGCCTTGCTGCGGCTGGCCTGGGTTGGGTTGCCGGTCATCGTCGAACCCTGATCATGCGCGCCTGACCGTTCGGTGTGGTCCAGACTTTGCGCCACGAAATACTTGCTGGGGTCGATGACCCGACTGCGAGGAAACAGCTCTTTTGTAGTGTCGGCTCTTGTGGCCGGACCGTGGCTCGGCGCGGCCGCAAGGGCCGGCCCTACATAAAGCACAAACCAGGTTTCCTCCCGTCCGGTGCAAAACGCGTTTTTGCGGTCTGGGCTGCATGGTTCCAACCAATTCTTTACCGGCTATTGAAGAATATGGCGCAACCGTGGATTGCCTTATGCATTGAGACGCGACTCAAATAGCTATTCTATATTTCTAGAAATGAAATTCCCCCGTCTTCTGCTTTGCCTCGTCTTCCCTGTGCTCTTTGCCGGTTGTGCCATGTTGAAGCCCGGCCCGGCGAAAGATAACACTCAAGCCTCCGAGCCGATACATCCTGAATCAAAGTCGACGGGGTCGCAGACTTCCGGGACAGCAGCTAAAAACGTCGGGGAAACTCCCGTAGTGGTGCATCTGCCGAGCACGTATGCCGCCGCCATTACTCCGCTTGATTCAGCGACACCGTCTGGTTCGGTCCGGCGACACGGTCGACTTTATGTCTTGGGCAACCGGATCGTGGGCGAACATGGCCGGCCGGTCAGCTTGGCGGGAAATAGTTTTTCTTGGAGTCAGTGGCAAAGTCCGTTCTACAACGCCGAAGTGGTGAATTGGCTTAAGCTGGATTGGAAGGCGTCCATTATCCGGATCGCCATGGGCGTGGAAGGTGGCGGCTATCTCGAGCATCCGCAGGAAGAGATGGCCCGGGTCTGCACGTTGGTTGATGCGGCGATTGCGGCTGATTTGTATGTCATCATCGATTGGCACGATCACCACGCGCACCAGCACACGGCGCAGGCCATCGCATTTTTTCAGGTCATGGCACGCAAGTACGGACAATATCCGAATGTGCTTTATGAGATTTTCAACGAACCCGAAGGCGAGGTGAGCTGGGCGAAAGACGTGAAGCCGTATGCGGAGCAGGTGATCGCCGCGATTCGGGCGATTGATCCCGAGAATATGATCATCGTCGGGACGCCGCACTGGTCGCAGGATGTGGATGTGGCTGCGGAGGATCCCCTCAAGGCTAAAAACATTGCTTACGCTCTGCATTTTTATGCCGGGACGCATAAACAATGGTTGCGGGATAAAGCGCTCATCGCGTTGCAAAAAGGTTTGCCGCTTTTTGTTTCGGAGTGGGGCACGTGCAACGCCGATGGCAATGGCCCCGTGGATGAAGTTTCCACCCGGGAATGGATGGACTTCATGCAGCAATGGGGTTTGAGCCACTGCAATTGGGCGGTATCGGATAAGGACGAGACGGCCTCCATCGTGAAACCGGGCTCGATTGTTTTTGGTCATTGGGTGGATGACGATCTCACCCCCTCCGGACGCTTGGTGCGTGAGTGGGTGCGGTCTTGGGCGGCGGCGGCGGACGCCCGTTAAATTTTTCCCGACAGGCTCCGATGATTGGGCGGCGTGGGGTGCCGCGCGGTGTTGCGCCCCGGATTCAGCTGGATTTTTCTTAACGCTGGCTCTTCGGTCCGCTCTAGTGTCCTGCTTCACCGTATGCTTCGTCTGCTTCTCCCGCCTAATCTCACGAGCGCTGCCGCGCGCGACGCCATTGCGGTGCGGGTGGAACTTGATCTTAAGGTCGAACCCGCACTCGCCCTCATGCCCGCTCTGGCGGTGCTGCAGCGCATGGGCGTAAAGCCACAAGCGGTGTCGTTCGTGCAGTTCAAAAGAGCTCAATTGCGTGAGTTGATTTCGGCTTCGACCGGTCAGTCCATTTTCTTTTTGGGCAACGTGCCGAAGATTCCGCTGGCCTGGGATGGTCGGGAATTGTCGGGCGTGAGCGAAGTGCTCGGCGAAAAACTGGCGGAGCTATTGGCGGTTCCGTCTGACGGAATCGTCAATCGTAGCGCTCCCATGCGCGCGGCCTCACGCGAGCCGGAATACACGCCGATGACGGTGGATGGCTCCGAGCACTTCCTCGCGATCACGTTGCCGTCGCGCGAGTCAGCCGGTTATGAGGGAGCGATGGAGTTTCTGCGTCTGCATCGTTTTACGCTCGATCCGCTCACGCGCAAATGGTGGCTGCGCGATCGCCACAAGGTCCTGAATATTCTCGCGACACACGGGGCAACTTTGCGCGAGCGTTTCAGTGCCGAGTTCACCGACAATTTTCAGCGCAACACCGCCCATCTCAAAACCGCCGAAACTGCCGCGGAAATCACCGAGCAGACCGATGGCTACGAGGTCACGCTTGGTTTCAAAGCCGGCACGGCCACTGAAACGCAACTGCGCGAAGCCGTCGCCACCGGTCGCGGCTACGTCGAGGACGGGAAGAATATTTATCTGATCGACTCGACCCGGCTCGCCAAGATCGAGGCCGTTCATCGCGCCCTCGCCGGCGATCCGGCCGGGGCCGGCGGCGCTGCGCGCCGTCATCGTATCGCGAAAGCGCGCGCGACCGAGGTGACGGATCTGCTCGAAGAACTGGCGCCGCATTTTCAGGCTCCGGAGACTTGGCGGACCCGCAGCACTGCGTTGCGTGATCTCAGTGCGTTGCCGCCCGCGCCGATGCCGGCGATGTTGGAAAAAATTCTCCGGCCCTATCAAAAACTGGGCGCGGCCTGGCTCTGGCATCTCTACCGGCAGGAACTCGGCGGGATTCTTGCCGACGAAATGGGCCTCGGAAAAACCCTGCAGGCGCTGGCGCTACTTTCTGCCTTAAAGGTAGGGCGGGACCGCGGGGCCCGCCGCGAAATTCCTGCCATAATCAAAAACACGGCGGGCCCAGCGGTCCCGCCCTACCTCGAACAATTTAAAGCGGGCCTCGGTGAGCGGCCCCGCTCCACTGCGGGGTCGCCCTCACTCGTTGTCTGCCCTGCCTCGCTCGTGGAAAACTGGCGGCGCGAAGCTGCCCGCTTCACACCGGAGCTGCGCGTTTTCGTCCATCACGGCGCGCGCCGACTGGCGGCGGTGGATTTCTCTGCGCACGATCTCATCATCACCTCGTACGGCACGCTGGCTCGCGACGTGGAATTGTTCGGCGGCGTGGAGCTCGATCTCATTCTCGCCGACGAAGCCCAGCACTTGAAAAATCGCCGCACGCAAGCCGCGCAATCGCTGCGCACTTTGCGCGGCCGGGGCCGTTTTCTTCTCACGGGCACGCCGCTGGAAAACTCGCTCGATGATCTGCGTTCACTCTTCGAGTTTTTGATGCCGGGATTTTTGCCCAAGTTGCCCGCCGGTTTGAAGCGCGAGGAGCGCGCCTGGCACGACGAACAACTGCGCGCGCGAACGGCGCCCTACATTTTGCGTCGCACCAAATTGGCGGTCGCGCCCGAGTTGCCGGAGAAGATCGAGCAGGTGATTTACTGTGAGCCGACGACGGCGCAGGCCGCCCTGTACCGGAAATTCCAGGAAGATTCCGAGCGCGAGATGATTGATCTCGCCGCGAAAGGCGTTTCCGAAAACGGCCTGCGCCTCGCCACGCTCACGCAGTTGCTCCGCTTGCGGCAGATCTGCTGCGACCCACGGCTGGTGGAGGTAGGGCGCGTTATCCCTAACGCGCCGGAGTCCGTGGCCATCGTGGATTCCGAGCGGCGGGTTAAGGATAACCCGCCCTACCAAGACTCAGCCAAGCTGGATGCGTTTCGCGAACTGCTCGCCGAGAGCATTGATGAGAATCACCGCATGCTTGTGTTCTCGCAGTTCACCTCGCTGCTCGGATTATTGCGTGACGAACTCGAGGCCGAGGGCGTGGTCTATTGTTATCTTGATGGCTCGATGACGACCAATGCGCGCCAAGCCGAAGTTGATCGTTTTCAAAACGATTCCACCGTGCCGGTTTTTCTCATCTCGCTGAAAGCCGGCGGCACCGGCCTGAATCTCACCGGGGCTGATGTCGTCGTGCATTTTGACCCGTGGTGGAATCCCGCTGCCGAAGCGCAAGCCACGGATCGCGCGCATCGCATCGGCCAGACCCGAGTCGTCACCAGCTACAAACTGATCTGCGCCGGCACGGTGGAGGAAAAAGTTATGGCGCTGCAGGAGGCCAAGCGCGCATTGTTGGCCGATGTCTTTGAGGCCAGCGAGGCGGCCGCCGCCAAACTCGGACTCGCTGATCTGCGCGCGTTGCTGAAATAGTTCCGCCTTCTCAGACGATCGGGAGAGTGCGGGGGTGGGTGCTTGCCTTGCTATTAGGCGCTCCGGTTTGTCTGAATAAACGGGCTGATAACTTTCGCGGCCCGATGGCCCTTGATGGGGCCTGGTGGGGTTTGGTTGGCTCATGAATTGTCCTATGCAGCGCGGGTGCAATTGTTTGCTGTTACAATGCCGAAAAAAGTTCGGTCTCTCAATCGGGTTTCGATTCTCGTTTGTGGCCAAGCCCGCTCTTGACCTCGGGCGGGTGGACGGAAAAGTTGAAGTCACCTATTACCGTGAGCACACATCCCCGCAAAGTCGCCCTCCTCACCGCCGGTGGTCTCGCTCCTTGTCTGAGCGCGGCTGTTGGTGGTCTCATCAAAAAGTACTCCGAAGTCTCCCCTGAGACAGAGATCATTTGCTACCGCTCTGGTTACAAAGGTCTCCTGTTGGGTGACTCGATCAAGGTCACGCCGGAGCTGCGCCAGCAAGCGCATATTTTGCTCCAATACGGCGGCAGCCCGATCGGCAACAGCCGGGTGAAATTGACCAACCTCAAAGACTGCGTGAAGCGCGGTCTGGTGAAGGAAGGGCAGGAGCCACAGAAGGTCGCCGCTGACCAACTCGTCAAGGATCAGGTCAACGTCCTCCACACTATTGGTGGCGATGACACTAACACTGCGGCCGCTGACCTCGCCGCTTACCTCGCGAAGAATGGCTACAAACTTTCGGTCATCGGCCTGCCCAAGACGGTTGATAACGACATCGTGCCGATCCGGCAGAGTCTCGGCGCGATGACGGCGGCGGAGCAGGGCGCGCGCTTTTTTCAAAATGTCGCCAGCGAGCAGGGCGCCAGTGGACGCATGCTGATCGTCCACGAAATCATGGGCCGTCACTCCGGTTGGCTCACCGCTGCGACGACGCGCGAATATTTTGCCTGGGTTGACCGCAGCCAATTTGTTCCCGGACTCGGGCTCGACGCCGCGAAATGGGGCGTCCATGGCGTCTACGTGCCGGAGCTCGAATTCAATCTACAGGCCGAGGCGGATCGTTTGCTCAAGGTTATGGATCAGCAGGGTAATCTTAATCTCTTCGTGAGCGAAGGCGCCTGCGTCGATACCATCGTCGCCGAGATCGAATCGCGCGGCGAGAAAGTCGAACGCGATGCGTTTGGCCACGTCGCGCTCGACAAGGTCAACGTCGGCGCCTGGTTCGGCAAGCAATTCGCCAAGCTCGTGAAGGCCGAAAAAGTGCTCGTGCAGAAGAGCGGCTATTTTGCGCGTTCGGCTCCGGCCAACGCTTTCGATCTCGCGCTGATCGCGCGCTGCGTCGATGAAGCGGTCGCTTGCGCGGTGCGCGGTGAATCCGGTCTCATCGGCGAGGACGAAGAGCAGGGCGACCAGCTCCGCGCGATCGAGTATCCCCGCATCAAGGGCGGCAAACACTTCGAACCCGGCGTCAGTTGGTTTCAGGATATCCTCGTGCGCACCGGCCAGAAAGCGCGTTGAGTACTGGAGAATTCAGCGTCTCCGAGTGAACAAGCTGCTCCATTTGTGAGCAGCTTTTTTAGGTTCTTCGCTAGTTCCAGTGGGTAGACGTGACTGATCGATGCAAAGATCCGGAGGATTTGACCACTCATGGGCTTCATCAACGGATGAAGCCTACCAAGAGCAGCTGCGACTGATCGTCTCCGCCGATGGGTTTCTGGCGCCTGCTAATCGCAGGCAAGTTTTCGATGTACTCACAGGCACGAGGTCTGGGGCTACGCCAACTCCAAGACCCCGGACCCGAAACTCCATCTTCTGTCTGCGATTAGCAGACTCCCCGGAGCCCACCCCGAAGACGATTAGTCGCAGGGCTAATCTAAAGTTTCGCCCATTGGCGAAACTCATTAGTGGTAAACCTGCCTTTGGTTGCCCTGAGTTTTTTCGGCTTCTCCTGCGCGCTTCTACCCATCGAAAACAGCGAGGAACCCCTTTTTTATTCAAGGGCTCAGGGCCTGCAAGGCGGCCGTTAGATCCGGATCTTGTTGGGTTCGTCGTTGGGCGAGCGTGGGCGTGAGGGTGAGTTGGTCGGGGATGACCCCGTGGCCTTCGAGTCTTTGACCGTCGAGTCCGAGGTAATCTTGGATCGGCACTTGCAGGGTTCCTCCGCCGGGAAGGGAATAAAAGCGCGAGAGGATTACGGCGCCGGCGGTCGGTCGTCCGATAATCGTGGCGCGTTTATAGTGCTGCAGCACGTGGCTGAAAATTTCCGCCGCACTGCCGGTGTTATGATCGGTCAAGATGACGACCCGCCCGGCGTAACGGGCGGATAACCAGGAGAGACTTTCGCTTTCACGCTCACGGCCGTTACGTTTGATGGTCCGGCCGACTGGGACGCGCCGGGGAAAGAATTCTGCCACCGCTACGTTCAAGGCCAGCAGGTTTCCGCCAGGATTGTTCCGCAGGTCGATCACCACGGCGGGAGTCGTGGCGTGCGCTTTGAGTTGTTCGCTAAGCCAGTGGAGTGACTGGCGGCTGAAGACATCGAAGCGCAGGTAGAGGCATTCTTCGTTGAGAGATTTGCTTTCCCGTTGGTCGAAATTCAGGAGTTGGGGCTCCAGCGTCAGCGTGTGGGGCTGATCGTGTTCGTCGAGAAATCCATAGGTGACGGGCTGGCCTAGCTGGGGAAAGTAGGTGTCGCTATCCTTGAGGGGCGCGCCGTTGCGGGTGGCCACGAGCCAGCCGAGTTGAACTCCGGCGATCGCGGCCGGACTGCCGGGCACGAGGTCGGTGACGACACGTTGCCCTTCGAGCAAACGGAGGCGGATGCCGATGCTGGCCCGGTGGGCCGTGCTGAATTCATGCGCGCGACGCGGCGGAATGGCGGCGAGATGCGACTCTTTCAACTCGGCGAACATGCGGTTTAGTCCGGTGTACAAGGTGGCATCGTCTTGGGCGGCGAGGGCTTCGGGCCGGTATTCGACACGCGTGGCTGACCAGTCCACGCCGCGGAACTTCGCATCGAAGTATTTCGCGTTCACCAATTCCCACGCGCGTTCGAAGATGCGTAGATTGTGACGGGAGCGATCTGCGGCGGCGAGCGGGGGTGGCTCACGATATTCAGTCGGTGCGGTGGCGCAGCCGGCGGCGAACAGGAGAAGCGTGATCGTCAGAGATCCGAGGCAACCGCGCAGGTTGGGCTTCAGACTTCTGGCCAAATAGCGCGCGCTTGCCATCGGGAGAAAGGTAGCAAAACGATTGGTCATCCGGTTCTGCCGTTGTTGGATTGTTTGCGGATTGCCATCTGATTGTGGAAACAGGGCAAAGTATTGGTGGCACTGGGAGAGCGTCAAGCGACGCTCGCGGATTGAACCGCTCTGGAAGCCGATTGTCGGGGAATTTGCTCGGGTCGCCGCAAAAATTGCCGGGGTTACGATCAATTGTTTTCCATCAGTAACGACTGATGGCAGTTTGATCGGAATGATAAGGAAGCAAATATTTACTGAGGCGCGCAAAATACCGTGACGATAGTGGGTCGGGCGGGTTCGCGACGAGTGCACTGCCTCGGCGGCTGGGCCCGCCGCAATTCACGAGGGAAATTCGCCAAATCGGCCGGCCCAGCGGTCCGTCCCTACCTGTAATCCTCTTTTGCGCGTTTCAGGAGATGGTGGGTAATTATACCGCGCGACATGAGGGAGCGGACGTGAAAAGGACGATGAACCCTGAGGCGTATTCGGCGTGCGGGTAAAGGGCCTGTAAGCTTACGGCTAAGTTTGTGAGAGCGGTTAAAGGGCGGGTCATTGAGACGAACAGGCAATTTATCTTCATGAATTCTCGCAAAATGTTCCTTCACCTCGCGTCATTGTTTTTTGTCGGCTTATTGTTGGCCCTAGGAAGCTCCGCCCATGCCGCCAGTGCGGTTGTGGTCGCTGGTCAGCCGGTCACGCTTTCGGCCTCCGTGGATGGATCTGCTCCCTTCACCTACCAGTGGTATAAAGCAGGAGTGGCTTTGACTGGAGCCACGGCCTCCACTTATCAGATCGGCAGTTTTCAAGCGGGGTTTGCCGGCGTTTATTCGGCGGTGATCTCTAACTCTGCTGGTTCCACCACTACCGATAACGCAACCCTCACGCTCTCTGGCGTGCCCGCGATCACGACGCAGCCGGCCAGCATGACGGTGACGGCCGGCGGCTCGGTCACCTTTACCAGCGCGGCCAGCGCTTCACCCGCGCCCACATTGCAATGGAAATTTAACGGCACCGACATTACCGGTGCAACTGGCGCTTCCCTCCCCATCATGAATGTTCAGTCCGCTAACGCAGGCACCTATACGATGGTGGCGACCAACAGCGCGGGTTCCGTCACGAGCGCCGGGGCCATATTGACGGTTACTGCCGCGACTATTGCGCCGGTTATCACGACGCAGCCTTCCAGCCAAACGGTTACAGCGGGTAGTGCGGTAACTTTTTCAGCCGCCGCCACTGGCTTACCTGCGCCGACCTATCAATGGCGCAAGGACGGCGTGAACCTCAACGGCGCGACGAGCGCTGCTTACGCGATCTCCAGCACGGTGACCAGTAGCGCCGGCACGTACACGGTGGTGGCGGCCAACTCTGCTGGTTCGGTTACGAGCAATGGTGCGGTGCTCACCGTGAACGCACTGGTAACGCTGACGGCTCCAAGCGGCCTGACGGCAGCAGCGAGCGCGGGGGCGATCACCTTGGGGTGGACGGACAATTCCACCAACGAGACCGGCTTTGAGGTGCAGTACTCGATTGACGGCACGAATTTCTATTCGGATACCACCGTGGGGGCGAACGTGAAGAGCTACCCCGATGCGAGCTTGCCTGATTCAACGACGTACTTCTACCGGGTGCGCGCCGTTGCCGGCACCGTGACTTCCGCATTTTCTAATATCGCTAGCGCGACGACTCCGGTGACCGCGCCCAACTGGGTGCAAGCGGACATCGGCAGCGTCGGGCTCGCGGGCTCGGGCAATGTGAGCGCGACTGCGATCACGGTCAGTGCTTCGGGTGCCGATATCTGGGGTACAAGCGATGCCTATCGTTTTGTCTATCAACCTTGGAGCGGCGACGGCGTGATCGTTGCCCGGGTGGCCAGCCTTGATTACACCGATGTGTGGGCGAAAGCCGGTGTAATGTTCCGCGAGAGCCTGGCGGCGAACTCGCGTAATGCGTTCGCGTACGTGACGCCTGTTCAAGGAATAAATTTCCAAACTCGGACGGCGACGGCTGGTACGTCGGCGGTGAGCGTCG
>Ga0209490_10005849_pt1 | contig 11191 bp, 9 predicted proteins | sample MAT06_FD_187209 | JGI IMG/M metagenome (GOLD analysis project Ga0209490, IMG submission 187209) | Freshwater microbial communities from Lake Fryxell liftoff mats and glacier meltwater in Antarctica - MAT-06 (SPAdes) (version 2) | ecosystem: Environmental > Aquatic > Freshwater > Ice > Liftoff...
CCGCTACGGCAATTTGTTTGATATGTATGCCAACATCACCGGTGAAGATCCGTATAAGGCCCCGATGCGCATCTACCCAGCGTTGCACTATACGATGGGTGGATTGTGGGTAGATTACAATTTGATGAGCACAATTCCTGGCCTCTTTGTATTGGGTGAAGCGAATTTCTCCGATCATGGGGCGAACCGGCTCGGCGCCAGTGCATTGATGCAGGGTCTCTCTGATGGCTATTTTGTTGCCCCGTACACGATTGGCAACTACCTGGCCCAAGCCAAGCTGGACAAAGTGGATGCTGGCCACGGTGCCTTCCGTGAGGCAGAAATCTCGGTCAATGATCAGACCAGCCGTTTCCTAAAGATTAAGGGCAAACGTACGGTCGATTCTTTCCACCGCGAGTTGGGCAAATTATTGTGGGATCATTGCGGCATGGGTCGCACAGAAGCAGGTTTGCAGGAAGCGTTGCAGAAGATCCCAGCCTTGCGCGCAGAGTTTTGGGCAAATGTGAATGTACCGGGCAGCGGGAACGATCTAAATCAGGAGTTGGAGAAAGCTGGCCGTGTGGCAGACTTCTTCGAGTTAGCCGAGTTGCTTTGCTACGATGCCTTATACCGCACCGAGTCGTGCGGCGGCCACTTCCGCGAAGAGAGCCAGACACCGGAAGGTGAAGCTCTGCGCGATGACGAAAATTTTGCGTATGTTGCCGCCTGGCAATACGCTGGCCCGGAAGTGACACCGATTTTGAACAAAGAGCCGCTCGAGTTTGAATACGTCAAACTGTCGCAGCGCAGTTACAAGTAAATTTATCCGAGGGTGCAGTTTCCAACTGCACGTCAGTTTTATACCAACAATTCGTGCGGTTGCATCAATTTTGGATCGAGCAACCGCACTGACTGCATAGATGAAACAGGTATATTTATGAAACTACATTTGAAAGTTTGGCGGCAGAAGGGTTCCAATCGCGAAGGTCGATTGGTTGACTATGAATTGGATGATGTCAGCCCAGATGCGTCATTTCTGGAGATGTTGGATCTCTTAAATGAGCAATTAATCCAAGGTGGCGCAGAGCCGGTGGCCTTTGACCACGACTGTCGCGAGGGGATCTGCGGCTCGTGTGGCATGGTGATTAACGGGACAGCGCACGGACCGAAAGCAGCAGTGACCACCTGTCAATTGCACATGCGCCACTTTAAAGATGGCGACAGCATCGTGGTCGAACCCTGGCGTGCGACACCTTTCCCCGTGATCAAAGATCTGGTGGTGGATCGCAGTGCCTTTGATCGGATTGTGCAAGCTGGCGGCTTTATTTCTGTCTCGACTGGCAGCGCGGCGGATGCCAATACGATTCCGATCGGCAAAGAACAAGCCGATCTGGCAATGGACGCCGCGCAGTGTATTGGGTGTGGCGCCTGCGTAGCCGCTTGTCCGAACGGATCGGCCATGTTATTTACTGCGGCCAAAGCATCCCATCTTTCGCTATTGCCCCAAGGTCAACCCGAACGCTATAGCCGAGCCGTGTTGATGGTCAATCAGCAGGACGCCGAAGGTTTTGGCGGCTGCACCAACATCGGCGAGTGCGAAGCAGTCTGCCCGAAGGAGATCAGCATAGATTTCATTTCTCGGCTCAATCGTGACTTGATCCGCGGGACACTCACCGGGGCGGGACAGAAGTAATATCAGTCCATCCCGTCGGATGAAACTAAAGTAGCAGAATAAAAAGAGCGAGGACTTTTATACCAAAAGTCCTCGCTCTTTATTTACATACCCAGATCATGGCTCAAAAACAATCAATTAAGCGTATGCCCGTTCGCCATGCTCGCTGATATCCAACCCTACCTCTTCTTCGTCCTCGCTGACGCTGAGACCCCACACCATGTTAATGGCCTTGGCCAGGATAAAGGTGACACCGAAGGCAAATACCGCCGTTACAACAACGGTGATCGCCTGGATGCCCAACTGAGCCGGGTTGCCATAAAAGAGGCCATCACGACCAGCAGCGTTGATCGTAGTCGTAGCAAAGAGACCAGTGGCAAGAGCGCCAAACGTACCCGCCATGCCATGACAAGCAAAGACATCCAGGGATTCATCCAACCCACGCCGGTGAACCAGTTGAATGGCATAGTAACTAATTGGGGCAGCCAGTGCGCCGATGATAATTGCAGACATTGGCGTTACAAAACCGGCACCCGGTGTAATCGCGACCAAACCAACCACCGCGCCCGTCACGATGCCCAAGACGCTCGGTTTCTTTTCGCGCCAGGAGAGCATCATCCAGACCACCGTGGCAGCTGCGGCAGCGACGTTCGTATTCAACAGCGCGATAGAGGCCAAACCATTGGCGCCCAAGGCACTGCCACCGTTAAAACCAAACCAGCCGACCCAGAGCAGACCAGCGCCCAGCACCGTGTAAGGAATGTTATGTGGCTCGATTGTAATCTTGCCATAGCCACGGCGCGAACGAATAGAAAGGGCAAAGGCCAACGCTGAAAAGCCAGCCGTGATGTGCACAACGGTGCCGCCAGCAAAGTCCAACGCGCCCATTTTAAAGAAGAAGCCACCCACATTCCACACCCAGTGGCACACGGGGTTGTAGACTAGCGTGGCCCACAACAGGGCAAAGACCAAGAATGATTTAAAACGCACCCGTTCAACAAAGGAACCCGTAATTAGGGCTGGCGTAATGACGGCAAAAGTCATCTGGAAGGCGACGAAGGCCATATGCGGAATCGTTGTGCCATAAGTGGCGCTAGGTGCGTCGGTAATGCCGGCCAAACCCAAAAAGTTCAAACCACCGATAAAGCCACCGATGCTATCACCAAAAGAAAGGGTGTAGCCAATCAACACCCACTGCAGCCCAATTAGGCCCATCGTAACAAAACTCAAATTAAGTGTCGATAAAATATTCTTCTGGCGCACCATGCCACCATAGAAGAAAGCTAGTGCGGGCGTCATTAAGGTGACCAGAGCGGTTGAAATGAGCACCCATGCGGTATCGCCGGTATTAATTTCCATTCTCCTCTTTCCCTTCTGTCGTTTCAAATAGAAGATCAAAAAAACTTTATAGCTCACAACTGGCAAACGCAAAGTAATGCCGTACGTCTCCCGGTTGGGGTACACGAGCAAACAATTCTGCCTAATTAACAGCTACGTTTACACGTTGCTTCTGCGGCATCTAACAAAATTATAGAGAAGTTTCTGAGTGGTGTTTGCAAAGTACTCACTACATATTATAACAATGTGTCATTGTAACAATGTGTCATTGTAACAACGGCATGAAGGACATTGGCACATACTTTGCAATTACTTACAAAGACTATTGTAGCGGGGAGGGCCGTCGATGAAAATATACAATATGCACAAAAATTAATCCTGGTTCCTATACGACTTGTTGGGATATTTTCGATTGAGTAAATTTATTTAGGCACAATCACTAATATATACACTTGACATGTGTAATAATCAAATAGATATTAATAAAATGCACAAATCGATCAAATTATTGCTATTATCTGTCTACCACGGCGGGAAAACAAAAAGGGGTGGCATTTGCCACCCCTCCTAAAGTGCGCGATCTAAACTTACTTCGCTGAACGATTTACTGATGACTGCTTTGCCTTACGCACATCGATATCATCTTCATAAGTCAACGCTTCACGTCCGCGTTCATTGGTGCGGATACGGATTACATCTTCCACAGCATAGATAAAGATGAGGCCATCACCTACTTGCCCCGTATAAGCGGATTTGCGAATTGTCTCGACCGTTTTCTCGAGATTATCGTCACTCAGCACAATGTTCAATTGAAAACGGGGCAACATATCGACTTTATAAGTGCCAGTGCGCCAGGCCAATGTCAAGCCGCCTTGGCGACCATGACCATGCACTTCGACGACATTCATGCCGACAATGCCGATATCGGAAAGGGCTTTCTTTACATCCTCAAATTTCTCTTCGCGGATGAAAGCCTCAATTTTTTTTGTCATACTGGTTCCCCTTTGTATAGTTGCACAAAAACCTGGTTCATACTATCTAACCGAGCCGTAACCCAGCTTTTAGAGCATTGTGCGAATGTTGGGATGTGAGCCTTCCCAGTAGCCGCGCGCACCCATTTCCGGAATATCCAGCCCGATAATTTCATCCGCCGGCTCGCTGCGCATAACCCCAAAGCCATTCAGGACGCGGAAAACGACATAAGAAAGACCAAAGACAGTAATAAAAATCGCACCCGCTTCTAACAATTGGGCGAGCAGTTGACCAACGCCACCGCCGTAGAGTAGACCAGTAACGGCTGTATCAATCCCATTCCAGGCAGCGGTGTCTGGGTTGCCATTGGCAAAGAGACCAACCGCGATCACGCCCCAAATGCCGTTAAAGAGGTGTACCGGCACAGCACCTACCGGATCGTCGATCTTCCATGCTTCCAACCAACCTGCCGCGAGACAAGCCAGCACACCGCCGACCAAACCAATCACAACAGCAGCCCAGGGCGAAATAAAAGCACAGGGGGCAGTCACAGCGACCAGACCAGCCAAAACACCGTTGACTGACATGGATGGATCCGGTTTCTTCACAGGTCCAAAAAACCACATATAGAACATGGCGCTGATACCGCCAGCCGCGCCGGCAATCAATGTATTGACTGCCGCTAATGAGACCAAATTAATGAAAGCACCCTGAATACCCAAGGTTGAGCCAGGGTTGAAACCAAACCAACCAAAGAAGAGAATAATTGTACCCAAAATACCCATCGGAATGTTATGGCCTGGAATCGCGTTGGCTGAGCCATCTTTATTGAACTTACCAATCCGCGGCCCAAGCACAAGCGCAATTGCCAAGCCGACCGCGCCGCCTGTGGTATGAACGACACCAGAGCCAGCAAAATCGACAACACCATTGCCCAAACCAACCGTACGCCCCAAATTAGCCAACCAACCGCCGCCCCATACCCAGTTGCCAACCAGCGGGTAAATAAACATGCTGACCCACAAACTCATCCAAATAAAGCCAGTGAATTTGATGCGCTCAGCGCCGGAACCGGTTGGGATCGTGGCAGCAGTATCCATAAAGACCATCTGGAACAAGAAAAAGGCAAAGATGCCAGCAGCACTCAGTTGGATACCCTGGAGAAAGAAGCCAGACAATCCAATGATGCCCCATTGTTCGCCAAAGCGCAAACCTTGTGCCAGGCTATCGCCCCACGCGCCCAGCGTAATTGGCGAAAAAGCCCATGCGGGCGAAGCTTGCGTAGCACTGATGGCGGTTTCCCCATATGTATAGTTGACGGCGCCAAATTGGAACGCAAAACCACAAATAAAGTAGCCAATTGCGCCGAGACAAAAGACCATCATATTCATCATCATGGTGTGGGCAACATTTTTAGCGCGCGTAAAGCCTACTTCTACCAAGGCAAAGCCGGCCTGCATAAAGAAGACCAGGAAACCAGCAATCAACACCCAAAGAATATTGGCAGAAACTGTAAGGCTGCTAAGATTCGCTTGCAACTCTTCCATTGTAATAACCCCTTCCTAAGTAATGCTTCATTTACATCCGAATAATTCAAAGTTTATGCGTTTAAAATTGTCCGCACACATAGTTATCAATTACAGCATTGCCGCTATCTATACATTTTTCTAGGCGTGCAAAGTCGCAAAGAATAAACTAACAAGATGCAGCCAAAACTTTCTTTGATCCGGCTTGATGCCCGTATTGATACGAATGAGGAAAATAAAGAACAGATAATTCAACGGCACAACGTATTCCTGGTAAAATGAACGAGCAAAGCGGTTCTCAATTGTTGTCCATAGGCTAAAATTATTCTCCCAAGCTGATTTTTTGATTAAACAAGAATGATTAAGGTGGGAACAACCTTGTAGTAGAATTCACAAGGCACTTCGTCTATACTATAATGATAAGAGGCAAACATCTATGTACAGTATGCACAAAAATTATGTTTGCCATCAGCATTAATTTAGCTAAAAATTGTTATTACATGCAGAATTTTGTCGTAATTGCACGAATTTCTAATCATAGTCTACCCCTATTTCTCTATGAGCTATCAACAATGAACGAACAGCAAGCAAATGTCTGGCTTGGCACCTCATCGTGGCTTTTTGATGGTTGGCGCGGCGTTTTCTATCCAGAAAAATGGCCCAAAGATCAATATCTGGCCTATTATGTACGCCAATTTAATACGGTTGAGGTCAATACTAGCTTCTACGCCATCCCCCAGCCCACGACATTAGTTAAATGGGTGGAAGTTGCACCGCCAGGCTTTACCTTTACCCTCAAATTTCCTCAGGCGATTAGTCATCAGAAGCGATTGGTCAATTGTCAGGCCGAAACGCTTGTCTTTTTGGATGTACTGCGCTCTTTGGGCCAAGCGGCTGGGCCAGGTTTTTTACAATTACCCCCAGATTTCACACGCCAACGTGAAGGACGGGCATTAGCCGACTATCTAGATTGGTTAGCAGGTCAGATCGAAGGTCTACGCATTGCCGTCGAAGTGCGCGCCAAGGATTTGATGACCGATGCTTTCATCCGCTTTTTGACCGAACGCCACCTTGCACTGGTTCTGGTCGATCGGGTTCACCAGCCCGAGCTGTATGAAATTTGGTGGGAACTGATGCAGACAGAGAAGCAACTACCTTTTTGTATGGTGCGCTGGATTGGCGATGACAAACAAGGCCCACAAGGGGATGCGGAATTAGTCGCACCGCGCGACGGCCAGTTGGACTTGTGGGCGCAACGATTGGCACAAGTTGCCCAGGCTGGTATCGATGTCTATGGCTATATGCACAATCCCTACGAAGGCCATTCTCCGGCCAGTATCCGCCGCTTGCAAGCGCGGTTGGCAACCCACATACCGTTGCCAAACTGGCAGCCGATCGATGATTCACCTGATGAACCAGGCCAACTGTCTTTGTTCTAACATCGATGGTTCTGCCATTTGGCCTGGCGCGACAGATGCAAGGGCGCGGCATTCATGATATACTTTGCACGATAAACAAAGTTGCATAAATATAAGTATTTCATCATGCCTAGCACTGAGGAAAGCTCCTATGGTCCGCACGATGCCGGTCGTCCACAACGAGGAGATTGAGCTCTATATTCGCACCTACTATTCGCTTTTGCGTAGCAGCGCGCCAGTACGGATTCGCAGCCTGGAAGAGACCCATGCGGCGATGAATTCCAGCCTCCATCAACAGGCCGGCAGCCTGGATATTGACACTTCGGCCTTGGTCTACTCTGCCTTACGCCTACCGGATTGTATTTTGCAGACCAAGCTCATGGTGATGGGCCAGATGGAAGATGTGTTTATCCGCGAAGGATACAACGTGATCGAGTGGCAGCCGGTAAAGGCGCGCGCGCGCCGGCGTAAATTCTACTTCGATGAACCGACCAGTATTCTCGCCGCCTATGTCGCCAGCGTTAGCGACATCGACGACATGATCCCTTGTGTGACCACTTTACAGATCGAGTGGAACAAGCTACACCAGCGGCTCAACAACGGCCAGGTACGTGAACGCCTGCTCGACTACGATCCCGCAACCGAGTCTGCCCCGGTTGAGCTGCTCCAAATGGTCAGCGAGGCGCTCACCCTCAATGAGGCGGACCTCGCCAAACTCTATCAGGTGTGGCCAGGCCAAAAACTGTTTGTCCACCTACGGCTGGCAGTGATGAAACGGTTGGATCTGCGTGTCACGGTGCTAGGCAGCGGCTTGAGCGACTATCGACGCAGTGTGCAGAATTGGTGGACGACGGTGGCCGAAGCCAGCACCAGTGATTTGACTGAGCGCCCGATCTACTTTGTCAGCAGCAACATTCACAGCGTCGTCAATCTGATCAGTGGCTACACGCAGTCTGTGAATGATGAGGTTATTCGCTTTGTAGAGCAAGAAAATCCAGAAGAGCTATGGAGCGAATATCAACGGTTGCCTAAAGACGATAACGGCCATGTGCCCAACTTCCTCTATTATGTGTTGCGCCACTACATTAACCATCAACGGCTACATGCTCAAATTGCCCAGTATGAAATGGAAGCGGGGGTTACGCGCGTTAGCGATCCCCATTGTTTGGATGTCGAAGCACAGATTATTGACATGCGCCGTTTCGAGTGGAATCGTGTCGACCCACGGTTGCGGGTAGGTACAGAGGAGGAATGGGCGCTCTTAAAACAAAGTGATGCACTGATCTTCAACATCGACTATCCGCTGGGCATGGCCGCCTATCATATCTTTAGCCAGGTCAGCACGGCCGTCGCCCGCTTGTTGGGCGTCTATATTTTGGGCAAAGCTGCCACGCTCAATGGGCGCGTCGGCGACGTGATGATTCCCAATGTGGTCTACGATGAACATTCGCGCAACTCCTATCTTTTCCGTAATTGCTTCTCGGCCCAAGATGTGACGCCGTTCTTAAATTTTGGCGCCGTCTTCGACAACCAAAAAGCCGTCACAGTGCGGGGCACCGTCTTACAAAACCGCAACTTTATGCATATTTTTTACGAAGAAGGGTACACCGACATCGAAATGGAGGCTGGCCCCTATCTGAGCAGTATCTATGAAGACGTTTATCCCCGCCGTTACCCAACCAACGAGATTGTTAACCTGTTTATCAATGCACCCTACGATATCGGCTTAATCCACTACGCCAGCGACACACCGATCAGCCGGCGGCAAACCCTGCTGAGCAAGAGCCTCAGTTACTTTGGGGTCGATGCCACCTATGCCACAACCATTGCCGTGCTGCGCCGCATCTTAAGCAATGAGATGGAACGGCAGCGTAAGAAACTATAAAAATCAATTGCCAATCATCCGTTGTCAGTCATCAGTGAACACAGATAATTGGTTACCGCAATAATATCCAACCACCAATTACCCGTAAGCACCATGAATTTTGTTGAGCAATTTGCCAAAGAACTCCAACGGCCGACACCGGAACCAGAACGGCTGGCATTAGCCATTGCTGGGTTAGCTTACCCTACGCTCAATCCGGGCAGCTACCTGGCCCAATTGGATGAAATGGCAGCGGTTGTGCAACACGCCTTACTGGCTTCACCGCCAGGGCAGGTGCGCGCCATTCGCTTTCTAGACGCCGTGAACGAACAGCTCGGCTTTACTGGCAACCGTGATAACTATTACGATCCAGAGAATAGTTTTTTGAATCGCGTGATGGAACGACGCGTGGGGTTGCCGATTATGTTAAGCTTGATCTGTATGGCAATTGGCCGGCGCTTGGATCTGGATGTAAGCGGGATTGGCCTGCCCGGTCACTTTATGGCGCGCTACCGCGATGAAGCAGGCGTTTGGTTGTTGGACCCATTTCATGGACAAGTTTTAAATCAAGCCGATGCAGCAATTTATTTGTCCGACATTTTTGCCCAGCCCATTAATTTACCGACGGATGCCTATACGGCCGTGACAGCCAGCGCGCTAGCGCAGCGTATCCTCCAAAATCTGCGCGGCGTTTACTTGAATCAACGCGACTTTGCCATGACCGCTCGAGTCATGGATTATCTGCTTGTGCTGGCGCCTTCCAATCCCCTGCTTTGGCGCGACCGCGGTCTGTTACACCATTATAGCCAGCAATGGGAACCTGCGGCCCGCGATCTGCGCCGCTACTTCTTCCTGACCGGCCACTTTATAGCGGCCATGGGTTGGGAGAAAGAGAGCAAGCCGCCCGTGGGGACATTTGATCAACAAGATCGCCAGGTGTTGGATATTTTTCAACAAGTTGAAAAGATGCGGCATCGCATTAATTGAACAAACGATGGTGAAAGTAGACGGTGGGCACCAACTGTTTCTTTGCTCTGTGCCTTGAATCAATAGAAAGGATACGCTATGGCTCCGCCACGCGATGCATCTAGCGTATGGAAATTTCTTCACCGACTGATCACACTGCTTAAACCGCTTTTTTGCAAGCTCAAGATTGAAGGCCGCCAGCATGTCCCTGAACAAGCAGGCTGCATCTTAGTCTGCAACCATACCTATGGACCCGATTTTATTGTGCTGGGTTATGCAAGCCCACGCCAGGTCTATTATATGGCAAAAATGGAGATTTTTGGGTGGCATCCACTGTTGACGAAATTGTTGGTGACGGCTGGGGTTTTTCCCGTGCGGCGTGGCCAGAGCGACAAGGGGGCGATTATGGCCGCGGTCGATTTTGTACGCACAGGCAAGGTGGTTGGTATGTTCCCCGAGGGTACACGGAGTCGTAACGGCGCGCTCCAGGGTGGCCGATCAGGTGCGGCGCGTATTGCGATGGAGGCGCAAGTGCCTGTGGTGCCCGTCGTTGTGCTCAATTCGCCGGCCATCTTACACAAATTGGGGCGGCGTCTGCGTGCGCCAGAGGTCGTGATACGCTTTGGCCAACCCATTTATCTAACCGGCGATCCGAATGACTCGCAGGCTGCGCAAGATAACACCACCCAAATCATGCTGGCGCTGGCTGTCTTGCTACCGCCAGCATTGCACGGTGTCTATGCAGCGTCAGAAGCGCCATTGTGCGATCAATCAGAATCCACGCTGAACACCTAACGTCCGTGCGCTAACTAACTATTCCCGGTTTGGGCATAGAATGCTTACCCTATGTAACCTAGCGATGTAAGCCTCGGAATTGTGTTTTGCAAATCCATCGCTTACATTTATCTACAATTGTAATTTCCCTCACCCTCTTTTTGATACAAAATACGTCAAAATACTGATTGACGACAGTCACTTTGCATTCTAGAATAGTTATCAGCAGAGTGACAATTGAAATTGGACTGTTTGCATCACCGCCGCCATCCTTCCCTTGCCATTCTCTGATCACCTTGACCTTTCTGACAGCAGTCGTGTTATCTTTGTTCAGGAGGAGAATATTATGGCCAAGAAGTTCACCATTCGACAAATCGCCCTCGCGCTCCGTTGCCACGAACAATCTGCCCGTATTTTACTCAGCGAAGTGAGCGAAAAGATCGACAATGTTGCCGGTGATTTTGCCGAACTGATTGATGCGCGCACCTTGATTGCGCTCTACCGCCGCCACGAAAACACCAAGATTGCCCGGCGGCTCTTACCACTCCTCCAAAGTGCCGATTAAGACACACCACCACACAAACTGAATAGAAAATGAAGCCCACCGGTATAACGCCGGTGGGCTTTTTGTCGACTTATTTTATCAGTTTGAAGCAGCAAGTGGCAGATCGAGCAGTTGCCT
>Ga0209490_10005856_pt1 | contig 11187 bp, 13 predicted proteins | sample MAT06_FD_187209 | JGI IMG/M metagenome (GOLD analysis project Ga0209490, IMG submission 187209) | Freshwater microbial communities from Lake Fryxell liftoff mats and glacier meltwater in Antarctica - MAT-06 (SPAdes) (version 2) | ecosystem: Environmental > Aquatic > Freshwater > Ice > Liftoff...
CATACACGCCGCCACGGCGGCACCGTCAACAGCGCGCATTCCTGGCGACTTTGGCCCACCGCAAGGTAAGCCGATCAAGGCGGTACTGACCAGTCCGCCGCACGTCCCGCCAGCCATCACTCGCAAGTATCCCGCCAAGGTGATTGTCGAACTCGAGGTCGTAGAAAAGGAGATGCAAATCTCCGAAGGCGTGAGTTATCTATTCTGGACATTTGGTGGCACGGTGCCTGGAAGCTTCATCCGCGTTCGCCAGGGCGATACGGTCGAGTTCCACTTGAAGAATCACCCGAGCAGCAAGATGCCGCACAACATCGATTTGCACGGCGTCACCGGCCCCGGCGGGGGCGCGGCGTCGAGTTTCACGGCACCGGGACACGAGTCGCAGTTCACGTTCAAAGCGCTCAACGAAGGCATCTACGTTTATCACTGCGCCACCGCGCCGGTCGGCATGCACGTGGCCAACGGCATGTACGGACTGATACTGGTCGAGCCGCCGGGCGGCATGGCCAAGGTCGATCACGAGTTCTATGTCATGCAGGGCGACTTTTATACGGTCGGCAAATATCGTGAGAAAGGCTTGCAGGCATTCGATATGGAAAAGGCCATCGACGAGCGTCCTACTTATGTTCTGTTTAACGGCGCGGAAGGTGCGCTCACGGGTGACAAAGCGTTGACCGCGAAAACGAATCAAAAGATACGGATGTTCGTCGGCAATGGCGGGCCCAATCTGGTATCAAGCTTTCACGTCATCGGCGAAATATTCGACAACGTCCGCTACGAGGGCGGTAGCAATGTTCAACACAATGTGCAAACGACATTAATACCGGCCGGTGGCGCGGCGGTGGTGGAATTCCGCACAGAAGTACCGGGAAGCTACGTACTGGTCGATCACTCAATCTTTCGCGCATTCAACAAAGGCGCGCTGGCCATCCTCAAAGTTGACGGGCCGGAGAACAAAGCGATCTACTCGGGCAAAGAACTTGATGCCGTCTATCTGGGCGACCGCTCACAGCCGAATCTGTCGGCGGTGGCCACCGCGACCGCTGCTGCGGCGAAAGGAACCCTTACACAACAAGAACAGATCAACGCAGGCAAGGTGCTGTTCACGGGCACCTGTTCAGTTTGCCATCAGGCCAATGGTGAAGGTCTCGCGGGCGTCTTCCCACCGTTGGCAAAGTCTGACTACCTCGCAGGCGATGTCAAACGCGTCATCGGATCCGTGCTGCACGGCCTGAGCGGAAAAGTGACCGTCAACGGCAAGGAATACAACTCCGTCATGCCACCGATGAACCAACTCAACAACGATGAAGTCGCCAACATCCTTACCTACGTGTACAACACTTGGGGCAACCCCGGCGGTCGCATCACCTCAGATGAGGTTAAAGCGGTGCGCGCGCAGCCACCGGCAGCACGCAAAGCCGAGCATTAGCGACACCGCCATGACACCGCGATCACCCCCGCGCCAGGCGCGGGCTGTCGTAAGCGGGTTGCTTGCCCTATGCATTGGCGGGGCGGTCTCGGCCGTCGCGCGTGCTGCCGACTACGTATCGATCGCCGCCGGCGAGTTCGCCAGCGTCCTGGCAAGCGACGCACAGGTGAAGCCCTCGTCAGCGGCCACTTTCGCGATGCGCACCACGCCGGTCACCAACCGCGAGTTTCTTGAATTCGTCAACCGCAATCCCGACTGGGCGCGCGGGCGTGTATCGCGGGTGTTTGCTGATACGCAGTACTTGAGTCATTGGCAGTTGGCGCGTGACTTGGGCGACGCCACACTCGCACACCAACCCGTCACCCGCGTGAGTTGGTTCGCCGCGCAAGCGTTCTGCGAGGCAGAACGCCCCGGCGGCCGATTGCCATCATGGCTTGAATGGGAACGAGTTGCCGCGGCCGACGCCACGCACACCGATGCCCGCGCCAATCCAGCGTGGCGCGCCGAAATACTAAGCTGGTACGGCACCGCATCCAGCGTGATACTTGCCAGCGTCGGCGGAACGGCCAACGCCTACGGTATTCAAAACATGCACGGCTTGATCTGGGAGTGGGTCGATGACTTCAATGCCCTGCTGGTCGCCGCCGATAGCCGCAGCCAGGGCGACCCTGACAAGCTGCAATTTTGCGGGGCGGGTGCCATCAGCCTCAAAGACCGTGACAACTATGCCGTCTTGATGCGCATCGCCTTGCTGTCGTCCCTCAAGGCTGTTGATACCACACGCCATCTCGGTTTCCGCTGCGTCATCCCTGTCTCCAAAGGACCCAAATGAAATCGCCTGCCATGACGCACATCATCAGTGCCGGCCTGATCCTGACTTCTGCGCTGTCAATCCTCATTGCATCGGCAGCCCCTCAATTCGCGATCGCCGGGCCGGCACCACCGCCGCCAACGACAACGCCACCGTCTGGCTCAATCTACGCACTAAAAGTTCCGTTGACCGACCACCGCGGGCGCGTCTTCACACTCGACGCAATGCGCGGGAAACCGGCGCTGATCACGATGTTCTACAGCGGTTGCCAATTCGTGTGTCCGCGCATCATTGAAGCGCTACGCAAAACAGAATCTAGCTTGCCGTTGAACATTCGCAATCGCGTGCCGGTTCTGATGGTGAGTTTTGACGTCAAACACGACACGCCGGACGCGCTGAAAGCGATGGCGACGGCACGCCATCTTGACGACGCCATCTGGACACTGGCGCGCTCAGACGAGCGCAACACGCGCAAGCTTGCCGCCCTGCTCGATATCCAGTACCGTGAGTTACCGAGCGGTGACTTCAATCACACCAGCGTGTTGATTCTGCTCGACGCGGAAGGGCGCATCGTCGGGCGAACTTTGGTGATTGGTGAGGCCGACCCGGCGTTCGTCAAACTCGTCGCCAAACAAATGGCCGCAACAACGCAATAGTCAGGGCAGTCCGAACTCGCGCTGTTGTTTCTTGCTGAGCTTCGCCGCCACGAGCTGATACGAGCGCTTGATCAGCGCCCTGAGTTCTGCGTCGGTGACTTTGGTGAGATCAGCGACTTGCACCCACTTGGCGCGCGCCATGTACGGCGCGGGAATGAAGCCGGGGCGGTCGGTGTATTCCAGAAAGCGATCGTCATCCACTTTGAATGACAGATGCGTCGCACCACTGTTGGTTTTGCAAGCGATGGCAAACATCTTGCCACCGATTGAATAGACGTGATCGATGGCCCACTTCACGTCGGCCGTGGCGTGCGGCATTGAGGAGCAGAATTTCTTGATCGCGGGGAGGTTCATCACATTCACGCCATCACAAAGGGCGGCAACTTTGCCGCTTTCGCGTCGAGGGTTGGCGTCGTTCGGCAGCCTGGTCGCCGGTACTTCGCCCCAATCATTCAATCCGCAAAGTCGACGTTGCTCTCCTTCCACACGCAGAGAGCTTCCTCAACGGCGGCTTCATCTTCAACCAAGCTGTCAGTTGTATGTAGCAAAGCCAAAAAAATGACAAACCGATCTCGGCATTTGCTAATCCGTAACGACGCCTCAACACCCACTCTGTTTCAAGAATCACCAGTTGACTTGCCAGCGAACGCCCCTCGGCCATGAGTTCGCGTTTGATCCGTTTCAGCGCTTTCTCCAACTGTGGTTGATCGCCTTGAATCAAGTCGCAAAAGAGGATATTGGTATTGAGGCCCAGCAGCAGCGCGCGAGTAGCTCAATCGGCACAGCTTTTCGGCCCTTCTTAACCAAAATACCCGCAAGTGCCTCGATACTTTTACCTTTGACACGCTTCACGCCTGTGCCATCCGGCATCAATGTGAAGGTCATTCGGGCTCCAGCTTCCGTGCCGAGTCTACGCCGAATCTCTTCAGGGATGGTGGTTTGACGTTTGCCGGTAGGGTTGCGTCGTTTGGCATAGTTTCGCTCTTTTCCTTACACAGCCTAGTCTGGTCCGGAACTTGGAGAGTTGCAATCCCCCTCTACTTCCCGTTTACGGTGCAGCGTGGTATTGCTTTGAATAGGAGCCCTCTAATAAGCGCTGCGGATGGCCCCGACTTACCGCGAATCTGAAACTCATTGCAATACCCTGCGTGTCTCCCGGCAAACAACCTCAAGCGTTAAGACAATCGTGAATGTGGTCGTTTCAGCCCCAATATCGACTAGATATCGGTGAGAGGCAACCCCTTTGATTTGTCTCGGTCGTCTAATTTTCCGTTGCCACCATGCAAACATCAGGGAGAAGATTTGCGTCGCAACGTGTTCGCTCGCGCACAGACCGGTACCTCGATTCAGGCAAGACTCTTCGCACATTCTCTGGCGACATCGACATGATCATTGCAGAAAAGCCGAATTTCGTCATACTCCCTGGCTTGCTCACAGACGAATCTCTGTTCCGCCACCAAGTGCGGACTTTGGGCGACATAGCACACTGCTCCGTTGCTGACTATGGCTTGGCGTCGAATATTGCTGATATGGCGCGTAAAGTGTTGGCTCAAGCACCGGAGAAATTTACGCTGATGGGCTTCTCCATGGGTGGCTATGTCGCACTTGAGCTCATGCGAATAGCGCCAGAGCGGGTGCAGGCACTGGTATTGGTGAGTACTAGCGCTCGAGCCGAAAGTGACGAGGCGCGCACCGCGCGCGCAAAGATGATGGTGCAGGCGCAGAACAATTTCCAGATTGTTCTAGACCTAATGATGCCAAAGTTTTTGCACCCGTCGCGCATGCGCTACCACTCAAATGTCATCATCGTGTATGCCATGGGGCTGCGCGTTGGGAAGGAGACATTCTTGCGTCATTCACGCGCCATCATGGAGCGTCGCGATAGTCGCCCCTACCTTGGCAAGATCGCCTGCCCGACGCTCATCGTCTGCGGTCGTGATGATGTGCTGACACCGGTTGGGCTTCACGAAGAGCTTGCTGCTGGCATTGCAGGAGCGCAGTTGCGGATCTTGCCGGACAGCGCACACTTTCTCACCATCGGCAGACCGGCGTTGGTATCAAAGGTGTTACGCAACTGGCTGATGGAACTCGACCTCACGGAAACGTTTGACGAGGACTTCGCCGCAGCGTAACTGGTCGATAGTGCACCATATTCGCGATCGACTTGCGGTACTTTGGATTAATCTGCCCACCGACAAGGAGCAGATGTTGCGCTAAAGATTGGTTCGGAACAACTATTGTTAAACACCGAAGCATTGAAAGGGCCCGTTGAAGGGGGCCGAGCTACGAATTTGGAGAAAATTGTGCGCATTGTTCCTGCCACTTGGAAAACGTTGGTAGTTTGGCTTTGTAGTCTGGGCGCGTTTTCGGCGGTGCTATTCTCTGGGATGGCGGGCTGCGATTCGCTTCCGCAGCGAACTTCAACTACGGGTGCCGCAAGTTCCAATCATGTCAGTGCGGCACAAAAGTCGCCTAGCTCACCACCCGCCAAACTCCATGGCGCACGCGGTCCGTTAACGGTGCAGCAAAGCAAGGCGATCCTTGCTGATCTAAGTCGCCGCGGCGAAGATACGGGAATTTTTGAGCGGCATCTTGCCATTGAAGAGGCGATGGCCGGCAGTCCGCTGATGGTTGGCAACCGTACCACTCTATTTGAGGACGGCGAGTCGACTTACGTCGCGATGTTCAAGGCGATCGCGGCGGCGAAGAAGCACATTAATGTCGAAACCTACATCATTGAAGACGATGAAATCGGGCAGCGTTTTTCTGACGCGTTGATCGCAAAACAAAAGCAAGGCGTGCAAGTTGCACTGATTTACGACAGCGTTGGAACGATTGCGACACCAAAGGCGTTTTTCCAACGGCTAAACAACGGTGGTATCAAGACATTGGAATTCAACCCTGTCAATCCATTGCTGGCAAAAAAAGGGTGGGAGCTGAACCAGCGAACCCACCGCAAGCTGTTGATCGTCGATGGCCGGACGGTATTTCTCGGCGGCATCAACATCAGCAGTGTTTATTCGAGTGGATTGTCGGGACACCGCAGAGGCCAAACCAGCAAGAAGAGCAAAGGGGAAGACAAGTTACCCTGGCGCGATACCCATCTGATGGTGGAAGGTCCGGTGGTCGCCGAGTTCCAAAAGCTCTTTATGGCAAGCTGGATCAAGCAAAAAGGCAACGCATTGCCGGACAAAGAATATTTTCCAGCGCAAATGCCAAAAGGAAAAGAAGTCGTGCGTGCCATCGCCAGTTCGACGGACGACGAAGGCGGCGGGCAAATTTACACTACGCTGGTCTCCGCCATCAACAGTGCCGAGACATCAATCTTTCTGACGAACGCCTATTTCGCACCAGATGAGCACTTTATGAAAGCGCTCGCCGACGCAGTCGCGCGTCAGGTCGATGTGAAAATTATTCTACCTAGCAAGACTGACTCCGAATTGGTTTTTCACGCAGGTCGTTCGTATTACGCCGCGCTACTGGATTCAGGCGTAAAGATTTACGAGCGAGGTGAGGCGTTGCTGCACGCTAAGACTGCCCTGATCGATGGCGTTTGGTCAACCGTTGGGTCAACCAATCTCGACTGGCGGAGTTTCTTACACAACGACGAAGTAAACGCTGTCATTTTAGGTGCGGAGTTCGGTCAACAGATGAACAAGTTGTTTGAAAAGGACTTGGCAGCATCGACCCAGGTGACACAGGAAACGTGGGCGGCGCGTCCGCTACTATTTCGCCTGAAAGAGCAGGGGGCGCGATTGTGGGTTTACTGGCTATGAGATGGACGCATTTGGCAACGGGCAAAGAATGATGAGTTTTCCGAACACTTCGCTCCGAGCAGCTGCTCTTCCGCTAGTGGCGATTGTCTTTCTATTCGCCACTTTATTTGGCTTTGCTCACGCTGAATCAACAACGCCCGGCGCAAGGATCGCCGACATCGAGCCAATCGCAGCCCTGCGTGAGCAGCACCTCGCAATGCGCGAGCGGCTTGCAAATAATGGTTTTAAACGTCCCTTGGTGCTGGAATCATTTCACAGCTCTCAAGACGTGAAGGGCGATATTTACGCTGTTGTGCCGGATGCGTTTGACATATTCGGCGAAGCGCTCGCGAAACCACAAGCTTGGTGCGACATCCTGATCTTGCATCTAAATACCAAGTATTGCCGCGTATCAGCCGAGAAACAGCCGACGTCGTTAGTCATGAACGTCGGCAACAAATTCGAGCAGCCGCTAAAGGACTCATTTCGTCTCGTGTTTTCATGGAATGTCGCCAAAAACAACGCCGATTACCTGCGGATTATGTTGAGCGCCGATGCCGGTCCGCTTGGCACGCACGACTATCGGATCACACTCGAAGCCATCCCGCTAAAAAGCGGGGGCACGTTTGTGCATCTCTCGTATTCGTATGGATATGGCCTGACCGGCAGACTCGCCATGCTCGCATATTTCAACACGGCAGGCCGTGCAAAAGTTGGCTTTACGGTCGTGGGTTTGGATGCAGACGGCAAGACCACATACGTTGATGGCATTCGCGGTGTGGCCGAGCGCAACACAATGCGTTACTACCTGGCTATTGAGTCGTACCTCGGTGCATTGAGGCTGCCACCAGGCGTGCAATTCGAAAAACGCATCAATGATTGGTTCGCGGCTACTGAGCGCTACCCGCGACAGCTACGCGAAGTAAAGCAGCGCGAGTATCTCGCGATGAAGCGCAATGAATATCAACGCCAGTAGCAAAGCACATGCCCAGCGCAGCGCATTAAAGGGTTCAGAAAGTAGACTGCATTTTTTAAAGGCCGGGCAAAATATTAGCGCTGCCCCTTCTTATTCTCTATCGGGCATTTCAATGACCCGCCTTTGACGAGGACCAACGTAGCCACCGCCGTGTAGGACCCGCTGGTAGGAAGGCTGCTGATGTGAACACACCGACGCCACCATGAGACGCGAGTTGGTGCCTAATGCGCCAAATGCGGCCATCGTGGCACCATGCGAGGCGAGATTGGTGTGGAACCTTTAGAGCTCTGCGCTGTAGTCCTCGAGCCACGAAACTTGATGTTTGGTAACGCACTTAACAAGATGGATATTCAGTGTAAAAGTAACCACGAGTTATCGCGATTGTGTCGCTCGAATGAAAGAGTAGCGGAGACGAGCGTTGTTGGTTTTAAAAAAATGCAGGTGGACAGACGAGGTTTTGGCACCCGCAGCAGTTGGGGCTTGGCAATTGGGTGGCATGCGGGCAACAATGACGTTGGTCGCCCGAATTTTCGGACGCAGGTCCGCACCGATGATGTCCACTGGACATTTCTTTTACGCTGATTGGGCTGGATATGTATTTTAAGAATATGTTTTCGACACTCGTTCCCGGCCTTACGGCGACAATGTTGGCGCTGTTGGTCTCGGGTTGCGCCGGCCCACCGGCGGCACCGGTGGCGGCGACTGAAAGAAACGCTCCGGAACCAAGCGCGGCTTCGCTACCATCCAGCGCACCACCTGTGAGCGCCATTTCTCCCACCGCAACAAATACATCTCCCTCGGTAGCCGCGACACCTGCTATCGCCAGTAGCGTCGAAACGAAATCCTCCGCTACCCCGGCGCCGACAAAGGTAGCAACGTCGCCTGCCAAGTCGGCAGCAGCTCCGCCCAAGGCTGCGACTGCGCCTACGCCAACCGCCGCAGCCACCACGCAAACGGCAAAAGCGGCACCGGCTACGGCCGCCAAATCGGCTCCGCCTGCTTCACCGCTGGACATGAAATCTCTGGAAACCAGACTCAAGCAAACTGAGGCGATCGGTGTCTTCACCAAGATCGCACTGAAGAATCAGGTCGACGACTTAATCGCTCAGTTCCGCGCGTTTTACGCAGGACGCCTCAACACCACGCTTGCCGCATTGAGAAGACCTTACGAGATGCTGTTGCAGAAAGTTCTCGCGCTGCTGCAGGATGCCGACCCGCCGCTGGCTAGCGCAATCGTAGCGTCTCGTGAAGCGATATGGGGCATCCTCGCTGACCCAGCCAAGTTCGCAACGATTTAACCATTACTGGAGAATACCTTTGAAGAAAACCATCCATCAGCGGGCCTTGGTACTTTTTCTGTCCGCATTTTTCGCCGCGCAATCGCCAGCTGCGGAGGATGCGGCGCTCCTTAAAGATCTGACGTCGGTGATTGCGTTATTGGGCGTGCCGTGTGGGCAAGTGGTGAGCGCGAAGAAGTTGAAAGACAACGACCACGTCGCGACCTGCAAGGACGGCAATGTATACCGCGTTTACGTTAACGCGGAAGGCCGAGTTGTTGCGGAGAAGAGATCAGCTAAAAGTTCGTAGGGTGGGCACGCCTTATCTGCCCAACAATTGACGATTAAATTCATCGCGCCGTCGGACAGATGAAACCTGCCCAACGGTTAGACCCTTTAGAACAATATGCGGCGCTGGCCTACACTTCCCTTAGACCTAAAGTACACCTATGTATCAGCAAGTCTCCGGGCGCAACCGCAAATCATCAGAGTCAACGTCTTTACCATCGCGTCTCACTCCTAACTGAAAACAATGCGACTCTGCCCGCGAATGTTGTCAGCCGACATAACGAGCCTGGACGCTTTGATTCGCAGTTGATTCCCTAAACAGCAGCGCCACGTTTGGCCTGCACATAAATTAGCGCAGCAAACAGCAACTCAATGGCTGCACCGGTGAACGCGCCAGTGATGAGCGGTGCGCGGGTGAGGGCCAGCGCAACACCGGCCGCGCAGAGCACCGCGCCGAACAACCAGTAGACACGCAAACCGTAAAGCGTTTGAAACGTAAGGTAGCGCCCGCCAATGACCAACAACATGGCCGGGAAGAACCATTCGATGCGCAGCACATGCACGCCGTAGGCGATAGCGCAACCACCGATCAGCCAGACCGTGCCCTCGGCCGCAAGACCAGCTAGCGGGTTTCCGGCTGAATGTTTTCCGGAATGTCCAAACAGCTTGGTGATGACAATACCCAACGGGTGGATGGCAGCGCCGCCGAAAAGGAGAGCCAATACCGCCGCTTTCTCTGAAACCTGAGCCGCAACGACGCCGGCCGTGAGCCAGACCAAGCCAGAGGCTAGAACGCCTGGCGCACCCCAAAAGTAGGCGCGCCGCATGTCGGCTTGCGCCGCTTTAATTGTGAGTTCAGTCATTGGAGGTGGCAAGCAGCCACAGGGACAAGAGTCAAATTCGTTTTCATTGCATTACACCTTTCGCTCATCTTTGTACTCGTCAAAACCATTCGGCTCTGACCCCAGGCGTTTGAATTCAGTTGGTCGCGAAAGAAAATTGCGGCAGGGCTGCCCATCTCAATTCTGTCATCCCGACGAAGGTCGGGTTCCAAGTCGGTCGTTTCATTGAATTGACGAAACTTGGACCCCGGTCCGGCGCAACCCCTGTGGCTGTCCGCCGGCGAGACACGCTTAAGGTAGTGACATGAAAGTCTGGAACCATTTATTTGTCAGCCTTCGGCAAATTATTAGGCGACGGCGTTTGTTCAGGGTACGGTTGGAAGCGCCGCTGCGCCGTACGGATTATCGACCAAGTACACCCAATGACCGTTTGGCAACCGCTTCATGATGTCACTGGACGTGCCATTCATATCTAGCGCCATACCATCTGGCGTCGTTGCTTTGAGCGTCCATTCGTCTACCCACGCGGCAATATCGCCCGTTTCAAACGATACGCTGCGCTGCGCCTGTAAATCTGGTTTCATTCCGCATAGAAATTCCAAGGCTTTTCGTATTTCAGTCTTGCCTGTGACGAAACTTCCGGGTTGGGACACATATAGAGCATCGTCATGAAAAGAGCTTAGCGCTCCTTCAATATCGCCGCTGCGGATACAGTGTTGAAAATACCGCGCTGCCCCGAGAATTGTTGTTCTATCAAATATTGGGTTCATGTTGCTCTCCTTAATTTGGAATGCTATTTTGACTATGGTTGCCTGGGAACACTGGGTGAATCGCCCCGGGTTTCGCGGAGGCAGTTTTGTTTGAGTCAGGCGGTTTCAGCCTGACTCAGTTCTTGGGTTTTTTTGTTGCGGTAATAGTTTGCCTCAGCTTCGGCCGGCGGATATACCCAATGGGCTCTAGCAAGCGGTGGTGGTTGAACCACGATACCCATTCGAGCGTGGCGATCTCAACAGCTTCGGTCGTCTTCCAAGGGCCGCGGCGGTGGATCACCTCAGCCTTGTACAAACCATTGATGGTCTCGGCCAACGCGTTGTCGTAGCTGTCACCCTTACTGGAACACTCGTGGAACACTCGGGGTCATGGAACACTCGGG
>Ga0209490_10005859_pt1 | contig 11184 bp, 10 predicted proteins | sample MAT06_FD_187209 | JGI IMG/M metagenome (GOLD analysis project Ga0209490, IMG submission 187209) | Freshwater microbial communities from Lake Fryxell liftoff mats and glacier meltwater in Antarctica - MAT-06 (SPAdes) (version 2) | ecosystem: Environmental > Aquatic > Freshwater > Ice > Liftoff...
CAGTGACCACCCCTCAGTGACCACCCCTCAGTGACCACCGGCGCCCACCCCACCAGCTCGTGGTCGGCCGGACGCACCTTCCTCGTCCGACGGCGGAAGGCGAAGGTGTAGTCCGGCCACAGGGTGCGGTTGCGTCCGTCGTCGTCCAGGTACCAGGACGAGCAGCCACCCTGCGTCCACACCGAGCGCTCCAGGCGCGCCTGGATCCGTGCGTTGAAGGCGTCCTGCCGGTCGCGGCGGGTGTCGATGGCCCGCGCACCGTGCTGATCGAGGACGCGCAGGGCTCCGAGCACGTAGTTGAGCTGCGACTCGATCATGTAGATCATCGAGCTGTGGCCCAGGCCGGTGTTCGGGCCGGTGAGCACGAAGAAGTTCGGGAAGCCCGCGACCATCGTGCCCAGGAACGCCTCCCGGCCGCCGCGCCACACGTCGTTGAGCTCGACGCCGTCACGCCCGGTGACCGTCACCTGCGACAGGTTGTCGGCGACCTTGAAACCCGTGCCGAAGATGATCGTGTCGACCTCGTGCTCGACACCGTCGGCCGTGACCACCGCGGTGGGCGTGACACGCACGATCTTCTCGGTGACCACCTCGACGCCCGGTTTCGCGAGCGCGTCGTAGTAGTCGTTGGACAGCAGGATGCGCTTGCAGCCGATCATGAAGTCGGGAGTCAGCTTGGCCAGCAGGTCGGGACGGTCGGCGAAGGTGCGGGCGAGGTAGGACCGGGCGAACCGCTCCACCACCGTCAACCGGCCGGGCTTGAGGAACCCGCCCACGAGGCTCTCGTTGCGGGCGTACACGAGGGCGCGCTGCAGTTTCTGCACGGCCGGGAACCGCGCATAGAGGCGCCGCAGCCGGGGCGGGATCTCGCCGTCGGGCTTGGGCAGCACCCAGGGGGGTGTGCGCTGGAACACCGTGAGCGAGGCCGCGGCGGCCCGGATCCGCGGCACGAACTGGATCGTGCTCGCCCCCGTCCCGACCACCGCGATGCGTCTGCCACGCAGATCCAGGTCGTGGTCCCACTGCGCGGAGTGGAATGCGGCACCGGTGAACCCGTCGAGTCCGGGGATGTCGGGGATCGACGGCTGGTGCAGGGCACCTGTCCCCCAGACCACGGCACGCGCGTTCACGGTCGCCCCGTCGGCGGTGCGGACGGTCCAGCGCGCACCGTCCCACTCCGCGCCCGTGACGTGCGCGCCGAACCGGATGTGGGCGCGCAGCCCGTAGCGGTCGGCGAGGTCCTCGAGGTAAGCGCGAATCTCGGGCTGCGGCGCGAATCGGCGAGTCCAGTGGGGGTTGGGGGCGAAGGAGAACGAGTACAGGTGCGACTGCACGTCGCACGCGCAGCCCGGATAGGTGTTGTCACGCCACGTGCCGCCGAGCGCCTCGCCCTTCTCCAGCACGACGACGTCACGCCCGGCCTGCGTCAGCCGGATGGCGGCACCGAGCCCGGCGAACCCGCTGCCGACGACGGCGACGTCCACGATGGTCGTGGTCACTGGTCCTCCCGATGGCCGTACGGAACCTGGTCGGAACTCTACCGGCGGTAAGTTACCACGGGTAAGTTCCTGCGGTAGGGTACGACAGTGGAGATCAGGACGCCGCGCCGCCGCATCGGCCGCCTCGAGCGCGAGCAGCAGATCCTGGACGCCGCGGTCGCCGTCCTCGCCGAGCGTGGCCTCCAGAACGCGTCGATGGACGCCGTCGCCGAGCGCGTGGGCGTCACCAAACCCGTGCTCTACACCCACTTCGGCTCCAAGGACGGCCTGCTGCTGGCCTGCATCGCGCGGGAGAGAGCGGAGCTGCTGCAGGTGACGACCGCCGCCGCGGCCGCCGCAGACGGGCCGGAGGACATGCTGCGCCGTGGCACGACGGCCTTCTTCGACCACCTGGAGCGTCACGAGCCCGCCTGGGCCCTGCTCTACTCCGAGTCGACGGTCGCGGGTGAGGCCTTGGAGGGCATCCGCGCGCAGCAGACGGATTTCATCGCCACCCTGCTCGCCGCCCAGTCGCCCGGGGCGGACCCGCAGCAGCTCGCCGGCTGGGCCCAGGTGATCGTCGGCGCGTGCGAGCGGCTGGCCATCTGGCGAGCTCAGGTGCGCGACGTGAGCAGCGAGCAGGCCACGGGGTACCTGATGGACCTGGTGTGGCACGGGCTGGCGACCTCGCCACCCGTGCGTGCCTGACGCCGATCCGGCGACGGTTCCGGCGACGATTTCGACGTACGACCCTGCGAGCGGCACAATCGTCTGAATGAGTACGACGGCGCCACGGCTGCTCCAGGTTCGACGCAGCGCCCGGGTCACCCCGCGGATGGTCCGCGTCACGCTCGGGGGCGACGAGCTCGCGGGCTTCGGGGGTGACGGCCCCGACCGGCGGATCAAGATGTTCTTCCCCGCGCCCGGGCAGGAGCGGCCCGCCGTCCCACGCGCGACGTCGGGCGGGCCGCTGTGGCCGACCGGCGAGGCGCGCCCGGCGATCCGCACGTACACCGTCCGGCGGTTCGACGCCGGAACAGGCGAGCTGGACGTCGACTTCGTGCTGCACGCGGGCCACGGACCCGGCGCCGCGTGGGCTCGCGACGCGCGGCCCGGCTCGTGGGTGGGCGTCTCCGAACCGGGTGGACGCTACGTCCCCGACCCGGACGCCGCCTTCCACGTCGTCATCGGTGACGAGACGGCACTCCCGGCCGTCGCGACCGTCCTCGACGCCCTGCCCGGCGGGGTGCCCGCACTCGCGTTCCTGGAGGTCGCCGACGCGGCGGAGGAGCAGCCGCTGCCGGGGTCGGTCATGTGGGTGCACCGCCGCGAGGGCGACGCCGGCGTCGCCCTCGCCGAGGCCGTGCGTGCCGCGGAGTTCCCGGCCGGGCGCGGCCAGGCGTGGCTGTCGGGCGAGTCGGCCTGCGTGAAGGACCTGCGCCAGCACCTGTTGGAGGACCGTGGCCTGGATCGCCGCGCCGTCTACGCGACGGGCTACTGGCGCGCCCGCTGAACCGGGTCGCGCGCGGACGGTCGCCGGAAGGGTCGCGGGAGCGCCGTCGTACCCGAGCGGGGCCCACGGCCGACCGACGGCCGGCCGGATCCACGAGCGTGGGGGTGCGCGCCGTGCCGACGCTCCGCCGCAGTGGTCCGGGCCCCCTGGTCGGTAGGATCCATCGCTACCCATGGAGGGCTCGTGCCACGACGACCTCGCAAACCCGCCGCGGCGCCGGCCGGCTGCACGGTCACGGTCTGCCGTGGCTGCTGCTGCGGGACCGCGCGAAAGCACCCCGGTGTGGACCACGCCGCCCAGCTCGCCGCGCTCACCGGTGCTGTCGGCGCCCCGGGCCGCGTGCGGGTGAGCGACTGCCTCGACGCCTGCAGTTCGTCGAACGTGCTGGTGGTGGCACCCTCGGCCGAGGGCCGCCGCGCCGGGGCCCGCCCGGTGTGGCTCGCCGGGGTGCTGGACCCGGACACCGTCGAGCACGTGGCGCAGTGGGTCCGCGAGGGCGGCCCCGGGGTGGCTGACCCCGCCGGCCTCCTCGAGCTGGCTGTGTTCACCCCGTCCCGTCGCTCCCGGGAGGAGGCGGGCGAGGTCTGAGGCGGCGGCTCCGTCCGTCGAGGTCGGCCGTGGGGTGTCGTGATCGCCACGGCGCTCCCGCCGGGAGAGGCCCGCGCACCGGAAGGCCCGTTCCGCGCCGGTCATCCACCGGAGCCGTCCGCCGAGGTGGCGGCGCTGTTCGCCGGGGCGGCGGCGCCGTTCGTCGGCGCGGCGGGAGCGCGCCCGAGGGCACTCCGGGTGGGACCGGTGACCGCTGGGGGCCGGGGCGGCCCCGGATCGGCCGGGCCCACGTGCTCGTCCAGCCACCCGACGAGCGACGCCGCCGCCCGCCACGCCTCCCGTACCCGTCGCAGCGGCTCGACCGTCCGGACCCAGGGCCCGATCTCCCACGCCCGGACGACGTGCAGGCCACGGCGGCGCAGGAACCCGATCCTGGCATGCTCCGCCGGGTAACCGCGGGGCGCGCGGACCAGGGCGCGGGTCGGGTCGATCGAGAACCCCGCGGGCACGACCATGCCGAGTTCCTCCCCCGCCGTCCCGTCCACCGCGGCCCGGAAGCGGCGGAGCTGCCCGCCGTCGAAGCTCCGGTGCCCGGCCGACACCGCCAGGGACGTCGCCGAGAGCACCACCCCGAGCGTGCACCCGCCGGCCGTGACGGCGACGCCTCCCGTGTCTGTCCGGTACGGCGGCGCGTCAGGCCGGAAACGGAGGTTGACCTGTGGCCGGAGCACCCGTACCGGGCCGAACTCGGCCTCCAGTGCAGCGGCGAGCGCCCGCATCGGGCCGAGCACGGTGGCGAGGTGCTCCTCCCGGTGCTCGGCCCAGAACTCGCGCGTGTTGTCGGCCGCGATCGCGGCCAGCAGGGCAGGGCCCTCGGTGGGCCAGCCGGTGAACTCTTCCGTGGTGGTCGTCGACATGGGCTGTTCGACGAATCTGGGACGCGAGCGGTTCCCCCGCGTTCACAGACGTTGACGCCGCGTTCCCGGCAGCGGTCGGGGCGCCGTGGGGCGTCCGCACGCGTACCGTCCGGGCGCCGTGGGGCGTCCGCACGCGTAGCGTCGTGGGGCGTGACCACCACGGGTGTCGCTGCGTCCGCCGTCGAGGACCTCTTCGCGACGACGCCCGAGGTCACCGGGCACCCGGCGGTGCGCGCGGCGGCGGTGGTCGCGGTCGGGACACTCGCCCCGCACGCCGCCGCGGCCGACGACCCCGCCCGCGGCGTCGACCCCGCCCACCTCGCCCTGATCGCCGGTCAGGGCCTGCAGAGCGTCACGATCCCGGTGGCCGAGGGCGGGCACGAGGCGAGCGTGCGCGTCGACGCCGAGACCGTCGAACTCGTCGCGGGGGCGTGCGGGGCCACCTGGTTCCTCACCACCCAGCACCGCTTCCCGCAGAGCCTCGCCCGTGGCCCGCTGACCGGGCTCGACCCGGCCGCGATCCGGCTCGGCCCCGCCGCGCCGCGTCACCGGGCCGGTCTCGCCGACGCGAGCACCCGCGCCGGAATCGCGATCGCCCACGTCCGGCGTCCCGGCCCACCTGCCGTACGCGCCGAGCGGGCCGGCACGGGCTGGACGTTCCACGGCACCGCCGACTGGTGCACCGGGTGGGGCCTGATCGACGTCGTCATGATCGCGGCGTCCACATCGGACGGGCGGTTCGTGCTCGCGCTGGTGCCCGCCGCGGAGCGTGACGGCCTGCGCGCGGGCGCGCCGCTGCCGCTGGCCGTGATGGGCGGGACGCGCACCGTCGCGCTGGAGATGGACGGCCTCACGATCGGCGCCGACGACGTGCTGGCCGTCGTCGACGTCCCGGCCTGGCGCGCCCACGACGCCGCCCGCACCGCGAACACCACGCCCGCCTCGCTCGGGCTGCTGCGCCGGGTGCTCGTCGCGCTCGCCGAGCTGGGCGCCGCCCGCGACCGACCGCAGGCCGTCGACCTCGCGCTCGACCTGGCGCGGCAGGCCGCCGACCGCAGGGCCGAGGCGTACGCGCTGCTCACCTCCGTGCCGCTGTTCGAGCGAGTGCCGGAGCGGACGATGCTGCGGGCGGAGGCCACCGAACTGACCGTGCGCGCCGCCAACGCCCTGATCGCGGCCCGGTCGGGTAGCGCGCTGCTGCTCGGCCGTCCGGAGCAGCGCTGGGCCCGGGAAGCGGCCTTCCACCTGATCCAGGCCCAGACGGCCGGGGTGCGGGCCGCGCAGCTCGTGGCGTTCGCCCGGCGCTGAGCCGTGTCGACGACCAGCGCACCGCCCCGGCCCCGACACCGGCAGACTCATGTCATGTCCACCGTCGCGCCGACCCAGCTGCCACTCCGCCCGCCCGCCCATCAGGTGAGCCCACGCGCGGTGCGCTGGTGGCAGCTGCGCGCGGCGCTGGCGCTGTTGTTCGTCGTCACACCGCAGGTCGTCGTGCTGCTGGTGATGGGGGGTGACGCGCCGGGCTGGCTGGCCGTCACCGCGGGCGTGACGGCGGCGCCGATCGCGGCCTACGGGATCCTCGTGCCGCCGATCCTCTACCGGATCCACCGGTGGGAGATCACCGACGACGCCGTCTACACGATGTCGGGCTGGCTGGTGCGGGAGTGGCGGATCGCGCCGATCTCACGGGTGCAGACCGTCGACACCGCACACGGCCCGCTGCAGCAGCTGCTCAAGCTGGCGAGCGTGACGGTGACGACGGCGTCGGCGAAGGGCCCGGTCACGATCAACGGGCTGGACGCGAAGGACGCGGCCGAGCTCGCGCGCACCCTGACCGTGACCACGCAGGCCACGCCGGGGGACGCGACGTGAGCCCGGAGGTCGACGCCGAGGTGGAGGCACCGACGGCCGTCGAGACGCCGTGGCGGCGGTTGGACGTCCGCATGCTGGTGGTGGGCCCGCTGGGCAGCCTGGGGCGGCTCCTGCCCGTCATCGTGATCCTGCTGATCACCGGCCAGGGTGACGTGACGCGCCTGTGGGTCGCGCTCGCGGTCGCCCTGCTCGTGGTGCTCGCGGGCGTCGTCCGGTGGCGCACGACGCGGTACCGGATCACCGCCGAGCGGGTGGAGCTGCACAGCGGGTGGCTGAAGCGCCAGCGGCGATCCGTGCCGCGCGACCGCATCCGCACCGTCGACCTCACCGCCAAGCTGCTGCACCGGGCGTTCGGGCTGAGCACGGTGCAGGTGAGCTCGGCGTCGAAGGCGGTGGCCGACGCGTCCGGGCAGCTGAGCCTCGACGCCGTCAGCAAGGCCGAGGCCGACCTGCTGCGCCGCGAGCTGCTCGACCGCTCCCCGGCATCCGACGCCGCGCCCACCTCGCCGGCGGTCGCGGCGGGTCCCTCTCCCGCGCAGGAGCTGGCCCGGCTGGACTGGTCGTGGCTGCGGTACGCGCCGTTGACGTTCTCCTCCCTGGCCGGCATCGGCGCGATCGGCGCCACCGCGTTCAACCTCGTCGACGACCTGGGCGTCGACCCCCGGGACATCGGAGCCGTCGACGCCGCCGCCGAGCGGCTCGGCAGCGCACCGGTCTGGCTCGCCGTGCTCGTGGTGGTCACCGTCGTGCTGGCCCTGGCCGTCGTCGGGGCGCTGTTGCTGTTCGCCGAGCGCTGGTACGACTACCTGCTCACCCGCGAGCCGGCCGGATGGGGTGCCGGTTCGGGAACGCTGCGAGTGAAGCGCGGCCTGCTGACCCGCCGCTCGCTGTCGGTCTCGGAGGACAGGCTGCGGGGCGCGGAGATCATCGAGCCGCTGCTCCTGCGGGCGGGGCGCGGCGCACAGTGCCGGGCCCTGTCCAGCGGCCTGCCCGGTGACGCCCAGGGTGGCGCGCTGCAACCGCCCGCCCCCCGCGCCGAGGCGCACCGGGTGGCGTCGGTCGCGCTGCGCGAGCACCCCTCACAGATCACCGAGGCGACGCTGCGGCGCCACCCACGGGCCGCGCTGACCCGCCGCATGACCCGGGCCCTGATGCCCACCGCCGTGCTCGTGGCCGTGGCGTTCGTCCTCGGGAGCGTGTTGCCCCCCGTCGCATGGCTGGGGCCGTGGAGCCTGCTGCTCGTGCCGGTGGCGGTGTTCCTCGGGTTCGACCGGTACCGCAACCTCGGCCACGAGCTGACCGCGCGCTACCTCGTGAGCCGTCAGGGATCGGCGGTGCGGCAGACCGTGGCCCTGCAGCGAACCGGTGTGATCGGCTGGACGTTCCGCCAGAGCATCTTCCAGCGCCGTTCCGGTCTCGTCGCGCTGGAGGCCGTCACGGCCGCGGGGCAGGGTGGCTACACCGTCCTGGACGTGGCGGCGCAGGACGCGGTGGCCCTCGCCGACGCCGCCACCCCGCACCTCCTCACGCCGTTCCTGCTGCGAGCCTGAGCGGCGGGCCGGGCTCAACGCCGACGGCGGGTCCCGAACATGCCTCGGGTGATCTCCCGGCCCAGTGCGCTCGCCGCCGAGCGGAGGAAGGACTCGACCACCGGGGAACCCAGCGCCTTCTCCACGAAACCGGGCTGGCTCCTCGGGGCGCGGCGGGGGGAGGTCGAGGGTGCGGCATCCGCGTCCGGGGTCGGGGTCGGGGTCGGGGTCGCCGCGATCCGGGCCGTCAGCTTCTCGTAGGCCGACTCGCGGTCCACCGTCCGACCGTACTTCGGATGCAGGACCGACCCGCGAGCCGCGGCCGTCACGGCGTCGGTCCCGATCGCGGCCATCAACGAGCGCGGCGCGCGCATCCGGGACCACGCGACCGGCGTCGGGGCTCCGCGTTCGGACAGGACCGTGACGATCGCCTCGCCGGTGCCGAGCGACGTCAGCGCCTCCTCCATGTCGTAGTGCTCGGTGTTCGGGTACGTGCGCACGGTCTTCGCCAGGGCCGTCTGGTCCTCGGGGGTGAACGCGCGCTGGGCGTGCTGGATGCGCGCGCCCAGCTGCGAGAGGACCGCGTTCGGGATGTCGGTGGGGAGCTGGGTGCAGAAGAACACCCCGATGCCCTTGGACCGGATCAGCTTCGCGGTCTGCTCGATGCGCGCAAGGAACGCCTTGGACGCGTCGGCGAAGAGCAGGTGCGCCTCGTCGACGAAGAACACGAGCTTGGGCTTGTCGAGGTCACCGGCCTCGGGCACTCCGCGTAGAGCTCCGCGAGCAGCCACATCAGGAACGTCGAGAACAGCCGGGGGTTGGCGGCCTGGTCGGCCGGCTCCAGCAGGGTGACGACGCCCTTGCCGTCCACCAGCCGCAGGAGGTCGGCGGGATCGAACTCGGGCTCGCCGAAGAAGTCCTCGCCACCGGCTGCCTCCAGGTTCACCAGTGCCCGCAGGATCACCCCGGCCGTGGCCGAGGACACCCCACCGATGCCCTTCAGGTCGGCCTTGCCCTCGTCGGAGGTCAGGTGCGCGATGACGGCACGCAGGTCCTTGGTGTCGAGCAGCGGGAGGTGCCGCTGGTCGGCCCGGTGGAAGATCAGCCCGAGCGTCGACTCCTGGGTGTCGTTGAGGTCGAGCACCTTGCTCAGCAGGATCGGGCCGAACTGGGTGAGCGTCGCCCGGATCGGCACGGCCGAGCTCGACCCGCCCAGCGACAGGAACTCGACGGGGTACGCGGTGGGCGTCCAGTCGTCGCCGGTGTCCGTCGCGCGGGAGGCGATCTTGGGGTCCGGCTCACCCGGGCGGGACATCCCCGACAGGTCGCCCTCGACGTCGGCGAGCAGCACCGGCACGCCGGCGTTCGAGAGCTGCTCGGCAAGCCCCTGCAACGGCTTGGTCTTGCCGGTGCCGGTGGCGCCGGCGACGAGACCGTGCCGGTTGAGCGTGGCGAACGGGATCCGGACGCGGGCGGACGGATCGACGGTGCCGTCGACGACGACGGCGCCCAACTCGAGGGCCGCCCCCTCGGTGGCGTACCCGGCGGCGATCTCCCGAGCTGGACCGATCGGGTTCACGGCCCGGCAGCCTATCCGCCCGCACCACAACACGACCGCCGTTCGTGCGTTCCGCCTGCGGGGGCGCAACGGCGCACGCGCAGCGTGGGCAAACCTGGCGGGGGCGAACGCCTAGTCTGTTGCGGTGAACGACCGTCTGGTGTGGATCGACTGCGAGATGACCGGGCTCGACGTGGTGCGCGACGCGCTGATCGAGATCGCCGTGCTGGTGACCGACGGGGACCTCAACGTCCTCGGTGAGGGCGTGGACGTCGTGATCCACGCCGACGAGGCCGCGCTGGCCGCGATGCCCGACGTCGTGCGCACCATGCACGCCCACTCGGGCCTCACCGACGCCGTCCGCGCCTCCACCGTCACGATCGCCCAGGCCGAGGAGCTCGCGCTGGCCTACATCCGCGAGCACGTCCCCGAACCCTCCGTCGCACCGCTGGCCGGCAACTCCATCGCCACCGATCGCGGCTTCCTCGCCCGCGACATGCCCGAGCTGGATGCGCACCTGCACTACCGGATGATCGACGTGAGCTCCATCAAGGAGCTGTGCCGACGCTGGTTCCCCCGCATCTTCTACGCCAAGCCCGAGAAGGGTCTGGCCCACCGCGCGCTCTCCGACATCGAGGAGTCGATCCGCGAGCTGCGCTACTACCGGGGCACGCTGTTCGTCGCCCCGCCCGGCCCGACGTCCGAGCAGGCCCAGGCGGTGGCGGCCGCGCTCGCACCACGCGGGTGACAACCCGCTTCGGACACCCGCGGGTGGGGCGCTAAGCTCGACCTGCGCACGCGGTTCACGCCGGGTGTCATGGTGGGTGTAGCTCAGCTGGTAGAGCACCTGGTTGTGGTCCAGGGGGCCGCGGGTTCAAGTCCCGTCACTCACCCCATGCCGTTGTACCCGCCGGGCGGCGCCACGGGAACGCTGTGTTAGCGTTTTCCGAGGCGCCGAGCGGTGGGGTGCGATGGTATGCGCCGCTAGCTCAATCGGCAGAGCAGCTGACTCTTAATCAGCGGGTTGGGGGTTCGATTCCCTCGCGGCGCACCACGCTCCACCTGTACGAACGTTGCTGACTGAGATCCACTTCTCGTTTTTCTGTCCAACGAACTGTCCAAATCGGGCGGTTAGACTGCTGTTCATCCGAGTTCGCGAGCGCGCATGCTTGCCGCCCGCCTTCTTATGCCGCGCCGTGCGCAGCGGCCGCCAGACGCCTCCACTGACGTGTGGACCCGACGGCGTCCGCGATCCGGCGGGCGCTCGCCAGCTCATGCCGTGCCGCTTCCTGCTCGCCGGTGGCGAGGTGCGCGAGTACCAGATCGGTCCGAAGCCCGGCCTCGGCCCGGCTGAACTCGGTGTCGTGCCCGGCGAGCGCGGCCGTGAGGACGGTGACCGCGTCGGGCCTGAGTCGTGCCGCTGATTAGTGACCATCCGCCACGATCCGGCCCAGACGATCTTGCTGTGACAATCATCGGGAACCCCGCACGCAGCTGATCTGCGGGAACGCCGCGATGCAGACCACGTCCAAGATCCGTTGGACGCGTACGGCGATGCCTAAGGGCTACTCGGCGCAGGGCCCGACTGGAGATCTTAGTAACCGGATGTTGGCGCGAGCTGGCAGATCATCGCAGGTCAACATGCTGCTGGCGGCGTACTGCAGGCCAGGCGGCACGAGTCAGGTCGGGGTGTCCGAACCGGGCGAGCGCGTGGCCGCGCCACCGCGCGAGGTGCACCGCGTCGAGCGGCACCAGCCGCGCCGTCGTC
>Ga0209490_10005861_pt1 | contig 11183 bp, 8 predicted proteins | sample MAT06_FD_187209 | JGI IMG/M metagenome (GOLD analysis project Ga0209490, IMG submission 187209) | Freshwater microbial communities from Lake Fryxell liftoff mats and glacier meltwater in Antarctica - MAT-06 (SPAdes) (version 2) | ecosystem: Environmental > Aquatic > Freshwater > Ice > Liftoff...
GCCAACGCGCCCCACAAAGCGCCAACGCCAGCCCGCAAAATGCGCGGCGAAAACGTGAGCGCCAATGCGCAGTACAGCGATGTCGCAATCGCCGCCAGCGGCAGCGCCGCCGCCCAGATGATGGGCACGTACATCACGACGGCGGCGAGTAGGAGGACAATCGGCGGCGGCAAAGGCAAAAGCATTTGCTCTTCAGTACTCCACGTGTCGCCGGCGTTCGAGGACAAAATGAGATATAGGATAAACACGATGGAGCCAACCAGTACGAAGCAGGCGAGCGAGGCAGCATAAAGCTTCAACAGGCCCCATCCGCCGTGTAAAGGCGACGGAGGGTGTGATCGAGGGGAGCCAGGAGCGGTAGCGCAGTTGGTCACGATCTGATCTCCGCCTTACGTAGGTCAATTTCCTGCGGCGGCGGACATCTACAGGCGGGTCGCCGGTGGCGTACCCGAATCTTCTTGAAGCTACGTCCGCTTCGATTGTCCGGATACAGCGATACAGGGGTCAGAGTACCCGAGACAGGGGTCAGGGTACAGTTTCTCCGACCTGCCGGGGCTGCGCGCGGGTCAATCCCAGGAGCAGGTGCCGGGCAATCCGGGACATGCAGAATTCGCGAGCCCGAGGTCGGGCACCCGCACGCTTCGGGGCCTGTCTTACGTTTCGGTGCCTGTCCCGGTCTGCCGTACTCAAATTTGCGTGGCTTGCGGCAAGTCCGCCAATTGATGCGCCGTCGCTGGCCAGTAAAATCGGGATATCGTTGCTTGCGAGTATGGTGCTGGAGAAGCCGATCGAGCCGCCGAACTGATTGCCCTGCAGCACATGTTTGGTGCCGCCGGTCAGTTGCACTGTGTTGTTAAAATCTTCAAACGCCAAACCCTTGATCGCGATCGATTCGCCGATAGCATCGAGTGCGTTATCGGCGACGATGCCTGCATGTGTGCGGTTCGTGCCATCCAGCAAAATGCAGGGCTCGCCATTGAAAAACAACAGACCACGCGTCTTGGGTTGGCAGAAAACAGCGCGGCGGTCGCAAGCTACTCCAAACACTGCGCCGCCCCGAAGTCGAATCCGTTCTTGAACAGCGTTTCACCATCGCTGACTGCTAACACGGTCCGCGCTTCCAAGTTCATTCTGATACCGCGAATGATGGGATCGGTGCTGCTGCTGAACTCGACGTCGACGGTGCCCTGATTGACGGATGGAGATGTCCGCGCGCGGTACAGCGCACGCAGGTCGCAAGACTCGTTTGGCGCCAGCACCAGGCCGATTGCACAGGTGCTGCTCAGCAGCGAAAAGCTGCTTGTGCCCATCTGATTGTTAACGCTTGCTCTGCTGATAGTGGCCGGGAACAGCGACGTGTTGCGCACCACCAGCGGCGGCGTCACCGCAGTGCCGTTGACCGGCGTATCGGTCAAGAAGCAGACGCGCGGCGCAAATTCCAGTCGCGTAAAGGGGCCGTTCGGCACCCCTGCGCAGCGCAGGACGGAATACAGCTCGCCGGTGTAGTTGGGGCTGGGTGGCACTTGACGCCAGCCTACCCTGACATCGGCGCTCGGCAGTGAGTCAGCAGCGCTGCCAACCGGCAGTGGTGGGCGGCAGGCAATATCAAAGCTACAGCTAGAACCCGGCGCCAGCGTTTGACCGCTGCAATTTTGCGCCAGCACGCGATACCAGTTGCCGGAAGAGACTGCGATGTCAGAAGTCAGGAGCGGAGCGGACGGGATTGCAATCGCATGCGGCAACAGATTCGTCAGGGTAAAGGTTTGCGTTGGGCTTTGTGCCAATCGAATCACGTCACCGAAATCATGCAGGCCCGGGCTAAGCATTGCGGGTTCTTCGACCGGCGCGCTCACGACTTGGGCCATCTGAAGGCTCACGCAGTCGCCCGCCAGGCTTTGAGATATCTGCGTGATGTAGCGGTTCGCGCGCGTGAACTGCATCGACAGTGGCACACGGCGAATATCCCAAAGCCCTGCACTGCGCCCGCCCGCGCGATTCATCGAGGGCACGCTCAAGCCTGCGTACTTTGCAAGGCCGTCTGCGAAAACACCACCATCAAGCCGGTGAATGGCGGGGCTGCCAGCGCGCCTGCCGGGACGCGTTGTGAACACCGTTTCGCCGTCGAGGATGAAAACTTGCTGACCGTCAGAAACATGCACTATCAGCTCCACCGAACCGCCGATGTAATCCAGCGGGAATTCAAACTCCCAGGTGCCTTCGGTGTTGCTCAATTGGCCTTCGTATTGATCGATGCGGCGATCGTTGGCGCTATTGCCGTCGTCGTAATAAATCAGTAGCGATAGTCCATTCGCCGAATGCGCGTCGCTATCGTTTGCAACGCTCTCAAGGCCATTGGATAACCCGGAGAACGCATAGCTGCCGTTGCCGCGTGCCTGCACAAAGGAAGTAACGTCCGCACGATAAAGCGCGCCGCTAGGGGGAAAGTTGTCGGACGTTGGATGACAGTCGACACTGCCGTTGGCGGCCACCAAGGTGCCGCTGATGAGCTGGCCGTCGAAGCGAATTTCCGGCTCGTCATAGGTGCCGTTGCCGCCAACGAATCCGTTCTGTGGACTCACAAATTCAATCCCTTTCCAATACAGCCAAGCCTTGTTGACCGTGCCACTGAGCCCGGCGACCTCAAGCGTGCCCTGGCCACCGGCGGGATTGCCCGTCGACAGCGCCCCGATGGTGTTCGCCCCCACATTGATCACATCGGTGCGCGGAAAGCTTTCCGCCAAGCGCATCGGGGTCGGTGCTGCGAACGCGGATGCGGGCAGCAGGCTGGCTAGGAGTGCGAGTAGAGCGATGGGCTTGGACATGGGGCGATCTCGGTTGACTGTAAACTGACTAACGAGAAAGCTGGCAGTCAGGGGCCATTTAGTGGGTGTCCAGGAATAGTCTTCCACGGATACAGGGGTCGGATACAGGGGTCAGAGTACAGTTTCTCCGACCTGCCGGGGCTGCGCGCGGGTCAATCCCAGGAGCAGGTGCCGGGCACTCCGGGACATGCAGAATTCGCGAGCCCGAGGTCGGGCACCCGCACGCTTCGGGGCCTGTCTTACGTTTCGGTGCCTGTCCCGGTCTGCCTGCGGCACCAGATCGTGGCGGCGGGTCATTGGCGGGTCAGTTGCACGTCGATGTCGGCCCAGGCGGCAAGCGCCTGGTTGCGCAGCCGCACCAGCCGGTCGAATGCAAACATTGCCCATATTGCCAGCGTGAGCGCGGGCGCCAGCACCGCGGTCAGCGCAATCGTGAAAGTTACGGTCGGGGATGCACCTTCAATCGCGCGACACGTATCCTCGATCCAGCAGGGGTGCGTTCATCGATCAGGTTCATCGTGCCGATCAGCGGCGAGTTCAGTTGGACCACCCGGATGATGTCGGCGATGGGGGTCGAGTCGAAGATAGTCAGCGTCGCGATATAGCCGTCCTCCGACGCCGCGACCGTTTGCACGTTGCATCCGCAGACGCGCTGCAGCTCAGTTTCGATCCGGAACGCACTGTACTGCACGGCGGAGCCCGCGACTGCGCCCGCTGGCCGGATCAGCAGCTCCATGTGGTATTTCCTGTCCCACTCGATCGGCTCACTCCGCGTTTCGTACACGATGGAGGCTGCGTGCAGACGGTCCTCGAATGCCACGACGTCATTGCGGCTCAGCGCCTTCAATATCGCAAGCGCCCCATCTCCGCCGAGCTTCAGCTCGTAGAGCATGACGCCTCCCCCCAACTGTGGCGTCAGTCGGGCGCGCACGAGGCGTTCGGCTTCGGGCATGACCGGTTCAGCCGGTATCAGCGAGAAGGTGTCGGAAAAGACAGGCCAAAGATAGCTGTCGCCGAGCGTGGTTCGCGTGCCCGGCTCCGGCAGGCTGATGTTGGCGGACGCGTACGAAAACAGCACGATCCGCTCGCTGCCAGTGAAGCGCACGTCGACTGAAAGCACACCGCTGGCGAGCCGCGCCATCGACACGGTGGACGTGCCCTCGTACCACTTTTTATCTTCGGTCTTGCGAGAGACGTTCGCAACCGGCGGGCTGAACGTCAGCCGTCCACCGCTGCAATTGAAGTCGGTGCCTGCACGCAGCACTGCCTCCGGGCGGGCTGACCAGCTCCCGCTACGCCCGCGTTTGATGCGCACCGTCAGCGTGCCGTTGGCCGCACCGGACAGCTCAATGCCGCTGTCGAGAGAGACGGCGCCCTCGGCTTGCATCGCGGCAAGCGCATCGACCAGGCCCGATCCGAGGCCAGTAACGTTGTAACGGCCGGAAACGTCCGGACATGCCGCTGTGGTGGCTGAAGCGTTCGGGATGCCCGCCCAGCCAGCAAGTGCCGGCAATATCATCGCGGTCACCAACCATCGGATCGACGTAGAACGGTTCTGAAACACAGACATCGCCACGGATCGTAGATGCGTTGATTCTCGACCTGCCTGGATGCCGTGGATACGACTGTTCATCGTGTGCTCAAGCATGGGAAATTCAAACATCCTTTTCGAGCAGTCTGGCGAGTAGGCGGTGGTCGCGCAAGCGCCGGTTTGGGCGCGGATCGGACGTTTGCGAGTGAGATTTCGGCATCGCGGGGCCGCGCCGTCCGTGGCCCTTTATCGCCGATTCCCGGCAGCGGGCCGAGCACGGCCCTGCGGGTTCGTTGCCGCTTCGTCTTGTCTTCCTGGTTTCGGCTTCGGCGTCGTGGCCGGCGGGGTGTCACGCGACCACAGCGGGCGGTGCGCGCGGGGCGGGTCGGTATTGCGCTTGCTCCAGCGCGCCGTGCTTTGCCAATTGGTCTGGGTGCCGGTTGCTACGACCGAGCAGGCGCCCGGCGCCGATGTTCGCGCTTATCCGAGTTTCGCCTTCTTCGGGCCTTTCGATCTTGAGCGCGAGGGTTAGTCGACCGTGATGGGCGAGCCCGCGCGCGCGCTTTTGCGTCGCAAGATGGAATCGCGCGGTTACCGGCTCGATCCCGAGCAGCCAGCGCCACGCATCAATCTGATTGCGGTAGCCGCCCAGCGTTCGCACGAAGGCCCACCAATCAGCTTGGGCCTGGGCATCGGCATTGGTGGCGGAAACACTCGTGGCGGCATTGGCCTGGGCCTTCCGATCGGCGGTGGTGGCTCGCGCGGGCGCTCACGGCTTCCGGGCGCCATCGCCATCGACGTGGTGGACGTGCAGGCCAAGCGCGTGATCTTAAGCGGCAGCGTGGGTATTGGCCGCGTTAGCCGCAACGGTGAGCGCGAAGCGCTGGAGGCAGCGCTTTCGAAGGTGATCGCGGCATGGCCGCGGCGGTAGCGCGCGCTTCGGCTCAGCCTTCGGCGATGTCGAAGGTGAGCCCAGCCTTCTCGCGAAGGCGCGACACCAGCGTCATTCCCATTGCAGCACCGGGAGTCCACACGCCACCGGGCGTTGCGCTGCGGTCGATGTCTTGCACAAGGCACACGGCGGTCTCGGCCAGCATCTTGCAGGTCGAGCCGTAGCCCGGATCGCGATCGCCGGTGACGCGGGTGGTGAAGCGGCGACCGTCGCTGGTCTGGCCGAAGAACAACACTTCGTAGCGGCCTTTCTCGCGCTGCTCTGCATTCGGGCCTTCGCCAGGCTTGGGCAAGGCAAATCGGCGCAGCAGCGCGCGCGTGGGCGCGAAGGCCAGCAGCATCGTGAGCACTTTGGATTGCCGTGCCATCGACTTCGCGCGCTTCTCGCCGCTCTTGCCGTCGCCAGTCAGCATGCGCTCGCTGTAAACGAACCCATCGCCCCACGGGTGGCCGAGCAGCGCGTGGCTTCGATGCACGTTCTTGGTGTTGATGGTGGCCATCACGAACGGCGCAGTCCAGGACGTGGCCAGTTCGTCGTAGGCGGCCGTGTTGTCGTTCGGTTGGCGTGTGCCTTTGTAACCGGGCACCAGCGCGAACGGATCGGACATCGTGCGCACCAGCGAGCGGTCGCGGCCGATGGCTTCCATGGTGGCGAGCATGCTGGCCACGGTGCCGCCCGAGAACTTGCCTTTCATGACCTTGACCCGGCCGTGCACGCGCGCCAACGGCGCGCCAAGGCGCTGCTGCGCTTCGGCCTGCGCATGTACCACGCCCAGATCGAAGGGGATGGAATCGAAGCCGCAGGAGAACACGATGCGCGCGCCGCTGGCCTGCGCGGGCGCCTGCAGTTCGGGAATCATTTTGGCCATCCAGACCGGCTCGCCGCACAAGTCGACGTAATCGGTGCCAGCCTTCGCACAGGCGCGGATGAGCGGCTCGCCATACTGCTGATAGGGGCCCACGGTGGTGATCACCACTTTCGTGCGCGCAACGAGCGCGGCAAGCGCCGCCTCATCGCTGGCATCGGCCACCAGCAGCGGCAGGGACGCCGGCACGCCAAGGCTGTCGCGGATCCGGGCGAGCTTTGTCGCGCTGCGCCCGGCCATGGCCCAGCGCAGGTTGCCCGCGGCGCCGTAAGTCTTGTGGAGATACTCCGCCACCAAACGGCCAGTGAAGCCGGTGGCGCCGAAAACGATGAGGTCGAAGTCTTTATTCATGGGCCATGCACAGCTTGCCAATTGACGGTCGGTTGCGCGTTGCCAGCTTGCGTTGAAGCGTACGTGTTCCAACTCGCTTCCCTTTCGCCACAATCCTGGCCTGGTTTCCCGCAGCGGTGCATCTTGCGGCAGGCCTCGTGCATCTGCGCTTCCGGGCACTGCTTGCGATGTGGCGCAAGCCCGCAGGGCGAGTTGTCCCGACCCGTCGCTGTGCGGACGCAGTGACCATCATAGTCGCGAGCGCACCAACAGGGTCGTCGCGATCGTGCTGGCAGGTCGGGGCGACCTGCCCTACGGCATGCAACGCAGCGCAGGCCTTGCCCGCAGGGCGGGTCGGCGCCGAATTCGCGGCATTCGGGCTGACGCGGCGCGCGCGGCGCACGGCTCGCTGCAGCGCGCTACTTCAGCGTGTTCCACAAGAACGTATACGCCAGCGCCGACATGAATGCGGCCTGCTCGTTGTTGGCCGCACCGCCATGCCCGCCTTCGATGTTTTCGTAGTACAGCGCGTCGTGGCCTTGCTCCATCATCAGCGCCATCATCTTGCGCGCGTGACCCGGATGCACGCGGTCGTCGCGGGTCGAGGTGGTGAACAGGGTGCGCGGATAGTCCTTGTCCCTGGACATGTTGTGGTACGCCGAATAGCGACGCAGGAACTTCGCCTCCTCGGGGTCTTCCGGATTGCCGTACTCGCCGACCCATGAAGCGCCTGCGAGCAGCTTGTGGTAGCGCAGCATGTCCAGCAGCGGCACCTGCACCACGATCGCGCCGAACAACTCGGGCCAGGTCGTGAGCATGTTGCCCATCAGCAGGCCGCCGTTGCTGCCGCCCTGGGTGCCCAGGTGTTTGGGTGAGGTGACCTTGCGCGCGATCAGGTCCTTAGCGACCGCGGCGAAATCCTCGTAGGCCTTGTTGCGGTTGGCCTTCAGCGCGGCCTGGTGCCATTTCGGTCCGAACTCGCCGCCGCCGCGGATATTGGCGACCACGTAGGTGCCGCCCTTCTCCAGCCACGCAGAGCCCACGCCGGCGCTGTAGCGGGGCAGCTCCGAGACTTCGAAGCCGCCATAGCCGTAGAGCAAGGTCGGGTTGCTGCCGTCGAGCTTCAGATCATTGCGGCTGACGATGAAATACGGCACTACGGTGCCGTCCTTGGAGGTCGCCTCGCGCTGCGCGACGTTCAAGCCCTCGGTTTCGAAGAACGCGGGCAGGCTCTTGAGCTTCTCCGGCGCCTCGTTGCCGATCGCGCCGTGATACAGGCTGGTCGGCGTGAGGTAGTCGGTCACGGTCATGAAGAAATCGTCGGACTCGTCGGCATCGATCGCACTGGCGCTGACGGTGCCGAACTCCGGCATGCCGCGCAGCGCTTCGCGCGACCAGCCGTCCTTGCCATGGGTCAGCACGTAGACGCGATTGCGCACGTTGTCCAGTTCGTTGAGCAGGATGTGGTTGCGGGTCGGCGAGAAACCAGCCAGCGACTTGCGCGCGGTCGGTTCGAACAGCACGTCGAAGTCGCGGCCGCCGTCGAGGAAATCCTCCAGACGGGTCGCGATCAGGGCGCCTGCGGGATGCGTCTTGCCGCCGGTGGTCCAGTCGTCGCGCAGTTCGATCAGCAGCCATTCGCGGTGCAGGCTGGCGTTGGCGCTGTCGGGCTTGTCGATCTTGATCCGCTCGCCATCGCGCAGCAGATACAGCTCGTTGGTGAAGAAGGTCAGGCCGCGATAGAGGACATCGCGTTCGAAGCCCTCCGTGTCGTCGTGCGCAGCGCTGATCCAGATGTCTTCGGGCTTGCCCTCGTAGACCACGGTCGCATCGGCCAGTGGGGTGCCGCGCTTCCACAACTTGGAGATTCGCGGGTAGCCCGACGCGGTCATGCTGCCGGGGCCGAAGTCGGTGCCCACGTACAGATGATCTTCATCGCGCCACCCGGCACCGCCCTTGGCTTCGGGCAGCATGAAACCGTCGGCGATGAAGGCGCGCTTGGCGGTGTCGAACTCGCGAATCACATTGGCATCCGCACCGCCGCGCGAGAGCGAGATCAGGCAGCGCGTGTACTCGGGCTTGAGGCAGTTGGCGCCGGCCCAGACCCAGTTTTCATCCTCCGCCTTGCCCAGCGCGTCGAGGTCGAGCACCACGTCCCAGTCGGGCGCATCCTTGCGGTATTCCGCAAGGCTCGTGCGCCGCCACAGGCCACGCGGGTTCTTCGCGTCGCGCCAGAAGTTGTAATAGTACTCGCCGATCTTGCCGACGCTGGGGATGCGCTCGTTGGAGTCGAGGATCGCCAGGATGCGCTGGTTGAGCGCCTTGAACTTGGCGCTCCGCGCAAGCTCCCTGGTGCTCACCGCATTGCGCGCCTTGACCCAGTCGAGCGCCTTGTCGCCGGAGACATCTTCCAGCCACAGGTAAGGATCGGCGGCGCTGTCGGTGGCAGTCATCTCGGGCTTGGCGGTCTGTGCAAAGACAACTGCGGACGTCATGGCGAGCGCCACGGCAAGGGCGATTCGGTTCATGCGGGACTCCCGGGTCAATCGCCTACTTTAGCGGGTCGGGCGTCAAGCCGGCATAGGCAGAAAGTACCGCTCAGCGCGGCAGGTAGGCGCGCAGGAACAGTTCGATGACGCTGACCATGTGCTCGCTGCTGTCGGCGTGGCTGCAATAGCCCTGGCAGCCCCACAGCAGGCGGTTCATCGCCTCGCCCTTGAGCATCACGAAAAAATGCTCCGCAGCACGCGGGATATCGGGAATCTGCAGCTGGCCGGCAGCCACCGCGCCGCGCAGGAACGCGCTGAAGCCGTCGAGCAGGCGCTTGGGTCCTGCCTCATAGAACATCGGCCCGAGCTGGCCGGACAAGCGGGCATCGGCAGCCATCATGCGGTGCACGGCCTCGGACTCGGGGCTGTGCATGAGCGCGCTGAGTGCCTGCGCGATAAACAGCAGCTGTTCGCGGATGTCGCCTTCGCGGGAGGCGGCGAACACGCTGTTCGGCAGGTACTGCTCGGCGACGAAGACCACCGCCTCACGGAACAGATTTTCCTTGTCCGTGAAGTGGTTATAGACGGTCAGCTTGGAAACCCCTGCTTCGGCGGCGACCGCATCCATGCTTGCCGCATCGTAGCCGCGGGCCACGAACAGGCGCGCGGCGGCGGCCAGGATGGCGGCGCGTTTTTCCAGATCCTTCGGCCGGCCGGGACCGGGGCTTGCCAGCTTCACGAGTTCGTTCATGGGTCAATAGTAATACTGGACCGTACAGTTTTGTTGGATTAGTATACCGATGCGTTCATTAATCGGGGTCGTGCGACCCAGGGAGTTACCCATGCAGCGCATCGCCGTCCGCATATCAGCCGTGATTGCCGTTCTCGCGCTCGTCGGCTGCGCCAGCGAGGCCAACGTCGAGATCAATGCGCGTCCCGCCGTGGTCGAACAGCCACTCGTGGCCAGGGCCGGCGCGACCGAAACCTACGCCGGCGAGGTGCGCGCGCGGCATGAGGGCACGTTGGGGTTTCGCATCGCCGGCAAGCTGCTGACCCGCAATGTCGACGCCGGCGCGGTGGTCAAGCGCGGCGCCGTGCTCGCAACCCTGGAAGCGCAGGACCTGCAGCTGCAGGTCGAGTCAGCGCGCGCAGCGGTTGCCGCCGCCAGCGCCGATCTGAGCCTGACCAATGCCGAGTTGGAGCGGCATCGCGAACTGCTTGCGAAGAAGTACATCAGTCAGGCGCTGTTCGACGCGCGGCTCAACGCACACAAGGCGGCGGAGGCGCAGGTGGCGCAGGCGCGCTCGCAGCTTTCCATCGCACAAAACCAGAGCGGCTACAGCGTGTTGCGCGCAGATGCCGATGGTGTGGTCACCTCGACCCTGATCGAAGCAGGACAAGTGGTCGCTGCCGGCATGCCGGTGCTTCGCCTTGCCCGCGACGGCGATCGCGAGGTGCTGATCGCGGTTCCCGAGAATCGGATATCGCTGTTCGCGCTCGGCATGCCGGTACTCATCGAGGTGTGGGCAAAGGACAACGCACGCTTTCCCGGCAGCGTGCGCGAGCTGTCGCCCGAGGCCGATCCGCGCACCCGCACCTACGATGTGCGGGTCGCGCTGGCGGGCACCGATGTACCAGTGCAGCTGGGCATGACCGCGCGCGTGTTCCTCGATGCCGGCGATGCGCCACCGGCGCTGATGCTGCCGCTGTCGGCATTGCATGAGCTGGCCGGCGCGCCGGCCGTATGGCGTCTGGATCCGAAATCCAAGCAGGTGCGCCTGGTGCCGGTGCAGGTGGGCAGCTACCGCGAAGAGGGCGTGGCGCTGCTCGCTGGCGTCAGCGCCGACGACTGGATCGTGACCGCCGGCGTGCACAAGCTCAGCGAAGGCCAGCTGGTGCGGCCGATCGACCGCAGCAACCGCCCTGTCGTGCTCTGAGCCACGACCACGTCACCCGCGCGCAAGCCCGATCCGATGTCGCCTCTCTGGATTCCCGTGTTGCCCCTGCTCGCATTGCAGGGACTCATCGCGCGACGCCGCGCCCTGCGCTTGCCGGAGCCCACCGGTTCGCGCGAGGGCTGCGAGGGCGCGGGCCCGCGCCTGAGCCTGCTGGTGCTCGGCGACTCTGCTGCTGCCGGAGTCGGGGTATCGAACCAGCGCTGGGCGCTGAGCGGGCAACTGGTCGCGGCGCTGGC
>Ga0209490_10005864_pt1 | contig 11181 bp, 11 predicted proteins | sample MAT06_FD_187209 | JGI IMG/M metagenome (GOLD analysis project Ga0209490, IMG submission 187209) | Freshwater microbial communities from Lake Fryxell liftoff mats and glacier meltwater in Antarctica - MAT-06 (SPAdes) (version 2) | ecosystem: Environmental > Aquatic > Freshwater > Ice > Liftoff...
CCCTCGCCCGCGCCCATCTCCACGAACCGCCGGGCAGTGCCTTCGCGAAAGCCACACGCTACGTGCGCAATCACTGGGCGGCGCTGACGCGCTTTCTCGACGACGGGCGCGTGCTGCTGGATAACAACGGCACGGAGCGACAGCTCCGCGCGGTGGCGCTGGGTCGCAAGAACTATCTCTTCGCCGGCTCGCACGACGCGGCGCGGCGCGGCGCCGTGCTCTCTTCGCTGCTGCGCACCTGCGCGCAACACGGCGTGCCCCCGCTGCCGTATCTCACCGACGTGCTCCGCAAGCTCCGCGACGACGTGCCGGTGACGGACCTGCTGCCCGATCGCTGGCACGCCGTGTACGGCGCGCGAGATCCGCAGTAGTCAACACCCGTCGGGGTGGTGCGCCGCGCACCACCATCCTCCCCCAAACTCCGCTCTGCATCCGACCACGGGCTACACTGTGGCGGCATGGTAAATCCGTACGCTTACTCGGTGCGTCCATGAAAGAACGCGACGTCTCGCACCGGCGTGGTGTCGGGCGTTCGCAAGCATTGCGCGCGAAATGGGCATGGCCCACAGTCACGTTTGGTACCACGAAAGTGCGCCCCGACATAGCTGTTCGTCTTTCTCTCGCCACCGCTCCGGTAGAGCGACGTCCCCGCGGGACACACGCAGGTCCGGGCGGCGGCATCGTACGTGAAGTCGGTCATCGTGAACACGATCGGCGATGAGCACCTCTATCGACATCGTGTCCCGCCCCCGGAGATTGGCTTCGCTATGCCGACAACGCCAGCACGTCACTTACGTTCGTGAACGCGAATCCCGTCTGGCTCGAGAACCCCAAGGCCGACAAGGATGGCGACATGGCGGCGCTCTTCCGCGACGTGGACGGCAGCGTGACGGGCGTGCCCGGACATGCGGTCGTGGCGAATTCCCAGTTGCTCGTCACCCCCGACCGCAGTAGGCGTGCGGCCTGGAGAAGTTGGAGCTGCCCACATCGGTATGTACAGTTGCAGGTGCGCAGCGATGCGGGCGAGGCGGTCGCCCCGTTTGGCCCCGCGTGATCCTGTCGCGCGTGAACAAGGGCGATCGGGTGCAAGTGGATCTGCCGTATGGTCGCGTGCCCGGGAAGGTGGTCCGCGACTACTACTCCACCGCTCCCTTGCTCGCGGCCGACTCGCTTGCCGAGACCGACGCGGCGAAGATGCTCGGCACCGCGAGCACGAGTGTGGCCATGCCAGTGTGCCCCCGCGCGTACGGCGCGTGCCCCCCAGAGACTCGTGATGGTGACCGCCGGCAGCATCGCCCAGATGCCCGCGTTCTACGACGAGATCGAACCGTCACCGAGGCCGATCAAGAAAAAGTCGCCCACCACCGCGGGTGCTCCACGGACATGTCGTCACTCACCATGTCAGTACCCAGTCGCCCATCGGGCTCCCGGCCAGCAACACACTCAGGACGCTGCCACCCCAGTATGCCGCGAAGCAGGTCCACGTTGCGGGATGCACCCGACCCAGCGTGCGACGATCATGCACAGGCAGAGAGAGCGTGAGGCCGAGGAGGATTCCGAAATGCACCAACGGTTGGAGCGCGGGAGTCGTGATGATGGCCGCGAGTGACCCCAGCCGTGCCGTGGCGGCAAAGAGGAAGGTGACCCCGGCGAAGAACATCAGTCGCTTGTGCACCTGCGCACGACGGCGCGCGAGAATGCCGCCTGATACGAAGGTGACGAAGAGCATGCACATCACGATGTCGAGCCAGAGGATGCCTGCGAGGCTGGGCTCGAGCGCGTCAATCGTCGTGTTGCGCTCGGTGGCGAGCGTTGCCATGCGGCCGGGGAAGTTGCGGACGATCGCGACCGTGGAGCCGAGCACCGCGACGGCCAGCCCCGCACCGACCCACCCCGCGGTGCGGTGCCGTGCCACCGAGCGCTGCTGGATCCAGCGCGCCTGCATCACCAGGAAGAGGTACCACGCCAGCAGCAGCGTACCATGCACGAGAAACAGCGTCGGCAGGCGGGGGATGTCGAGTACCGGCGGTTGCGGGATCACGCCGCGTAAGATGGAACTCGGCGCGAAGCCGAGCACCACGACGACGAGCATGACGAGATGCGCGCGGACGAAGAAGCGCGAGCGCATTGCTCCAGTCGCTTGCGTCATCGCTTAACCGTTATGCCCGGCAATTCGACGCGGGCGCCGAGCAACAACGGCCCGGAGCCGAGCCTCGGTCGCGACCTCGGCAGGCATCGCCCCGATCGAGTCCGCGGCGAGCACAATCAGCGGGATGGGTGCGAGGCGTGTCAGCATGCGGGATCGGAGTTTCAATCGGGGTGGGTCGTCTATCCGTCGAGCATACGGCGCGCTCGCCGATCGCGCCAGCGACGGGTGACGGGCGGCGGGTGACGGGCGGCGGCGTGCCCTCCGTCTCGCACGTGCGCCGGGAGCACCGCACACGCCGAACGTCCCCGCGTGGTGGCGGCCGGAACAGCGGTGATCTGCAGCTCCAACCGCAGCGAAGAGGTAAGCAGCCGCTCGCCGATCGGTCGCTGCCTGCAGCACCGCGTGCTACACTCCCGCAGCGCTTCCCTTCCGCTGCCCTCTTCCGCGTCGACCAATGCGCCACCTGCTCTCACTGCTCATCGGCCTCGCCCTGTGCTCAAGCTGCCGCCTCCCTGCGGGCCGCGCCGTCGAGCCGAGGCACAAGGCCGTCTTCATCCTGCTCGATGGCATTCCGTCCGATGTCATCGAACAGGTCCCTACCCCAGTGCTCGACGAGATCGCCGCCGCGGGCGGCTACACCCGCGCCACGGTGGGCGGTGAGGTGGGTGGCCGCACCGAGACGCCGACTATTTCCGCGCCTGGCTACATGAGCCTCCTCACGGGCACGTGGGCGGACAAGCACAACGTGTGGAACAACAGCAACCAGTCACCCAACTATGCGTACTGGAATCTGTTTCGCATCGTTGAGACGGTCGACGCCTCGCGCCAGACGGCGATCTTCTCCACGTGGCTCGACAACCGCACGGTGCTCGTTGGTGTAGGTCGTCCCGGGGCGGGCGACTTCCAACTCGATCATGTGGTTGATGGCTTCGAGAAAGACACGCTGGCGTTTCCGCACGACAAAGCGTCTGAGTACATCCGGGCCATCGATGATCGCGTGACCGCCGAGGCGGCGGCGTACATCGCGCAAGCGGGACCGGACCTTTCGTGGGTGTACTTGCAGCACACCGACGACATCGGGCACGCGCACGGTGACAGCGCGCCGTTTCACTCGGCGGTGCAGCAGGCCGATGCGCGCGTGGGGCGTATTTGGGCGGCGGTGAAGCAGCGCCAGGCGTTGGGTGAGGATTGGATGATCGTCGTCACGACCGACCATGGCCGCGATGCGCGCACGGGCAAAGGGCACGGCGGCCAGTCCGCACGCGAACGTTCTACATGGATCGTGACCAATCACCCCAATCTCGATACGCGCTTCACCAAGGGTACGCCCGCCATCGTGGACATCGCGCCGTCGGTGTTGCAGCACCTGCGGATTACAGCGCCGCCGGCGGTGACGAAGGAGATGGACGGCGTGTCGTTTCTGCGGCCGGTTCCTTGAGTCGCTTCTCCGTACACGCGTGAGCCGGTTTGTCGCACTTTCGTGTGCTTGATGACGTGGGGCGAAAGTGCCCCGTCTTCACGTCTCATTGAACGGAGAGTTCAGATGAATTCACGCTACACCTCCCGGCCACTGCGCGGGGCACTGAGTGCTGCCGTACTTTCGGTGATCACCGCTTGCGCTGGCGAGAGCATCCCACTCACCGGCGTCGAGCCGGCAACGGATGCGTTTGGCGAGCGGTCCGCGGCGAGCGTGGCCGCATCGAGCGGCAGTCTGCAGCTGGTCAGTGCAACGCTCACGGGTGCCGCCGCGCGGAGCGGCAGTACCACCTGCCAGCTGTCCGCCGACGGGACGCTCCTCCTCTTCGCGAGTGACGCGTCCAATCTCGTGAACGGTGATACGAATGGCGCATCGGACCTGTTCCTCAGAAACTTGACCACCGGCATCACGACGCGCGTTACGACCGGCTCGACCGGCGCGCAGTTAGCGACCGGTGGCCACTGTACAGGCACAACGATGACGCCGGACGGCCGACTTGTGGCGTTCAATACGGGCACTGCTGGTGGCACGGTGTTCGTGAAGAACACGCAGACCGGCGCGCTCACGCAGGCCTCGCCAGCCATTGGCTCGATACCGCAGGTCACCGGCTTCTTCGGCGGGGTTTTGTCCGACGACGGCAGGAGCGTCGTGTTCAAGACCGTACCGGCACAGGTCTATCGCGGTGCGTACCAGTGGGACAACGTCGTTCCTGCACGGCTCATGCTGCGTGATCTCAATACAGGCAGTCTCATCACGCTACCCACCGACAACGGCAACGCCGCCAACGGAGAGGTGCAGGGAAGCCGCTTTGCTATCTCCCCCGACGGCACGCGCGTGGCCTTCGCCTCGTCTTCGTCCACGCTCGTGTCAGGCGATACGAACGGCAGGGCCGACCTGTTCGTGCTTGATCTCAGCAACAACACCGTGACCCTGGCGTCAAGCACCAGTGCCGGTATTCCGGCCACCGGCGGCGGTACCTACTGGACTCCGACGTTCGTCTCCAACACGCAGCTGTCATTCGGCACCGGCTCGGTCAGCAGCCTCGGTGACCGCGGGTTCTACCTGAAGGACCTCAACTCGGGCGCGCTCACACTGGTCCTGCGCGATACCGACGGCGGCAGCACCGCCGTGCTGTCAGGTGACGCACGCTTCGTCGTGTTCTCGTCGAACTACAGTGGGTTCAATGCGCGAGTCTTTATGCGTGACCTCAGCACTGGTGTGCATACCGTTGTCAGTGCCAACAGCAGTGGCACAGCAAGTAATGGCAGTTCGACCGGCGCCGTGATCTCGCGCAATGGCTCGCGTGTCGCGTTCGGGTCCAACGCGTCGAATCTGGTGACACCCCGCCCGCCGAGCGGCGTCTTCCAGATCTATGTGAAATCTCTCGCGGCTGGAGTAACACTCGCACCTTGAGGCGCCATCAGTATGCGAACAGCAGTCGCGCGACTCCGGTAAGTCCGTACTGGGTCGCGGCCCGACCGGTGGGGCCAGCGCTTGGTCGGCGGGCGAGCGGCATGATGTAGCCGTCGGCACGGAGCGCGGTGAGCACCAAGGAAACAGCGGGCTGTGAGATGTCCCAGAGCGCCTTCAGTTCCGCCTGCGTGTACACCGCGTCTCTGTCGCTGCGCGCCCACTGTTCAAGGTATTGAAATCGGGCTTCGTCACTTCTACCCGCAAAGTCGGCCACGTAGCGCGTGGTCGCGCTAGGCAGCACCACATCGACGTCGAGCGGCGCGCCGCCGTGAATGCCGAGATTGGGCGTGACGCCATCCTGGAGCGCCGCAAGAATGCCTCGTACATCGCCGCGGAAAAGCGTGTAGAGGTCTTCCACCACGTGCGCGGTCACTGGATGTACAGGCGAACGCGCCGGATCGACACGGAGCAGCGCATACCGCGCCTCGAGGAGCGCAAACACGTCGGGGAGCGGCAGCGGACCGAGGGAGACCACGGAGATGATCGATCGCAGTTGTGGTGCGCCAAGCATGGTCTGCACGGCCTCGGACGTGCCGACCAGCAGGCAGTGGAGCCCCGCGTGCTGCAGCATCGGATCGCGTAGGTCGCGGAGCACCGTGCCCGCCTGCGCCACCTCAGCTTCCGTGAGGTTCTCGAGGTTGTTGAGGTGCAGGATGAGCCCGCGTCCCTCGGCGCCCTGCACGATGCGCATCAGGTCAGCCATGACACGCGCGCCGTCAACCATGATCTCCCGCGGCGCAGTGGTTGTCACGCTCTGACTCATGGACGCGCCGCCGATGATGGGTACCGTGAAGCCACCCCCGCGTAGTTTCTCACGACTGGCGCGGACGAGCACTTGGGCCGCTTGCATCGTCTCGTTGTCGCTCAGCGAAGGTCGGTAGGCCAGCATCGTGTCGTACACCATGGCCAATACGCGACCGAAAAGTGACTCGGCGTCGTCGCCGGACAGGATCGGCACGAGCGCGTCCACCGCCCAGTAATCGTGCTCGTGTGCCCAAGCTTTCACGCGCCTGACGAGTGTCGTCTTGCCCACTCCTGGGGCACCCGCGACCGCCTGTCGGCTTGGCGAGTGTCCGGCACTCGCGATTGTGCTCGTCAGCGTGGCGAACTCCGATTCACGGCCTACGAATAGCGACATAGGGTGTACGGGGTCGCCGGCCGACAGTGGCTCCTGCCAGAACGGGGAAGAGCGCAGGTTATATACGTTCCACGGCGTCGGCAAAGCAGGCAGCATCGGAGCGTTCTTGAGAGAGATGGATATTGGGTCGACTCCCAATTTTGGCTTATATGTCGGTGTATTGGCTTAATTGCTTATTAAACAGGAGGAAGCCTTGTCTAATCGCGACAATAATATAGGTAGTGCCACGCTAAATACTTATAGATTGTTGTATTAGTGATTTCTTATATATGCAACATATACCGGAAGCCTACTGACTCTCCGTGGCACACTCGTCGAAAAATGCAAAATTGATCGCACAATTATAGCTTAGCAGCGTATCTTATATATTGAATCGCACAAATTAAAATCAAAGCGACAAACCTTAAATTCTACCATCATGTCGGAACTGCCGTCTCCTGGCCAATATGCTTCAACCCGAGCCGGCCGACTCGTACAACAGCAGGCTGGTCCCGACGGCTACGCCGCGTTCATTCCGGCACCGCTGCCGCCGGTCCCGCCGCTCGAATTTTCCGGTCGACTTGGCGGTCTCCTTGAGCGCGCCGGCAGTTCGCTCGGGCGACTGGATGGCATCTCGCGTGGTATCGATCCGGATCGCCTGCTCTACATGTACATCCGGAAAGAGGCTGTGCTCTCGAGTCAAATCGAAGGCACGCAGTCCACGCTCGCGGAGTTGCTTGAGTCGGAGAACGAAGAAGCCCCCGGAATCCCCGTCGCGGACATCCAGGAGGTATCGCGCTACGTGAGCGCGCTTCGGTACGGCGTGCAACGGCTCAACGAAGGCTATCCGATCAGCCTGCGCTTGATTCGCGAAACACACGGCCTGCTGATGGCCACTGGTCGCGGCGCGCAGCACGAACCTGGCGAGTTTCGTCGCACGCAGAATTGGATCGGCGGCACACGACCGAGCACGGCGCGCTTCGTGCCGCCACCACCACACCAACTGATGCGCGTGCTGGGAGAGCTGGAGCGTTTCATTTGGGAAGGTGATGCAACGCCCATCGTGAAAGCCGGACTTGTCCACGCCCAGTTTGAAACCATCCATCCGTTTCTGGATGGCAATGGTCGCCTCGGACGCTTGCTGATCTCGATGATGCTCTGCGCCGACAAGGCGTTGGCGCAACCGTTTCTCTACCTGAGTCTCTACTTCAAGCAGCACCGCGATGACTACTACCGCGCCCTGCAGGCCATACGGAGCGATGGCGACTGGGAGCAGTGGATGGCGTACTATCTCGAAGGTATTGACTGGACTGCGCGGCAGGCGATTACCACCACGTCGGCGTTACTGGATCTTTTCCACGCCGACCGCGCGCGAGTGAGCGGCGTCGCGCGCGGCGCCGCGACGCTACGCGTGTACGAGGCGCTGCAGACTCGAGTGATCGTATCGATTCGACGTGTCGCCGAAGCGGTGGACATTACGGTGCCAACCGCAACGGCAGCGCTCAAGCGCCTCGAAGACATGGGCATTGCTCGCGAGATCACAGGACGCAACTACGGCCGCCTATTCGCGTACGATCGGCAGCTGCAGATCATCACTCAGACGGAGTAGGATCGCCCCATACGACAGCCGTGGACCCGCGGGAGCTGTCTTACGTCGATGCGCCGAAGATCGTGCGGAGCTGCGCTACGGATCGCTCCAGACCACAGGTGCGCAGTCGATCGAGCATCTCCGCGCGTGACACCGGCGGGGACTTGAGCGCCCCCGTCTGCTGAGACACGATGGTGGCGATGGCGCCGGGAGCCAGTCCGATGGCGTCGAGCACAAAGTCGTCAGGATGCTTCGCTTCAATACCAAAGGGAGCGAGCACGGCGTCGGGAAAGTCTTTGAGGTTGAACGTCACGATGACTTGGGCATTGCTGCGAATGGCCGCCGCCAGCACATGTCCGTCGTTCGGATCCGGCAGCGCGACACCGTCCGCCAATTCGGCGTAGTTCGTGACGGGACAATGCGGTTCGGGCGCGCACCACGCCAGCGAGGGTGATGCGCAACAACAGATCTCGAAGTGGAGCTGGATACAGCACGCACGCGTCGTAGATGACCACGAACGCCACGCGTGTCAGTACCCCATGCCAAGGTCCTGCGCTTGCGCTGCGAGCTGATCGAGGACGCCCTGACGCCTCGCGTCGTCGGTCTGCTTGTAGCGCAGCAAGTCCTCGAATCGAACCCGCCGGTGCGAACCGACCTTTCGATGCGGCATCGCGCCCGCTTCGAGCAGTTCGATGAGGAACGGTCGCGACACGTTCAAAAAGTCGGCCGCCTGTTGCGTGGTGAACTCAGCTTGCACGGGGACGATCGTTACGGCATTGCCGTTCGCCATCTGTGCCAAAATCTCAAGCAGGAGCTCGAACGCCTCCTTCGGGACGATCGCGTCCTCGTCGCCGGCGCGAACACGAACGGTTCGTCGCGCACCATGGCCGGCCGGGGACAATGACCGAAGGGCGAGCTTCGCGGCCGCAGCGACGCGACGCTTGCATGCTCCAGCACCCGGGCTCACGTCAGTCGCCGTCTCGCAATCACAATACTGGTTGAATACAACCGCTTTATATCGAGTTCACAATTAACGGTTATATTTAACTTTTAATAACCAAAACGACGCATTAGTGTTCACGTTAAACCCGAAATAAGCACCCCGAGGGTCCCATGGCTCGATCCGTCTCCCGCGTACCGCGACCGGAATTGCACCCCGCGCCGACTGACGCCGTCTCGCGGGGCGCTCTGGTCGCCACGGCGGCCGAGCTGGGGGAAGTGGTGCGCTGGGTGCGCGGTGAGCGCCGAGTGCCCCGGGAAGACGCGGCCGCTCGGTCAGGGGTGAGCCGCGACCTACTCCGCGATCTGGAACGCGCATCGCGTGGAGTCAACCTCGCCCAGGCCCTCGATGTGCTCGCGAGCTTTGGTGTCGACGTGGTGCTGGTCCCGCGCGACCGCTCGCTCAGCTTGCGGGATCCGCGGGACCTGCCGCCAAACAGTCTCGCGCCATGACAGTACCGACTCGCCACCACGAGAACCCAAGTGTCACCGTCTACCTCGACGGACGGCGCGTGGGGACGCTGACAAGCCAGGTGTACGGCGGCCCGGCCGGCGCCTTCACGTACGACCGCAACGTGCTGGGCGACCAGACGGCGGCGGTCAGTGTGCGTTTGCCGGTGCGCGCCGACCCGTACCCGGAGCACGAAGCGTTCCCGTGCTTCGAGAACCTCTTGCCCGACGGTGACCTCCGCGATCTCCTCGCCACCAGCGTGCACCGTGATGCAACCGACGTGGTTGGACTGCTCGGCGTGTTCGGCGGCGAATGCGCCGGCGCGCTGTCGATGTGGCCGGAAGGCCAAGCCCCACCCAACGCGCCCACCTACCGGCCGTGCACGCCTGAAGACGTCCGCGCCGCGTTCGCCCCGTCGGCCTTGGTGGGAAGAACGGACATTGGACAACCCCGCCGTGCCGATGATGCCGGCGGTGCCGTGAGCGCCGGACTGGCGGCAGTGCTGGCGAGGGCGCGCACGTCGATGAGCGGTGCACAGGAAAAGCTGGTGCTGTACCGCCGGCCGCAAACAGGACGCGAGTCACACGGGGCGGCCCCGGAGTACCGCCTACCCGTGGCCGGCGCCCCGAGCACGGTGCTCGTTAAACGCGAGCGCGCGCGATTCCCGGGCTTGCTCCAGAACGAACTCGCCGCGATGTCCATGATGGCCTCAGCCGGTGTGCCGACGGCCGCGCACACGGTGTGCGCCCTCGACGCTGGCGTGTATGAGACGGCCCGTTTCGACCGAGTCTGTCTACCCGACGGGAGCGTGGTGCGGCTCCACGCCGAGGATGGATGCCAACTCACGGGTAAACCCCCCCGCGCCAAATACGCACAGACGGGCGGGCCCTCGTACGCAGACCTCACGGCCGCCCTGCGGCGTTATGGGACCGACCCTGGCACGGACACCCCGCTGCTCTTTCGGTGGGCCGTAGCAAACCTTGCACTCGGCAACCGCGACGCGCATGCGAAAAACGTGAGCGTGCTCCGCAATGCCGATGGCGCGGTGCGACTCGCGCCAGCGTACGACGTGGTGTGCACCATGGCGTACAACGACCTGGATACCACGTTGCCGCTGCTGTTCGCCGGAGCGTTGCACTTGGCCCAGCTGACACCGGCCGCACTCAGGAAAGCAGCGCGCTCCTTCGGCGTAACGCCGGCGCTGGCGAAGGAACTTGTCGCCGATGTCTGCGACCGTCTTGATGCCGATCGCGACCATGCGCTCCACGCCGCGGCACACGTTGCTGGGCATCACGACGTCCTGACCTCAATCGGTCTCGTCGTGGAGGCGACTACCGCCGAAACACGTCGTCGACTGCTTGGGTAATCGCGACACGCGCGACGGATGCTTCGTCCACGGTTTCCCGTCTGCCAATCGGCATGTCCGGAATGCCGAAGTCGCCAAGCGTGTTGTTGAACGCGTGATAGTCAAGCAGGGCCGTCTTCCGCACTCCGTACACCTCGCGCAGCGTTCGTATCAGCAGCTTGGCCACCCGCCGCCGCGACCATCCAGCGGGTACGTCCAGAAAAAAGTTCGGACTGCCGGCGGGATCGTTCACTTCGGTGACCAGCTCCGGCGCATCGTCGGTTGCGCGGCGCCATCCCAACTCGGCCATGCGCTCGTACTGCGCCACCGTGAGCGCCGCACTGAGCGGTTCGATGTACGTGTTGCTGACCGCCTCGATGCGTAGCGCGCCGTCATTACAACCGGCTGCCTGCACGTAGTGATTGATGTGCCGATGGGCGATGATCAAAAAGTCTTCCGACCCCAGCTCGCAGAGCGCATCGGCGACGGCCGTGGTAAGGGATTCCCAAGCGAGTTCACGACGAGCTGCAGACATGCGCGACCTCCGGTGAGGCGTATATGTCAATTTCGCACCGGGGTCTG
>Ga0209490_10005869_pt1 | contig 11176 bp, 9 predicted proteins | sample MAT06_FD_187209 | JGI IMG/M metagenome (GOLD analysis project Ga0209490, IMG submission 187209) | Freshwater microbial communities from Lake Fryxell liftoff mats and glacier meltwater in Antarctica - MAT-06 (SPAdes) (version 2) | ecosystem: Environmental > Aquatic > Freshwater > Ice > Liftoff...
AGCGCAAAAACTTCATCCCAGATTTATCGGTGGGCATCCAATGGCGGGAACAGCTTTTAGTGGGATTAATGCAGCACAGGCTAATTTATTTCAAGGTCGTCCCTGCGTTTTAACTCCTAATGATAGCTCCGATCCTGAGGCATTAAATATTTTGCGATCGCTCTGGCAGTCGGTGGGTGCCGTAGTCTATGAGTGCGATCCAGAGATCCATGATCGAGCAGTGGCATGGATTAGTCATTTACCGATTTTAGTGAGTGCGGGGTTAATTTTGGCTTGCGATCAAGAGCCAGATCAAGCGATCGCTCAACTATCAAAGCATCTAGCAAGTTCAGGCTTCAGAGATACCAGTCGTGTCGGTGGTGGCAATCCCCAATTGGGTACCTTGATTGCTGAATATAATCAAAAAGCTTTACTAGATAGCCTCAAGCAGTATCAAGCCGTATTAGCTAATTTAATCCAGCAAATAGAATCAGGTAATTGGCAAAATTTAGAAAAATCTCTAGCTTTGGCACAGGAATTGCGAAATTCTTATTTAATTATTTAAAGGAGCTATGGGTCTTCTAGGTTACTGATTCTCCGATTACTTGCCCTAACTTCCTCTAGCAAAATATTAAAACGCTGATCATTTTCCCTTTTCCATTCTTGGTTTTCTTGAACGCTAGTTCGCACCTCTGCCAACAAAGTATTAAACCTCTGATCATTTTCCCGTTTATACTGCTCGTTTTCTCGTTTCCATTGCTCATTTTCCCGTTTATACTGCTCGTTTTCCCCATGCAGTCGGTCATAACGTATAGCTGACTCAGCCAGTCTGTTCATACTAATTAGCAATAGCTGTATTTGCTCCGCGCTATCATCTTGACGTTCAGCCGTAGATTGTAGGGTTGCCTCAATGCGTTGAAATCTTGCTTCTGTCTCTTCAGGTGTCATAGGTTTTTTGAGTTACTCTAAACTAATTATATTTTCTCTGGAAATGAAAGCAAGGTACATTAGCAAAATTACAATAAATATAGATTTATGATGCTTTTTAAGGTTTCGATAGATTTAGGATTAATCGCGATCGCCGCTTGGGGAATTTTACTAATCAAGCTGTGGTTATTTGGGCAGATGTATCTATTAATTCATCCCAACTATATTCCGTTCACAGTGATTGCAGGATTCTTATTGCTGGCAATCAGTGGATTTAAAACTTGGGAGTTAATCAAAAGAGAACGATTTAGCAATAACAACCCAAATAACCTTCAACATACAACTCTATTTCCCAGTAGGTTAAGTAGTGGTTTACTTTTAGCAGCAGCAATTATTGGATTAGTAATTACGCCCAAACCCTTTACTAGTGATGCCGCTATTCATCGAGGTGTTGGTGATAATTTAGGAGCTATTAGATCGGTTCCCCAATCATTTCGTGCTAGTAATCGACCAGAGGAGCGATCGCTGATTGAATGGGTGAGAACCTTAAACGTCTATCCCGAACCTGATGCCTATACTGGACAAAAAGTTAAAGTTACAGGCTTTGCCGTTCATCCCCAAAACCTATCAGATCAATTTCTATTGATCTCTCGCTTTATCATTACCTGCTGTGCTGCCGATGTCTACCCCGTTAGCTTGCCCGTCAAACTTAGCCAAAGTCGGAGTAACTATCCCGCCGATGGCTGGTTTGAAATCACAGGAACCATGACCACAGAAACTATCAACGATAGACGCCAACTCACGATTTTACCTGAAACTATAAAAGCGATCCCCGAGCCTAAAAATCCCTACGATTATTAAATTACAAAGCTCCTGCTGCCGTCCGATCCAATACACTATTAGATAAATGTGTAGTAATATTCATAGATTGCAGTACAGGCACATCACCATTAGGATAATCAATTACCGATACGCAACCATTACCCTGCTTAAAAGCCCAAAAACTAGCAGGACTAAGGTTAAATAGCTGGCAAAGAATCGCCTTATTTACGGCATCATGGGCAACCACCATCGCTGTTTCTCCCTCAGGTACAGCTTCGATAATTTGTTGCCAAGCCACTTTTACCCTTGCCCATACATCGTCTAGGTTTTCACCCTCTGGCATTTGCACTGACTCAGGTGTACTTTGCCATCTTTGCAAATCTCCAGGAAACTCGGCTTCAATTTCTGCCTCCAATTTACCTTCCCATTTACCGTGGGAAATCTCTTTAAGTGAATCCAATAATTCCAAAGAGAGTTGAGGATGATATTTAAGGATAATTTCAGCAGTTAGTTTAGGGCGCAGCATTGAGCTACTAAAAGCTTGATCAATTTTGATCTGACTCAAAAAATCCGCCGCTTTTTGTCCCTGTTGCTCACCTGTAGCATTTAAAGGAATATCAATTTGCCCTTGAAAGCGTTGATCTCGATTCCAGTCGGTTTCACCATGCCTAACTAACAATAAGCGGATGCCAGAGTGATCTTTTTTCTTGGGTGGCAAAATATCCCCAGCGATCGCCTGTAAATGACTAACCAAATTTAAGGATTCTAGTTGAGCAATACCCGAGGCACTAAAATTCAAAATACTGATGCCACAGTTAGATTGATGCAAATAGTGATAACGGGATGGATCAATACCGAGGGCAGAGGCAATTAAAGCTCGATTAATCCCACTATGCGCCACCAATAAAATAGTCTGCCCTTGATGTTTCGGTAAAATTTCTGTCCACACACTTTGAGCCTGTTTAAATAAATCTATAACAGGGTAAAAGTTTTCACCCGTGGCTAAAGGCATAACTAACTTTTCAGGAGACTGATGCCAATTATTGTATTGTTCGGGATATTGCGATCGCACTTCAGCAAAGGTCATTCCCTCCCATAGCGGTAAATTAATCTCTCTAAGGTTTTCATGAATATTAGGAGCTAGAGCGCGATTAGCTAGAATGAAATTAGCAGTTTGATTTGCTCTGACCAAGGGACTACAGTAGGCGGCATCAATGGCTAAGTTGGCTAAAGCTTCACCTGTTAGCTCTGCTTGTTTTTGTCCTTTTGCAGTTAGAGGAGGCTGTAAATCAGGGCGTTCGCTATTTCCCCGACCTTGCACTATCCCTGCACTATTGGAAGTGCTTTCTCCGTGGCGAACTAAAATAACACGAGTATTCAGGGTAGTCTCCGCAATTTAGCTAGAATTTTCATAATCTATATTATCGGAAATCGGGTATTCTCAAGAACTTGGTTCAAGCGATCGCCAACTAAATTAAAAGCCTCAAAAGCTAAAAATAATTACATCGAGCCTAAAAAATGAGCATTCTGCAAATTCTAGGATATAATAGGCTTTAAGAGTGCTTACCAAACAAAAGCTCAGTAATGTAAGTTGTTTGTGGTCAAGAAAGCATTCGGTCTAGGAATTAATAAATTGCAGTTGTCTAATAGGCTGGTCTAATAGGCTTATTTAATTAGTCTTTTTGGTTAAGTCTTTTAATATAGAGACTCCCCAAATTGTGCCCAAGCACATTAGTACAACCAACTAACATCTTGAGTGTCAGTTTTGCCAAAGCCGCAGAGCTTTCATCCTAATCGTTTAGCGAAATCAGCTTCTTGATCTAAGTTTCAGGAGTTGTGGATTTTGCGAACGTAGTGACTATGATGGGTATTTTTGCAATTAATTTAGATAGTCTTTATTAAATTTTTATTGAATATCTATCTCACAATTCTTAGGCTCTTTGGATTAATCAAAATTTTTGAGGAACTTGGATGCCCAAGCAAATTATTATTGCTGAGCAGCATAGAACGGCTGCTGTATTTAGCGAAGATCGGATTGAAGAAATTATTGTAGCGACTGGAACCCACCAAGTTGGGGACATTTTTATGGGGGTGGTGGAAAATATCCTCGTTAGTATCGACGCTGCATTTGTGAATATTGGAGATGGCGATCGCAACGGTTTTATTCACATTACCGATTTAGGCCCATTAAAACTAAGGCGATCGGGTGGCTCAATTAGTGAACTACTCACGCCCAAGCAAAGGGTGTTAGTGCAGGTAATGAAGGAGCCTACGGGTAACAAAGGACCAAGGCTAACGGGGAATATTTCCATGCCTGGTCGTTATGTGGTACTAATGCCCTTTGGTCGGGGCGTGAGTTTGTCTAAGCGCATTAAAACTGAGGGGGAACGCAATCGGTTACGAGCCTTAGGTATTTTAACTAAACCTTCAGGTATGGGTTTATTAATCCGCACCGAGGCAGAAGATATGCCCGAAGAAATGATTATCGAAGATTTGGGTAATCTGCAAAAACAATGGGAAAACATTCAACAGGAGGCAAGTACAACTCGTCATCCTAATTTGTTGAATCGTGATAATGATTTTATCCAAAGAGTGTTGCGTGATGCCTATTCCGACGAAGTTAATCGTATTGTCACAGATACCAACGAAGGGCTAAAACGGGTTAAACAGCACTTATTAAGTTGGGCAGATGGTAATATTCCCGCCAGTATTGCTATAGATTTGCACAAGGAACGCACTTCGATTTTGGAGTATTTTCGGGTAAATGCGGCCATTCGTGAATCTCTGCGTCCTCGGGTCGATTTGCCTTCAGGTGGTTATATTGTTATTGCGCCTACGGAAGCCTTGACGGTAATTGATGTTAACTCTGGCTCGTTTACTCAGTCCCAAACTTCCCGTGAAACGGTGCTGTGGACAAATTGTGAAGCGGCGGTAGAAGTAGCTCGTCAACTGCGGTTACGCAATATTGCTGGGGTGATCGTTGTTGATTTTATTGACATGGATAACCGTCGTGATCAAATGCAATTATTACAGGAGTTTACAAAGGCTTTACAGTCGGACAAATCTCGCCCCCAAATTGCCCAACTCACGGAATTAGGCTTGGTAGAACTTACCCGTAAACGCCAAGGGCAGAGCATTTATGAACTATTTGGTCGTCCCTGTCCTACTTGTAATGGCTTGGGACATTTGGTGCAGTTACCAGGTGAAACCACATTGCAATCTGCTGAAGCCCTACCTAGAGACTCGCGCATTTCTACGAAGTTAGATTTGGATGTAGATGGTGATGATACTTATTCAGATCTAACAGGTGGCAGTGAATCTAATTTAGTTAGTCATCCTAGTTATAGCGATCGCAATGCTTCCAGACGGAGAAAAAGATCCCGAGATTCTGAACGGAATGGGACTGAGCGCAATTCCTCAAATAGTTCTGCTAATTCTCTAATCCTAGATCCAGTTAAAGAAGTTATAAGAGAAGCGAGGGAAAAGCCCAAACGGTCAGAGCCTAAAGAGGTTAAGGTACTTCCGCCTATTGCTACGGTTGTGGAAGTAGAGGAACCAGTGGTTGCACCTGTAGTTACAGAAGCGATCGCCGAAAAAGTTAAACGGGCAATACCCCGTCCTAAGTTAGAAGCACCTGAACTAATTACGGTAGAAATGACGACGGTAGAACAGGAAGTTTATGCCTTAATGGGAATTTCACCTTTGGTATTAATTAATCGAGAAATTAAGGATGCTCGTTCGGCGATCGTTTCAGTTGCCCTTCCAGGTACTGTACCTAGATCTGAACCTACGGTCGAATTCGCCCCCGATCAACCTGAGCCTAGTATAATTTTTGAGAGCTATACTCCTAAGCCAGAAGAAGCGATAGAGGTTGCAGAGGTGGTTACACCATTATTTGAGGTTGATATAGAGCCATTGGTAAATGATAAGCCGAAAAAGAAGATCATTAAAACGCCGATTGAGTTGCTAGAAGTAGTAGAAGAAGATGAAGTTGTGGAGAAAGTCCCAGAGATTGCCGAAGTTAAATTACAATCACCTGCGGAATCTCGACGGCGGCGGACTAGATCTTAAAAATGGTTAACTAGGTGTCTAAGATTGTAATTGTTGGCTGTGGAGTTGTGGGGGCAGCGATCGCCTATGAACTCAGCCTAGTTTCTAGTTTAGAAAATTTAGATATTACGGTCTTAGAGGCACAATCTCAGGTTGGACAGGTTTCAACCAAAGCTGCCCTTGGCGTGTTGATGGGAGCCTGTGGTGGTAGTAAAACTAAAAATGAAGCTTTATCCACTTTGCGCCTAGCTAGTCTGCTCAGGTTTGAAAGTTTAGTGCCCGAATTAGAAGCAACAACTGGAATTAAGATTCCCTACAATCGCCATGGTATTCTTTTACTGTTTCAAGACTTGGAAGACGCAGATCAGCTAGAAACAGCAGCTAAATGGCAGGAGTTGATTAGCGATCGGGGATCCCAAGGATTCTACATGAAGTGGTTAGAGCCAGATCTACTGCGATCGCAATATCCCCATTTACAAGCTACAGCAGCAGTTCATAGTTTTGCCGATCGTTCGATTCATCCTAGTTATCTAATGCAAGCTTTAGTTAAAGGAGCCGAATTAAATGGGGTTAAATTTATCTGCGATCGCCCTGTGCATAATTTAAGTGAGCTAGATCAATTAGAAGCAGACTGGATTATTGTGACCGCAGGATTAGGCTCTAGGGCGTTAATGCAGCCAGAACTAAAAAAAGATATTCTTACTTCTGTGGGTGGGCAAGCCATTAAAGTATATTTACCTGATTTAAATCTCAAAAATGTCATTTATGGCGATGATACTAATATTATTCCCATCGGACAGGATCAATACTGGATTGGGGCAACGGTGGAGTTTAAGCGGCTAACTTTACCTAGAAATGAAAATATTGATTTACTGATGCAAACGGCAATAAAATTTTGTCCCGCCTTTGCTCAAGCTCAAATATTATCAACTTGGGCAGGCGATCGCCCTCGACCGAGAACTCAAGGTGCGCCGATTTTAGGATATGTGCCTAATCGCCCAAATACTTTAATTGCCACTGGACATTATCGCAATGGCATATTGATGGCACCTGTCACCGCCCAAGTGATTAAAGATTTAATTTTAGAGGGGAAATGTGATTTACCGTGGCAAAAGCAGCAATTAAAGTCTTAATTGGTTTATGTATTGTCGGAGCGATCGCTATCTATAGCTGGCAATCCTTTCAAGCTTCACAGTTTCAGCGCACCGAAATTGCCGTTATCTATAATGAAGCCGATCCTTTGAGTAGCCGAGTTGCCAATTATTACCGAGAACAAAGGGGTATCGTTGCCGAAAACTTAATTGCGGTCAGGTTTAATCCCAATAGTACGGGAGTATCACCAGAGGAATTTCAAAAAATTAAAGCTGAAGTGGATGCCAAAACCCCTAAGGATGTGCAGTTTTACGCCTTGGCTTGGACTAGTCCATATAGTGTGGGTTGTATGTCAATTACTAGTGCTTTTACCTTTGGTTACGATGCCGCGTATTGTGGGGCGGGATGTGTCGTGACGAAACCTAGCCTTTACTTTAATTCTCTAAGCTCGTCTCCCTATACTGATTTTAAGATCCGTCCGACTATGATTATTCCCTTTAGCAACTTTATTGAGGCTAGGGCTTTAATTGATCGCGGTGTTGCCTCCGATCAAAGTTTTCCCTCTGGTACTGCCTATCTCCTCAGCACTAGTGATCCTGCCCGTAATGTCAGATCGGCAATTTATCCACGCATTGCCAAACTTTTAGGCGATCGCTTCAAAATCGAAATTATTAAATCTGATGTTTTAGAAAATAAAAAAGATGTGATGTTCTACTTTACGGGACTGGTTAAGGTGGAAAAGCTGAAAACTAATCAATTCTTGGCAGGAGCGATCGCCGATCATTTAACTTCTTTTGGAGGGCAATTAACTAATAGTTCCCAGATGAGTAGCCTAGAGTGGATAAGGGCGGGAGCAACAGGTAGCTATGGCACGGTGGTTGAACCTTGCAATTTTCCTCAAAAATTTCCCAATCCTGGGATGTTAATGTCTTATTACCTGCGGGGCGATCGCCTAATTGAGGCATATTGGAAGAGCGTAGAGCAGCCTGGGCAGGGAGTTTTTATTGGGGAACCTTTAGCCAGTCCCTTTAGGTCTAAATTCTAAGCCTAAGTTCTCCTAAGTTCTAAATAGTGGATAACACATATTAAGAGATTTAATGCCTTTTACCATTAACCTTCCTAATTTAGACTCTAACTAAGTTAAGATAAATTAATATATCGACAGTTGACAGGACTTTTTATGATAAGTCAAATTCTCTTATCCCCACAACCTACAACGACAGCCACCGCCAAGCTACGGCAGATTTTTGGTTCGGTGCATCCCCATTGCTGTCCTAGTTTGTTAAACTTTCATTTGCATACAGTCTATTCCGATGGACAGATGCAGCCAGACGATCTAATTCATCAAGCGATCGCTCTCCAAGTTGAACATATTTCGATCACAGATCACCACACCGTAGAAGGCTATTTCCAAGCTTGTCAGGTTTTAGAACAGCAAGAACCTAGGAAGCTACCTAACTTGCATATTGGCATTGAAATTAATGCGAGTTTGCTATTTACTGAGGTGCATATTTTAGGCTACGGCTTTGATCCAAATCATCCATTAATCGATCCCTATTTACAGGGGAAAACCACGGCTGGGATTGATTATCAGGCAAAAAGTGTGATCAATGCCATTCATCACGCTGGGGGACTTGCGGTTTTGGCGCATCCTGCCCGCTATCGTCGATCGCCTGAAGAATTAGTACCCGCCGCCGCCGCTTTAGGGATTGATGGCATCGAAACTTACTATTGCTATACCAACTCTATTCCTTGGAAGCCCAGTAATCGTCAAACTCAAGAGGTTAAACAGTTGGGCGATCGCTTTGAACTTCTCCACACCTGCGGTACTGACTCCCACGGTTTGAGTATTAGCACTAGGCTTTAGTCAGCCCTTAGACTCAAGCGATCGCCATTATTGATGAAATTACCGAACTAAATAAAGTCTTACCATCCGTAGAACCTAAGTTTAAATCCACTGCCCGTTCGGGGTGGGGCATCATTCCTAAAACGTTACCCTTAATGTTACAAATCCCTGCAATATTATTTACAGAGCCGTTGGGATTAGATTCTGCCGTAATATTGCCCTTGGCATCACAATAGCGCCAGACAACTTGATCATTTGCTTCTAGCTCCGCCAAAGTTTCAGAATCTGCATAATAACAACCCTCACCGTGGGCGATCGGTAAAGTGACAATTTGCTGCGGTTGATATTGATTTGTCCACACCAAATCTTTGCGCTCTAGTTTCAGGGGGAGGCGATCGCAAATAAAGCTTAAACCTTGATTTCTGACTAGGGCTCCGGGTAGCAATCCTGCTTCGGTTAACACTTGAAAGCCATTACAAATTCCTAGAACATATTTTCCTGCTGCGGCATGGTCTTTTACCGCTTGCATGACTGGCGCAAACCTAGCGATCGCGCCACAGCGCAAATAGTCACCATAACTAAATCCCCCAGGGATCACAACTACATCAATATCACTAATATCAGTTTCTTGGTGCCAAATCATCCGCGTTGGTTGGTGCAAAACTTGATTGGTTGCCATCACAATATCGCGATCGCAATTAGAACCCGGAAATACGATTACACCAAACTTCATGCCCCTTTGCCTCAAGATTTAGACTTATTTATCACTTACCCATCATACTTGCTATTTACCAATGCAAAACTTACTAAAGATTGTGCTTAAAACTGATTCAGTAATCTCTTCGCCTGTAATTTGACCAAGGGCATGAATGGCTTCTCTTAGATCAATTGTCCAAAAATCTAGAGGAAGAGCGATCGCTCCTAAAACTCTTTCTAATGCTTGGGTAGCAATTAATAAACTAGCTTTTTGACGTTGGTTAATGGCAATTTCTAGATTAGCGGAATTAATAGAATCTTGGTGGACAGAATTCAGAATAGCTGCTTCCAATTGATCGATTCCTTGGGCTAGGGCGGCGGCTGTGTAAACAATAGAAATCTGGTCAAAAGGAAGTGAAGGAGAAGTATCTTGTAAATCTATTTTATTTACTACCAAAATGATGGGGCGATCGCAACCTGTAATTAGTTCATAAATTTCTTGATCTTGTTCTGTCCAACCGATTTGGGCATCTATGACTAAAAGCACTAGATCAGCAGATTTTATACTTAAAAGCGATCGCTCCACCCCAATCTTTTCCACAATATCTTCTGTAGCGCGAATTCCCGCCGTATCCAAAACCGTAACGGGAATACCACCAACAATGAGCTGGGAGTCCACCACATCACGGGTTGTACCTGGTAGATCGGTGACAATCGCCCGATCGCTCTGACTCCATGCATTTAATAAACTCGATTTACCGACATTTGGACGACCTGCGATCGCAATTTTCAAACCTGAACGTAATAATTGCCCTCGATCCGCCGTTGCCATAAACCGATGGGCTTGGGCAGTGACTTCTTTTAAATCTTGGAGCAGATGATCCATATTCAAAGGTACTAAGTCATCATCAAAATCGATCCTTGCTTCAATTTCCGCTAAAATATCCACACATTTAGCCCGCATTTCTCGAATCGGATTAGCTAATTTACCTTGTAGAGAGGCGATCGCACTTTGGGCAGCTTGGGGAGATTTAGCTCCTACTAATTCTTGAATACTTTCGGCTTGGGTTAGATCAATTCTGCCATTAAGAAATGCCCTCAGACTAAATTCTCCCGCCTCTGCTAATCTTGCTCCTTGGTCTAAACACAGATTCAAAACTCTCTGTACAGGCATTATGCCGCCATGACAATGGAACTCAATCACATCTTCACGGGTAAAGGAGCGAGGCGCTTTCATAATTAACATCAGGCTTTCATCTATAATCTCTTGGGTTAAAGGATGTTTAATATATCCATAGAGAAGGCGATGGGTTTCCCAAAGTTGATGACTCGAAGCATGGAAAAGAGAACGAGCAATGATCTCAGATTTGGAGCCTGATAATCTAACTATGCCTACACTTCCCTGTTCGGGGACTATGGCAGTGGCGATCGCGGCGATCGTGTCGTGATGATTCATTTTATTGATCTTAAAGCTCCCAAATACCAGTAATTATAATTATGCAGATTTTGCATTAACTCTACTAATATTATTGAGATTAATTGCAATAGCAAGCCTTGAAAAGCCTATATCTTCGTCAAAATCTTTTTGGTTCAGGTAGCTTAAAAGTCAAACTGGGAATTGCGATCATTTAATTTTTAGCTAATTGCATTCTCTACTCTTGGTATACTCTAGTTCTAAAAAGGCAAAACCAATACATAAGTTATCGGAAAATTGGGTTTAAAACCTCGTCCTTCAGGACGACTTTAATTTAACTATGTTACACT
>Ga0209490_10005870_pt1 | contig 11176 bp, 10 predicted proteins | sample MAT06_FD_187209 | JGI IMG/M metagenome (GOLD analysis project Ga0209490, IMG submission 187209) | Freshwater microbial communities from Lake Fryxell liftoff mats and glacier meltwater in Antarctica - MAT-06 (SPAdes) (version 2) | ecosystem: Environmental > Aquatic > Freshwater > Ice > Liftoff...
TGCCCGGTTTCGTCCAAATCGAAAATCTGAACCGATGCTGATTTGGCGCACCTGCAACTGCTCTACCAAAATCTCGTGGACAAACTGCGCTGGAGTGAGGGTCGCTAGCCGCTGATCAAATGGCAGTAACACGAGTTGCTTCACGCCCATTGCGTCTAGCTGCACTGTTTTTTCGGCTAGTGGAGTCAACAATTTGCGCGGCTGACCCGAAAAAAATTCTTGGGGATGAGGATGAAAGGTAACAACAGTTGGGTAAACGGGAGAGGTGATTCCCGTAGGGAGTCCTGTGGAAAGCTGCGCTAACGTTTCACGAATCGCACTCTCACTGTGATTAAATGCCAAAACAGGTTGAATCACCTGCCGATGCCCCTGATGGACACCATCAAAGTTTCCAAGGGCAACCGCAGTTGGAGTAAGAACCGTAGCGATCGATGAAGTAATCCACACGCTTTACATTCTGACACACAACGCCTTCGCTGATTAGACGGAAACCTGGATTTCTTTCAGTGGCTTGATCCCATTCAAGCAAGCGGATGGTGGCACAATGTGAAGTGGAATGCCTTCTCTTGCCAAAATGCTATTGGGAAACGCTTGGGCAACATCCCGCCCTACTTGATCCAAAAAGTCGTCGTCGTGCAGTGGGTCATGGTGAAAAATGACCAGCTTCTTCACATTAGCGGCTTTGGCAACTTTAACCGCTTCTTGCCAGGTCGAGTGCCCCCAACCGATCTTACTAGAGTGCTTTGAATAATATTCTTCATCGGTATAGGTGGCATCGTAGATCAGCACATCTGCATCTTGGGCTAGTTTCAACACGTTTTCATCCATCCGATCTGGATAATGCTCAGTATCAGTAACATACGCTGCTGCATGCCCTTGCCAGTTGACTCGATAGCCTAACGCCTGACCTGGATGATTTAACAGTGCCGTTTCTACCAACACTTCGTCGCCCACGGGGACCGATTGCCCAATCTGCAAATCTTTGAATTGTAAGTCAGCGCCCATCACTTGCAGCGGAACTGGGAAGTTAGGGTGCCGCATCTGATCATTCAGTCGCTTTTCAATGGTGGAGCCATCGGGCGCGATCGCGGCATAGATATGAAAGCGATTACCCTTAACAAACGCAGGCACAAAGAAAGGAAATCCTTGAATGTGATCCCAATGGGAGTGGGTGAAAAATAGGTGCGCCTCTACTGGCATCTGGGATGAGAGCGATCGTCCTAAGACCCGAATTCCGGTGCCCCCATCAAAAATTAGCCGCTTGCCGCCCACTTGCATCTCTACGCAGGGCGTATTTCCCCCATAGCGCACAGTGCTTGCTCCCGGACAGGAAATGCTTCCTCGGACTCCCCAAAAGTTGATGACAAAATGATCTAGGGCACTGGACATGGATATCTCTCTGTGAACTTCGATGAGTCTCGAATGAGTACTGGACTGCTAAGGGAGAACCGCGTTCAATTTATTTATCCAGGCAGTAAAATCCGAACTTACTCCCCTATAAGAGTTTGATAGAAATCTGCTGTTTCAGCAGTGATCCAGATCGCTGACGGTAGTGTCTAAGGACACGTTCTATGGGTCTATGAATAGTTTTAACCGCTTTTAACTCCGCCATTGTGTTAACTAATTCTCTGAGTCTACAGTACCCGTATTGAGGACAATGTGAACGTTGCAGGCATTGTTGTCTTCATATAATTGGCGCACAGGCAGATAGCTCTGTTGCCCACTCTTTTAGACTTTCTAGACCTTTGGATGCCGTTAAGTTATATTGCAGCGGCGTGATTGTGATATAGTTTTGCCGATTTGCTTGAACATCTGTAGGAATCATCTTTGCAAAATCCGATGAGTCTTCTACCTCTTCCAGCAGTTCCCCAGCTAGCCAATAGTACGTTTTGCCCCGTGGATCAATTCGTTTTTCAAACACATCGATATAGCGGCGGATGCCCTGACGAGTGATGGCAACTCCCGCGATCGCCTCTGCTTCGACCGCAGGCACATTCACATTCAATAACATCAAGGGCGGCAGGGGATTTTTTTCTAGCTTGGCAACCAGCGATCGCGCAAAATTTGCCGCTGGCACAAAGTCTTGCGATGAAAAACTGGTTAAGCTAAACGCAACACCCGGAATGCCCTCAATCACGCCTTCCATCGCGGCGGAGACAGTGCCCGAATACAAAACATCGGTGCCCAAATTGGCACCATGATTAATCCCCGATAGCACCAGATCTGGTTTTTCATCCAGTAACGCCCACAGCGCCAGCTTGACGCAATCTGAGGGCGTTCCAGAACATGCCCAGGCTTTGATGGCGGGATGAAACACCGATTCCACAATGTCTGCGCGAATCGGCTGGTGCAGCGTCAGTCCGTGCCCGGTTGCCGATCGCTCGCGATCGGGGCACACCACAGAAACCGCGTGTCCGGCTTCTGCCAAGGTGTTTGCCAGCGAACGAATGCCCAGGGAAAAAATGCCGTCATCATTGCTAATCAATAGTTTCATTGCTTGCCGCCTGTGGATGGTTGCCTATGGCCATTGTCCATCATTGCCTCCGGGGTACTCCCGCCACATCGGTAATCCGATTGGCGGTGATGGGGGATAGGAGTGCCAAGTAAGCGGTATCTCGTTCCGAGACGCTTCGCGAACGATGCCGCGCAGATTGGCAACTATTCAGGTGATTGTTGACCTTCCACATAGGCTTTAAGTTGTTCAAGTGTTGTTCCTCCCGATGACGCAACGAAATAAGCTCCACTCCAAAACACGGGCTTGCTGTAGACCTGATTGAGTCGCTCAGCAAAATCTTTTCTAATCAATCGACTTGAAACCGTCTTGAGATTATTGACTAGCTTGCTCACCTCCACGTCAGGGGGGTAGCTAATCGAAAGATGAACATGATCACGCTCACCGTTGAATTCTCTCAATTCACTACGCCACTTCAAGCACGTTGCGGTAAAGACTTCCCCAAGCCTTGTTAAGACTGCTTTGTCTATTACCTTTTTGCGATATTTGGTAACAAGCACCAAATGAATATTTAAGTCGTAAACGTTTCTGTAGCCCTTGTTTAGAGTCATAGCACTAAGTTATCATGAGTCTATGCTACTCACTTATCAGTACAAACTCAACCCCACTCCAGAACAGGCGGCAACTATGGCGCTCTGGGGTGAGTTGTTGCGTCGTCACTGGAACTATGCGCTGGGTCAGCGATTGGATTGGTTGAACAGGACTCGTTCACCAGTTGACCGTTGCAGCCTTGTTGCCGAGCCGATTGGTGAGATACCAGGACGGGTTGATTACTACACTCAAGCATCGGAGTTACGCCAAACGAAACAGCTATTTCGTGAATACAAAGACATCTATGCGGACTGTCAACAGCAAAACCTGATGCGGCTCGATAAAGCCTGGAAGCGTTGGTTAGTGCCTGATAAGAACGGCAAAAGAGGCGGTAGACCCCGATTCAAGAAACGGGGTGATATTTGCTCCTTTACCTTTCCAAGGGTGAACGTTCCCAAAGCTGGGGCGCACCTCATGAGCAACTGCTTGAAACTCTCCAAAATTGGTGAGATTGATGTGGTTTTGCATCGTCCAATCCCTGACGGGTTTGCAATTAAGCAAGCTACCCTAATCAGCAAGGCGGATGGCTGGTATGTCAGCTTCTCTCTGGAGGATGGAACAGTTCCAGGGGTGCTACCTGTGGATGAAATCAAAAGTGCAGTGGGCATAGATGTAGGGTTAGAGAAGTTTTTAGCAACCTCGGATGGGCAAGCCGTTCAGATCCCTCAGTTTTACCGGAAATCTCAGAAACAGTTAGCCCGTCAACAACGCCAGTTGGCACGGATGGTGAAAGGATCTAACAACTATCAGAGACAGGCGAACAAGGTAGCTCGACTGCACCTGCACATTGCCCGTCAGCGCAAAGATTTTCACTATCAGGTTGCTCATTGGCTTTGTGCGCCTTACGACTTGATAGCATTTGAAAATTTGAGCATTAAAGGACTTGCCAGAACCCGATTAGCTAAGTCGATATTGGATGCTGCTTGGGGCGCATTCCTGGACATCTTGCAAGCAGTAGCGGTAAAACGCGGCAAGTGGGCAAGGGAAGGCAACGCTAGAGGAACTAGCATTGAATGTTCGAGTTGCGGTGAACTAGTTGAAAAGACGCTTGCAGATCGGATTCATAGCTGCCCTCATTGTGGATTGGTGATTGACCGGGATGTGAATAGCGGAATCAACATTTTGAATCGGGTACAACGGACGCTTGGACTAGCGTTTGCTGGCTGTGGAGGACACTCGGATACGAGTCCTGTGAATCAGCAACTCTCATTTGTGAATTTGAAGACCCCACTACATCGCTCTTAGCGATTAGCGGTGGGAGTTGTCACTAGAGTGCCTGCAACAAGATAGCTATCGTCGTCTGGCTTTGCTGACCATTTTGCGGGAGAGGCGCAGGGTTAATTCTTCCGATTCTGCCCAGTCTTGCAGCAGGCGAAAAAACAGTTGGCGATCTTCGGCTCTCAGCACGGCAGTTTGGTCAGCGGTTTCAATCACATAGGGATAGCCACCGCCAATAATCACTTCGCTTCGCACCCAGTCTAAAATTTGCTCTAGCCGCCCACTGTCATAAATCCATTGGGGGAATTCCAGCCGAACGGGTAAGCCGTCGTGGGCTTTGAGATAGGTGAAGCTAATCCGGTCGGCGATTGCTGTTGGGTAGTCATGCAAAACACCAGAACGGCGACAGGAAAACAGCGGTGTGCGATCGCCCCACTGCATAAAGGTGCCTAACAGGGGCGCATCATGAATCGACGGGGCATCGGGCAAATTAAACAACCGTTGCAGCATCACCGTCAAATCCCGCGCATAGCTGGTGTCAATATAGCCCACCACAGGCACTTGATACTGTTCGCTTGCCTGCAACAGCCGCACGGCACAGTTCACATAAAAATCTCGTGTGGGTTGATCAAATGCTTCCGCAAAGGTAACTACCAAAGAACCATCAAAAAAGGCAAGACAATCGCGATCGCCTGCCCGGTCTTCCATGTATTGAATCAGGCGCTCTATTTCCATTTCAAAGCGGCGCATATTCACCCGTCGATCTGCCGGATCGCCGCTGCTGTTCACTTTCAAATCGGCGGGAGTCATGACATCTACGGCAATGTCTTTTTCGTAGGGGCGATCGACGGAATGAAAGTTTTCAAACCAGCCAATTTGGATCAGCGCAATCGGAATTGAAATATCCTTGCCGGGATAAATTTGGGAGCCATCCACCGCAAAGGTGGAAATGTCCGTTAGGCGATCGCGCACCCACGCATGGCTATCTTCGCGGCTTTGCCAGGTTAGCCCCGAAGATTTAACCCAATTGCCATGATTGACGAGTGCTTCCAACGGTTCTGCACCGCGATCGCTGGGGGCACAGTCGCGCAAGCCATCTAAAATCACCGCTTCCGCCTGCCGTGAAGCCTCCGCCAATGCCCTGCGATATTTCTGAAACGCTTGCTGTGCAGTGTGATCAAACCGTTCAAAATCGGCTCGTTTCTCGGTGAGCAGCGCTAGGATTTGGGAGGATTTGAGGGGCATAGCAGACGAGTGAAGAGGTGGATTTTATGTTCCTCTTACTCTAATACGCTTGATCTGTTATATTGCACCCTGCTCGGATAAGTTTTGTGGAATCGGTTAAATCCAAACAACGCTTGGTAGATCGCCAAAACACAGACACGAAGCACCGATGCAGACGATCGTGGAGCAGTTTTAAAACACCAAAGGATGTATTTTGCTATCCTAAACGCCTGATTAACTTCAAACTCATCCCGCACTGAGCGCAAAATCATTTTGCTGCAAAACTCACGAGAATATCCAAGTTCAAAAAGTTTAAGGTAGAGTTCAGGAATATCTCCATACTGCTTTCTGAACCAGATGAATGGATCTTTGCTCCAATTGCTGGCTCCCAAAGTACACTCCACGTAATTTTCTTTTGTAACCAACACGCTTCCCTGAGTTGCACAATACCCCGTCCAATATGCCATTCCCGCCCAGTTATTAACGCTGTTAGACCACTGTCGAAGTGCCGTCCGAGCCAGGTTAGTTTGAAAGACGGTTGACGTAAGAAACATTACGCTGCCAATGCTCTTTTCAATACACTCTTCAAATACCGTCATTCCTTCTGTTTTTCGACCTTCTAAATGAGTACTCAGCCAATTTGGAGTTGCTACTTTTCCGGTTTCTATCCAGCGATCGGAAAAGTTGAGAAAAATCAGTGATAAGTCTGGCTGAGATTTGAGCGTGTTCACCACAAATGCTAAGGTTCCCGGCTTGATCGGATCGTCATCTCCAATCATCCAAGTATATCGACTGGAGGAAGCATTTAAGAGATACGTAAAATTCCGCGTCCAACCGATATTTTCGCTATTTCTATTTGACTGAAATGATACAGTCGCAAAATGCGATCGCCACTTGTCAACGATTTCTTGCGTGTTGTCCTCTGAACAATTGTCAGAAATAATCACTTCACACTCTGCTTCAAACCCGCAAATTTCTTCTGCCAACCAACTAAGCTGTCGATCTAGTTCATTCGTGCGATTAAATGTTGGAACACAAATCGATAATAGTCTGTTTCTAGAAAACTCTGAACTGTTCATAGCAACTTCACCAAAAAGGAGAACTGTCTATGTAGGTGCCTCATGTTTTTAACATTGCTTGAGTGAATTTACTTACACCCAAAGAGAGAGTTCATCAAAAATTAATAAATCAAACCAAAAATCGAAGTATTCTAGGACTTACGCATTGACAGAAAATTAGAACGTGCATCCCCTATATTTCGTATTGCGGAACACATTAACTCGCAAATCTAAAGGCAGTTTTGAACAGAAACTTCAAGTTGAACTTGGTTCTTGAAGCTCTTCAAATAAAGCAATTTCGTTGATGCATACCTGACTAGATTTGTACAGTGCGTAACTTCTATATTCGTCAGAATCGATCAACGCAGCCTGTTACTTCATTGGAGTTTTTTATATTCGTTTGTTAATAAGTGATTCAGGCTGCGTTTATCTCTGTTCTTAGATGACACTACTATCCCGCCCACAAACAATGCCAGCGAACAAGCACTGCGCTGGAGTGTGATCTTTCGCAAGGTCACCAATGGGTTCCGCTCTGATTGGGGCAGAGATTTGTTTGCGGCGGTGCGTTCTATTGTCAATACTGGAAGGCGACAAGGTTTGTCTGCTTTTGAGTCGATTCTGGCTGCCTTAAATCCCCTGGAATCCTTATTCCCTCTGAGCTGAGCAATTACCAATTTAGAAAGCACCGCAAATCCTGTCGGTATGCCTTCTGGCTTTTGGGAGCCAGCGATCGCGCTTGCAAAAACTCTTCAACCCGCACGCTCCTTAACTCAATGGGTTCGTTCGGTTGAACTGCATGAGCATCAATCTGTCCAGCAATTGGCTGAAGTGAAACAATAAAAGGGTCAGGAATAAGTTTGCGGCGATTCATTAGTTGAGTAGTAAGCATTTGTACTACGATAAACCGTCCGACGATGTTGGGCGATCGCTAATTCAACGGGGACTCAGGGAGCAACTTCCAAATTCTCCCCTTCATCATATTCCGGATAATAACCATTATCTGGAATATGATAAGCCTCAGACGAGTTTAACGATTAGATTTTAGGCTGAAGGCTATAATGCGGTCATGCTAACTGTTTGAAAGTTCTGCAATGCCCTCGCTGTTTCCGGGAATGAATCCTTATTTAGAACATCCGGCATTCTGGTCGTCGTTTCATACGAGGCTGATGGTGGCGATCGCGGATATTGTTGTGCCTCAATTGAGTTCGCAGTACTACGTAGAACTGGAATTCCGAACCTATCAAAGCGATCAGAGTGAGGAGGAACTGCTGATTGGAATCCCAGATGCGATTGTGTTTGCAAGACAGGAGGATGCACTAACCACCGAGTCTTTGATGATGGAATCTGCATCAACTGCCACCCAGCTACGACCTGAACAGGTAACCGTGCCCATGCCGCTTGAGGTGAAAGAACGATATCTAGAAGTGCGTGAGATGGGGACGGATGCTGTGATTACAGTGGTTGAACTCCTGTCTCCCACGAATAAGCGGAGCGGTGAGGGCAGAAGCGCTTATGAAAAGAAGCGCCGGTTGATTTTGGGAAGTGACACTCATTTGGTGGAGGTAGACCTGCTCCGAGGTGGAAAGCCGATGCTTGTGCGGGGAGTGCAGTCTGGCTCTACCTATCGAATTTTGATTAGCCGTAGTTACCAACGCCCCACCGCAGACTTTTATAGGATTGCACTTCAGCAATCTCTACCCAGTTTTCCAATTCCTTTGAAGCCGGGAGATGTCGATCCAATCGTGCCGTTGCAAGAGGTTTTTAATCAGCTTTTTGAGCGTGCTCGATATGGAACTCGAATTGATTATCGGCAATCGGTTCCTCCACCCGCGTTCTCTAAAGCGGATCAACAGTCGGTGGATGCCCTATTGGCTCCGTTGCGAGGCGCATAATGGCAAAATTATTGCCTGAAAAGTGCCGCAAGTGTGCAATGTTCGCAGATGAGCAAGCACAGACTTTGCATGGAGCCGAAGGCGATCGCTGCTGGAATCGGGCAGTATGCTATAGCCGCAGGTCATATGCCAGGAATCGCGATCGTATTAACCAAACTCGCAGTCGCAAGCGCAAGAAAGAGTCATTAGAACAGATTCCAGTTGAGTTCGAGCCACTCCATCAAGTGACGTTTGGAGTATTAGTTGTCTATCGCAAGTCGGAGTCAACATCCCTATTCATGCGATCGCCTATGGTTGGATGATCTGATGATCTATTAACCTCAATTCGAGAACTGAAGTAAGTAGGGTTAGAAGACGGAGTTTATATGGCACTATCTATTTCTGAAGCAACCGTTCAACATCACGCAACGAGTAAGTCCTTTAGCCGGGGAGACAATTACTACCAGCAAGGAGCCGTCACCGATTTGGTGCAACGGGGCAACACTATTGATGCCGAAGTGGAAGGCAGTGAAGTGGTTCCCTATCGGGTCAGGCTTCAGTTTGATTCCGGCGGTGTTACGTCTGCACATTGCACCTGCCCCTATGACTACGAAGGCTGGTGTAAACATATTGTGGCAGCGGCATTGACTTGGGTGCGGCAACCCGATCGCCTGGAACTCCGCCCCACCCTCCCGCAGTTGTTAGACCGACTCAATCCTGTGCAAACCCAGCGATTGGTACAAGCGTTGGTCGAAGAGCAGCCAGAACTGATTGATGCCGTCGATCGCCAAGTGATGCTGCTGTCTAATCCGGTTCTACCAGCGCAAACAACTGCCCCTCGTCGCCGCACTACCCTGGATGTGGCTCCCTTTCGACGACAGGTGAAGCATCTTTTGCGAGAGGGCGTGCGATCGCTAGAAGAAGGCTATGAAGACGATCCGTTTAGCGATCAATTACTAGACGTGATTGAGAAAGCGCTGGCATTCGCGCGGAATGAGGATGGCAATAGTGCGATCGCGATTTTGAGCGCAATCACTGAAGCCTGCGTAGATGAGTGGGATGACATCAGTGACTACGGAGGAGAGTCCTTTCCGATTGCCGAGTCGCTGAATAAGGCTTGGACGGAAGCGATCCTGAGTGCTGAACTAACACCCCCCGAAATCGTAGATCTGCGCGTGATGATAGAAGAATGGCAAGACGTGCTGGATGCCGATTTCTCCATGAGTTTAGCGGCATTGCAGCAAGGTTGGGACGATCCAGAACTCCAACGGGCGCTGCAAGGCAAGGGCTATGCTGATCCAGACCGATTGAATGCGCCCTTTGGTCGAGACTTGGCATTGATGCGGCTGCAAATATTGGATCGGCAGGAACGGCAGCAGGAATACCTACATCTGGCTCGAACAGAAGGCTTGATGTTGCAGTATTTAACACGATTAGCCGCGATCGGCGACATTGAGGCAGCAATGACGACTGCACGAGAGCGTATGACCACTGCTGAAGAAGCGTTTGCCCTGGCAAAGACCTTACGGGAAAAGAATCATGTATCTGAGGCGCTGGCGATCGCCAACGCTGGATTGCCTCTACCCGGAAATTGTCGATACGCCTTAGCCAGTTGGACGAGTGAACTGGCAGAAGGGCTAGGAAATCAAGCTACCGCACTAGATGCCAGTATTCTCGCTTTCCAGCTTCACCCCAGTTTCCCAGACTATCAACGGGTCGCGCATCTCGCTGCGAGTCAGTGGGAGAGCATCAAACCAGAGTTACTGAAGACGCTGCGCCAGTCTCAAGAATGGGTAGCCAGGGATGCAAAGGTGGATATCTTTCTGCACGAGGGGTTGCTCGATGATGCGATTCAAGCGGTGCAATCTGACAGTTATTACCGCTCTGAGTTGGTGCATCGCGTGATGCAAGCAGTCGTCTCTACCCATCCCGATTGGGTGATTACAGCCGCTCGCAAACGGGCAGAACCAATTATGGAGCAAGGCAAAGCCGATCGCTACCAGGAAGCAGTGCAATGGCTACGACAAGCAAAAGCGGCTTACCTGCAATCAGGGCAGCAATCGATTTGGATAGCTTATTTCAAGCAATTGCAGTCCAATCATGCCCGCAAGCGCAAACTCATGGATTTATTCAAGCAATTGCGGTAATTCAGAATGGCGAAGGTACTTCCCGAAAAATGTCGTAAGTGTGCCATTCTTTCGGCTGAGCAAGCACAGATATTGCACGGAGCAGCAGGCGATCTCTGTTGGAATCCGGCAGTCTGCTACAGTCGCAGGTCGTATGCGAGGAACCGCGATCGCCTGACGAAACTCGTTCTGTTCTCCGAAAAATGGCTCTGTCAGGGCTTGGTTCAAAGCCTATCGCACATCCGCCTCTGTCAGGTTGCCATTACTGCCCATATCAATGACATTTCCGGCGATCGCCAGACGAGCTGCCATCAACAATGGATCGCTGGCAGCTTTAACCTCAGCCTGGAGCATCGGGATCAATTCCATCGCGACGCGATTTTGCCAGTCTTTCGTCTCACGGTAAGGGTCAATTGCTCCCGCGATCTCGCGCAACCGTCGATGAACATGTTGCGCCATGGCAGGAGGTGATTGATTTAAGTCCATCTCGACCGCCCAACTCAGCGCATCCCGGATAATGTGCTCATGAACAGATGGATTTGTGGATACCAATCTGGCCGCATCTAAAGATTGGCG
>Ga0209490_10005871_pt1 | contig 11175 bp, 9 predicted proteins | sample MAT06_FD_187209 | JGI IMG/M metagenome (GOLD analysis project Ga0209490, IMG submission 187209) | Freshwater microbial communities from Lake Fryxell liftoff mats and glacier meltwater in Antarctica - MAT-06 (SPAdes) (version 2) | ecosystem: Environmental > Aquatic > Freshwater > Ice > Liftoff...
GATCAGCTAACTACGATCGGCTCAATCCACCCAGATTTGATAGATTTAACCACACCTTTGAAAGTGGCAGACCCAGCACTAGCTATTGTGGAAACTTATTTATCTCAAACTAGACAAACTTTAGAAGAAGAGTATGATCAAGTAACGGTGATTGATGACTATGATGATATTGGCAAACTCAAGGCGATCGTCAAGGCTTTTCAACAATTTCAGCATATCGAAATAGATCAAGTTCGTTTAGGAAAAATTAAGATTCCTGAAAATTTATTATTAACTATTAATCAAAAAGAGTTGGCGATCGCTTTCTTAAATCTGGGTGGTAGTGCCTTTACTGCAAAAATCAAAAATTTTAATGAACGTGTCCATCAACTTGCCTCTACAAATTTTTACCTAATTAGAGACTTGAGGAGTTCTCCAATTAAGCTGGGAACCATAGGTAGAGAAAATATTAATATCTTCGATAAGGCTAAAAATGGGGAGTTTATGGTGTTCGATCGAGAGAAGCGGATTAACTTTGAGCTACTTTATAAATTAATTATTGATATTCAAGAGCAGGATTTAGAAATCGATTTATCTAAGGCTCTGCCGATCGCCGCTCGTTATCTTCGGAATGATTGGCTAGTCCAACTATTAGGAAAATCTCTAATCAATTGAGAGTTGGTAAAAAACAACTAAGATTAACACAAATCAATACAAATTAATTCCAATATCTAGGCGATTTTGATGGCTTCAATAATTTTTGTAGTTATAGGAATTTTAATTTTACTGTTAGTTATTCTCGAAATTGGTCTGAGAGTCTCGATCGGGTTTGGGAATCCTTTAATTTATGTTGCAGATCCAGAAGTTGGCTATTTATTGGCTCCGAATCAACGAGTATGGCGCTTTGGGAATCGGGTAGAAATTAATGAGTATTCCATGCGGAGTCCTAGCTTATTAAGCCTAGAGCCAGATTTACGGATTTTATTATTGGGAGACTCGGTACTCAATGGCAGTTGGTGGACAGATCAAAATGAGACAATTTCGGCGGTAATTACTAAGATTTTGTTGAGTAATAATTCACCAGTTAATTCACCAGTTAATTCACCAAGTAATTTATCAAGTAATTCACCAGTTAATTTACCAAGTAATTTACCACTCGTAGAAGTTCTTAATATTTCTGCTAACGGCTGGAGTCCCCGCAATGAGTTGGCATACTTAAAGAAATTTGGCTGTTTTCAGGGGCAGATTCTAGTTTTATTATTGAATACTGATGATTTGTTTGGTACGGCTCCCACTTCTATTCCTGTGGGGAACGATCGATACTACCCCAGCCAGAAACCCGCCCTCGCTATTCTCGAAGCTGCCACCAGACTACTACCCTACGCTCCACCGCCCGCAATGGCAATAGTCAACGCTGAGGGGGGCGATCGAGTGGGTTTGAACCTTGAAGCAATTCAGGAAATCCACCATATCACCCAAGCCCAGAATATTTCCCTAAAAATCGCCCTTACTCCTCTCTGGCACGAAGTAAATAATCAAGCTAAGGACTATGAAATCACTGCGAGGTCAAGATTAGTCAAATTCACCCAAGAGCAGGGAATTGCCTACCTAGATTTTTTACCGATTTTTCAGAGTCATAGCGATCCACAAACTCTCTATCGTGATCAAATTCACCTCAGTCCTAGAGGAAATAAATTAGTTGGTACTGAAATTAGCAAATTATTAGTAGGGGAAACCCGCCATACTAATGCAGAAGATCAGTTTTAATAATAGTAGATAAAAATTAATTAGATGGTTGGTAGCGTCCTATGATGACTTACGATTCTGACAAACGGAAATTGATGTCTGTACTATGTCATGGTTCAGTATTTTTTAACACTTTATTCATCGGTGCAGGGATTCCTTTAGCGATTTTACTTCTCTCTGATGATCCAATAACTAAGACTAGTGCAAGGGAGTCCTTAAATTTCCACTTCAATATGTGGCTATACTGGGCAATTTTTGGAGCTTTGGCTTGGCTTTTAATTGGACTGCCCTTTTTGGTGATTGTGGCGATCGCCAACCTTGTCCTACCGATCTTAGCAATTCTTAGTTCTTTATCGAATCCTGACGAATCTTACCGCTACCCATTTATCTTCCGCATCCTCTAGAAATTTCACAAAGCACCTAGTATCTAAAACTCCTAGAAGGTTAGAGAAAATCTAGAGTGATATCTCGCACAAGAAAATCAATTTTCGCCAGTAGAGCCACCAGCTAGAGGGTACGGCTCTATTAATTTTTGGTAGATGTTGAATTTCTCTAAATTTTCTCCCCCTCCAGACCCTTCCAAGGCTACAATTTTTTCCTATGAAGCCAAATCTAAACCCAGACTTAAACCTAGACTTAAACCCAGATCACCAAGAAAACTCTCCCAAAATATACATCTACGATACAACTCTCCGGGACGGGGCGCAGCGAGAGGGTTTGTCTTTGTCTTTGGAAGATAAGCTGCAAATTGCTCAGAAACTAGACCAGATGGGGATTCCTTTTATTGAAGGTGGTTGGCCTGGTGCAAACCCCAAGGATGGGCAATTTTTTGGGAAACTCAAGACAAATCCCCTGACCCAAGCTCAAGTAGTGGCTTTTTGCTCTACCCGTCGCCCCCAGACTACCGCCGCTCAGGATCCTCTCCTGCAAGCGATCCTAGATGCGGGGACAACATGGGTGACGATCTTTGGGAAGTCTTGGGATCTGCACGTCACTAAGGGGCTACATACGACCCTAGAGGAAAATTTAGCCATGATTCGGGATACGATCGAGTACCTGATCAGTCAAGGGCGACAGGTAATTTATGACGGCGAACACTGGTTTGATGGCTACAAACACAATCCTAGCTATGCCATACAGACCCTAGAAACTGCCCTAGAAGCGGGGGCGGCGTGGTTAGTTTTTTGTGATACCAATGGTGGCACTTTGCCCCACGAAATTACTCAAATCATCCAAGAAGTAATTAGCAAGTTGCAAGTCAAGTGTGGAAAAATTCCCCAGTTGGGCATCCATACCCACAATGATGCAGATACTGCCGTGGCAAATGCGATCGCCGCAGTGCAAGCCGGAGTCCGGATGGTACAGGGGACAATTAACGGTTATGGAGAGCGTTGTGGTAATGCTAACCTCTGCTCAGTCATGCCCAATCTCCAACTCAAACTTGGCTACTCCTGTCTAGCGGATGCTCAGATGCGGCAACTCAGTGCCACCAGTCGATTTATTAGTGAGGTGGTGAACCTTGCGCCTAATGATCATGCAGCCTTTGTGGGGCGATCAGCCTTTGCCCATAAGGGAGGCATCCACGTTTCAGCAGTAGAAAAAAATCCCTTCACCTACGAACACATTGCCCCGGAGTCGATCGGCAACCAACGGCGGATTGTCATTTCTGACCAGTCGGGCTTGAGTAATGTCTTAGCGAAGGCTCGCACTTTCGGGATTGATCTAGATAAAAGCCATCCTGCCTGTCGCCAGATTTTAGAGAAGCTCAAAGACCTAGAAAGTCAGGGCTATCAGTTTGAGGCGGCGGAAGCTAGTTTTGATTTATTGATGCGAGAATTTTTGGGGGATCGTCCAGAACTATTTTCGATTAAGGGTTTTCAAGTCCATTGCAATATGACCCAAGACTGGAATCATGCCCTAGCGACTATTAAGGTGGTAGTTAAGGATCAAGATATTTTAGAATCTGCGGAGGGAAATGGTCCCGTGTCTGCGTTGGATGCGGCGCTTCGTAAGGCGTTAACTAATTTTTATCCCGAAATTGCCCGATTTTATCTCACGGATTATAAAGTTCGGATTCTGGATGGCGGGGCGGGGACTTCGGCCAAAACTAGGGTGTTGGTGGAATCTAGCAATGGGCAGCAACGGTGGACTACTTTAGGGGTTTCTAGCAATATTTTGGATGCGTCCTACGAGGCAGTAGTGGAGGGAATTGAGTATGGTTTGCTGTTGGGGAGTCGATCGTGATCTTGCCAGATCATCCATGTCTAGTCACATTCCGGAATAACCCCAAAGGAACCAGAATAATCTGTAATCGTTTCTGGATGGGTACTCTTGATATCTGCGATCGCCTGTACTATTGAGAAATAAAACTATAAATAAAGCTATAAAAATAATGGATTTATCTGAAGAACTAAAAAAGATTTCCTTAAAGCAATCCCAAAATTTACCTCCGGAGCAACTAGCTCAAATAAATCAAGAAATTGAGAATTTAAGGCTCTCAGGGATGATCCAAAATAGTCTCCAAGTGGGCGATCGATCTCCCGATTTTGCTCTGGTGAATGTAGCCACAGGAGAGCTAGTACAGCTAGAACAAGTCTGGGAATCTGGAGCAGTAGTACTGTCATTTTTTCGGGGAGCTTGGTGTCCCTACTGTTCTTTAGAGCTAGTTTCTATGGAGAAGATTTTACCAGTGATTCTCAGCCTCAATGCCACGCTACTGTCTATTTCTCCTGAAATTTCTCGGCGTAGTCGCTCTGCTGTTAGGGAAAGAAGTATTAGCCATCCCGTTTTAGTAGACAGTGGAAATCAGGTTGCCCGACAGTTTGGGATTGTTCATCAAGTTGGGGAAGTCCTCCGGGAAATTCATAACGGCTTTGGTGTTTCTCTGCCCCTCTTCAATGGAGATGAAACTCATGAACTGCCAGTTCCAGCAACTTTTATTATCGATCGGCGGGGAGTGATTGTCTACCGTTTTGTTGACCCAGATTATACTAGAAGGCTTGATCCGGTGGAAATTATTACGGTGCTACGTAAACTCAAAGATAACTAAGCTCAAGTGTTAAAATTTAAGTATCAAAATCAACGTTTCATATTAGAGAAGCGAATAATTAAATAGCTGATAGAAAGGGAGAAAATTGCTACGCCGAGACCAATAATGGAAAGGCTGGGGGTTTTGTATAGATCAAGAATGATGATTTTTCGGGCGATCGCTACCAAGGAAGTGACAATAACTAATTCTACTTGAATAACGTGTTTACGCAGATAAGCAGTAATATTTTCGAGGATTTCTAAGGCAATTAAGATATTCAAAAACATCCCAAAAAATTCAAATAACCCTATGCTTAACAACATCTTAGGTTCGGAAAAAATATCAGTCATCACAACTCGAATTAAGTCTATAGTTGCAATAATAATTATTAAAATCATTGTTAAAGACAAAAACTTGGCGAGAATTGTTTCTATCTTTTTAACCGTATGTAAAAAACCTTCATCTTTCCAGAGATTAATGAGGCTTCTAAAAAATCTTTGCATAATTAATAGGAGTTTTGGATATAATTGATAGTCAAGAGATACTTTATCATTAAGATTCGTAAGATTATCAAGCTGAATCAACGTGTACTTTAATATCTAATAATTAATCTCTCTATATATTTAATATTTCTTATGGGAGAGCCGCAACGATCGCTCATCATCACCGGAGTCCTATCTACTCAACAGCTAACGTCTGCAACCAACTACCTAAAGCAGATTTTTGCTAGTCTAGTAGCCTTGACCCAAATTAATACTGGAGATATGTCTGGGGCGATCGAGCAAATCCTCCAACTTACTGGGACAAATTTTGCAGACCCACGATCGATCGATATCAAAAGACAAGATAAATTAGTTAATCAATTTTTCTCAGTTCCCTCGGCTCAAGACTCCATTACTAAAACTGTCCTAACCCAAGAGGAAGTGGCTATTTTTGTTCAAGTTTGTAGCTATCTTTGTCAGCAGCACCAAGAACTAATTCGGCGGGCAGTGAGTCTGATGGAACAACTAGCTGGAGAAGGTACAGATCCTTGGCAAGCAACTTTGTTAGACGATTATGCCCAGAGCCTAGAAGTTTACTACAGCCATGCTGGCTCCAAACACTCTGACTTCAAACACTCTGACTTCAAGCATACTGACTCCAGAAAAATCAAACAACTAGGGGCAAAATTACTATTAGATTTGCTTTTCTACAGTTCTGCCTACGGGCAGGAGCGATTGTGGCGTAGATGTACCGAACCACTAAATAACTAACTAAGTAACTAAGTAACTAAGCTAGACTCTACAAAGCTCGATAAATACAATTCAGTAACAGTAGTTGACTATAATTGAGATGTACAATTTAGTACATTATTTGAGTCCACCAAATTTAAGTCCATTATTAATAATTTCACAATCACTAACCACATTTTTGCCAATGGCGCACCGGATTTACACTCCTCCTACTTGTACTCTCTTCGTAGAAACTACTCATCCTTTTTTGCCTAACTTACCTTGGGTATCTCAGACGGTCAACGAATTAGAGCCAATTTCCAATTCATCAAGGGTTAGTTTTGTCTTGAGCTTTGATGATCCCCGACAGGCAGCGGAGAGTAGGACAGTGAGGGGCGATCGCTCCCAGCTCGATCGATTGTACTTAGCTGTAAGTAGATACATTCAAGAACTCCTAAACAAAAACGGGTCGGCAGTGAAAGAGCTGCAAGATCATGGGTCCCTCAACCCGATCGCTACTGGTGGTCGATCTTCTCAGCCCTCTCAACCTTCAGGAACTCAAACTCTAACTCCTCAAAAACTCGTCTCTCGAACCCTTGGCTCTAGCTCTGCTGCTCCCCATCTACAACCCCAGAGTTTTTTGACCCATCTACTTCATTTAGGGGAATTACAAAAAAGTGACCTGACCTCGATCGAGCTAACCACTACCCAACTATTTGATCTAGCGACGGCTTTAGATGCTTACACTAACGAGATCAATACTGTCGCCCCTAGAAATAACTGGTGGAAAAGTAAATGGTTTGCGAATTGGGGACTGGCTACCGCTGCCATGCTCTGCTCTGTGGGCTTAATTTCCTTGGGGTTAAAGCTATTACAAAACCATAATGCGGCGGAGGCGATCGCCCCTAATTCCCAAACTATAGATAACCGTCCCACTCCTGCGGATGTCCAAATATTTCCGATCCCTAGAGCCTCCATTCCGCCCCTGCCCACCACTGCTCCCCTAAGAGCGACCCAGAAACTGACAATTCCCAACCCAGTCCAAGTTCCCCTCGGTAGCAGTGTGAATATTCCGCCCCTAGCCCCGCCTGTTTTCCCCCAAACTTCTAGGAATAATCAAGGCAACCTAGGTAATCAAACTAACCAAAATAGTCCTAATAACCAAACATCAGTATTTCCGACTGGTGAAACTTCCAGCACAACCCTACCCAATTTGGGGAATAGCCCCCGCTCCGGGGAACCCAATTTCTTGCCAAACTTTGGTCAAACATCTGGTCAACCATCTGGTCAACCATCGGTATCGCCCCTAGCCCCAGTCCCTTCCACCTTGCCCAACTTGCCAGCCCTGAACCCCAATGAATTTCAGGATACTGCCCCAGCAGCACCACCTTTGAGCTTGGAGGACAATGTAGCTCCTGCTCCTATAGATAAACAAGACAGTCTAGAGTCAGGAGCCTTGTTTGATCAAATTCCCCAAGTGCCGGAGGTCAGAAAGTATTTTCAATCCCGGTGGCAGCCCTCTGGAGAATCGTCACCGACTCTAGAGTATAGCTTGGTGCTGAATAGTAATGGCTCGATCGCCCGGATTATTCCCCTCGGACAAGGAGCGCAAGATTATCTCGATCGCCTCGATCGTCTAGAGTTCCCCGCCCTGAATACTCCTTTTGTAGCTCCCTTCCCCAACGGCCGCAGTGCTAAAATTCGCCTTGTCCTGAGTCCCGATGGCAGAGTCCAAACTTTTCTGGAATCTCTATGATCAGCCTGTGATCAATCTATAATCAAATTGCTCAAATCCCTATCATTAAATCCCCATGGCAAGATTACGGGAAACCGCCATTGATTCCGGCTTAATTATTTGCCTACCTAGATTACTATTAAATAAGATTCAATCAAGAAGATTAACTAATAGCTAAAATCTAATAGCTAAAATCTAATTAACCTTATTTATTTTTAACCATGTCATTTTTTGATTCTGAGATTGTTCAAGAAGAGGCGAAACAGTTATTTCAAGACTACCAATCTTTGATGCAGCTAGGTGGAGACTATGGCAAGTTCGATCGAGAAGGGAAAAAGCTCTTTATCGACCAAATGGAAAGCATCATGGAACGATACAAAATTTTCATGAAACGCTTTGAATTGTCAGAAGATTTCATGGCACAAATGACCGTCAAGCAACTACAAACTCAGTTGGGACAGTTTGGAATTACGCCTCAACAGATGTTTGACCAAATGAATTTGACCCTAGAAAAAATGAAAGCTGAGATCGAAAAGCCTTAGTTTTCAAAGAATTTAAGATTCTATGCTTAAGTATTCTAGGGTTGAGTAAAGGAAGTCGCCGGGGGAAAGTATTGTACTGGTTCGTCCTTGAGAGCTTCGAGCATGAAACTCCGCCACACTGGAGCTGCATAAGTTCCCCCAGTTACCCCACCCCCAATGGGTGCATTGTTGTCATTGCCTAGCCATACCGAGACTGATAGTTGAGGCACATAGCCCACAAACCACACATCCCTTTCTGAGGAAGTTGTCCCAGTTTTTCCGGCTGCCTGCCGCCCGATCGAAGCTGCTCGAGCCGTTCCCTCCGTAATCACTCCCGCCATCACCGCATTCAAAGAAGCTACAGCCCAAGGGTCTAATAGCAGTCGGGGTTTGGGGGTATTATCCAACAACACATTACCATTGGGATCCGTGACTCTGGCAATCACTGTAGTATCTGAGTGCCAACCATTACTGGCAAAGGTGGCAAAAGCTCCTGCCATTTCGAGGGGAGTCATACCCACAGAACCCAAGGGCAAAGATAGCACAGGTTCCATCGGGCTTTTGATCCCCAGACTCCGACAAAGCTCAATGACTCGATCGAGCCCCACATCCTGCCCCATTTTTACCGCCGGAATATTTCGGGACTGGATTAAAGATATTCTCGCACTCATAGCTCCGCCAAAGCCGCCCCCATAATTTTGAGGCGTGTAGGTCTCTTGACCATCCCGGAGAGTAATCGGTTGATCTTGGACGATCGTATCAGGAGTATACCTGCCACTGGCAAACCCAAGGTAATAAACAAAGGGCTTAAAAGCAGAGCCGGGCTGGCGACGGGATTGGATGGCTCGGTTAAATTGACTCCGACCGGGATTAGCACTACCCACCAAAGCTTTGACAAAGTGTGTCCGGGGATCTACCGCCGCAAGAGCAACTTGATCAGCATTCACCCCCCGATTATATAGTTGCTCATGTTCCCGGCGGACTACCTGCTCTGCCATGCGTTGGAAGTCATAATCCACCGTCGTCTGAATCCGCATTCCCCCCTTGAGGACAGTTTCTTCACCAAAACGTTGATTTAGCTCACTGATCACAGCTTCCGTAATAATGGGCAGTTCACTGGTCTGCCAAGAGGTGATCTTTCCCAGTTTCAGGGGTTGCTCGATAGCAGCGGCTACTTCGCCACTAGTAAGCCAACCTAGCTGCTGCATTCTTTTGAGGACTAGCTTCTGCCTTGTTTTTGCCGCTTCCATATCAGCAAAAGGACTATACTCCTCTGGAGCTTGGATCATTCCTGCCATCATCGTTGCTTCTGCGAGGTTAAGGTCTTTGGCAGATTTACCAAAATAGCTCTGGGCAGCGGTTTGCACTCCGTAGGTATTGTGTCCCCAGTAAACTTGGTTGAGATAAAGCTCCAGAATCTCATTCTTAGAAAAAACCTGCTCAACACGGACAGCAAGGACGGCTTCAGCTAATTTCCGGTTAAAGGTTCGCTCCCGGGAGAGAAATAAATTTTTGACTAACTGCATGGTTAGGGTCGATCCTCCCTCCACGACTTCTCCTTCTCGGAAGTTGGCAACAAAAGCTCTGCCCAAGCTAGTGGGGTTGATGCCTTGGTGTTGATAAAAATGGCTATCCTCGATCGCCAGTACCGCCCGCTTCAGGTTGGGGGAAACTTGCTCCAACTTCACCACTTCTCGGTTTGCTTCACCGTGGAGACTAGTCAGGGGCTTACCTTTGATATCGTAGATGTGGGTCGTCTGGGGCGGAGTATAAGTTCTTAGAGAGCGAACATCGGGCAAATTCCGAAAACTAGTAGCCAAGCCAACCAAGCCTCCCGCAGCCACAGAGCTAAGGATCATAGTTGTGGCAAGAATAGTCCCGCTAGTGACTTGGACTATGCCTTGGACATACTCAAAAACTGGCGAGGTGCGCTTTCTCTTTCTTGCTCTTGGTTCCCGTTGAATCGTAGTTGATGACACTAAAAATAATCCTTGTTTAAAGCTTAATATCAATTCTATGACAAGTTTTAGCTTATATACTTATATCCGATTTAGAAAATTTGTGGGGAAATTTGATAAGCCTCATCATCCTAACCCTATCTAATACCTTGGAGCAGATACCTTTAGAAAAGATTTGAGTATAGCAACTCTAGGTGATTTGAACTGCCTTTAGGGGGTGAGATCATTTACCAGAAGTAATTTAATCTAGTAAACGATTTAGGATTGCTATGTACCGTTTTAAAATAGAAACAATAGAGTTTCCAAAATATGTTATAAATTTTACAAGGGATCTTCTAAATTGTTTAAACAGGAGTATTTCGTACTACTTTAGTTAGGTATAGTCCATCTCTAAATTGTGTAGTTTATAAATTATGTAGTCTAATATCCAAGCAACGGACGATTAGCACAGTGGTAGCGCACTTCCTTCACACGGAAGGGGTCACTGGTTCAAATCCAGTATCGTCCATTTCTCTCAAACTTATATGCCATAAGCACTCTAGCAATTCGTCTCATCTACCTAGGAGTTTTCTGTTGTCAATAGCGGCATTTTTATATAGTTTTTTCGTTCTAAGTTTTGTGGCAAGCACTATAACTGCATAAATAATCCCTATAATTAGTTAGAGACTTTTCGAAAATTAGGCTGGTATATCGATGATCGATAAACGAGAGCTTTCAGAGCAGGATATTTGCACACAGTATATTTTGCCTGCTCTAGTTAGGGCGGGGTGGGATCTTCGTAAGCAAGTGCGGGAACAGGTCTATTTCACCGATGGGCGGATTTATGTGCAGGGGGATAAGACGCAGAGGGGGAAGGCGAAAAAGGCGGATTACATTCTTTATTACAAGCCGAATATCCCGATCGCAATTATCGAAGCCAAGAAAAATACTTTTTCAGTCGGTCAGGGGATGCAGCAGGCTTTGGACTATGCCGAGATTTTGGATTTGCCTGTGGCGT
>Ga0209490_10005875_pt1 | contig 11171 bp, 11 predicted proteins | sample MAT06_FD_187209 | JGI IMG/M metagenome (GOLD analysis project Ga0209490, IMG submission 187209) | Freshwater microbial communities from Lake Fryxell liftoff mats and glacier meltwater in Antarctica - MAT-06 (SPAdes) (version 2) | ecosystem: Environmental > Aquatic > Freshwater > Ice > Liftoff...
CCAGACGGTGCCCGCGCGCGCACCAGTATTTCCTGGCGTTCTGGACCTACGGCCGTTCGAATATCTGATGTGAGAATCGCTGCTGCGACAGCACGTATCGGCCACGTGGCTCGATCACGTAGCGCCAATACAGAGGGGGCCGTTCGCGCCGCACACGCGCCACAAGATCGGCATCACGAATGGTGATCCGGAAATGATCATCTGCGACCTCCATCACCGCGCTGACAGGTGCGTTGCATTCGTGCGCGGACTCAACCAGCGGATCGGCGCACAACCGCACAGACGTCGCCCGCAGCAGTTCGCCCGCCTTGTTCGAACGAAGGGCGGTGTCCGATGTCACCACGATGCTGAACGGCTGCGCGGTCTCCACCGTGATGCGCCACACGAAGTATCCCACTACGGGAGCTTGGGGAACCTTCAGCAAATCGTACGGAAGCGGCAGGAAGAACGTGATGCGACTCTTGTCGACCGGCGCCGGCGCCTCAGACGCCCGCTGGATCGGCTGCGCGTGCGCGTGCGGAGCCCACGCGACGAACGCCACGAAGGAGACCACCGCCACGAACACACATCGCGTGGCGGTGCGCGAGATAGCGCGCGTCACGGCGCAACCAACACGCGACGCTGACCGCTGGCGACGCCACTGCCCGCTCGCTCGATACTCACGGTAAGCACGTACGGACCGGGTGACAGCTGCGAAATGTTCAACACCAGACTGCGCAACTGCACAGGGACAGGACCGGTCAGCGTACGCGTGTTGCGCTGGGAGTTCGGTTCGGTCCAGCGGATCTGCAGCGACCGCTTCGGATCGGACGCCAGGTTGAGGGCCATGCCCAGCTTGCGCAGGCTCCCGATATCCTGATCGCTCGCCATCGACACCGTCACCGTGACCGTGTCCCCAGCGGCGACACCGTAAGTCTCCCAGTACAGTCCGATGCGGCGCTGGTCGGCGCCGAGTACGACGGTGCCCAGCAGGTGATCGAGCAACGACTCGTCCGGCAATTGCAGGTTCGCGACATCGCCGCGCACGTCGATCACTGCGGGCTCGGAAATCCCAATCTCGCCACGTGCCATGGCGTTCAATGGCGCGGGCGACACGATGCCGTAGCGAATGCGCGTATCCATGCGGCTTGCAGCGATGCCCATGGCCTCGACAGCGACCAGTTGCGGCCCAGGGGCAATAGTCGACTGAAGGACGACCGTTTCACCGCCGCGTACCGCGCGCTGGTCAAGTGAATCGATCTGCTCGGCCCCTGTGGTGGTCAGCAGCATGGCGTCGAAGCGTGCGGAGTCGCGAAGCATCAACGGATGGTCCAGCCGATGCGCCGTCACGAGCGTGATGTGCGATTGACGACGAAACATTGCCGTCTGCCCCTCGGGCAGTTGCAGCAAGCGACGTGCGCTGAACACATGCTCATATGGCCACCAGTTCGGGTCGAGCGCGCCGTCCGCCGTTTCGCCCGCAAGGTTCCAGTCGGTCGCGCGCATTGTGTACGGCTCACGAGCGGCGGTCCACGATGGCATCAAGCGCACGCGGTCCAGCGAATACTCCAACGTGGTATAGGGCGGCACCGGCACAGAGCGAAAACCGAGCAGGTACTGGGAGTGTCCGAAATCGGTCTGCAACCCGCCCCACGCCGTGTAGGTTGGCCAGCCGTATCGTTCGACGAGACGGGCCATGGCGTCACCGCCGCGCGGCGTGTCCCACGGATAGCGTTCGTCGGAATCCAGCGCGCGATGCAACGCGACGTCGACCCGTCGTGTCTCGTGCGCGACCAACCGGTCGTTTCCGCGCACGCGATACAGCGGGTCGGACAACCACCACAAGATCCCGACCGCGCGTTCCCGGTCGGCGCATCCAGCCTTGCCGAACGCGAAGGTATCGGCTGGTGCCAGCACCGCTCGCACATCCTGCCACTCGCACCGGAGGGGCGGTGACATCGCTGCCCGCATCGTAGCGTAGATGGAGTCTGCCTGCACAACCAAACCGCGCCGGGCCATCACGTATCCTGACAGCGCCAGACACCACCATTCCGCGCCTCGGCAGCTGCGCGCAGCCTTCGCTGCACCATCGAAATCGCGTTGGTCGACGTGGAAGCGCACCACGTGACCCGTGAGCAGTGTGGAGCCGGGCCACGACGCGAGCGCGCTGTCGAGCCTGTCGATCAGACGCGCACGCGAATCGAATGCACGCGCGCGTAGGGCGGGCACGAGCGCGCCGTCGCGCCACTCGGCTTCGTCGGACGCCTGCGGTATATCGGCGCCGAGAATCCAGGTGGGACAGGCGGCAAAGTGCGAATTGTCGCTTTCGACCAACGGGAACTGCGTGAACGGCCTTCCGATCACGTCGCTCACACCAGTCCTGAACATCACGCGCTGACCCGACGGAATGTTGCCGTGACAGTGGACATAGGGGAGCCGGATCTTCATCGCGTCCTCGCGCCACCGCATCTCGGCGCGGCGCGTCTCGCTCGTGCGCCACAGTCGTTGCCAGCCGATGAAGAACTCGCTGATGGCGAGCACGGCGCGCGCGTGTGCTTCCACGGAATCCGCCGACGCGGCAGGCGGCTGTACAGATGGCTGTAATGCCATGGCCGGCTGTGCGGCACTCAAGGCGACGGCGACCGCGATTGACATTACCATGTCGTAACATCCCAGCCGATGCGAGGGAGGTCAAGACGGAGAGTGCTCTCGTGACGGCTGTGTCGTGACGGCGACGCCAGAACTGGCCACTGCTTTAGTGTTTGGACAGAAGTATGCGGTTCGTGGTATTATCAAGAGTCCGTTTGGCGAGACGGTGGTCTTGGTGCCGGTCTGGATTGTTCTGAACGGCGAGACGCTTCCCCGATTGATCACCGCGCACCCAGGGAACCTGCGATGACAGCCTTTAGACAGTTCGATACCGTCGTGCTGACGCATGATCTGCCCGACGTCGGCCTCTGTGCTCGCGACATCGGCGCGATCGTGCAGTTGTATCCGACGGATGCCGTGGAAGTGAGTTTGTGACGGCACCAGGTCGCACGAATACGCTCCTGACGCTCCGCGGCGTTGACGTGCGCGCCGCCCGTGATAATGATCGGCCCTCGGTGCGTCCCGCGCGGCGCCAAGGGTGCGGCCTGACGATGTGCTTGCTGTCTTCTGGCGATTGAGAACTCGCTGCGCTCGCGTTTTATTTGATCGCCCGCCGCAGAAGCCAGCGCTATGCCGCTTGACCACCATCGTTGCTGAACGAGGAACCTGAGTGTCTGAGAAGGAAGCCACAGCCCGGATCAAGATCAACAAGCTTCTAGAAGCAGCCAGCTGGCGTTTCTTTCCCATGGGCGAGAAGCCCGCGAACATCCGTCTCGAACCTAGCGTCACGATCAAGTCCGTCGACCTCGACGCGCTCGGCGACAACTTCGAGAAGGCCAGCAAGGGCTTCGTCGACTTCCTCCTGCTCGACACCAAGGGTTTCCCGCTCATCGTTCTCGAGGCCAAGGCCGAGGACAAGAATCCGCTCGCTGCCAAGGAGCAAGCCCGGAAGTACGCGCGCTCGCAGAATTGCCGCTTCATCATTCTCTCCAACGGCAACCTGCACTACTTCTGGGACCTCGAACGTGGCAACCCCTACGTCATCACCTCGTTCCCGACGCCCGACTCGGTCATCGGCTACCAGAAGGTCACCCCCGATCCGCAGCGTCTGATCGCGGAGCAGGTGAGCGAGGATTACATCGCTCTCACGCAGCGCCCGGGCTACCAGTCGGAGGCCGCATGGCGGAACGAGGCGGAACGGCCCGGTTACATCCAGGCCAACAAGCTCCGCTTTCTCCGGCCCTATCAGCTGAAGGCGATTCATCGCCTGCAGGCCGCGGTCGGGGATGGCAAGGACCGCTTCCTGTTCGAGATGGCCACCGGCACCGGCAAGACCCTGACCGCCGCCAAGTCTTCGGGCTCATCCCGCGCTTCAAGTCCAAGGACGAACTGCTGGAAGAGGAGTCGCCAAGTTCGTCGCCGACACCAAGCCCGAGGAGGCCACGGCGATCCCGGCGATCAAGACCTACTTCAAGGCCTACGTCACGAGCGGGCGCGTGCGCGACATCATCGACAGTCGGCAGTTCACTGATCTCGCGACCAACCCGGTCTTCTCAACCCGCGACTTCAAGGCCGTGCCGCCGAAGTACCGCACCCTCGTCCCGGACTACGTCAAGGATTATGTCTCCTTGAATCAGTTCGCCGCCTAGGAGCCTTCATGAGCAAAGCCAGAAAATCAACCCTGGAAGTACAAGGAACGGAAATAACGGTCATGTCGCACTCAGCGGGCGACTTTATCTCTCTGACCGACATGCTGAAGGCGAAAGACGGCGATTTCTTCATCTCCGACTGGCTCCGCAACCGCAACACGGTCGAGTTTCTTGGTATATGGGAGCGCATCCATAACCCCGATTTTAACTATGGCGAATTCGCCACAATTAAAAGTCAGGTCGGGCTAAACAGCTACAAGATCAGCGTCAAAGACTGGGTTGCCAAGACCCATGCCATAGGGCTGCGGGCAACCGCCGGAAGATACGGCGGCACCTATGCGCACCAGGACATCGCCTTTGAGTTCGGCATGTGGATCAGCCCTGAATTCAAAATCTACCTGATCAAGGAGTTCCAGCGCCTTAAGGAGGACGAGAATAGCCGCCTCTCGTTGGCCTGGAATCTCAACCGCACCCTCTCCAAACTCAACTACCGCATCCACACGGACGCGATCAGAACCCACCTGATCCCGGCGGTTGTCACGCCTGCCCAGGCGGCCATCACCTACGCCACTGAAGCCGATCTGCTTAACGTCGCCCTCTTTGGCCACACCGCAAAGCAGTGGCGGGATTCCAACCCCAAGCTCGACGGCAACATGCGCGAGTACGCCACGGTCGAGCAGCTGCTGGTGTTGGCCAACATCGAAGGCATGAACGCCGAGTTCATTCACATGGGCCTTCCCCAAGGCGAGCGGCTCAAGCGCCTTAACGAAATCGCCATTCGCCAAATGCAGGTGCTGACGTCGGTGCCTGCCGTCAAACAGCTCAAGGAATAGCCGCTTGCTCGACACCGACACCAAACGCCGCATCGACACCGCCCGCGACATCCTCGTGGGCAAGGTGCCCGACCCCAAGAGCCAGGTCGAGCAGATCGAGGGCTACCAGAAAGTCATCAACGGCGCCCGCGCCGTCCTCGACAACTACCGCCCCCACATCCCCATCCACCCCGACTGGCCGAAGCGTCCGCTTGGCGAACTGGCTGAGAACTTGGATTCACGGCGCGTCCCCATCACCAAGGGAGATCGCAAGGAAGGCTCGATCCCCTATTACGGAGCGTCGGGCATCGTCGATCACGTTGGCGACTTCATCTTTGACGAAGACATTCTGTTGATCTCGGAAGACGGTGCCAACCTGCTCGCGCGCTCAACTCCGATTGCGTTCTCAGTGTCTGGCAAGTGTTGGGTCAACAACCACGCCCACGTCTTGAAGTTCGAGAGCCCAGCGACGCAGAAGTTCGTTGAAGTCTATCTCAACTCTATTTCCATCGAGGAGTTCGTCACGGGAGCAGCGCAACCGAAGGTCAATCAACAAGCATTGAACAGCATTCCGATTCCGCTCCCTGACGACATTGCCACCCAGCAAGCCATCATCGCTGAGATCGAAGCCGAGCAAGCCCTCGTCTCCGCCAACCGGGAACTGATCACCCGCTTCGAGAACAAGATCCAGGCCACCCTCGCCCGTGTGTGGGGGCAAGAAAAAGGAGAAACACCGAAATGATCGCACCTGAACAAAAGAAAGTAGCTTCCGCGTTTCGGGCACCAGGCGCGATCGACTGGCGTGAACTGGTGGCTGAGAACGCAGCCGACGAGGACCAGCCAAAGGTGGCCAAGAATGCCAAAGGAGAACTGAAGAACGTGCTGCTCGCGTCCTTGCAGATGCAGCACCTTGTAGTCCTCGCCGGTTCCGGATGTTCGCAATCCGCTGGTGGACCATCGATGCAGGACCTGTGGAATGGCGCAGTCGGTGAAGAACCAACGGCTGGCGCGAAAGCCGCGGCGGGAAAAGTCAACCACGATCTCACGGATCAGAATATCGAAGCGCTCCTTTCCAGGGTCGAGGCCTTCTTGGTGGTGAATCAGGACAAAGACGTCAGCAAGTTTCGGGACTCGAGCAAGCAGGTGATTCTCGACAGGTGCTCGGCGTTTCTCAACAACGACAAACTTGTGGCTCACAAGACCTTTCTGCATCGGCTCTCCCGTCGCCGTGTTCGGGATCAACGCCTGCGGGTGTTCACCACGAACTATGACCTTTGTTTTGAACGGGCCGCCGCCGAGTTGGGCGGAGTGGCACTGGACGGGTTCTCCTTCACCGCTCCTCGCCGTTACGACCCACGCTACTTCGGCTACGACATCATCCGTCGACCGCGCAGCGGCGACGATCTTGGGCATTACCTCGAGGGCGTGTTCCTACTCTACAAGCTCCATGGATCAGTGAACTGGGCGAGGGGACCGGATGGAGCGATCCACGAGAAAGACAAGCCGTCGCCTGCGGAAGCCTGCTTGATCTATCCCGCGACCGGAAAGTATCAACAGAGCTTCGTTCAACCCCACCTCGAATCGATGGCGCAATATCTTGCTGCCGTGCGCGAGCCGAATACCTGCGTTCTCGCCGTTGGCTTCGGCTTCAATGACGATCATCTCGCCGAGCCGTTGTTGGCTGCGGTGCAGTCAAATCCACATCTGCGCCTGATCGTGGCGGACCCTGGGGCACAGTCCAACGCGACGAACGCTACCGGGTACTGGGAGCGGTTCTTCGCGCTGAGTCGTCGTGGCGAAGATGTCTGGTTCATCAACGCTTCGTTCACTGACTTTGCTCAGATGGTCCCTGACCTTAAATCGCTGACGCCAGCGGACTCCCTTATGAAGGCCATCAAGGGCGTGACGAGGGAACCATGAGCAAGTTGAACATCGATGAGGCTTTCCCCAAAGGACTGTTGCGCCCTGAACTCTTCCTGGGTGTGGCGTCCTCGGTCACGGCCCGGACGGTCGGTGTAAATCTCAGCGAAGCCGGTCAGCCGAGCGGGTCCCATTTCGCGGGTGGCCGCTATGGCCGCGGAGAGGTCGGCGAATTCGTCTTGATCGAAGGCCAGCAAAGCCTTCTGCTGGGCCGTATTGCCGAGATCCACCTCCGCGAACCGGAGCGCCGCTCCATCAGGCCCGACTTCGTCGGCAACAGCGACCTGGACGCCCTCGGACAAATCCAGCTCCTGGGCTGCGTTTCCATGGACGACCTGCTGGTAACCGCAGGCGTCGATGCGTACCCACGCCTCGGGGATCGCATCTACGCCGCGCCGCATCCGTTCATCGCGCTCCTGCCTCGACTCATGGAGCGAGAGGAAGGTGACAGCGAACCTGTCACCTTGAATCTCGGCGCGATCGATGTGGCGCAAAAAAGCCCCGTCAAGGTGAAGCCGGAGCGCCTATTCGGACGTCACTGTGCGATCCTGGGCGCAACGGGAGGCGGCAAGAGTTGGACCACGGCGCGGATCATCGAGGAGTGCATCAAGCACAATGCGAAGCTGATCCTGATCGACGCCACCGGAGAGTATCGTGAGTTCCATGGGGGTCATGTATTGCATTGCCAACTGGGGAATCCGGTTGAGTCGGCGAAGAACTGCATCCCGTGCCGGCTCCCTCCCGCGTGCTTTGCGGAGTCAGATTTCGTAGCGATGTTTGAGCCGTCGGGGAAAGTACAGGGTCCAAAGCTGCGCGCGGCCATTCAGAGTCTGAGGCTCGCAAAACTGAAGCCGGCGCTTGCGGCAAATGGACTGATCGTCAAGGCAAATCAGGAGAAGGCGAACTTCAACGAGGCGATGTCAGAGCATGCGGCGGAGGTTAATGATCCGAAGCAGGAGTTCGATGTTCACAAGCTGCCGCAGCAGATCGTCTTCGAGTGCGTGCAGGACTACGGCGATCCGAGATGGAAGGGGCCGAACGAGGCTGAGGTCGGCTACTGCGCATCACTCCTGACGCGAATCAATGGGATCCTCAGCTCTACGGAACTGGAATGCGTATTTCGAATCGATGAGAAGCCGTCTCTGACTACAAAGATTGAAGAGTTCGTGGCGGACGCAACCGGCAGGCTACTGCGAATCGATACGAGTGCTATCGCCTACGAGTATCACGCGCGCGAGATCATCGCGAACGTCATCGGTCGTCATCTCCTGAACAGAGCGCGTGCCGGTGCGTTCCGGCAGCGACCCACTGTGGTGATGGTCGATGAGGCTCACAACTTTCTCGGTCGTCACATCGGCACCGAGGACTACGCCGCGAAGCTCGATGCCTTCGAATTGATCGCCAAGGAAGGCCGGAAGTATGGTCTGAATATCTGCCTCGTGAGCCAACGCCCGCGTGACATCACGGAGGGCGTGCTCAGCCAGATGGGCACCCTGATCGTGCATCGGCTGACCAATGATCTCGATCGCGAGGTGGTCGAGCGCGCCTGTGGCGAGATCGATCGTGCGGCGTCCGCGTTCCTTCCGAACTTGCGGCCGGGCGAGGCTGTGATCATCGGCACCGATTTTCCGATCCCGCTGACGATCCAGATTCACGAGCCCAGCACCAAACCGAGATCAGACGGCCCCAAGTATCAGGAGCATTGGGCTGCCAACCCCGATCCAGCGGAGGCGTGAGCCATGGAAGACGCCGCCGAACTAGGCAACTACCTGCCGCTCTCCTTCAAGAGCCCGAAGGAGCAGGAATACATCGAGTTCCTGTGGGACGCGTTCGAGACCAACTACACCCACGAAAAGTACCAGTTCGCCTTCCTCGCCTACCACATGCTCACCATGAGCTTCGTGTACTTCAACATCTGGCAGATCAAGCAGACGCGACGAGCGGATTTTGAAATGGCGATGGTCGGGTTCAACAAGGACCTGGAGAAGGAGCTGCTCGACGCCACATCCCCCTTCACTTATTGGCGGGTGAACGAGAGCAGTGTCATGCGCTTTCTGAAACTCATCGGCTGTGATAACGGCAACGTCGGTAGTTACGCGGCGCTCGTGAAGGAGCGCAATGACACCGCCCACCCCAACGGCAACATCTTCTTCAGCACCCGAGTGGCGCTCGACACCAAGATCACCGAGATCCTGCGCGTTGTGGACGAGATCCAGACCCACCCCAAGCCGGTCATTGAGCACTGCTACCGCCAGTTCCTGATCGAGAACAACGTCCCCGAGGAACGCGCGTATCCCGACGCCGCGGATCAGATCCGCGAGATCCTGATCCACGAGAACTACCTCTCGCAGAAGGACATCGAGATCTGTCTCGGCTTTGACCTGGCGAGCCTCGGCGACGCGGTACCCTCGGAGCAGGCGCGCGAACTGCACGACGCGCTGGTGGCTAAGTATGGAATGGACGATGAGCGCGGCGAGGCACCTGCGATCGCCCTCGACTCGGTGACGTGACCATGACCGTTCTCGAAGAACTCCTGGAGTGGTCCCAGGACCGCCCGGCTTGGCAGCGCGACGCCCTGCGCCGCCTCCTTCTGAACGGCGAGCTTTCCGTTGACGACATCAGAACGCTCACCGACATCTGCAAAAGCGCACACGGGCTCGCCGAACCACAGGACATCGAACCGCTCAACAAGGAGCACGTGCCGGAGAGGGTCGCTGCGGCCGCGCCCGTCTCGCTGGTTTCCATTTTCCATCACCGCGGCGTGAACGCGCTCGCGGAGGACCAGACGCTTACGCTCTCACCGCGTCTCACCGTGGTCTACGGCGACAACGCCGCCGGAAAGACGGGCTACATCCGGATCCTCAAGAGCGCGTGTCGCGCCCGAGGGCAGGAGCAGATCCTGGGGAACGTCGTCGCCGGCACAGCACCGCCTTCGGTCGTGGTGTCGATCAAGTACAGGGTTGGAGCAGAACCCGAACCGCGGGAATGGGCGGGGAACGGTGAGGATGAGTTCATATCCCGCGTGAGCGTGTTCGATACGCAGTGCGCTGCGGTCTACCTGACCGAGAAAACGGATGTTGCGTTCCGCCCCTTCGGGTTGGACTTGTTCGACAAGCTCGTAAGAGCATGCAAGGCCGTTCGTGCGAAACTCGAGAGTGAACGGCGCGCCTTGGTTTCCAGCGCCTTAGCCACGTTGCAACCTCAGTTTCCGGACGGCACTGCCGTGGCCAGGTTTCTTGCGAGCATCAGCTCTCTGACGCCTCCGGAAGCCGTCCACAAGCTCGCACGCTTGACCCCGGAGGAGGAGGCCCAGCTTGCCTTGCTGGAAAAGTCGCTGCTCGATTTACAGGCCAACGATCCCGAGAAGCTGATACGGGCGCTGACCCTTCGCGCCGGTCGAGTCAAGGCGCTCTCTGGCCATCTCACGGCGATAGAGGCGGCGCTTTCCGACGAGGCTGTCGCGGCCCTTCTCGCCGCGCGAACCGAGGTCCGCAGAAAGAGCAACGAAGCCAGTAGACTCCGCGACGCGACGTTTCCGGCCAGCATGCTGGCCGGTACGGGTTCGGAACCGTGGAAGGCGCTTTGGGAGGCCGCTCGCCGCTTCTCGCAGGAGCAGGCCTATACCGGCCATGCGTTCCCCTTCGTGGACGACGGCGCACACTGCGTGCTGTGCCAGCAGGACCTCGATGACGCCTCCGGACCGAGATTCCGGCAGTTCGAGGCGTTCGTCGCCTCGACGACGGAGCGTGAGCTCCGGCAGGTCACGGAAGCGCTTGCCCGGATACGAAGGTCGGTGATCGATCTCAAGACCACGACCGAGGCCGTTTCCGAGACGCTCAAGGAGATCCACATCGAGCACGAGGCGGTCGCGGACGCCGTGAGTGGCGCGCTCGCCGCGAACGAGAACCGCCGCGAGGCCGTCGCTCTCGCATTGACCGAAGACAAGGATCTCGCACTCGACCGAGGATCGCAGACGAACCACCTTGCCTTGCGGAAGGTCGACTGGCCATTTACGACGGTGCAGGAAATGCGTGCGGATTGCCCACGCGAAAAGCCCATCTCGGCTTCCAATCATCGCTCGCAGCGATTCCCTGTTGCCATTCCAGAGAACTTCCCGTCTGACAAAACGCTTCGTTGTCCGTCCTGCGAGCCGCCATAACTTTAGATAGAGCGACAGATCAAGCCAGATGATGAGCTCCGCTCGATCCAGCAGCATCCTGCC
>Ga0209490_10005879_pt1 | contig 11159 bp, 11 predicted proteins | sample MAT06_FD_187209 | JGI IMG/M metagenome (GOLD analysis project Ga0209490, IMG submission 187209) | Freshwater microbial communities from Lake Fryxell liftoff mats and glacier meltwater in Antarctica - MAT-06 (SPAdes) (version 2) | ecosystem: Environmental > Aquatic > Freshwater > Ice > Liftoff...
TAGATGCGCTAGAGACTGTCAAGTGGCAAAGTCAGAACTAGATCAACGACTTGCTCACGGGTAACTGTTTGTGTTTGCAGAAATCTACAATTCTCTCATCGTTTGCTTCTACGATAAACGCATTTTCGTCCCGCCGCGCTCTTATTATACACGCATCACCGTTTTACTTACCAATGCTAATGCGCAGGCTGGGATCGGTTTCATACTTGTCGATCAGTTGATTATACACGGCAACCAAGCGCGCGACCGTTGTGTTGCGCTCAATCTCGCCAAATTCGCTCAGTTCGTAGAGGTTGGTGGCGAGAAATTGTTCGGCGGCCAGGATTTCGACGTAGTCATCAATGGCTTTGGCTTTCGCTAGGATTTCAACTGTTTTAACTTGATCATTTCCGGTAATGATGATAGGCATTAAGCCAGCCGCTAGATTTTCTTTGCATTTCTCGATTAAGGCCAAGGTTGGATATATTGTAACATGAATAGCAAATTGTTCGAGCAAGAAATTGCTAGGACAGGTGGTTAGCGCAGTGTTAACTGATGCCCCAGGAAGTTTTATTTCAACATTCTTGGTGGCAAGCATTAATTTCAATTGCGCACCGATCAGATAGTGCAAAATTGTGTCAACAACCATGACACCTGGCATTTCTTTTTGATGCTTTTGGGCTTGCTGTAGCAAATCACGGAATATGGCACCGAGTGAATGACTTGGCGCATAATGCAATGTAAACAACCCCAAGGTAGATTTACAAGTTCTCATAGCCCCTCCTTAACCGCCTTCGCCATCGCATTTTATCATGCATCTGTCGCTTTCAGCAGAGTCATCATCAGAATTTAAATTTCGTTTGCTAACTCGATAGCTCGTAGTAACGTGTAGAGCGTGGTAGAATATGACAAAATTGTTAACAAGTCGTCAGTGTGTTTTAACGCAGCTTTGGTTTACTGGCGACGTCGGGTTTCGCATCTATGGTCATGAGCAAGTTGTTCATATCCGCACGAAGTTTACGCTGCGTTACGAGTAGAGATTCAAGCACGAACTGCTGTTTGACAAGATTTTGCAGAATGTGGCCGATGGACATCTCTATCGTTATCTGCTCCTGCTGCCACAAATTCAATAACTCGGTGGGGGTCATGGTGCTCATGATCGACTCCTTTGGGTTTCTATGAAGATCATCAAAATGTATTCAATTGAATACATTTTAGTGCAATACCGCAACGGTGTCAAATCCTTTATGGAAAAATTTGGGCAAAAATTACGCTATTTACGCAAGCAACGCGGTTATACCTTACGTGGGCTAGCGCCCTTGCTAGGTATCCATTATACCCAGTTGAATAACATCGAACATGGCACGCGCCAACCATCTGCCGATTTGGTATTGAAAGCCGTGGAGTTCTTCGGTGTCAACGCCGATCAACTCATAAAAGATAATCTAGAAATCACTACGGGAAAGGTAGAACATGCTCGGCTTGATACCCAAGCACTTGTGATTGGATATGCTATGAGCCGGCTTGACCATGATTATCTTGCCGCGCGGCATTGTTCTACGTGGGGGGAGGCGTATGAGCAAGCGGCCCAAGCACTGACCAGACCGGCGCAGACATTTAAGAATCTGCGCGATGAATTTGATCCATTCCATGCAAATGCACGCCGCGGCTGGCAACGCCCTATCCGCCTGGATCGCCAGAAGGTGTTGGAAGAATTAAAAGACGTTAGCGAAGATGCCCTATTGGAATTGGTTGATCGAATATTAAAACGAGAAGATGCGGTTACAGCCGAAGCCATTGAGTCACTGGTGCCAGTGAATCGCGTTGCGCACAATGTCGCAGAGCGCCTATTAACGGGTCGTTTAGCCGAGGAATTTTTTCTACGCTATACTTATTCTTTAATCGAAGTTGAACCGGCCAATCTGCTTGATCTGCGCCAAGCCGCCTGTGGTTACGACTTTGGCGTACGCAACCGAGCGGAATGGGCGATTGAGGTAAAGGGAATAAAGCAAGCACAGGGCAATATTTTATTTACGGATCGAGAATGGACGGAGGCACGTCTACGCCAAGAAAACTATTGGCTCATCGTTGTCGGCAACATGGCGGCGCAGCCATTAGCGCGTATCATTCGCAATCCCCATGCGACATTAGCCGCTTCTAGCACCTATCGTCAGTCAATTGTGGTGGAATGGCACGCTACGGTTTCTGTCAATTCACAAAACTGATTGGGCGCGTCCCAAAAAAGAGCGGTTCGTTCCCGGCGGTCCGTAACCGGCGTTGGGTGGGTTGCCGCGCCTGGAACAATGTCATATTAACTCCACATCATCCTTCATCAGTTGATCGGTACTGACACCAAAAACCTCCGCTACTCTCAGCACCAAATCTGTAGAGGGTCTTTTCACACCGTGTTCAATTTTATTTAGGTGCGTATAATGAACATCTAGCATTTCGGCCAGTTGGCGCAAGGTAAAATCGCGCTGATTTCGCAAATAGTGTAACTTTTGTCCAAAATTTTTCATATTGACACTTGACACCACTTTTATTGCATGTTAAAATATGTCCAATGGACTACAAAATATCATCATGTACAACCAAAAGGAACCCATCATGGGCGCGCTAACCCCAACCGAGTTATTGACCGCATGGAAGCAAGAAGAGGTGACTGTAGAAATGACCCTCGGCCACCTGGTACAAAATCTCGTCAAGCAACAGACCGCCATCGAAGCGCTGACACCGCGGTTGGGCAAACTGCGCGCCGATGTGGATCGGTTGTTGGTGTTGACGACCCCACAGACGACAGCGGGGGGAAAGCACAACGACTGCAAAAAACAGCGAATAGGATAGGCGCGTTTAATTCGTTGTTTTCTGCATTCGTTGTTCTTTCCGTACGCGCTTATGTACGTACGATGCGAATCTCCAATTTGCTGGGATAAAAATTGGCAATTAAGCCCAAGCGACATTCCATTTCCTGCATGGCCCAGCGCAGCTTTTCCAAGTGTAAACTGGTAATCTCTTGCAGGGCAAAAGCAGCCAGTAATAGCTTTTGCTCAACCCAAAAAAGTCGCGTTGGCTTAAGCCCAAGGAGATGGTCCTCAAAGCGTAACGGCAGTTCTTTGATATATTGAAATTGCACACCTTGATGGCCCAACTCAATATAGGTGGCGCGCCGGTAGACCGAATGGAGAAAGCCTGGCCCTAGCGTGTAATGAACTTCATGGAGCGTTGCCAGTAATGTGTTCGTCAGTTCAGGATACAAAAGCGTGGTCGTTGGCGGTGCGTGCCAGCGAAATGGCTGGCGGCGATCAAGAAAGTTAGGCAACCGCTTGTATTGCATGGCGGCCCCACCAAAATTCATGATAAGGGCTAATTTAAGCTGCGTGACGGCCAGATAAGACAATGCTTGCGCGTCATGGATGGGTAGAATTTCTGGCGTGGCTTTAAGTTCAAGAAGCGTAGGTTCTTCACCGGCAATCAAATCTGGTCGATATTTGCCTACTTGTTGCCCTTTATACGTAACATAATAGATAGGTTGGCGCTGAAAAGGCACATTGTCCTTAGCAAGCAACCAAACGACAGCTTCTTCATACGCTTGCTCATCGTGACCACCTTTAAGGGCATTATGGATACGAAAGCCAAGACCCTGCAAGTAATAAACAAACTCTGCGTAGATTAATCCACTCATGGATAGAATAGCCTTTATACGCTTCTAGAAAGAAAATTTATGCTTTGAAATGGGTAGTAACCAGGAAAAGCACAACGAATGCAGAAAACAACGAATTAAACGCCGATCTATTCGTTGTTTTCTGCATTCGTTGTTCCATTGCCTTCCTGCACCAACATCGTCGCCACGGCCAGGCCCACATAGAGCCAGAAGAGCACGCTCATGTGTGGATAGGCCATGTTGAACCAGTAGTGATCAAAGATGCCGCTGACCAGTGCGCCGGCTACCGCGCCGCCCAACCCCAGCAAGATTGCTTCTAAACCGGGCGCGTAGCCCCTGCGCCACGAACGACCGAGCATGACAAAGAAGCCAATCATCACCAGCACAAAAATGCCCAGCCCGACCAGCCCCATATTTTCGGCGATGATCAGGTAGAGCATGCTCACGCCCAGGTAGATGTCGATATCGGGCACGCCGGTGAAGCCAACGCCAAAGATGGGATAGCGCCCAATCAGGATCAAGGCATCCTTGTATTCGCCAAAACGCATCTGCGTGGCTAAATCTTCGCCGGCAAAACCTTCGAGCAAACGCGCCACGTAATCCTGGGTTTGCGGCAAAAGCAAAAGCAAGAGCGCGGCGACAATGCCCAGCGGGATCAAGCGCCGGTATTTGAGCACGGCCAACAATCCAACCGAGGTGGCCAACCCCAGCAGCGCCGAGCGGCTATAGGTCAAGTAGAGCGCCGCTACGGCCGTCAGCAGCATAATCAATGTGAGCCAGCGCGGAAAGAGGCGCTCTTGGGCGAACAATTGCGGCGCGAGCAGCCCAGCCACCAGAATCATCATGCCGCCCAGCACGTTGGGATCAACTGCCGTGCCAATCGCCCGCATCGTGCCGGTGGGGTCGTCTTCGATCCAACGCAGCGCGCCCTCGCCGCCGGGATAGTCGAAGCGTGCCAGCCGATCCAGCACCCAGACCGTGGCGTCTTGCGGAATCACATAAAAGATCACCGCGATCGCGGCGCAAACCCAACCAGCCAAGAGCAGCCAGCGCGTCACCCAGACCAGTTCGGCATGCGTGCGCACGGTGTTGATCGCGACAAAGAAGAGGCTGATGCCAAGCAAAATCTCGGCGAAGCGCCGCAGCAAAAAGCTATTGGCACTGCTGTGCGTCAAGCCGTTGGCAAAGCTGAAGAGCGCCATCAGCATAAAGAGTCCCACCAACAAACCAAGTGGCGACGCGATAAATTCACGCTCCTGACCGATCACCAGTTTGAAGAACCAGACGAAAAAGAGCGCGCCCAGCGCCGCATCCAAAAAGGTGGGTTTGAAACCGACGCTAAAAGGCAGGCTGGCAAACGGGATCACAAAGACGACGCCGACCAGGGCGACAAAACCCCAGTGCGTATCGGCCAGAATCATGGTGCCGGCAATCAGGGCCACTGCCGCGGCCAGGGCAATGATCGGCCCAGTAATGCCGATGAAGAGCGCGATCAGGAAGACACCCAACCCCAGCGCTAAGCCCAAGGTTAGCCGGCGCGTGAGCGGATTGGGGGAGAAAACGAGTTGTTGGAGTGAGTGGTAGGTAGTTTGTAACATAGGTGAATTAATAACGCTCAGCTTTTGTCCAAATCAGCGAGCATCTGTTCAATCCTTTGTTGCAACTTAGGCGCTTTGTTGGTAGCAGCATCCCAGACAAGCGCATAGTCCACACTGAAATAACCATGAATAAGCCGATCGCGCATACCCGTTATTGCCCTCCATTCAATACCCGGATACTTGTGTCTAAGTTCGCCCGGCACTTGTTTTGCGGCTTCATCAATTACTTCCCAGCTGCGTATAAAGGCACGTTGCAAGGTTGCATTCTTCATAAACTCATCATACTGTAAGTCATTGACTTGTGCTGCCAGATAGCCTAGTTCATCTAAAATGTAATGCAAATGATCAATGACTGAGGGTGACATATTCTGCTTCTTTCAAGATACGCGGGCCGATGTAGGGGTTCAGTGATTCTGGTGTTAGCAATTCAACTTCTCGTTCAAATAAATCTTCTAGGAAAAAACATAGATGCATAAAATTATCAAAAGTCTTTTTGCCCGGCTCGAATTCGACCAACAAATCGACATCACTCTCCATATTTTGTTCTTCGCGCACAAACGAACCAAACAGACCCAATCGCTTGACACCATACTCTTTGATCTGCTCGTTATGCGCTTTGACCAGCGAAAAAACATTGTCTTTGCTTGTCACCATCATGGTTGCACCTGTTCCAGTAAAAAAACTAGTTATTGAATTCTGCCGATAATTGTCAGCAGAATACTCCCTAGCGCGCCAGCAACATTTCCCCAACCCCAACAGCATCCGCCCCGTCTAGTGTTAATACCCGCGGCATCCCCGCCTGATCAGGGTCATACAGACCAGCGATCAGGCGATAGTCACCGGTGGGCAAATCTGCCGGTAACAGTATACCATAAGTCGCCAGCGCGGCCGTCAGATCGAGCGGTCGATCATCCTGTGCCACTAATTGGCCAGCAGCGGTGAGCAGTTGTAGAAAGACTTTCTCACTGCCTGTCAACTTTTGCGCCGCGCCTTGCCACTGTAAATGAACGGTCAATAGGCCGCCTGGCGTGAGCGTAAGCGGCTGCCTGGCCACGCTAGCTAGGATGACGCCATTACGAAATGCGACGTTGATTGGCGTCAGATTGACCGGCGGCAAAGCGTATATCTGCACCGGCCACACGCCGACGGTTTGCTCGATCACTTTACTATAGCGTGCGGCTAGAGCGTTGGCAGCAATCGCTTGATCATCCCACTGTGGCGCAGCTTGCAGGGGCAAGATAATCCGCTGCACACCGGCCGCAGCCAGTTGTTCCACGCTCGTTTGGGCGCCGGCGACATCCTGCGCCGCCGGTGGCAAGACAATGTGCTCCACCGGCCCCGTGTAGTAATACCAAAGGGTTGGGTCCGGGAAATTTTGTGCAATCCGCACCTGTTCCGTAGGCAGCCCAGCGCTTAAAGCACGCAACGTAGCCGCCAATCCACGCCAACCACGCGTCTTGCTATACGCTGGATCCGCATAGTGGCGATCCAGTGAGAACACCATACCTAGCAGCAGCACAAAGAGTAGAAGCATTGATACAAAGTTAACCAGTCGATTTTTATCCGCGTTTATCCGCGTCGGGTGCCCTTTGGGCGTGCGTCCCCAATTAAAAGCTGTTCCCAGCAGCAAATAAAAAGGCGGCGCGGCGGCGATTAGATAACGCTCATTGAAGATCGGGCGCTGCTGGGCGCTGTACCAGGTGACACCCAACGGCACGGCCAGATAGAGCGCAAAGAGCCAGAGTGCGCGCCGGCCAGCCGGGCCATTGTGCGCCAGGTGTAACCCCCCGATCAACAGGAGCATGCCGGCCAATCCAGCCCAAAGTGCCCGTTGCGCGAGGGGGACACTTTCACCCACCGCGAAGACACTCAACGCGCGCGGCAACATATCCAGAAAACGGGGTGAGTCGCCATTGCCGCCGTAACCCGTCAGAATGTCCCCCACCCGCGCCAACCAAGGCAGATAGAGCACGCCCAACATGCCTTGCAACGTGAGCCAACTGCTCACCGTCAGCCACATGCGACGCAACAACAGCGCCCGGCTCAGAACAAAAGCGCTTTGTGCCAGCAAGACAAAGATGCTGAAATAGTGGGTGTGCAAGGCTAACCAACTGACGGCAATGTAGGCGACCGCCTGCGGCCAGCGTTGTTTGGGCAACCATTCCACCGCCAGCCAGGTACTGGCCAGCGTCAGCGCCAGGCTCATACTGTACATGCGCGCATCTTGGCTGTGCCAGATGGCGTAGGGGCTGATGGCAAAGAGAAATGTAGCCACATAGCACGCCGGTGAGGCCAGTTCCAACCTGCGCCCCAACCGGTAGAGGAGTGCCACGGCCAGCATCCCAAACCAGACATTGAGAAAGCGCAGGGCAAATTCACTGTGGCCAGTCCACCCGAGCCAAACATGCTGGACAAAATAACTCGCTACCGGGTGCGGTTCTTGCAATGCCACGGTGGCTGGAATTAGATCATCGAGGGGGCGCAGGCTAAAAAAATAGCCAAAAGCTTCATCACCGCGCAGCTCTTGAAAATCCAGACGGTAGAGGCGGAGGGCGAAGGCGAGGAGGAGGATGAGGGGTAGGAGGATGCGGATTGGGAATTGGAGACGTTCGTGAGCCTCAGACTTCGGCGAGCTCAGTCGAGTCGTCGAACGATTGGAAATTGGAGATTGGAGATTGTGTGAGTTCATACGGGCTCCTTGTGGCGGCGCAACTGCCATAGACCGGTTAGAGCAAGGAGAACAAGGGTTGCACCACTGATCCAGAGGCCAAAACGCACGCTATCTGGCCAGTAGACGAGATCAAATGCGGTCACGTCGGCAGGAATGGGCATGCCGATTAGGGTGAGATTGACGCGTTGAACGGAAAGGGCTGGGAGACGTTCGTGAGCCTCAGACTTCGGCGAGCTCAGTCGAGTCGTCGAACGATTGGAGATTGGAGATGGGAGATTGGCACACTGGGTATCGGGTGGACCGCATTGCACATTTTGGACCTGCCAGCCGGGTAGCCAATTTTCGCTGATCACCAAAAAACCACCTTGTTCTACCTGTACATGTAGCCGGTTGTCCGCCAAGCGCGTCACTTTAACCGCGCTTTCAGACCGATTTAGGCTCTCGCCTGCGCCTTGATCAGTATTCGCTTGATCCAACGGCAAAAGCGCAGTGGCTGCCAGATCAAAGGTGTGATCGGCCAGCAGACGCAGGGCTTCGGCATCGGTGGCGCCTTGCACGCGTTGTACCATCCATGCGCGCGGGTTGGGCGCGGCCAACTGATGCAAAAAGGTAGTGTCGGTAGACTGCGGGAATTCAGCCAACAGCGTGCTGGGCACAAAGAGTTCGCGCCGCCAGGTTAGCACATGGTCCACACCGGTCAACTGCCAGAGGCGATCGAGCGGGAAGTCCTCAAACAAGGCGGCGTAGTTGGCCAGGCGCAAGGGACTGCTGCCCCACACATCTTCAATCTGCTGGCGCACGCCGTAATCTTCGTAGATGCGAAATTCATTGTAGACGCGGCCCGGTAACCCATCCTCACCCGACGCGCTGGTCGCTAGCGCCGTTTGCAGCGCCGCCATCTCTGGCGCCAAGATCGTCTTGCGCGCGGGGCCGAATGAGTCGAGATTGGTGGCGAAATTCGCCCAAAAGAGGTTAAGCACGGCCAGGGCAACGATCAAGCGGGTCCGTTGCGCGCTCCAACCTTCCAGGCGTAGTGAAACGACCACACCCATTGCCAGCAGCACAGTAACGAATGCAACGATCAGATAGGCCGCATTGCTGATCGCGCTGTGACCCAACATTTGCCAGAGCAAGCCAAATGCATAGACACCACCCGCCACCAACACCGTGAAGACCATCGCCGCCCGCCGCCGGGTGCGCAAGGCTAAGTGCGGAATCTGCGCCATGCCATACCCGGCCAACACACTCAGACCCAACACGACCAAAAAGGCCGCCCGTTCCTGGCCACGAAAAAGCTTCCAACCAGGCGCAAAGCGATAAAAGAGCGGATACAAGAAGCTGTTATCGCCATAGGCGAGGAGGAGGGCGAGGAGGGTTATGATCGTGAAGAAGAGGGGGATTGAAGATTGGAGATTGGAGATTGGAGATTGGAGATTGGAGGGCCGCGCGGAACTAATCTCCAATCTCCAATCTCTAATCCCCAGTACTGCCAAACCCAACCCGACTACACCAACATAAAGCGGCGAAAATTGGGTCAAGACACCGGGCAGCAGCAGTTGCCAAGCGTCTTGCAGCGGAAAGCCACCGCTGACAAACACATAGTCTACGTTGGCGCGCACACTAAAACGCGTGAATTCCAAACTGGTCCAGAGTTGGACGGCGCTGAGGCCCAGGAAAATCATCGCAAAGCTAAACAAGCCAGCCAGGACAGGGCCGGCTTGCCAACCACCAGTGCGCCTGGTGCGCCAAGCTTGGATCAAGAGAAAAGCAATCCACGCCGCCACCGTGTAGCTGATGTATAAAAACGTTTGCGGATGGCCCGCCAAAAAGGCCACAGCAAAGGCGATTGCCGCGCCGATCCACCAGCGCTTTTGCTGCGGGTTGAAAAATGCATGATAGAGCAGCCACAGCACTAGCGGCAGCCAGATCGCCGTGCGTAAGATGGCCAATTGGAGCGGTGGATAGCCGGTCAGATAGCCAGAGAAAGCAAAGCAGACGCCGGCAAGAAAGCCCGCTGCGCGCCCGCCGGTTAGATCACGCACGAGCAGATAAACAAAAAAGCCCGCCAACGCGACATGCAGGATGGCCTCGACTTGCAAAAAGTAGAGCCGAGCGCCGGGCGCAGTCAACGGCAGGGTCAAGCCCAGCACCAGATTGCTGACGGGATAAAAGACAGCCGCCTGGATATCGGCTAGAAAGGGGTGGCCGGCATAGGTGTAGGGATTCCACAGCGGCAATTGTCCAGCCAAGAGCGCCCGCTGCTGGAAGAGGCTAAAGGGCAGAAAGTGATGGGTGAAGTCGCCATCCGGAAAGGTGCGCAGCCCAAGCAGAAGCGGGGCATAAAAGAGCAACGTCAATCCAAGATAGCCCAGGGCTGCCGCGCGATCAGGGTGGCGAATGAGAAAACGAGAGAGCGATTCGATGATTGGGTGATTGGGTGATTGGGGTCGTCCAGGCCATTTGGCGTGTCGCATACCACACTTTGCCTTCGCTACTGGATCGTTACCTGGCTCAGGCTGATAAAATCACGACCATTGGGCAGCGTTAAGCGCGCGGCGGTAGGGGTAGTGGGGTCATACAAGCCAGCGATCAACTGGTATTGGCCGGGCGCTAAAGCTTCCGGCAATTGCAAGGCGACGCGTTCGATCAGATCTTCACCCACCGGCAGCGTGCTAAAGGGTGTATAACCATGCGTGGGTGCGCTATCGAGCAACGCCACCGCGTTGCCTTCCCCCGCCAACAACTGTACAAACCAACGCAGATCGCTTGTGCCTGGCGCTTCCAGCTCATAATGGATTTCCACCGGGATGATCTCGCCCGCTTGTGCCGCGGTAGGGGCGATGGCGGAGGTTAGTAATATTTGCTGGCCATTACCATCCGCCAGTGGCGTATCAAGCTGGGTCGAGAAGGCATTTGCCAGATCAATTGGGGTGGCATAACGCAGCAAGCGATAGTCATCAAACCAGCGGTCATCGGCCTTGTAGGCAACGGTGGACAAGCCGCGCTCCACCGTATTGTCCGGATCGTTCACGGGTAGCCGCTCGGTGACAAACCAGATTCGTTGATAACTTTGCAGCACCGCGCTCAAGACCTGCGCCGCCTCGCCATGATTCAAACTGTTCGTGGCATAACCAAACAACGGCGGTGTCTGCTCGCATTCACCTGCCAGCCAGTTCATGGGGATATGATAGGAAAAAGGCGCGATTGTGACAATCGCGTCGCTTGGCTGCGCGCTTTGGCAGATTTCGGC
>Ga0209490_10005880_pt1 | contig 11159 bp, 14 predicted proteins | sample MAT06_FD_187209 | JGI IMG/M metagenome (GOLD analysis project Ga0209490, IMG submission 187209) | Freshwater microbial communities from Lake Fryxell liftoff mats and glacier meltwater in Antarctica - MAT-06 (SPAdes) (version 2) | ecosystem: Environmental > Aquatic > Freshwater > Ice > Liftoff...
CCCGTGCTGAAGCCGCCGCACCGCCGCGATGCAGCCAGGTTCAGGGCTTCGGCGATCGGCTGGTTCAGACCGCTGGAGAGCTCGTCACGTCTGCCGGGGGCTCCGGCTGCGGGCCACTCCTGAGCCGCAGATAGATAAACGCGAGGAACAGCCCCGTAACCGCGTTCAGAACGCCTTGGGTGACGCAGTCAAGAACGGCTGCCGGCACCGAACCTGGAGGCACGAGAGCGAAGGCCGTCAATCCGGTGATCACGGCCAGCGCGATCAGCGGGAGCGCTACCAGGAAGATGTCGAGCGTCTTGCCCCGGGTCAGATCGCGACTTCTGGTCAATGCCGAGATCGCGCTTCTGTGCTCGAAGATCAAAGCCGGGACTGATACGCACCAGATGAGGGCAAGTACGACCCCCGGAATGATCAGCGCAATGAGACCGAGAAAGATCAAGGTGCCGCCTATGAGCGAGATGATCAACAGCTGCGGAAAACCGCGACGCAGAGCGGAAACCAGCTGGATGGCGGTCGACCCGTCTGACGCGAGCCTGCGGCGAACCAGGATCGCGGCGGCACCGAACGTCAGACCCTGAACAAGGAAGTCAACGAAAAAAATCGCTTCTGATATTCCGAACTGACTTCCCACCAGGGAGAGCCTGAGAATCGCCGGGAGCGCGGCGAATGCGAGAGCCAGGGGAAGGAGCGACAGTTTTGCTCCGGGAAAGTGTGAGCCGACCTCGGAAACGATCGACCTTAAACCCGAAAACGTGGGCTGACCACGTCCGGTTTCTGGCGAGGAATCCGGATCTGCGAGCACCTGTGGAGCGTCCCTCGTTGTCCGCCGCGACGCAGTGACCGGACCCGGAGACTGTGGTTTCGCTTCTCCAGTCAGACGAAGGTAGATCACCGCGAGAAGAACTCCAAGGTAGGCAGTTGATGCAGCGATCGCGAGAATCGTGGTGGCCACTACGATCGCGGTCACCAAGGCGTCGGATTCCGGTAGCCCGAATATGGCCGCCACCAGTGCGGCTACGACGATCAACCCCGTCCAGAGCACTGCCAATGCGACCGGAAAAAGCAGGGCATGGGGAAGGATCGCCCGACGGCGGCCTCTGGTCAGGCGATAGCTCCTTGACAGGGACCCGAACGCTTTCTCCTTTTCGAAGAAGAGGGTGGGGATCGATACGCACCAGCAGACGGCAAGGAAGATCCCGGGAACTATCAGGGCGATCAAGCCCAGCGTGACCAGGATGCTGCCGATCACCGAGACGATCGCCAACGGCCACAGTCGGGGCCAAAGCTTCGCCAGGAGAAGCCTGGTGGTGAAAGGTTCGTCGTTTTCCTGGCTCTGTACCGCCACGCAGGCGGCCGCGAGGATCAAACCGAACGCCAGCTGGCCGATCAACATAATGACACCGAACAACGAATCGTCCAGCAGCAGATCCACCAACGCCGACAGCGACACCAGGGCCAATGCGAGGAACCAGAGCAGGCCACCAGCCCTGCCGAATCGATTACCGGATTCCCGCAGTACCTCTTTGACGCTCAGGTTAGGTGCTGGCCGGTCGGCTGTCGGTTGCGCTGGGATCCCGACAGTATCTCAGCTCCGACGATCACAGCATCAGCAGATACGGTTCCCCGGTGCGATCGCTTCGCTACTCCATCAAGGGCAAGGCAAAGGGTTGTACGTAGGAGGCCTGCAGCTTCCGCCGGCGTTGGCGAAGCTGGGACTGATCGATGAGTACGAGTTTGTGGTGCGCCTGATGCTCGCGGGTCATGGTCCGACTCTGTTTGCAGGGCTGCCGGGCCGGATCAACCCGCGGCTTGTTGGGGAGACCCGTTTCACGTCAGGAGCAGCGGCCAGGCGTTGAATTCGATGTCGCGAACCTTGCTGATGCAGTGACCCAGGGTTTTCTCCAGTTCAAGGCGCGCGCGGACAGTGATTCGGACTAACAATTATTCTACCTACCCAGGCTGGCGTGCCTGGCCCCGCACGCTGCCGCCGGCCGGTGGCTTCCGGTCCGGCTGGGTCATCTCAGGACGAGTCGCAAAACAGGAATCTGGCGGCGGCTCTCCGTCGTGGTCCGCGAACGTCAGATATCGGCCAGCCCGGGCGGCACAACTTCACACTCGTTTGTTCCTGCCGGCCAACGGGCAGGGCCATCCAGTCGCGAAATCGGACCAATGAGGTTGGAGGCATGATGAAACACGAAGGCGACGTCGACCTCTACTTGCTGCCCGTTCCCGAGGCGAAGATCGAGGCCTACAAAGACCAGGCCCAGTTCTTCGCCGATGTGGTTGTCGAGCACGGCGGACTTGCTTATCGCGAGTTCCGCGGCGAAGACATCGCTGAGGGCTTTGAAGCCAAGGACGGTGACGTCCTGACGGCCGCCATGGCCGATATGAGCCTGATGCGGTACGCCGGATTCGAGACTTTCGTCGAGGCCCGTTAGATTTCAGAACCAGTTCTTTGATCGGGCCGTTCAGGACACCTGGTGTTCGAAGCTTCTGTGCAGGCCAGGTCGTTGCCAGTCCTCGGGTTTCGTCTTGTCGATCCTGATCGAACAGTGGCGCTCTTCGATTTCGACGGTCCCGATCTGGTTGTCAAAGGTCGGATCCTCGATGAATCGCCAGCGTAGTCCGGGTGGAGGTACCTTTGCGGCGCGTGACAGCAGACGGGCAAGTGCGATTCCAGGCTTGCTCAGGGCCGCTTTCATGATGTGTCGCTCCCGGGAATCGAGGGGATTTCTCATTGGTGAGCACACGGCCTGGACCAGCCCACTCGTCACCATGTGTTCGTCCGGGAACTGGGCCTCCGCGACATACGCATGATGGACATCGCCGGAGAGCAGGACGATCGAGGCGGGAGCCTTGCCTCTCTTCCCTGAACCGGCGTCCCGAAGTTCTCCCAGAAGCCGGTCGAAGCACTTGCCGAATGCCGGCCAGTGCTCCAGGTCAACTGCCCGGCGGAGATTCTCCGAAGGATCGACCGCGAGCTTCCCCCAGGCGCCGGCACAAAGCGCTTCGTTCCAGGCTTCCAGGTGGTGAAGGCCCGGCGCCATCAGGACCGGCAGAGAGCTGGCGACAATCAGGTGGTCGATGTCCCCGGTCAACTGCTCCGACACCCATTCCCATTGCTCGTCGGACAGCATCTGTCGGTTCGAATCGTCGTCGATGATCCTTCCGGCCCGGGAGTCGAGGACAACCAGCCTGGTTCTGCCGAAATCGCGCCGGTAGCTCCACCGCGTGCTGGCAACTTCGTCCGCCGCCATCCCGGCGAACCTCCGCATGATCTCCTCTCCGTCTCCCTCTATTGACTGGAGTTCGGCGAGCAGTTCGTTCTCCTGGATCTCCGACGGAGACAGGTTGCCAATGTGCTGGTAGAGCCAATAAGACATATATGCGCCGAGCAGGCGTTCACGCCACCAGGGCTTCTGACGCTGCTCCATTGCCCACGCGCCTGACGTGTTCCAGTCATCGCAGACGTCGTGGTCATCGAAAATCATCGCGCTAGGCAGGCTCGAGAGCAGCCATCGAATTGCCGGGTCACCCCACGACTCGTGGTAGAGCCATGTGTACTCCTCAAAGTCCGCGATCTCTTCTCCGGCACCCTCATCGGTTGAGCGCCTCGAGGCAATCCGGCTCGCGACCCCGAGTGAAACCTCGTCGGCGTAGACCTGGTCACCGATCATCAGCAGAGCCTCCGGCCACTCGTCTTCCGGTTCGTCCTCCATACTCACCTGCAGGGCGGCGAGAGAATCAACCTCATGCCCTCTGTCGTCCTGATCCTTGGTGAGCGTAAACGGAGGTTCGTGTGGCAGTGAAACCCGGCACGTACCGAATGCGAGCCGGAGTTTGTCATCACGCTTCGGAGTGTTTATGACCCCGTGGGAGCCGCCACGCTCGGGCCAGGCCACCGTCCCGTCGAGAGCCACGGAGTATTCGTAACGGTTACCCGGCTCGAGTCCCGCCAGAACCAGCAGGGCGTAGTGGTGCCCGGCGACACAGAAGGTTCTCGAGGTGGTTCCGAGGATTTCGATCTCGCATTGCCCGTCAGTTTCTACCCAGACCGTGGCCTCAGTCGGACCGATAAACCGGAGCAGCGGACCCAGGATGAGAGATGGCACCCGGCGAGGGTACCTAATCGCCCGGCGAGCCGCTGGTGCTGGAAACAAGCTTGAGGGTGTCACCGGCGCGACGGTAATCTAGACATTGGTTCAGAGTGGTCGCCGACTTTTGCGGCGAGGATCCCCAATTTTGGGCGATAGGCCTGAACTGATGAGGTTCGTCAACCTCGGGCCGCCACTGCGCTTGTCGGTGGCACTGACGAAACGCCCCGACCTCGAAAAGAACTTCGTCGCCGGTCCTCTCGATCTCCTCGGGATCTCGGAGTTCACCGGTTGCTCACGGGTCCTCCGGCTGAAGCTGACCACTTTTGGTGGCAGGAGGCTTCGCGGGGTGCCGATGCATGAGGTGACAGGGATTGAGGATGTGCTCGGAACCTTCGCATGAACGATCAGGAGCCAACTTGCGGCAATGGAGGATTGGGTGAGAGGCTTACGTGGTCGAAGCAGCGGACAGAGAGGCCAGACAGCACCGGAACGGCATTGCGCTCCAGGTGACGTGACTCATTGGTCGTCTGTAGCCGAGCTGAAGACTCCTGCCCGGTGGGGCTCGGCGATCTTGTGGCCGGTCTGGCTTGAACCACTTGGCCAAGTTGGCTAAGCTTCTGGCATGAGTGACGCCGTAGCAATCGGAGAAGCGAAGACGAACCTGTCGAAGCTCGTCGAAAGGGCGGAGAAAGGCGAAGAGGTCGTGATTCGCCGGGGTAGTACTCCTGTGGCCAAACTCGTGCGCTACTCAGCGCCGTCTGAATGCTCGCCATTCGGCATCCTGGAAGGGAAGATTCGAATCGCCGACGACTTCGACAACCCGGTCCCGGGCTTCGAGCCTTACATCGACCCGACCGGGTGAAACTGCTGCTGGATACCCACGCGCTGCTCTGGCTGCTGGCCGGCGACCAACGCACACCCGAGTGGCTCCGGGGCGACGGGCCCGGGAAAAGGAGCGAGTTGTTCGTCAGCGATGTCTCGCTATGGGAGATCGCGATCAAGAGTTCACTCGGCCGGCTTGACGTGCCAGAAGATCTGCCGAAAGTCGTGGAAAGCGCAGGCTTCGGACAGCTGGCGATCAAGACCGGCCACGTCTGGGCCGTTCGCGGACTCGAGCCGATTCACAGCGATCCGTTCGACCGGCTGCTGATCGCTCAGGCACTGGGGGAGGGAATGACCTTCGCTACCAGCGACCGGGAACTCGGGCGCTACGGGGTGCCGACCAGGTGGTGACCGCGATCCAGGGTCCGATGGAGACCCTTACCTGACTGCAAGTACCTGAGACTGACTTCGAGGTCAACCTGGCTCGGGCGATCGTCGCCACAGTTCTCTGACTGGCCGTAATGCCGGGAGCCGGGCTTCCTGTCGGCTCTCCGTACGGCGCTACCGTATCGTGATACGGTAAGACGATGACCAATCCAGGTTCCAGTCGTACTCGTCGCGCGGGCGGTGCCAGGCGCTCTTTCGTGCTTGACCAGGTGGTTGCGGTGCTCGCAGACCGAGGCTACGCCGGCACTCGATACATCGACGTATCTGAGGCATCAGGGGTGGCGGTCAGCACATTGCAGGGCTATTTCGGCTCACGCGAGGACATGCTGATCGAGGCCTTCAGGCACTCCACGTCTGTCGCAGTAGCCGCCATGGACGATCTGGCGGCACAGTTCGATGACCCATGGCAGCAGTTGGTCGCGATGGTCGATCAAGGGCTGACCACGAGAGTCGCCACATGGCGGATGCTGGCAGAGTTCTGGACCGCCGCCGCCCATGACACTGAGTTGCGGCAAGACGCCACCGCACTGGCGGAGCAGTACCGGGAGCCATTCATCGACGCTGTCCGGAGAGGCGTCGAAAGCGGCGCGTTCACGCCGCGTTTCGATACCGCCGCGATCGTCGAGGTCGTCATGGCGAACATCGTCGGCCTGCTTTACCCGGTCGTCCTGGGCCACTTGGCGCCGCAGGACACGAACTACCGGGACATCGTTCTCGACCAGCTCGCTTACGTCCTTACGGCTAACTCCCAGAACGCTCCCGGCAATCCGCCGGGGTAAATCACAAAAGGAAGGTGACCCACATGTCCCACACCATCGTCAATCCCGATGGACTTCACGACTCGCTCCCGTTCGGCTACAGCCACACCGCCGCTATTCCGGCCGGCACGGAGCTCGTGTTCGTCGCGGGCCAGTACGGGTCGAACCTTGACGGCATGGTTGTCTCGGCTGACTTCGCCGGTCAGGTGAAGCAGGCGTTCCATAACCTGAGCGTTGCCCTCGCCGCCCACGGGCTCGACCTCAGTCACGTCGTCCAGCTCAGGACGTACGTGGTTGACCCCGACTTCGACAAGCTCGGAACGATTGGCCAGGCGGTGCGTGAGGGGTGCGGCGACACTCCTCCCACGCAAACCGTCATCGGGGTCGTCGCCCTGGCTATGCCCGACATCCTGTTCGAGGTTGAAGCAGTCGCCGCCCGGCCCTAGGGTCATTTTCTTCGGCACGCACGGCGTGGTCCGATGCCGTGCGTGCCCGGTGTCACCGTGAATCGGCGCGTGAAGCTACGGATTCCAGGAGTGCCTGGGGCCAGGTGGAACTGGCCTGACGCTCTCTGGCGGAAGTCAAGCGAACCCTGGACAACTGATTTCGAAGGCCGTGGCTACTTGCCAGGCTCTTATCGTCGACGCGGAACGCCTGCTCCCCCCATCGAGATGATTGAAGGCGTGTGGTCCTATTCCGCTTTGAACAACACTCCGATCTCCTGACCTGCTCCCCCGAGGTTGATCCACCTGATCAGGCCCCCGTTTATTGGACCAGGTTTGTAAGCGTGTCAGGCTGCTCAGCCAAGAGGAGCTCGAGGAAGGCATGCGCCGGCCCTGCTGCCGGCTTGCGCGCCTAGGAAGCGGGCGGTTCGCCACTGAGGCTCGCGAGAGCGTCCAGAAGTGCTGTCAGGCGATGTGGACCCAGTGGATCGGTGAACATCGTCTGGACATTCTGGGCGTGTACTTCTGCAGCTGCGACCAGGCGCCTGCGTCCAAGAGCGGTCAGCGAGACCCTTGTGCTGCGTCGATCTGTTGCCGATGCCCGTCGATCCACCAGCCCCTCCTCACTCATGCGGTCGATCAGGCGTGTGACTCCGCCGCTGGTCAGAACCATTGCTTCAGTGAGTTGGGTCGGCGTCATGGTGGAAAGCGGCGCCTGGTCAAGACGCAACAGTACCTCGAACCAGACGTGGCTCATCCCGCATTCGCTCTCGAGTGACTTGCCGAGCGCGCGTTCCAGGCGGGCGGCCGTGGAGAACAGCACGCCGATCGACGCGACGCGGTCGTCTCGCACTAGAGGACCGCTGGGGGAGCGCGGAGTCATCGGGCGAGCCTACCGATTTGTCTGCGAGAAAAGTATCTGCCGCGTCAGTATCTATATGCTCAGGTACATGAACTCATCTGAAACATTGCCCGTGGCGATAATCACGGGCGCGACGTCGGGCATTGGTTCCGCGATAGCCAGAACGCTGATCGATGATGGGTACCGGGTCGTCCTGGGCGGGCGCGCGGAAGATGCCGGGCGAGCGTTGTCGGCTGAACTCGGGGGTCACCGTGCCATCGCCGTCCGGTGCGACGTCACCGAGTGGCCCGACGTGCAGCGGCTCACCGCTGCAGCGCTCGAGAGGTTTGCTCGGCTCGATGTCGTTGTCGCCAATGCAGGGGTCACGCAAGGCCCGCGCAGCTTTCTCGGCGAGGAGGACCCTGAAGGTTGGGACTCGACGGTGCGGACCAACCTCCTCGGCACCGCGCTCACCGCGCGCGCCGCGCTTCCCTCGCTGGTCGCAAGTCGCGGTCGCCTCGTCATCATCGGTTCCGTGCTTGGCCGGTACACGATGAGCGGCTCACTCTATGCCGCGACCAAGGCAGGGGTTGCGGGCCTCGCCGAGGCGATCAGGTTGGAACTCATCGGCACAGGAGTGTCGGTGAACCTGATCGCGCCGGGGCCGGTGGATACGACCTTCGCCGGGGCCAGGCCGGGTGCTGGAAGCGCGACGCTGGCGACCGACGATGTGGTCCGCGCGGTTCGTTTCGTCATAGATCAGCCCACAGGTGTAGATGTGAACGAGATACTCATCCGTCCACATGGAGCGACTCCGTGATCGACCCCTTCGCCGCAGTGCAGGAGCAGACGAACCTCCATCGTGCCGAGCACGACTGTGGCGCGTACACCTACGCCGACGGTTCATTGCTCGGAGTGGTCTCCGCCGCGACCGGTGCACGCCGGATCGTGGAAGTAGGTACTGCGCTTGGGTACACGGCTCTGTGGCTGGCCCACGGCGCGCCTTACGCAACCGTCGACACGATCGAAATGGACGTCGAGCACGCTGACCTCGCGAACGCGGCTTTTCGCCGGCACGGTCTGGCCGATCGAATCATTGTTCATAACGGGGCCGCCGAGGCGGTCCTGCCGGCCCTGGGATCGGAGGCGTATGACGTGGCGTTCTTCGATGGGTTCGCTCCGACCGCCGATGTCGTGAGCGACTTGCGTCGCCTGCTGCGGCCCGGGGGCGTTCTGATCACCGGCAACCTGACACTCGCCGCAGATCGCGAAGTCGAGCGGGAGTTGGCCGACTCCGACCGGTGGCTGACGCACCATTTCGGGGAAACGGCCCTGGCCGTTCGGCGAGGGAAGACGCCGAAGTAGTCGCCGCAGGCGCCATCGCATCAAGCCCGGCCGGTCGACCCTGCCTGCGAATGACGCACTTGTCCAGAATCCCTGGTTCAGGAGTCGTTGGACAGACTGGACCACTGGATTGACCGGGGTGGTCTGGGGCTGTTGGCCACCCTAAGCCAAGATCTAGTGCCCATCCTGTGAAACGACACCGAAATGCCACCACAGCGACATCAGACGCCAGCGGTTGTCACTTGGGGTCGACAACAGTCTTCGAGAGACCTCGAACCAGACGGCAGGTTCATCGGATCGACCGTTGAAGCGCGAACCGGCCCTCTTGAGTCTGTTGCGAGACTCCCGTGGCACTGATCTGACGCTCAGGTCGGGTTGGGCCATGTCGGTTGTCGTGCCCGCCTGGATGTTGACAGCATCCCAGGCCGGGGTGGACCGACGAATGGGGTCCGGTCACAGGGATGTAGTCAAGGCACGTGACATCGCGAGGACCTTCAATCGCGTTCAGAGCGTGCCGAAAGTCGCGAAACGTTTTCGGACCAAGCCCAGGATCGTTCGGGCGTAGCTGAGGTTCCAGCGAGATTCGGAAGAGCTCGGAACAGTCAGATCGGTCCGCTGCCCGGACTGATGCTCTCTGGAGCCTGACGGCTTTCCTGGGGCAAGAGGCATGTGACTCAGAGTTCCGCCGCACCGGCTTGAATAGAGTCGGGGCATGACTAACGAAACCGATGAACTGGTTGACCACCTCGACGACGAGGTCGAAGGCGAAGCCGCCGAGACCGTGAAACCACCCCGGCAGGGCTTGCTTCGCTTCGCTCTTATGTCCGGGTCTTCAATAGCGGGACGCGACGCGGCGTTCTGGGTGACGGACTTCCTGAATGCCGCCTACTATCGGCGTGCTGAGGAGCAACGAGAGCTGGAGGATCTGCGCGCGGCGTGGTGCATCCTCACGACCTACTGGCACCGAAATTCCGGGCGGCTGCGGCTGAATGACCTACCGGCCTTCCACCGGGCGTACGGGGCGGAACGCTTCGATACGAGCGCAACCGGCCGCGGCGAACTCAGCCGGGAGCAGCTGCTGACCGGGGCGAGCGCCCTCCTCGGGGACTGGTTCCCCGACGCGCTGGCGGATGACGCCCGGCGGGGGTGGGGGATCGCGTTTGAGACCCTGGACGAACGAGCGGCCTACGACCCGGCGAGCCGCATGGAGCTCGCCAAGCTCGGTCCGCTTTCGCCCGAACATGCCCCTCCGGAGGACCAGACCTGGCACACCTATCCGCCAGTTGAGCTCCCTTCCGCGGAGAGCGCGATCGAGGTGCTGACAGCCCCGGAAGTATGGCCGGACCTTGCCACAGAAATCGGCCGCTTCACTCCGCTGCGGGCCGGCGGACTGGCCGGCCAGACCTTCGAGATCGACGTCGCGGCAGGCACGGACGAGGGCAGGCCGATCTTCACCAGGGGCTACGTCACGGTCACGAGTCTCGTCACACCCGATGACCCCGACGCCCTTTCGGCATGGTTCTCTGAGCTGAACGACGGACTCGCGGCTTACGGCGACGATGAACCGGCGGCCCTTCCGGCCGGAGCAACGCCGATCGTCGGCTTCGACCTGACGACTCACCAGGGCCACTTCATGGGCAGTGGACACAACCGGCTGGGTATTTACGAGCATGAGGGCAAGACCTGGGTTCGGGCCGCCGGAACCTGGGACCCGATGCCGTGGCACATCAAGCAGAGCTACCGGTTGGCGGGTCAGCAGGCGCAGCACGCTTTCTGGGGACAGGGAGCAGTCGTACGCCAGAGCATGCTCCACCAACTCGCTCTGCGGGCGGCCGCTTGACCGACGCGCTCGTCATCGGCAGTGGGCCCAACGGGCTCTCGGCCGCGATCCGCCTGCTCGAAGCGGGAAGGTCGGTGACCGTGCTGGAAGCGGCGTCGCAACCGGGTGGCGCGGTCCGAACCGAGGAGCTCACTTTGCCCGGGTTCCGCCACGACACCTTTTCGTCGGTCTATCCGGCCACTGCGGCCTCACCCGTTTTCGCCCGCATGCCACTGGCCGAGCACGGCTTGCGCTGGGTCCACCCGCGCGCCTGTGCAGCTCATCCTTTGCCGGGGGGAGAGGCGGCAATCCTCTACCGCGACCTGAACGAGACCGCCCGCACACTCGATGCTCAGCACCCCGGTGACGGCGACCGTTGGATCGCTTATGTCAAGCCGTTCCTCGAAGCCTTCCCCGCGGTACGAGATACGATGCTCGCCGGTTTTCCGCCGATTCGCGGGCCGCTTAAGCTGCTGCGGTCCACGGGTCCGAAGGAACTGCTCAATTTCGGCCGACTCCTGCCCGGTTCGGCTACAGGCCTCGGTGGTCGGCTGTTCAACGGGTCCGGCTCGCGGGCATGGCTCT
>Ga0209490_10005882_pt1 | contig 11158 bp, 8 predicted proteins | sample MAT06_FD_187209 | JGI IMG/M metagenome (GOLD analysis project Ga0209490, IMG submission 187209) | Freshwater microbial communities from Lake Fryxell liftoff mats and glacier meltwater in Antarctica - MAT-06 (SPAdes) (version 2) | ecosystem: Environmental > Aquatic > Freshwater > Ice > Liftoff...
CACCCAACCCATTTGTTAGCTGTATAATACGAGTTGCCTGCCACAGCTCTCAAGCACAGCAGTAATTAAATCGAATGGGAATATTTACTTGATAATAGGTAAAAGACCCTAGATCATTTCTCTCGTGAGATTAAACCTGCCATTCAATCGAACCCTTTGCCTCGCCATCTTTTTTCTGCGGATTGGCGGGCTGGCTTATGGGCAATCGGCGACCGGTATATTCGGACTGTATTATACAGGCGTTGATAACAACGCTTCGGTATTGGCCGGCGGAGCGCAGGATTCGCATTGGACTGTCTCATATGCGAGGGTGAACAACACCAATTATACGGGCAGCAGCACTTACTCAGGATCTTCGTATGTTTTGAGTTCTAGTTATATTGATGCCTTCTACGTGCCTAACACGTCCACGTCGAAATGGATTACCGCACCAGGAGCCAGCACTCTCGCTACTGGGGGAACGTTGAATATCGGCGGTGACTATTTGCCGGGCAACGGTACGACCGGTACGAACAGTGCCTATTTTGTTTATCGTTTGGCTTTCACCATTACTGGTTCAGGTACCCAAGGTACGGCCGTTTCTAATCAGGTTTCAATCTCTCTGACCATTGCTGCGGACGATCAATACTCAGTCTATGTGAATCCCGCGGCTGGTCCAACGGTAAATAATTCTGGTATCATCGATACGGGCGGCACTGTTGCCTCCGGCAGTCGGACATCCGCATGGAATAATACAGTGTCCTTGAACCTGCAGGATAATATGGGCGACAACAACGCCAACTTTGTGATCGGCACCAATTATCTTTATGTGGTGGTGGCTAACACGAACAGCCTAACTGGCACGAGTACATCAGGGGCACTCAATCCCAGCGGTCTTCTCGTCTATCAAGTAGGTTCAGCCATGACGATCGACGGCGTGGTTGTGCCAGAAGTGGGCACTTGGCTGCCTGTGGTGCTGGGGCTCGGTTTATTTTTCCGGCGGCGCTTTTTCGGACGCTCCTCGACGACGAGTTAAAGAGTGACTGCAAGTAGAACTAGATCTGACGTAACCACAGGCCCATACCGCGCCGAAGCCAGCAAAGGCAGGTCCGTGTCGGTGGGATTGAGGTAGGTTGCGAGCTTGCCTCGTTCTGCTGGCCAGCAGAATGAGCGCGGCGCGGCGAGCGCGCCACCTACCCCGGCAGGCAGAGACCAGTCTTCGCCAAAGCTACGACTCCGGCGAGCGCTTGCCGCTAAGGCTGACTAATCGCCTAGGGCGGTCTTGATCACTTCCTGCGCTTTCGTGGTGAGTTCGCCGGGGGCGAGTTTATCGAGCAGAAGTTTTGCCTCGGACTTGTGGCCAGTTGCGGCGAGAGCGAGTCCATAGGCAAACGAGAGCGCAGTAGATTTTTTCACTTCTGTTTTCACGGGCGTCAGCAACGTCAGCGCTTCCTCCGGTCGGCTTTGGGCGACGAGCACGAAGGCCAGCGTGCCGAGATAGAGCTGGTTCTGCGGTTCGCGAGCGAGATTCTCCCTCGCCAGTTTCTCGGCGAGTCGCTCTTCGCGGTGGGTGAGCGCGGCGAAGAAGGCGAAGTTGTTGGCGATGGCGGCGTCTTGCGGACGCAAGGAATGCAGACGGCGAAAAACCCGGTACTGGCCCTCGGCTTCGCGCTGGGTCTGATAATAGCGCGCGAGGGTGCCGAGAGCTTCGGCGGCGTTCGGACCTTCCTGTTCGGCGGCGCGCCACCAGAGGGCCACGGCATTCTCGGCGCGGCCCCAGGAGAAAAGCGTGGAGCCGGCAAAGAGCGCGTGCACGCCGTTGAGCTCCGCGTGACTGTAGAGGGTTAGCCAAAGTTCTTTGGCTGCGGCGTCGTCGTTCAAGGCGCGCGCGGCTTCGAGTCCGTACATCCAGCGCAAAAATTCCACGTCTTTGCCCCAGCTGGTGTTTTGCGTCAGCTCACGCAGGGCCGGCCAATCAGCGACGACCCGCAATGCCTCTGCGGCGACCACGGCGACGGGTGGGCGTTGCAGTCCTTGTGGCGGCAGGGTTTTCAGCCAGCGCACCGCCTCGGCGCTGCGCCCGATCTGGTTGAGCCAACCGAGCAGTTGAGCGGCGGCTTCGGGTGTGACTGCGTGATTTTTTTCCAGTGTCGCGATCGCCTCCGCGAAACGCACGGCATCGGACTGCGACAACGCGAGCAAGCAATTCGGCATGTCGGCCACCGTGCATCCGGGATGAGCCTGGAGTGCCACGGCCCATTTTAGCATCGCGGGTTTTTCCTGCCGGCCCTGCGCAGCGGCGAGCAACGCGCGCAAACTCACGACGCCCCACTCACGATCGGCGGACCATTTGCTGAGGTAGTTTATCCCGCGTTGCCGTTCGGCCGGATCGGTGGCGTTGAGCAAAATAATGCCCAACGGCACTTCGTTCACCGCCAGCGGGCTGTCGAGCGAGAGCGCGGTTTCGAAATGGTGTTTCGCGTCGGTGAGGCGTTTTTCCCGGCGGGCGAGTTCCCCGAGGATGCGTTGGGCGTGGGGCGATTGGCTGACTTGCGCGGGCGTGAGAGTGGCCAGTGCCTCTTTGGTTTCCTTTGTCATTTCGGCACGGAGCGCCTCGGCGGCCCACGTGATGGCGAGGTCGGGATTGCCCGGATCGCGCAAGGAAGCTTGATGGGCGAATTCTGCCGCCTGGGGTTTGTTGCCGCGCAGACGGGCGAGTTCGGCGGCGAGCTGCCAGGTCTCAGGACGTTCGGGGGCGAGGGAAATGGCCCGGCGCAACGATTCGGTGGCGTTGTCCAATTTGCCGGCGTCGATCCATTGCCGGGTCACTTTGAGCGCGGTGCGTTTGTACCACCACGGCGAACCCCAGTGCCAGGCGGCGGCCGTCACGAGGGCGAGCGTGAGCGAAAGATAGAGCGAAAGCCGCAGCGCGCGGTGCGCTTCAAAATAATCCAGCAGACGCCACCAACGATCACGCAGGTCGAGGGCGGTGAGTTTTCGCCAAGCGCGTTGCAGGCGATTCGGAAAGGGCGTCACGGTGCGCTCGGCGGGGAGATTCTGGGCGGGGCGTTTAGGTTTCATCGGCTGCAATCTAAGCGGCCAAAGCTGATCCGCACTTGAGTGATTTAACAAGCGGGAAGACGGGCAGGGGTCGGTGCGGGGAGCGTGCTTTAAAGGAATCGGACAATAGACGGTCAGAAACACTCAGTGGGAGGTAGCGCGCTGGCCGCGCTATGTTGCGAGGCGAGCTCGCAACCTACGGACGAAGTAGGTAGCGCGCTGGCCGCGCTATTCTGCTGGCCAGCAGAACGAGGCGAGCTCGCAACCTACGGACGAAGTAGGTGTGGGCTCAGTGGTGGGAGCGCCCTGCAAAACATCGGTCCTTGGCGGTGCAACCGAGAATTCCCTCTGGGCGCGCCGAGAATGAATCAGCCCTGCTCCCAATCGAATGACACGAAATATTCCGCTTCTTCTTTCGCGCGGAGCCGTGTAGTTCTCGGTCTCACTTTATGGCACGACGTTCTGTCCGGGATTTATGGAAGGCAAAGATTGAGGGAAAACTCGCGGCTCCCTCGTGGCCGGATGCGCCCACCTTAAGTCGGCCCGTGTTCGCGGGGCGCGTGCTGGGGATCGATCCGAGTTTGCGCGGAACCGGTTTGGCGTTGATTGAGTTTGTCGCCGGACGGCAGCCGGTGTTGTTGCGCTGCCAGACAGTGAAGGTGGCGCAGAAATATTCGCTGGCATATTGCCTCGCGGAGATTCATCGCGCCGTGACGGCCTTCGCGGTGGATTTTGATCCGGAGCATGTCGCGCTGGAGCAGACGATTTTTGTGCAGAACGTGCAGACGGCGCAAATTCTCGGTGCGGCGCGCGGTGCGGCGATCGCGGCGGTGGCGCTGCACGGGAAAGAAGTGCACGAGTATCCGCCGTTGCGCGTGAAACAGGCGGTCGTGGGCGCGGGCCGGGCGAGCAAGGAGCAGATGGCGCGCACGGTGATGGGCTTGCTGGGGCATGGCCGAACGTTGGCGTTCGATGAGGCGGATGCCGCCGGCGTGGCTCTGTGCCACGCGTACACGTGGCGCGGGTGAAGGGGCGTGTTCAGCTCGGCACTTTGCGCAGATGCTGCTGATGTTTATAGAGCGTGTAACCGACGCCGGTCACTCCGCTCAAGACGGCGGGAAAGATCAACGTATCGTAGCCGAAGCGCCCGTAACCGAAAGTGCCGATGACGCCGCCGGCGAAAAATCCGAGGAAGAGCACGCCGTAGATGCGGAAACGAAACCAGTCGACGGATGTGCCGCGCAGAAAGTGGCCACAGGCTATGCCGAGGTCGGTCACCATCCCGGTGATGTGGGTGGTGCGCATGGTCGAGCCGCTGTAAGTGGTGACCATCGCGTTTTGCAGGCCGCAGGCCAGAGCCGCGAGATAGTCGCCGGCGCTGGAACCGCGACGCAGGAAATACACCGCGAGAAACAGAGAGGCTGATTCGAGCGAGAGGGTGACGCCGTAGCGGCGGCCGATACGCAGCGTGCTTTGCCGGATAATTGCGCCGCTGATCAGGCAGCCGAAGAAAAAGGCGGCGAGAATAGCAAAGGCGTGAAACGCGATCCCGTAGTTGGCCTGGGCCAGTTCCATGCCGAGCACGGTAACCGAGCCGGTCATGTGACTGAGCGCCTGGTGGTGCTGGCCGAGAAACCCCACTGCGTTGATCGCGCCGGCGGTGGTGGCGAGGACGAGTCCGCCGGAATAAACCCAGCCGGGCGTGGGGGTGTGGCGAATCATTGTGTTTGATCAGTCGGGTGAGCAGATGCCTGGCCGATTTCAATGATTTCCCGGGCACGCGCGAGAGCGTCGTCGAAATGCGCCCGGATATTAGGCCGGCCCAGTCGTTCGATGAAACCTGCTTTCACCATCATATCGAGTGGCTGACGGTGCGGGCCGCTCAGAATGACGGTGCCACCGGTGGCTTGCATGCGCTCGACGATGCTTTCGAGGGCATTCAGCGCGGTGGCATCCATGGCCGGAACCAGCTGCATGCGTAGAATTAAAATTTTCGGCAACAGTCCGGTGCGCAGCAGGGCGTCTTCCATTTTTTCGGCGGCACCAAAGAAGAATGGCCCGAAGATGCGATACACCACCACGCCGGGAGGGATGTCTTTGCCGTGGGCGATTTGCTCGTGAGTTTCGAGTTCGTCGCGCGCCGTGACCTCGGTGATCTCGGTGGTTTCAGCGATGCGTTTGATGAAGAGGATTGCGGCGAGAACCATCCCGACCTCGACGGCGATCACGAGATCGAAGATCACGGTGAGCGCGCAGGTCGTGAGCAGCACCACTGAGTCACTGCGCGGCATTTTGCGGAGGCGGGTGAGTTCGTGCCACTCGCCCATGCGGAAGGCGACGACGACGAGTACGGCGGCAATGGCGGCCATCGGCACGTACTGGGCGTAACGCGAAAAGAACAGCACGATTAGCAGGAGGGTGAGGGCGTGGACGAGGCCTGCGACCGGGGTGCGACCACCGGCCTTGACGTTGGCGGAAGTGCGGGCGATGGCCCCGGTGACGGGCAGGCCGCAGAAAAAGGGACAGGTAATATTGGCCAAGCCTTGGGCGACCAACTCGGTGTTGGAATCGTGCCGGTCATTGATCAGGCCGTCCGCGACCACGGCGGACATCAACGATTCGATGGCGCCGAGCAGCGCGATGGTGGTGGCCGGGCCGATGAGTTCGCGAATCCGCTCAAGGGAAATTTGCGGCCAGACGAAGGGTGGCAGGCCGTGCGGGATAGCGGCCGGGCCGAATTGTGAGCCCACGGTGGCAACGCCGAGCGTCTTGTCCCAAGCAAGCAAGGCGACGAGCACGGCCGAGCCGATCATGGCGATGATGGCTCCGGGAATACGTTCGGCATGAAGTTTTCCGCGAAATTTCGGCCAGAAGAGAATGAACAAAGCGGAGGCGAGTGCGATCAACAGCGTGGGGAAATTCAGGCCGGGCAAGTGAGTGATCAGCCAGGGAAGTTTGGCGGTGAATTCGCCGGGTGGTGGCGTGGTGCCGCTGAGGCCGAAAAATTGATCAGCCTGCCCGACCATCAGCGAGATTGCGATTCCCGTAGTGAAGCCGCTGGTCACGGGATAGGGGATAAATTTGATGATGGTGCCCAGCCCGCTGAGTCCCAAGACGACGAGAATCATCCCGGCCATAATCGTGGCGAGGAGCAGACCATCGTAGCCATGCGTACGCACGATCTGGGAAACGATGATGACAAAGGCGGCGGTCGGTCCGGAGATTTGCACGCGACTGCCACCGAGAAGCGAAACAATGAAACCGCCGATGATCGCGGTGAAAATGCCAATGGCGGGCGCAGGAAAGGGTGTGGTGCTGCCTGGCGGGATACTGGCCACGCCTAAGGCGAGGGCGAGGGGGAGGGCAATTAGTCCAACGGTGATGCCAGAAACGGTGTCAGTCATCGCCTGCTGCTTGGTGTAACCTTGACGCAGCGTGGTGAGAAGACGTGGACGAAATCTCAACGGTGGCAATGGCCAGTAGCTCGAGAGATCGAAGAGTTTCTTCATTGGTATTGGGCCTGATGACGACTGATCGTTGGTAGCCTAGCCTTGGTGATCCAGGCATTCAATACCTGTGTGCAGAATTTTCGGTTGACCCCTGTGCGACAGCCATGGGAGAGGGGCCTGATCATCAGGCCTGCGTTGCCCGGCGGACCGATTCACTCATTTGCCGAGCACGGTGCGGATTATCTTTCCGAGGTCGCCGATGCGATATGGTTTGGTGAGATAGCCGCAGAAGCCCATGTCAAGGTACTGCCGGGCCATGTCGTCGATGTCGTAGCCGCTGGCGATGATGGCGCGGACGTCGGGATCGAGTTCGCGCAGAAGCTTGAAAGTTTGCTCGCCACCCATGCCGCCAATAATGGTGAGATCCATGATGACGGCGTCGTACGGCCGGCCGATGGTGAGGTAGCGTTGGTAGAGTTGGATCGCCTGCTCGCCGTTGACGGCGAGGTCAAATTTGTAGCCGAGGCCTTCGAGCATGCCGCCAGTGAGCGCGGAGATATTCTCGTCGTCGTCCATGAAAAGAATCCGGCCCGTATCAAAGCGGACACTGGTGGGCGCGGGCCGGGCTTCGATTTTCTCCGGCTGGTCGGCATGGGGAAGACAAACGGTGAAGGCCGTGCCGATACCGACTTGGGAGGCGATACCGAGCTGACCGCCGTGGTTTTTGACGATAGAGAGAACCGTGGCGAGTCCCAGACCGGTGCCGGTCTTTTTCGTGGTGAAGAAGGGATCGAAAATTTTCCCCAAGAGTTCGGGCGGGATGCCGCTGCCATCGTCGCGCACCTCGATGCTCACGTAGGGGCCCGCCGGGAGTTTGGCGAGCAGGTCGCTGTCCTGTTGTCTGACGTTGCTGGCCGTGATTGCGATATTGCCCTGTCCGCTGGCCATGGCCTGGACGCTGTTGATAATAAGATTTTGGAAGACCTGCAAAATTTGAGCGCGATCCACGCAGACGGTAAAGGTTTCGGGTGGCACCTGCAGATCGATCTTCACCGCGGATCCGGCGGCGGCCAGACGGACGGCATCGGCCAGAATGTCCGCCGGTTTGACGACTTGGCGAACTGCCGTGCCGCCCTTCGAGTAGGTGAGCAATTGTTTGCTGAGACCCTTCGCGGCGAGACAGGCAAGCTCACTATTTTTCAGTCCTGAGGAATCAAGCACGTCCTTCGCCAGTGAGATGCCGCCGAGAATGGTGGTGAGCAGGTTGTTGAAATCGTGTGCAATTCCGCCGGCCAGTTGACCGAGCGCCTCAAAGCGATTCGAACGTACCAGCTCTTCCGGCGTGAGGTTCATTTCCGCTGGATTGCGAAATACCACGAGGGCGCCGTTGGGTTTGCCGGTGGGGTCGCACAAGGCCCGGGCGCTGAAGGCCACCGGTACGGGAGAAGGCGCCCCGGTATCGAGGGAAAACTCGGTGGAAAGCGGGGTGGGCTCGCCGGTGATCAGGGACTTGTCGACGGGATTTTCTCCGGGGAGTCCGCTCATCCGATGCACCAGCCGAAAAAGATCGGCGGCGCGCTGGTCGTGACATTGCTCCGTGGTGCGGCCCAGCAATTGCTCGGCTTTCGCGTTGAGGAAAACGATCTGGCCACTGGCATTGGCGAGCAGTACCGCCTCGTGAATTTCTGTCATGAGAGCTGCCAAATGTGCGGGAGGCAGACTGGATCCGCCGAAAGTCGCCATCGGTTCCTCTTGCGTGGGCAGGGCGAAACCGAGCACGCGTTGCAGTCCCTGGCGGCGGGAAATCTGCCGGACGATGCCGGCGTGAACCAACACATCGTGGCCCTCGCGGTGACGCAGTCGCAACGTATCGAAATACGCGGCTTGATGGGGATGGCGGGCCAGGAAATAGGCTTGGGTTCCGCGCAGGGATTCATCGGACGGCAAAAACCGGAGAAAAGATTCCAGCGTGTTGGGCAGATCGTTTTCCTTGTAACCGAGCAGTGACTTGAGGCCCGGCGAGAGCCAGCACCGCTCATCAATGAACTCGAGATCGAAGACGCCGGCGCGACCGTGAGCCGTGAGTTGGAGCAGCCGCTCTTCGGCGTGGAGGCTGACTTCCTCGAATTCTTTGCGATCGGCGATATCGAGGTGGGCGCCGATGACGCGTTGCAGGACGCCATCGGAACCATAGAGCTGCAGACCGACGCTTTGCACCCAGACGTAGTTGCCTTTGGCGTGCCGCATACGGAATTCGAGCGAGAACTGCCGGGTGCCGGTGGCGCCGCTGCGGATTTGCTGATCGGGAGAAGCGGCCGAATCATCGGGATGAATGAGCGTCTGCCACGTATCGTGGGTATTCGGCAGGGCGGTGTCGGCGTACCCCAGCATGCGCTTCCAGGCCGGGGAATAGTAGATCTCCTTTTTTTGGAAGTTCAGATCGAAAAACCCCAGTGGGCTGTGTTCATAGAGCTGGATGAGGAAATTATCGCTGGTGGTTGCCGGCGTGGCGAACGGCGAATTGGTCCGCACCGGGAGAGTGGGGGCGATGGCCTGGGGCGGCAGGGAAATAAAGGCGAAATAGCTGACAGGGACGTCCCCGGCTTTTTCGAGGCGCACCAAGGAGTCGAAGGGTGCGGCCTCTTTAGGTTGGAGCTTGAGCGTGACGGGTTGCTGCTGAGCAATCGCGAGCAGCACTTCCCACTGAGATTGGACCCAGCCGGAATCGCGCGAGACCACATCAAAGGTGAAGAGATTGGGGAAAAGCTCATGCACCAATTCCGTAGGGGATGCCTGCCAGAGCGCATGGGCCGCAGCACTGGCCACTTGAATGCGACCATCAGTGTCGAGCAGGAGAACGACGCTGCTCCCGCAGGTCGGATTATTATTCGCAGCAAGTTGTGCCGAGGGGTGGTTCAATCCTGTAATCATTAGTGCGATAAGTTCACTCCATCAAGAACCCATCCTTCCAAAGAGGTTCCCTTACCTCGTTTTTAAATTAGTTAGCCGCCACATGGTGCGCGGCATCAAGACAGCGAACAACCATAAGCCCGTGGCTGGCAGGTGCCGGCCGGCAGCGCGTTCAGCGTCCGAGCGCTTGGGTAATTGCTTCACCGATTTCAGCGACTCGATAGGGTTTGGTGAGATAACCACTGAAACCTTTTTTCAAGATGAATTGCTGGGTTTTCTCGTCGTTATCATAGCCACTGACGATGATCGCCCGGACTTTAGGGGAGAGTTCGCGCAAATGTTTAAACGTCTCCTCGCCACCCATCCCGTCAATAATGGTGAGATCCAAGATAACGAGATCGAATAGTCGGCCAAGATTGAGGGCGTTTTCAAAGCTTTTGATCGCTTCGGCTCCATTTCGTACCAGTTCGAATTCGTAACCGAGTGTTTCCAACATCGTGCCCGTCAGGTAGGAAATATGCGGATCATCATCCATGAACAACACCCGACCCGATTTTATGCCGCGCGGTGGAGTGGAAGCGGTCCGACTTTGCGCTTGTTGCATCGGCGGTAAAGAGGCCGTGTTCAGTTTGGTGCTGCCCTTGGCTCTACTAGCGATAGGGCTGGCTGATGAGGAGGAGGTAGCCGAGGTGGGGATTGATGAAGACACGTGATAGGGTAGAGGTGAGCCTCGGTGTTAGTTGACTCTGGCTGGAATCCGAGCGCAGAAACGCCTCGGCCCTCTCGCCGGCTTACTTTGAAAAAGCTTTTACCTAAACTCTGGGGGGTACTGCCTAGTCACGGGTTCTCAATCGTGCCAAATTGATTCCAGTGCCGAACGCGTCGGGTTAGAAAATCGATCCAGACGGGCTGATCGTTGAGGCAGGGAATATGCTGAAACCATTTGCCACCGGCGGCCATGAAGTCTTCCGAACCTTCAACACGGATCTCTTCCAAGGTCTCCAGGCAATCGGTCACGAAGGCGGGAGTAATTACAAGGAGACTCTTTTTTCCTTCTTGGACGAGCCGTTTGAATTCGAAATCCGTGTAGGGCGTCAGCCAAGGCTCACCGACGATTCGGGATTGAAAGGAGATCGACCACTTGGCCGGATCAAGTCCGGCTTTTTTGGCGAACAACTGGGTTGTCCGCGTAATCTGCGCCTTGTAGCAGGTGGCATGGGCCGGTGAGGGAGTGGTGCAACAATCCGCCGTTTTTTGGCAGTGCGCACACGAACTGTCGGCTTTGGTGAGATGGCGGACGGGAATACCATGATAACTGAAAAGCAGGTGATCGTGCGGTTGCGCGAGATAGGGACGAGCACTCGCGACCAAGGCCTCAATATAGTCGGCGTCGCCAAAGTACGGGAGCACGCAGTCGATGCGCAGGGCGGGGGCTAAGCGGGTGGCTTCGCGCCGGACCTTGGCCACCACGGTTTCCCAACTCGACATGGCGTAGTGCGGATATTGGGGAAACAGCAGGAGGTGCTCGATGCCGTCGCTTGCGAGTTGGCGCAATACTTCGGGAATCGAAGGGCTGCCATAATTCATCGCGAGTGCAATGGGCAGATCTCCGGTGCTTTTTTGCAGCGCGATTTGGGTGCGGCGGCTGGTGACAATCAGCGGCGAGCCTTCCGGCGTCCAGATACTCTCGTAGGCCTGGGCCGAGTTGGCCGCCCGACGGGGAATAATGATTTGGTTGACTAAAATGCTGCGGAGTAGGG
>Ga0209490_10005884_pt1 | contig 11158 bp, 7 predicted proteins | sample MAT06_FD_187209 | JGI IMG/M metagenome (GOLD analysis project Ga0209490, IMG submission 187209) | Freshwater microbial communities from Lake Fryxell liftoff mats and glacier meltwater in Antarctica - MAT-06 (SPAdes) (version 2) | ecosystem: Environmental > Aquatic > Freshwater > Ice > Liftoff...
GGCCGTTGCCAGGATCCGATCGGAGATGAAGCCCCTACCCACCACCATATCCTGCGGCCGCATACTGATCTTGTACTGGAAGTAGCTCTCGTTCTCCGCTAGGTTCTGGTCCTGGTTGATGTCTTCCGTCGTGGGCAGGGTGGTCTGCTGGGTGGGGTAGTCCTCCGGCGAATCCTCATCGGTCACCGAGTTGCCCTCGGGGTCGTTGAAGCGCTTGTACCGTTGAAGAATATCCGCCCCATCGGAATCGTATCCTGTTCCGCGGAAGAACCGGTAATCGTCGTTGGATGGATCGCTCTGCCAACGGTTGCGCGCACCAGGGTTCAATACGCTCAAATAATCCTCGAAGAACACACTCTCATCCCGGCCGGTGGTCTGCGCACCCGGACTTCCCAAGCCATCCAGTCCCACGTCTTGGAATTTGTTGCTGTTGGTTTCGGTAATGGCAAAAGCGTTCACGATGCTCTGGGTCAATGGCACCACGCCCCATTCGGTATCGCTGGTTTGCGCCGATACATCCGTTGCGGTGTTGGGCAATCCGTTCTCGAAGGCTTTTCGGCCATCGCGCATGATGTCCTCACTGATGTTGCCTAGATCGAGATATAGATCACCACCCGTGCTGTTCTGCGAATCCACGTTGGTGGCAGGCTCGCCGGCGCTGTTGCTGGCATTGAAGAACGGGTCCATGATCCAGAACTGCACCGTTTCGATGTTGCTAACCTCGAAGTCCGTGGTGGTGATGCGGCGCGTAATGCCCGCCCAGTTGCTCTCTGGTGTGAAGAGGTCACCCTGATCGGTCAAGATGGGGTTGTAGTTGTACGGCCCGCGTTCTGCCGGATAGTAGGTAAGGTCCAGCACCGGTATATTGGTAGGCGTACCGGCAGCCAATTGACGGTTGGGGAAGACCTCCTGCTCCAACACTTCGCGCATCCGGTGATCGCTGCGGATCTCTACATTATTGGAGATGTTCGCGGGTGTGAGGTTGTTATTCCGGAAGAACAAGGGATCGATCACGTACCACGACAAGCGGGCGCGCCGAAAACCAGCACTTAGGGTATTCACCCGGTCGCCTTCGGGAAAGAGCGACGGGAGACCTTGCGGCACGGCTGCATGGAACCACAAGCTCTGTGTGCGCAGGTCGATCACGCTCACGCTGCCCTCGAAATCGTCGATGTAGCTGGTGCCGGCATTACCGATGGCGCGGCTGTGGCCCGGTATCAAGTAAGCCCCTTCCATGCTCGCCGTTACGTTGCTTTCCTGTTTCGTTGCGAAAAAGGGCAGCTTGTCCACCACATCCGTTAGCCATTGCGACTTGCTGGCCCAGTTGGCATCCACCCCTACCATGGTGTTGCGAATGGGCTCTTCGCCCACGTTCACTTTCTGGGTGAGGGGCCGCTCGTACAGGTTCATGATCGTGCCACCCAGGACGAAATCCTTGTTGATCTTATAGTCGAACCGCGCTCCTGCCAAGGTCTTCGTTTGAATGCTGAAGAGCGAGTTGCTCTCCAAAGCGATGTTGACAGGAGTACCGCTTTCCAAGATCCCCTGGTTGAGGATCCGCACACGACCCAGGTTGTAATCCACGGTATAATCCTGGTTCTCGATCAACCGCACACCACCGGCCGTTACCACCACGGAGCCTTGCGGAATGTTCACCGAGTTCAACGCGATCACATCGCTGCTGGCCGATCGGTAACTGCCCTTCAATCGGAAACGGTTCAACTCCGGGATGTTCTGGGCAGCGATCTTGGTACTGTCATACAACTGCTGGAAAACAATGGTGCGTTTGATCAACGGATCAACTCCCACCAAGCGCGAATCCAAATAGCTGCCAAATGGTTCGATGACCGGGAAATAGATGCGCCCCGTTTGCGATTGTATGGTACCCCCCGTGGTGGCAGCACCGTCTATGAAATCGAATTGCCCATCGGGGTTGGGCGCGTTGTTGGGGTCCAAGCGGTCCATGGCCAAGGATTGCACCAAAGGGATCTGATCCAGCGGCGCTTGCGGGATGTAGTTGACATCCACACCCGTGGTGGGGTTGTTGTAGATCAGGTCCAGCCGGAAGTTCTCACGGTTCACCTGGAAGGCGCCCAACGAATAGATGTTCTTCATCATCAGATCCCACAACGGTATGCGCGGGTTGGTGATCGTGGCCTTCAGCAACCGCAAGGCCAATGCTTCGATACCGGCCGGTGCGGTGGCCGTGCTATCTGCACCTGGCACCACTCCGCCTTGGGCGAATTGCCCCACGGTGTAGGTTTGACCATCAAGGGTGTACTGGTAGGCTACCGCCAAGACCTCGTCGTTGTTCAACGATTGGTTCAAGGAGATGAAACCCAGGCGCTGGTTGATCGTGTACTCGCTGGCCGTTAGCAAACGCGCACTTTCCACTTTTTCGAAATGGCGCGCTGCCACCAAACCGAGGTCCTGTAGTGCTTCGCTGGAATTCAAGAATCCCGTGATGGCGGCATTGTTGCTCACGGTCGCATACAGCGAGTTGGCCGTATTGTCCGCAACCGCCCGGCCCCCATCATCCTGCAAGAAGCCCGGCGGCAGATCACGACTGATGTGGCCACGATCAATGGACGCCTGGCTGGCATCTTCACCCAGATCGGTGTAGGCCACGATGTTGCGCGTTTGTGCGAAGTCCTGCCGCGTGTTGGTCACCCATACTTCGATCCGCTGGATCACCACGCCGCTGTTCACCGTAGGCAGGGTCCGCAAGGCATCGTCAAAGCGCTCGCGGAAGTAGTAGCTCAAGAAATAGTGCTTGTTCGCTTCGTACTCGTCCGCCTTGATATCGAAGTTGGTGGTCTGCGCACCACCTTGGGTCTGCACGTTGCGCCGCTGGCCTTTCTCCTGGCTGAAGATGGCTGTGGCCGTTAGTCGCCCGAAGCGCAATTCGGTCTTCAGGCCAAAGAGGCTCTGGCTGCCTTGGATCAAGGTGCCGCGCAGCGGCAAGCTCACGTTACCGGCCTCGATCTTCTGGATGATCTCGTCTTCGAAGCCGGTGTAGTCCAACTTCACTTGGTTCTCGAAATCGAAGGTGGCCTGAGTGTTGTAGTTGGTGTTGATCTTTAGTTTTTCTCCGATGTTGCCCACCAGGTTCAACTGGATACGCTGGTCGAAATTGAAGGTGGTGACACGCCGCTGGTTGAGCGGGATCCGCGGGTTCTCGGTCTTGCTGATATTGATCCCGAAGATCACCTCCGCAGAACCCCGCGGCTTGATGTCGATCGTGTTGCCACCAAAGATCCGGTCGAAGGCCTCCCCACGCACTTTGATCGCAGGGATCAGCTCCTTCTGCGCGCTCTCACTGTCCTTTTCAACACGGTCCAACCAGTAGTTGTCCATGCTGCGCTCCATGTCGTAGTTCAGGTACTCCTCCAACGACAGGCTCATGGGCGGCCGGTAGTCGAAGGAGCCACCCACGGAACTCTGCATGATGTACTGCCCAGTAACCGGGTCGTACACCACCTCGTTCTGGATGTTTTCGGGATCGTTGAGGTTGATGTTACCGGTGGAAGGTGCTCCAGGGGTGAGCGGGTCGGTGATCGGGAATTGGAGCCGCACATCGGGGGTGTCGGCTTGCAACCAAAGCGCGTCTTCCAAGGAGCCTGCTGCGATCCCTTCCACGGCCAGCACCAAGCCGCTCAGTAGCAAAAGCGCACGCGGCAGCCAATGCAGGAGGTGGACTATGGTGCTCGCGAAATGCATGGCCGGACCGACTACTTCTCAGAGGTTCTTCAGGGTCAACTTGATCAGTTCCTCCACCGATGGCTTATCCGCTCCGCGCTCTTGCAGCACCGCATTCAGCGCACGCTCGGCCTTTAAGCGATCCACCCCCAGGGAAGTCACCGCCGATAACGCTTCTGCCCGCAGGGTATTGCCCGTTGGTAATGCCGAACCGCCGCTTGGCATGGGCACACCGGCCAGTTTGCCTTGCAATTCAGCAATGATGCGCTGTGCCAGTTTCGGCCCAATGCCTTTCACCCCTTTCAACATGCCCTCGTCCCCAACCAAGATGGCGGTATGGATCTCCTGGGCCGAGCGGGCGCCCATGATCGACATGCCAATGGTGGCGCTTACCCCTTGCACTTCGATCAGCCTGCGGAACAGTTGGCGATCGTCCCTGTCCAGAAAACCGAACAACCGGTGCTCGCTGGACCCCGATCGCACATCCACGCTAACGGCGTAGTGAACGAACAAACGCTTGGTGCCCTTGGTTGTTAGCTTGGCCAGGGTGCTGGTTGGCGCGCTGATCAAGTAGCCCACGCCATGGCAATCTAAGACCACGTGGTCGGGCGCGATCTCCAATACTTCTCCGTTCAGGCTATCGATCATCCTGTCCCCTTCGCAATGGGCTTGTTCAGTAAAGGGGGGGGTAGCGTAGTGCTATGCGCAGCGGGTAAGGTCCAACGAACGAGGCGCGAAAATAATGGAATACGGCCATTGATAGCCCCCCTCGACCTATTGGTTAACTTGGACCCACCATCGCCGTAACGTCTCCACCGGGACAACCCATGGGAAAACAGCGACTTGTGATCTTTTCCGGAGCCGGCATAAGCGCCGAAAGTGGCCTGCGGACCTTTCGCGACAGCGATGGGCTTTGGGAACAGTACCGGATCGAGGATGTGGCCACCCCCGAAGCCTGGCGGCGCGACCCGGCCTTGGTGCTGCATTTCTACGACCTGCGGCGGGAACAGGTATTGGCCGCCCGCCCCAATGCAGCACACCTTGCCATTGCCAACCTGGAAAAGGCGTTCGAGGTGCAAGTGATCACCCAGAACATCGACGACCTGCACGAGCGTGCCGGTAGCAAGCACGTGTTGCACCTGCATGGCGAGATCCTCAAAGCACGCAGCACCGCGGACCCCTCCGTGGTCACACCCTTGGACCAAGCATCCCTTCGCCTTGGCGATCGCTGCCCACTGGGATCCCAATTACGACCCCATATCGTATGGTTCGGGGAAGAGGTACCCCTGATGGATGAAGCCATCGCCCTCATGGCGCGAGCAGACCAGTGCCTGGTGGTGGGCACCTCGCTGAATGTCTACCCAGCCGCAGGCTTGCTCCACTATCTACCCCGCTCCAGTTCGCTCCATGTGGTCGACCCAAGCGACCTGCCTTTGCCACCAAGGCCCTTGCGGCATATCAAGGAAAAAGCCAGCACGGGCGTACCCATGCTGGCTTCGGAGTTGATCGCTTCGCTTAGCGCCCGGTAACGGCGAACCGCCGGACCGCCAAGGTGCTGCCACCTTGCTGCAGGGTGGCGAAGTAAAGACCCTCGGAGAGGTTCGCTGTTGAGAGGCGGGCAATGGGCTGACCAGAACGGACCGTGATCGTGTGTACACGCTCACCTACCGCATTGAACACCACCAGATCCAGCGCTTGGCTAACATTGCGCACATCCAGCTGGAACTGGACATCTTCTCCACGCGAAGGATTGGGGAAGGCGCTGATCGTGGCGGCTGCCTCCAACTCACGCACACTAGCACCTGTAATGGCTTGGAACTGGATGTCCGCCCACACACTATCCGTTGGGTTAGCTGTATCGAACCAGACAAATCGATAGGTGCTCGTACCCACCTGACCCAGTGGAACATGATAGCCATGGAAATTCGAAACCGGCTCCCCGGCAGTAAGTGGAAGGGAATGCTGACCAGCCGAATTCCATACAGGCAAAGCACCAGCGTCCTGCGGAGCGTAGCAAACACCCCAGCAGAAATAGTTCTGCGTAACCGGTTGCACAGCCAATTCATAACGCCGTACGTTGATATTCCGCAGCGGACCTTCTACCAGCGTTGCGATGATATCACCTTCCATGACATCTTCGTTGGGATCACCAGTGACGATTAAAAGTCCGCCGTTCATTACGTTACCTTCCAAGTCGGTCAAGGAAATGAATTCTTGACCTTGGGCGATTACAGAGGCCAAAAGGGCCATGGGAAGAATGTAACGTGCGATCATGGGATATTGGGTCTTGGCTGTGAGTATGGGGTAACTGTTCACGGGTAGGCGACCAGCACGATGCAAATGTAAGCCACCTGTTGGCGCTCTGCGGCACCCTTTAGGGTTCGAATACACGAATAACGCGGGCGGATAGGATCCCAAGTCGTAGCCAACAAACCACGTGCATCGAATGGTGGCTCCCTTAGTTTTGGCAACCTCCGAAGGCCATTCGACCTTCCCTTTCTATTCCCTTAACAACCCTCAAATAGAATGAAAAAGTCACTACTCTTGTTTGCCGCCTTCGGACTTGCCGCGCTGCAAGGCCAGGCACAATGCCCCACCGGGGAAACACAAGTGACGCTGAACTTGGTCCTCGACCGGTATGGCTCAGAAATTACGTGGAGCGCTACCGGACCTGGTGGCAGCCCAAGCTATGCTTCCGGAGGACCTTACACGGACGCTGCAGCGAGCGGTGAATACCCTCTCCCGCCGGTAACCTTCTGCGTTCCCAATGGAAGCCAATTCATCGTAACCGTGGATGACTCGTATGGCGACGGCCTCTGCTGCGCCTATGGCGAAGGCGGTTATACGGTTAGCGTTGGCGGCAATGTTGTCGCCGGTGGCAATGGTGTCTTCAGCGACGCACAGAGCTCTGCGGTGTTCATGGGTACCGATCTTAGCGTTGGTGTTCTGAGCATGGAAACCGTAGTGGCGCAAGGCCCCTTGACCGTGGCGGGTACCGTGCTGAACACGGGTACCGCTTCTGTGACCGGTTTCACGTTGAGCTATAGTGTTGACGGTGGCGCTCCGGTGAGCACTCCCATCTCGGCAACATTGGCTCCGGGTGGGTCATACAGCTACGAGCACCCGACCACTTGGAATGCCGTGGTAGGCCCACATGATCTGAACATCACCATCAGTAACATCAATGGTGACGCTATCGCAGCCAACAACACCTTCAATGCTGAGCTGGGCGTTGCCAGCCAAAGCGAACCACGCGTTACCGTGATCGAGCAGTTCACCAGTTCCACCTGCCCACCTTGCGCGGGTTTGAACACCACCTTCGCTCCAACATTGGACGGGCTTAACACCAATGATGCAGGAAGCAACGTGGCCGCAATAAAATACCACTTGAACTTCCCTAGCCCAGGGAACGATCCCAGCTACAACCCCGATGCCAATACCCGCCAAGGCTATTACGACGTACAGGGCATCCCGGACCTCTACATTGATGGCAAGCCCATGGCCAGCGTTGCAGCTGCATACATCCAGGAACAAGCGGCCCGCAATGCGTTCGTGGACCTGGACTTGGACTATACACTCACCGGGAACACGATCGATGTGACCGTGGGTATGACCCCGTACTGGGCATATACCGGCGCGCACAAGCTCCACATCGCCATTGTGGAGAACAGTTACAACTACGCCGCGTCGACCACGTCCCAGGACCAATTCCATTACGTGCAGCGTAAAATGATGCCCAATGGTTCTGGCAACACGCTAACTGCCCTCGTGGATGGCGTAACGCAAACCGTGAACCGGTCACACACCATCGTGCTCGGCAATCCTGCGCCTGGCAACTACAATACCTGGGGCACGAACCTGAACAACCTCACCCTTGTGGCCTTTGTGCAGAACACCGCTACCAAAGAGATCCTGCAAGCGGCGTTCGCACCTCTTTCAACCTCTGTGAGTGTTGCCGAGAACGCCTTGGATCAGCAATTGAGCGTGTTCCCCAACCCCACTGCTGATGTCCTGAACGTACGCTACGAAGCAGCTGGCACAGGTAGCACCCAGATCGAGGTGTTCAATGTGCTTGGCGGTCGCGTCTTTGGCACAACGCGCGCTGTGGCCGCTGGCAACCAGCTAGAGACCATTGATATGAGCGCACTCAGCAACGGCATCTACTTCGTGAACATCACCGCCGATGGCATGCGTGCCAGCCGCAAGGTGACCTTGAACAAGTAAGCCGCTAACTGGAAAGATGATCAGGTCGGCGTTCCGGTACGATGTTCGCATCTCCGGTCGCCGACCTTTCATTTCCTTACCTTGCTCACACCCATGAGAACCCTATTCGCTACTGCTCTGCTCCTTGTTCTTCCCCTGCTTACCCAGGCCCAAGGCAAACTACCCGCCATTACCGTGCAAACCATGGACGGAAAAAAGGTGAACACCAGCACCTGGTCCAACGATGGCAAACCGATCATCGTTAATTTTTGGGCCACGTGGTGCGCGCCATGCAAACGCGAATTGAGCGTGATCGCCGATCAATACGACAAGTGGCAGGAGGAAACTGGCGTCAAGCTGATCGCTGTGTCCATTGACGATTCCCGCAGCATGGCCCGCGTGGCACCTTATGTGAACGGACAAGGCTGGGACTACGAAGTAGCGTTGGACCCCAATGGCGACCTGAAGCGCGCGCTCAATGTGAACAACGTGCCGCACACCTTCCTGCTCAACGGGAAAGGCGAGATCGTCTACCAACACAACAACTACGAACCCGGCGACGAGAACGAGCTCTACAAGAAGGTGCGCGAACTCGTTGGTAAAAAGTGATCGCCTGATCGTATGGATCATCGCAAGATCCCCGTGCGGGGAAGCGTATGCATAGGGCTTGCCTTTGTGGCGAACGCCTTGAATGCGCAAGACAATGGCCAGGTGCATGGCAACTTCAGCACCGATATCCAGTACTATAATATCGATTCTGCGATCGGTGCTGTTGTGCCGCCTCAACGGTTGGGCGCCAACGCTTGGGGCAACGTGATCTACACGAACGGCGCCTTTGAAGCAGGTACCCGGCTGGAGAGCTACAACCCACCCCTGGCAGGTTACCCGGCAGGTATCCCCTTCTCGGGCTCCGGGGTCGGATTCCGGTATGCGCGCTTCACGCAAAGCGGGCTGGAGGTCACCGTCGGTAATTTCTTCGAACAATTCGGCCAAGGCATGGTCTTCCGCAGTTACGAAGAGCGGTACTTGGGCGTGGACAATGCCATGGACGGTGTGCGGGTGAAATACGAACCCATCAACGGGGTGCAGATCAAAGGCTTCGTAGGCAAGCAGCGGCTCACCTTCGTGAACGAAGCGGTGAAAGGCCCCGGTATTGTGCGTGGCATAGATGGCGAAGTAAGCCTAAGCGAATTGCTGGATAGCAACTGGACCAGCGCCAACAACCTGATCATCGGAGGCAGCTTCGTTAGCAAATTCCAAGAAGATCGTGATCCGCAATTGGTCCTTCCGCAGAACGTGGGCGCATGGTCGGTGCGCGCCAATTTCACGACCCCGAAGTGGAACATCTATTCCGAGTATGCTTATAAGATCAACGACCCCAACAACAAGAACGGCTTCATCTACAAGAATGGCCAAGCCTTGCTGCTCAACGCCACCTATTCGGTGAAAGGCCTGGGTGTATCGGTGGGTGCCCATTCCTTCGACAATATGTTCTACCAAAGCGATCGCAGCGCAGCTACACCCTTCGACCTCAACATCAATTTCCTGCCCCCGCTTACCAAGCAGCACACCTACAACCTGCCTGCCACGTTATACCCCTATGCTACGCAACCGAACGGCGAGGTTTCCGCACAAGGCGAGGTGTTCTACAAATTCAAGAAAGGCACCGCCTTGGGTGGCAAGTACGGCACCAAATTGGCCGTTAACTATTCCGTGGCTTACTCCCAAGACACCACACAGCTTGGGGCCGTTGACGATACCACCGCCCGGTTGGGGTATACCACCAACTTCTTCCGCCCCGGCGAACGGCGCTATTTCCAGGATATGAACATAGAGGTGCGCAAGAAGATCAGCGCCACATGGGAACTGGCTCTTACATACCTTAACATGTCCTACGATATCGATATCATCCAAGGCAAACCGGGCAAACCGGTGGTGCATGCCGATATGGTGATCCTGGAGGGCTTGCATAACTTTACCGACAAGAATTCCTTACGCTTCGAATTGCAGCACCTGAGCACGAAACAAGATCAAGGCAATTGGGCCACGGCGTTGGCTGAATTCACCTTCAGTCCGCACTGGTTCGTTGCCGTGATGGACCAATTCAACTACGTGACCTTCAACGATACCTTTTTGCAAGATGGCAAGACGGAGATCACGCCCGAACGGCTGCATTATCCCATTGGCTCGGTGGGCTACATTCGCGGTGGCAACCGTTTCCAAGTGAATTACGGCCGGCAACGCGCAGGCATCTTCTGCGTGGGCGGAGTATGCCGCCAGGTGCCCGCTGCGAACGGTTTGGCCCTTTCCATAACCAGCACCTTCTAGGCATGAAAAGAGCACGCTCCTTGATCGCAGCATTCTTTTTGGTCACCTTCTTCGCAGGGTGCGATTACGTGGATGATCCTGCGCCGCCAAGCTCCAACGGGAATGTGCCTGGTGTAGGCGCCTTCTCCATAACCATTGACACGACCGGGTTTGACAACACACCGATCGCACCCACCCGCAAGGTGATGCTCGAGGATATCACCGGCCACCGCTGCAACAATTGTCCCCGTGCAGCGCGCATCGCATTGGGCTTGCAGAACGACGTGTACTTTGATAAGTTGATCTTGGTGGGTGTACACGCAGGAAGTTTCGCACCGCCATATCCGCCCATTGGCGACGAGGAGTACGACAGTGACCACCGCACACCAGCAGGTATCACTTACCAACAAACCTTTCAAGTATCTTTCTTTCCAGCCGGTTTCGTAAGCCGAAAACCATCCCAAGGGAGCGTCATAGTCTCCGAAGGAAGTTGGAATACTGCAATAGCCGACCTTATAGACGACCCCTCTTCATTCGACCTCGAGATCGACACGATCATCGTGAATGCAGGCACGGTCAGTACGGTGGTGAGGCTGCACCTTGCCGAGGACATCCAAGGCCCGCACAATCTGGTGGTCTACCTTACCGAGGACCATGTGATCGATTGGCAACTGGATAGCGAGGCAAGCCCGAACGACGTGCCGAACTACGACCACCGCCACATGCTGCGCACCAACCTGAACGATACATGGGGTTCACCGGTGATCGCGGGATCAGCCCCTACTGGCAGGGTCATCACTGTGACGATCGCAAATGCCGCCTTGGACCCTGCCTGGAACGCGGCCAATTGTTCGCTGGTAGCTTGGGTCTACAATACCGGAACCGACGAAGTGATGCAGGCCGAGGAACGTAAGTTCCAGCCTTGACAACACGTTTCTGTACATCGGCT
>Ga0209490_10005885_pt1 | contig 11158 bp, 9 predicted proteins | sample MAT06_FD_187209 | JGI IMG/M metagenome (GOLD analysis project Ga0209490, IMG submission 187209) | Freshwater microbial communities from Lake Fryxell liftoff mats and glacier meltwater in Antarctica - MAT-06 (SPAdes) (version 2) | ecosystem: Environmental > Aquatic > Freshwater > Ice > Liftoff...
TTTTTACGATGATTCTCTTCTGGTTATCAATGAAGCGATCGAAATTTATGGCAAACACGATATGAAACGGGCGAATTATGTCTTTCACTATCAGCACGCAGATGGTGGTCTGATTTTTCGTTACGACAATTCACCCCACTATCCTCATTTATCTACTTTCCCTGCCCATAAACACCTGCCCGATCAAGTAATTGCAGCAGAAGCACCCGATCTGGCCGATGTTTTGCGTGAAATTGACACGTTGCTCTATCCAAGAACGGATACTGTATGAGCCACTCACCTTCTTTTGATTTAACGGGTAAAGTCGCGCTGATCACCGGCGCGTCGCGCGGCATCGGCGCGGCGATTGCGTTGGCCTATGCGGCGGCTGGGGCCAAAGTTGTACTGAGCAGCCGCAAACAGGATGGCTTAGATGACGTGGCCGCGCAGATCAAAACGGCGGGCGGCGAAGCGTTGGCGGTGGCGGCCCACACCGGCGACGAAATGGCTGTGCAAACCTTAGTCGAGCGCGCCGTTGCCACCTTTGGTGGCGTGGATATTCTGGTTAACAACGCCGCGACCAATCCCCATTTTGGCCCGATCATGACGGCGGAAACGAGCCATTGGGATAAGATTTTGGATGTCAATGTCAAGGGCTATTTTCGTATGGCCAAGGCTTGCGCGGCGAGTATGCAGGCGCGCGGGGGCGGCAAGATTATCAACATGGCCTCGGTGGCCGGCAAAATGCCCCAGCCGGGGATGGGCATCTACTGTGTTAGCAAAGCGGCGGTGTTGATGCTCACCGAGGTGCTGGCTGTCGAACTGGCGCCGGACAACATTCAAGTCAACGCGATTGCGCCTGGTTTTATCAAAACTAAATTTAGCAGCGCAATCTGGGATAACCCCAGCATCTATGCCGACGTTGTCCAATCGATTCCGCAACACCGCATCGCCGCGCCGCAAGAATTGACCGGCATTGCGCTTTATCTGGCGGCGGACGCGTCCAGCTTTACGACCGGGGCAACGTTTATCATCGACGGCGGCCAATTGGTGAGTTAATAATTAATTGTGAATTGTGAATAATTAATAATTAATGGCGAATGCACGGTTGACGGTGCATTAACGATTAATTATTCACAATTCATTATTCGAAAGCAAGCATCGCGTGCCCGAACTTCTCTCCATTTTCCTTAACATTCTCACCCCTGTTTTTGCGCTGGTTGCGATCGGTTATTTCTTCGGTCCTCGCTTACAATTCGAAACCCGTACGCTTTCTCGGTTTGCCTACTTTTTGTTGACACCAGCCTTTCTATTTAATGTCCTCAGTGGCGCCGAAATTCCGGCGGCGCTGGCGGCACGCATGGCGTTTTTTATGTTGACCGTGGCGATTGCCGGCATCTTGATCGCTTGGTTGGTGGCGCGCGGTGCAGGCTGCACCAAAGAGATCTTGGCGGCGCATATCCTGGTGGCCGCTTTTGGCAATGTTGGTAACTTCGGCTTGCCAATTATCCAGTTCAAATTTGGGGATAGCGCGCTCGTGCCCGCCTCATTTTATTTTCTGGTCTTGAGCACTTTTGGCTTTATTGTCGGTGTGACGGCGGCCAATTGGTACAAGGGCACTGGCTGGGGCGCGGCGCTTTCCGTGATCAAAACACCGGCCATTATTGCCGCTGTGCTCGCCTTTCCGGTCAACTGGTTTGATGTGCCCGTACCGATCTTTGCCCAACGCGGTGTGGCCCTGTTGGCCGGCGCGATGATTCCTACCATGTTGATCGCTTTGGGCGTGCAACTAGCTGGCATGGGACGCCCTAAACTCAGCCGTGATGTGATCCTGGCCAGCGTGATTCGACTGGTGGCTGGCCCGGTATTGGCAATGTTATTGGTTGTCCCGTTTGGCCTGAGCGGGGTCGAGCGCGGGGCTGGCATTTTGCAGGCCAGCATGCCGGCTGCTGTATTGGCGGCGCTGATTGCAATGGAGCATAACCTGGTGCCCGATTTTGTCACGACCGCCGTGCTTTTTTCGACCTTAGCAAGCGCCCTCACATTGACAGTGGTGCTGGCTGTGGTATAAAGCATCGGAGATTGACGACGCGCTTCAGAGGAGAAGGGGTAGATGATGGCGGAGCGTCTGCGCATTGTACAGGGCGATCTTACTAAGCTAACCGTTGATGCCATCGTCAACGCTGCCAACCATTCGTTGCTTGGTGGTGGCGGGGTTGATGGGGCAATCCACCGCGCCGCCGGCCCAGGTTTGTTGGCCGAATGCCGCACCTTAGGCGGCTGCGCCACAGGTGAGGCCAAGCTTACAGGTGGCTACAATTTATCTGCCCGATATGTGATCCACACCGTGGGGCCAGTTTGGCAGGGTGGCCAGCAGAATGAAGATGAGTTTTTGGCCCGTTGTTATCGCAACTCGTTGGCGTTGGCCGAACAGCATAAGCTTCAGACAATTGCCTTTCCCTCGATCAGCACAGGCGTGTATGGTTTTCCTATCCAACGGGCCAGCCGAATTGCCTTGCGCGAAATCCAGCGTGTTTTGGAAGCTACAACCGTTATTGAAACAGTGATCGCTGTCTGCTTTTCGCCAGCTGACTATCAGGAATACTTGGCGGCACAGCGTGAAATTTTGGGTGCAATCTAGGGTGATTTTCTATGGCCGACAAAACTCGACGTCTCGTCTATTCTACTGATCCAGATCCAGAACCAGCGCGTCCAGAAGCAAAACCGACGGCTAACTTGGCGGCCGCGTTGCCAACGCGCCAACTGAGTACACCCGTACGCGTTTGGCTTGATCGTAAAGGGCGCGGCGGCAAAACTGTTTCGGTGATCAAGGGCATCATGAGTCCACCCGCGGGCAAAGAAGCGTTGCTTAAAGTGCTAAAGACAAAGCTCGGCACGGGCGGCGCCATCAAAGATGGCGACATCGAAATTCAGGGCGACCACCGTGAGAAGATTGTCGTATTGCTGAATGAGTTGGGCTATAAGGCGAAGAGCGCAGGGGGATAAAAGCAGTAATCAGTAAATAGTGAGACAGTGAAACAGTAAGGCAGTGAAACAGTAAGACAGTACAAACGCTATCTCACTGTCCTACTGTCTACTTACCCATGTCGCACTAAACTAATTACTGTTCACTGCCTTTACCGCCCCGTCAACTGAAAGATCTTCTCGCGTGTCTCGCGCCACGAGATTTTGCTCAGCCCCATCTTCTGGCGCAGTCGCTCTTCCGTCACACCGGTGCGGAAGTCGCGCACGGCACACGTCCAGCGCAGCGTTTCAAAGCCCACCTGCATGCGGTTGATGCTAGCCTTCTGCCCCACCTCATCCAACACATACTCTAGATTGCGCGGCGTACATTCAAACAGATGATGCTCCGGCTTGTATTGCTCCAGGTATTGATTGAACGCGGGAACAATGCCAGGGTGTAAACCAATCGTCCGATTTTTGTGGGCGTGGCGCTCTTCCGGATAACGAATCACCACCTCTGGCGACTGCGGCTGGGCGAGATTGATGTCGCTCAGCAGCAAGCCCGCGCATTCCGCCTTCTTCATGCCGGTTTGGATCAGCAGGCTGATCAGCAGATAGGGGCGCGCATCCGGCTGCGTGCGACTCCAGAGATAATCTTGCGCTGCCCGCAATAACCGGACGACTTCTTCGTCGCGCAAAATGGTAGGCAGGGGCGTGCGCGCCGGCTGTTGCACCACCGGTTCGGCTGGATCGGTGCCCAACACACCAATGCCATGCACCCAGCCAAAAAAGACCTTGATCGTTGTGATGCGGCGGGCAAGGGTTTTGGCGCTGCAAGGTTTGCCGCGGCTATGCTGCATCCACTCTAAAAAGTCGTTGAGATGCTGCGTGCTGATCTGGTGGAGTGGTGTTTCCTCGCCCAAGAAATTGCGGACAATCTTCAAGTCATTGCGAAACGCCTTGATCGTATTGTCGCTAAATCCTTTGCGCACCATATACTCCTCAAACGCCGTTATTGCCGCCTGCAATTGGCTGTCGGCGCGTAACGGGGGGAGCTGAGTCAACGCTGGGGCAGCCGCTGGCGCCTCTGTTGTGGATGGCTGTACATCTGCTGCAATTGTACTTTCCTGCTCGAGATCGGGCGTGGGTGAGGGGGTCGGCATCTTGCTCTCTCCATCTAATAGCTGCTTTGTTTGCGAACAACAAACTTACTACCACCGGCGGCGTCATCTTCAAATTGCCGCACATCTATTTCCATTATTGACGAATTTTTCCTTCGTATAGCTAATCGTTAGTATATGAGGCTCGCGCGTTCTTGTCAAGAAATCAACGCGTGTGGGTGGATTTCTGGGCTAAATGTACCTTTGAAACCGGCTTGACGAAACCGGGGTGTCGTATTACTATTCAGCATTGTTCTCCAATTAGCTCCTGATAACTCGTTCCCACCTTAAAGCAGAGATGAGTAAAGCTTGGTTATTTTAAACCGTGACAATGTAAGCCAATTCCTAACGCATGCCAACCCAAGGAAGGATCCATATGCAAATCCCACCTTCATCCTACTTTACCCCGTTGTCATTAACCGGTGTCTTTAATGCCAATCGCCAAACGGTGGCTGATGCGCTAAAGCCACCCGTGAATGCAAGCCAACTCGCGGGCCTGCAATCATTGCGCGGGATTCCGTTTATCCTGGGCACACCTGGTGAACAAGATGTGATCTTGCTTGATAAACCCCCCATCGAGATTGCGGTCGACGATCGCCAGGCCACGTACGTACTTTTCGTGCATACAGTCGAGGATCGTAAGACGACCTATCAGGCTGGGTTTGCGGATGATACGATCGACGGCAACGAACTGGGCGATCTGGTGGCTGATTATACGCTGGAATATACAGACGGCAGTACAGCCGTTACGCCAATCCAGCGTCGATTTGCGATCCAACAAAGCCATATCCGTTGGGGGGCTAGCCCGTTTGCCGCCGTGCCTGCTACCAGCCCGAGCGTTTTTTCGACGGCGACGGAAGCCCAAATGCTGGGTCGTGTCTCGTCTGTGCCGTATGGCGCGGGCGAGACGCGTCACGACTCTGGCCGCGGCTCTGGTAACCTCTGGCTCTACGCCCTGCCCAATCCGCATCCAGAGAAGCCCATTCGGCGTATTCTCTTGACCCCCCAACAAGAGCGCGCCCTGGTCTATGCGATCAGCACCACTGAAGTGCGTGACCATCCGCTGCGCCCTGGTTTGCGCGAGAAAGTACGCTTGGCTTTGCCTGCCGGTGTCAAGCTCAACGCGCTAGACGAATTGGAAGGGGTGGCGATTGATCTGGGCGTGGTCATCTCGGCGCGGGCGGCGCTCGACTATGATGCCGCCCGTTGGTTGGGCGCCGAACCCAATGTGCAGCCGGAAAAATCTGCTCAGGCTGTGATCGTCGAATACGCCGCCCATCCCCAGGCCAAACTCTACGTCGCAACGGGACCCGATACCCATGTGGTCTATGACCTTGCTACGCCCGCCGACGATGCGTTACTTGCCGTCCAACCCGCCCACCGCCCGGTGACAGTGCGCGTGATCGATCAGGATACACAGCAGCCGGTCGCAGTGCGCATCCACTTTCATGGCGCGGCGGGAGAATATCTGCCGCCGCGGGGCAACCACCGCAAGGTTAACCCCTATTGGTTTGAAGATAACTATGGCGAGTTCGTCAACAGCCTGAATCAATACAGTTATATTCGGGGCGAATGTGTGGTCGATCTGCCACTGGGCGATGTCTATGTGGAGATTACCAAAGGCTACGAAATTGCCCCGATCCGTACGCGTTTTACGGTGACACCAGAAACCGATCTGGTCACCTTCGAGTTGGAAAAAGTGTTACGCTGGCGCGAACAAGGCTGGGTGACGGCAGATACGCATGTCCATTTTCTCAGCCCAACCACGGCGCAGCTAGAAGGCGAGGCCGAAGGCGTCCATGTCGTCAACTTATTGGCCAGCCAGTGGGGCGAGATGTTTAGCAATGTGAGCGACTTTGACGGCAAAACCACCCTCGGCGCGCAGGAATTTGGCGGCAATGGCGAATTCCTGGTGCGCGTGGGCACCGAGAATCGCATGCAGGTGCTGGGCCACATCTCGCTGCTCGGCTACCGGGGCGCCATGATTCATCCACTTTGCACCGGTGGTCCGGCCGAATCGGCGATTGGCGACCCGCAAGAAGTGACGATGGCCGAATGGGCGCAGCGCTGCATCGATCAGGGTGGATTGGTGGTAATGCCGCACGCCCCCAATCCACAACTGGAGCGGGCGGCTGATATTGTGCTCGGCCTCGTCCACGGCATTGAAATGATGACCTTCAACCCGTTTGATAACCAGATCAGCCCGTATGGGCTGGCCGATTGGTATCGCTATCTCAATCTGGGCTATCACGTACCGGTGATGGGTGGCTCGGACAAGATGGGGCAGGCCTGGCTGTTGGGCGGTGTACGCACCTATACTCACCTGGGGGAACTTCCCTTTAGCTACGAAAATTGGATGACAGCGGTCAAGGCGGGCAACACCTTTGTCACCGTTGGACCGCTGACCCAGTTGACGGTGGAAGGGGTAGCGCCGGGGGGAACGATTCGTTTGCCGGCCGGCGGCGGGACGGTCAACGTTGCCTGGAAAGTCGAGTCGGTGGGTTTGCCCATCGATCAGGTTGAGATCGTCGTGGGCGGCTTGACCGCCGAGGAGGTGACGGTTGGTAAGGCCTTGACCGCTGAAGGCAATGCCACGCTGCGCATCCATGAATCGACTTGGGTGGCGTTACGGGTCCGTGGCAGCTACCGGGGCAAAGCAGACGAAATCGCGGCCCATACTTCCGCCGTGCAGATTCTGGTCGATGATCGGCCCCTTTTTTCGCCCAAGGATGCTGGCGCGGTGCTCAACCAAATTGAAGGCGCGATAGCCTATCTGGATACGCTGGCCCCGCGTCCAGATGTAATCCGTTTCAAGCAGATGCGGGCGACGCTAGAGACAGCCCACAACCGTCTGCACCAACGTATGCACCAAAACGGTCTCTTCCATCACCATACAATCCTGCATCAGCACCAATTGCATCAGCGCACTGACCAATAACGTGGTGGCAATGTAAGGAACTGGAAGCAAATCGATAAATTAGGAGATTGAAAATTGGATGCTTGGTGCTGAGCCATAGAAGTTTACCAAGTATCTAATCTTCAATCTCCTAATCTCTACTTGTCTAATCCCGCTCAACCCGTTCAATATGTGCACCTAATTGGCGCAACTTCTCATCGATTCGCTCATAGCCGCGGTCGATCTGGCGGACATTGCCAATCGTTGTCGTGCCCTCGGCCACCAGCGCCGCCAAGACCAGCGCCATGCCGGCGCGAATGTCGGGGCTGCTGACCTGTTGGCCGACCAATTGGCGTGGTCCAACAACCACGGCGCGGTGCGGATCACACAAGATGATCTGCGCACCCATCGCGATCAACTTATCGACAAAGAAGAGGCGGCCGTCGTACATCTTTTCGTGGACAATGACTGTGCCCTGCGCTTGGGTGGCCGTAACCAACGCAATGCTCATCAGATCCGGCGGGAAGGCGGGCCAAGGCGCATCATCGATCTTGGGGACTGCGCCACCAAAATCTGGCTTGACGCGCAGTTCCTGCTCATCTTCCACCACCAGCGTGTGGGCGAGATGGGGTGATGCGGTTGGATCAAATTCCAGGTGCATACGCACCCCCAGCCGATCCACAAAAATCATCTCCATCATGCGCAGTTGATCCGGCACGACGCCCTGAATGCGCAATTCGCCGCGCGTAATCGCACCCAGACCGATAAAGCTACCCACCTCGATAAAATCTGGGCTGATGTAAAGTTCGCCACCGCGCAGCCGCTCCTGGCCATGAATCGTCAGCGTATTGCTGCCAATACCTTCAATTGGGCAGCCCATCTTGACGAGTAGGCGGCACAAATCCTGCACATGGGGCTCGCTGGCGGCATTGCGCAAAATTGTTACCCCTTTTGCTAATGCAGCAGCCATAATGCCATTTTCGGTGGCTGTCACCGATGCTTCGTCTAGCAAAATGTCGCGCCCCTGCAAGCGCCCATCGGCACGCAGCTCAAAGGTGCCATTGCGGGTCAGGTGCGCACCCATCGCCGCAAAGACTTGTAGATGGGTGTCAATCCGCCGTCGGCCAATATCGTCGCCGCCGGCGGTGGTGCGCACGGCAAAATGACCAAAACGAGTTAACAGCGGCCCCATCATCGTCAGCGAGCCGCGGATCTGGCCGAAGAGGTGACCATCGGGTGTCGTGCTATCCACGTGACGAGCACAGAGTGTGATACTGTCGTCCCGGGTTTCAATCTCGACGCCCAGCCCGGCCAGGAGTTCGAGCACCGTCTTTACATCGCCAATTTGGGGCACATTGTGGAGCGTGATTGGTTCTTCAGTCAATAAACAGGCTTCTAGCAGCGGCATTACGGCGTTTTTATTGCCGATTGGTTGGATTGCACCCTGCAATGGATAGCCGCCCTCGATTACAAAAGATGTCATGGGATCGACCTTTTTAAGCTATGATAGTCAAGATAAATGATCGTGTTACGTGTTGCCGGTTTCGCCTGGGCACAGGGGTAACCGATTTGCAACCCGATTGCGCGTATTGTTAACTCGATTCGGCGTTGGATAGTTCCCGCGTCGCCGCAACGGATTGTAGCTGACCAGTGCGCACAGCGTCAACAATTTTGGACTTACGATGGGCGCAAAATAACGAAAAGCTGGAAAGACCGGGTAAGTTTGCGAAAGTGACTGTTTGCTGCGAGAATAACAGGCGGATAGGGCAAATAAATAAACGCCGCACGGATATTGGGTAGTAGAAATTGGGTATGCCGCATAACACGGACGACCTGCTGCAACGCCTGGAACAGATTGAGCAGCGCTTACACGAAAACACCTTGCTCTTGCAAAAGCTGGATGCGCGCCTGCAACAAGAGGTAATGTTCATTCAGAAAAATCAGGCCACGCAAGGCGAAATAATCGACAGAGTGGATCGAATCATCCGCCGCAGCCGCTGGTGGCGGCGCTTTTGGGCCATCCTCGTCTGGCTCTTGCTGATTGGCGCCGTTATCGGCGCAATCTCCTATTGGATCGGCTGGGACGCGATCTTATCCTTACCTCGTTTGAGGCGGGTGCTTGAAGGAATCACATGAATTTTAAAGATCGACTGTTCAATTTCATGCAACAAATTATGCGCGCCATCGGCGCGGGTTGGCAACAATTACTCTGCTGGTTGGCCAACACGCGCCGGCGTATCTTTCGCAAGCGGTTGGCCGACTACGCCGTGCTGGTGCTGGATCGGGAAATCGATGAGCGCCCCCCGGCCACACCTTGGTGGTATAGCTATCTGCCCGGCTATAAAGCGCCCGTCACGCTCGAAAGCATCAGCCACGCGCTCCAGCAGATCGCCGGTGATCCCGACACCAAAGGCGTTGTTTTCCTGTTCAAAAGCCCTGCTTTGTCACTGGCCCAAGCCCAAAGTTTGGCCGCTCTCTTCGCTCGATTTCGCGTCTGGGATGAACTGTACAATCGGCCCCAACACCGGCCAGCCAAGCAGATTGTGGTCCATCTAGAACAGATCAATGGCGCCGCCTACGTTGTTGCCTGCGCTGCCGACAAAATTATGGCCACGCCACTGACCAATTGGGAAGTGCTGGGGCTCTACAGCGCCCCCACTTTTCTCAAAACGACGCTGGCGCGTCTCGGCATCGCCATGGATGTCGTAAAGATTGCGCCTTGGAAGACGGCGGCCGATACCTTTAGCTGTGCGGAGATGAGCCCCGAATATGCCGCGCAAATCCGCTGGCTCTTCGATAGTTGGTACAATGACATTGTCGACGCCATCCATAAGGGGCGCAAGCTAGACCGCGCAACTATTGAGACGCTGATCGACGGCGCGCCGTGGACGGCGCAACAGGCGTTGAGCCACGGCCTAATCGACGAGATTGGCTACGAAGATGAGATTCCCACGCGCCTGGGCACACCCGAGAACCCAGCTACGCTGCAACTCTATAGTCGCGTCCAAAATTTACTCTGGCGGCGTCCACGGCGGCGTCATCCACAGGCTATTGGCGTGATCAGCCTGTTAGGGGCGATTATGCCGGGCGACAGCCGCTCCTTCCCCATTCCTTTGCCACTGCTGGGGGAACGGACGATCGGCAGCAACACGGCGCAACAACAGGTGCGCGCTGCACGCCAAGACGATCAGTTGGCGGCGGTTGTTGTGCACGTCGATTCGCGTGGCGGATCGGCGTTGGCCAGCGACCTGATCTGGCGTGAGTTGAGTTTGCTCAACGCGACGAAACCGGTCGTTGTCTATATGGGCGATGTGGCCGCCAGCGGTGGTTACTACATTGCGATTCCGGGCCGCAAGATCGTGGCCCAGCGTGCTACGCTAACGGGCAGCATCGGCGTCATTATCAGCAAACCAGTCACCGAGGGCGCGTATCAGAAAGTCGAGGCCAGGCGCTACGCCATCGGCCGCGGTGACCATGCCGGCCTCTATCAAGATGACCATGCTTGGGCCGACGAGGAGCGCGAAAAGATCGAAGCAACCGTGCGCCACACCTATCATGAATTCAAGCAACGGGTGGCCGAGGGTCGGGCATTGGCCTACGAAGGGCTAGACGACATTTGCAACGGGCGCGTCTGGACGGGCGCGCAGGCGTTGGAACATGGCCTGGTCGATGCGGTCGGCGACTTTCAAATCGCGATCGACCTGGCCTGTCAGCTTGCCAACCTGCCAATTGATGGCACGGTCGAAGTGCTTGATTTGCCCACGCCGAAACGCAGCACACTGGCCGAACCAGCGGCCGCGCTCCAAAGTTGGCTGGGCCTGGATCGAGCCGCGCAATTAGGTCAACTGGCCGAAGTCGCCCTCCACGGTGAATGGGCACGGCTGCTTGGCCACGAACAGATCTGGTTGATTGCGGATAACTTACCCAAAATAAAATAACACATATTGGCTGACAATTAAAACCGCCGTCACAGGAGACTACTTTCATTATGCTCGATGTTCATGCGATCCGCCAGCAGTTCCCCGCTCTCAACGAACTTTACAATGGCAAACCGGGGATCTTTTTCGATAATCCTGGCGGCACCCAGGTTCCGCAGCGTGTGATCGACGCCATCGTTGATTACCTGACCCGACGCAATGCCAACACGCATGGCCTTTTT
>Ga0209490_10005887_pt1 | contig 11155 bp, 8 predicted proteins | sample MAT06_FD_187209 | JGI IMG/M metagenome (GOLD analysis project Ga0209490, IMG submission 187209) | Freshwater microbial communities from Lake Fryxell liftoff mats and glacier meltwater in Antarctica - MAT-06 (SPAdes) (version 2) | ecosystem: Environmental > Aquatic > Freshwater > Ice > Liftoff...
GCTGAAAACTTTGCACAAGAAACAGGAGCTATCCGAATTATTTTGGCGACGCAGATTTCTAACGTTGCAGCGCAGTCACTTTATGAATTGCGTGGATACGCCAAGGATGAGGAGTTCTATCACTATGCTTTACGCTTATAGCAACGGTATAACAAATCCACTTGCACACCACTTGCACGCCAACCGTATCGATCTGGCTGGTTAAAGTCCGACAATCTACTAGCGGCGGGTGAAGCGCATCGTTAATGGGTCACATCACTACGCGCCTTTGAAGGTACTTAGTTTTTCCTTGATGAAACGGATATAGAGATGCTTGAAGGTCGATCGCAGTACCCGTGGTAAACCAAAATCAATGGGGACTAAGTTGGCAGGAAGTTGCCAATCGTTAATACTGAGTTCCTGGGGAGAGCAGAGGGGAAAGTTGATTTGCTCTAGTTCAGGACATAAACCAAGTTTCTGAGCCGCCACGATCGTGGGAATATCTTGGGGATTAACTTGTAAAATTTCTAGGATGGCTCGATCGAGGGCAAACACATCTGTAGCTGCCCCTAAAACTCCCAGATATTTGGGTTCTCCACCACTGGGCCCATTGCCTTCATGACCAATAAGACCATCTACAATCGTCAGGTCTGGGTCGATCGTCCGGGCTGTCTCCACCAACATCTGAGCAAACCGAGCCACATCTTTCCCAGCCTCCATGTGCCACCACGCCTTCATTTTTCCCGGCACACACCCAAATAAATTTTTCACACCCATGGTCATGGTTAACTGGACGTGGGATTTCACCTTAGGCAGATTGATCACCACATCCGCTTCCATAGCTTCCTTACTTAGCATCAGGTGATTAAACTCTTGACTAACGGTGGCATAACGCTTGCCATGAAACTCCACAATGGGTAAGTTTAGCTCTTCGACGATCGCCTGATAACCATTGGCAAAAGCTACTCCCTTCGCACTGCCAAAAGCGGGCCCATCTCCTAAAAATGGCTTACCTCCCACTGCGATCACCATCTTGGCAACCTCGTAGACAATTTCTGGACGGGTGACACATTCCTTGGTGGGACGAGCGCCAGTTAACAGATTGGGTTTGAGGAGGACTCGATCGCCCGGTTTCACAAAATTTTCCATACCTCCCCAAGGACTAAGCACCTGAGCCAAGGCTGGAGCTAGGGCAGCATCATAATTATTGGCACGAACTAAACTGACAGTAGAGGGATTAGAAGATGACATAAAAATAACCAAGTTGTTAAATGAGCAGATATGTATTATTTCTAGGGTATCAAGAAAGTTAGATTCGGCAACTCTGCTTCAGGGGAATTTTGACAAGAAAAGTTGTCCCTTTTTTGGGTTCGCTGGTGACAACTAGTTCGCCACTGTGTTTATCGACAATAATTTGATGACTAATGGCTAAACCCAAGCCTGTACCTTTGCCTACGGATTTTGTTGTGTAGAAAGGATCAAAAATACGATCGATCACCTTCTGGGGCATTCCGAGGGCATTATCTTGGATCCTAATTCCCATAATTTGGGGAGACTGGGGATTTTCACCGGGCAGCAACTCTGTATAGATGGTAATCTTACTGGGGTCTTCAGCCATTTCGATCGTAGAACGCTGCTGATCTTTTTCTTCGAGGGCATCGATCGCATTTGCCAACAGATTCATAAATACCTGATTGAGTTGTCCTGCATAGCACTCTACTGGGGGTAGCTCACCGTACTCCTTGATAATCTGGATGGGGGGATGATCAGATTTTGCCTTGAGACGATTTTGTAAAATCAACAAAGTGCTATCGATATTTTCATGGATGTCGATCGCCTTCATTTCGGCTTCATCCAACCGGGAGAATGTCCGCAGGGATTTCACAATTTCCCGAATTCTCGTCGCCCCCAAATGCATAGACTTGACAATTTTTGGTAAATCTTCTTGGAGATAATCTAGCTCTATCTCTTCCACTTCCTCGCTGATCAATTTTGGAGGATCAGGAAAAGTATTTTGATACAAATCTACCAAGTGCAATAATTTCTCTGTGTATTCTTGAATGTAGGTCAAGTTTCCGTAGATAAAGTTCACTGGGTTATTGATCTCATGGGCGATCCCCGCCACCATTTGTCCCAAGGATGACATTTTTTCTGTTTGAATTAACTGAGTTTGCGCTCTTGTCAGGTCATCTAGAGCCAGGGATAGTTCCTTAGCTTTTTGTTGACTAGTTTTGTACAGTTGGGCTTGGTTAATAGCGGCGGTAAGTTGGGCGGTGATCCCCTGCCATAGTTCTTGACTAAATTCTTGACTAAATTCTTGAGGATCGGAATTTTCTAAAGAATGACTGAGAGGATCACTTAAGGAGGCAGGCTGATGTTCTAGCCAGAAACAGACCACTACTCCCACGCCTCTAAGAGCTTCGATCGGCATAAATACCGCAGACTTTGCCCCCACCTGATGAAGAATTGATTGAGCCAAGGGATCCTCTAGTTGCTCTACATCCTCTATGCAGTAAATTTCCCCTCGGAACATATATTGATTGATAGTACCGCAGGTCTCTACTGGATAAATATGTGTGTCATTACCCATGGGGCTTTGATCGTTGGGGTCTTTTGCCTCTTTGACAATTTCCCAGCAGTGAGTTAACGAAATCGAGCCATCCCGGAGCTTTTCTCCCGAAGAACGATACCAAGCAAAACTACAAATATCTACCTGCAACTGCGCTTTAATTTCAGCCACTGTAGTACTCAAAATTTGCTCCACATCCAGGGAATTCCGCATCAACGTACTCAGGCGGTTAATTAGGGCTTCCCGTTGGGCAATCTGGCGATAATTCGCTTCCGAGGCCTGGCGTTCCCACTCTGCCTGCTTCACCCGTGTAATATCAATAACTGTGCCAATTAAGCGACAGATCCGCCCTTGGTCATCCCGGAGGGGGTTTAAAGTAGTCAAATGCCAATGTCGTTCCCCATCATGGAGAAAAGTTTCTTCTGTAGAAATAGTCGTCCCCGCATCAATACAAGACTGATAACTAGCTTGCCATACAGACCCAGTTTCCTCACCAAAAGCCTCCACAGGCGTTTTCCCTTGGACTTGCTCTAGGGTGATTCCCAAACCCTCTAGGGACTTGGCATTAAAACCACTACAGATAAATTTGCCTTCTGGGGTGACATCCATCACAAAGACCACCATGTCTACCCCGTCATAGATTGTCCGCAAAAACTCTTCCTGCTGCTTCAGGTTTCGCTCTGCCAGTTTTTGGGCAGTAATATCCATGGAGTTGCCAATTAGGCGATAAACTCTGCCGTTGACATCCCGGACGGGGTTGAGGGTCGTGATTGTCCACTTTTCTTCACCATTTATCAAGAAAAACTGTTCCGATCGAATCACCTGGGCTGTATCTGCACAACGCTGGTAATCTCTCTCCCACACTGCTGCCAACTCTTCCCCAAAGTTTTCCCCCATGGTTTTGCCATAACCATCCTCTGGCTCCATCCCCACATCTATAGTCGCCCGCTTATTCCAGCCCAAAACTCGAAATTTCCCATCTAGCCCCACATCTATTACAAAAATATTCTGATCAATCCCGTCATAGATTGTGCTGAGAAACTCGGCTTTTTCCTGAAGCTCTAGCTCCACCAGTTTCCGATCAGTAATATCTACTACTGTGCCGTAGAGTCCGGTGATCTCTCCCTGCTCATCCCAGAGAACATCTCCCCGCGTATTGATAAATTTCAACTCACCTTGAAGATTGGACATCCGAAACTCGCAAGAGTAGGTAATTCCTTCTGTCAAGGCCTGCTCAACGGCGGCAGCATACCAAGACAGATCATCGGAATGCACCAGCTTGAGTTGTTCTGAGTAAGGGAGCGGCTTTTCTTGAGGGTCTACCCCAAAAATGTGATAAACCTCCTCTGACCAAGTAACTTCCCCCGTACGGCAATTAAAATCCCAAGAACCAATTTTGGCAATGGTCTGGGTGGCTTGGAGCTTGAGGTTGATGTGCTGTACTTCGAGGGCGGTGGCTTGCTGAGTTTGCAGGAGTTGTTGATAGTTGTGGGCGACTACTTTTTGCTCTGTAATATCTGTGACGACACCCCCGATCGCATACACCTCCCCAAGGGAATTACAAAAAGGAAACTTAGTATTCAGCAGGTAATGAATACCGTCTTCTTGATAGATTTCGTCTTCTTTGGTAATCGGGGCTTTCTGGGTAATTACTAGGCGATCGCTCTCCCGGAATCTGGCAACTTCTGCTGGGCTAAAAAACTCTCGATCGCCCTTCCCTAGAACTTCCCCAGAACTAAGATGGCGCATAAACTCCCAACACTGATTAACCATTAAATACCGCCCTGCTAAGTCCTTGACATAGATCGCAATGGGAATATTATCGAGAATGCTAGTTAAAAATAAATCTAGTTGCGCTGATTCTGCCGCCGTTTCTTCTAGCTCCTCCACCCGGAGAATCATGGTCTTAATTCTGCTCGAGGCTAATCCCCTATCGCTCTCTACCCGCCAAAATTTTTCTTCTAAGAGCCGAATTTTTCCATCCCTGCCCCAGAGCCGATAATTAACAACAATAGAATTTGTCGAACTTGCCGAATTTATTAAAGTATCTGGAGTTTCCTCACTGGTTCCCCTACTCCCTAACTGCTGAAGACATCTCAACAGCCGGGGTCGATCGCCCTCCATAACCGAATTCAACCAATCTTGAGAATGCTCCAAGGTTGCCGATACTGAGGTTGCCGACACTGAGGTCTGCCAAAGATCTGCCGCCGCCCCATTCAGGTAGAGTACCGCATAATCTATCCCAGAAAGTAAGCGTACTCCTTGGGGAAGATGCTCAATTAAATCCATACACCAACTAGACTCTGTACCCATATCTGTCCCCCCAGAGGCAATGGAATTAGGTATTAATTGGTCAAGTATTTTTTTTGCAGTCATTGGATAGGTGTTGGGTTAAGGTAGTATTACAATTCAGGCTTTCTCAGATATTGTTTAGATATTTTTAGGTGTTATTTAACTATTCTCATTTTTAGCCATGGTTAGTTATCCTTGGGCAAGTTATCCTTAAGCATTTTCAAGTATGCTTAGGTTCTTACAAAGTAGTAATCAAAAGCAATAGCAAGTAACTCAGATAATTAACTCGGATAGTTAGCTCAGATAATTTCGGATCGGGACTTATGCAAAATATTCTAATCGTTACTACTTGGTAGAGGGTAAGGGGGAAGCCCCACTCAATAGATAAAGCCTATAAAGTTTATGTATAAACCCTATAAATTAGGTAAAAATAACTAGTGAGATCTAAAAGTTAACTATCCTAATTGAATACCTTAGTTGAATACCCTAATCAAATAGGTTGGTAGTCATGATACTAGACATCCTCGATTTTGCCTATAGTATTTACCCATAGAAAAAACACGGATATGTCCTCACCTTACCCAAAAAACTATTTTTTAATTCACTGCTAGCTACATTCACTGGAAATTGAATTCACTGAGGGTAACCTGTCCATCAAAGGCATAGAAAGTTACTTTATGAATATCTTGGAAACTAACAGTTAAGCATTGATTTGCCTTAGTGCTAGAGGGAAAACCAGTCAGATTGGCTTCTTCTAGCTCCGTCTGCCCCAGTAATAGGTCGGCAGTATTGTGGACAGACATAATTGTGCGCTGGGAACTAGTGACTCGGCACTGAATGCTAGACACAGGGTTATGAAAGATTGCTTCTAACCAGCCTTGCTTGGGGTTGCCGAGGAGAACTATTTTGCTGGCTGGAGAAAAATATGCGGGATTGGATGGTTCTAGGGCGATCGCATTCTGGAAGGTAACTCCTAGGTCTGCAAACTGGGTAGTCACAGATTCAAAAGGTTTGAGGGTATTGAGATTTAACCGAATCATTTGCTTATCATGGGCTAGAAAATATTAGGGAAATACTTAGTTCTAAGCTTATCGAAAATATTTAAGAAAATCAGGTAGAGTTAGGCGAAATTAGGCAAAGTCTGGCGTAATTGGTCTAAATTCTCTAGGTTGGCGGCGATCGCTATCCTGCTCCCAGATTAACCGAATTAACTGATTTTGAGTAGGCTAGAGAGAAAGACTAGATGGAAATTATTCTAGAAAAACTTTTACAGTAAACACTTTTCACTACTATGATTACGGTATGGGTATCTCGGTATCTGCTAGAAATAATACCTGCGATCGTAAAATACCTGTGTAATCAAACTAACACCACTCCATAATGACTGCGCTGCCCAATACTACTATCCGCCGCTTGATGAGCCTTCCCCAAACCCCTAGTGTGTGGGAGGGCGATCGCCGTTGTCTAGAAAACGCTGATGCTTTTGATCTAGAAGAGAAAACCGGACAGTTTATTCTTTGGGTAGATGGGGCAGAAGGCATGGTGCGATCGATGGATGTAGTACCCCAAGAAACTGGTCCTGAGGCGATCGTCAGAGCTTTGGTCAAGGCTATGGAACATCCTCACCCCCCAGTGCGCCCAGCCCGTCCCCAGAAAATCATTGTCCGCGATCGAGAGATTCAATTTTTCCTTCGGGGAGTCCTCAAAGATTTAGGAATTACCGTCGATTACGTTACCGATCTACCAATTATTGATGAACTCTTTGAGCGTCTAGCCGAAAGTCTTCCCCCCCGCCATCCCAAGCTGCCTTCAGAATATAGCGATCTCCTGATTGAAAAAGCCTACGAAATTTGGGCTGAGGCTCCTTGGGAATTAGTCGCCGACCATCAAGTTATCTCGGTGGAACTAAATCAGTGGGACATTGGCACTCTCTACTGTACGGTGATGGGAATGCTGGAACTAGATTATGGCATTGTCCTCTATCGCTCCCTTGATTCCCTCCGGAGATTCCGGCTGGCAGCTAGTCAAAATTCCCGCACGGATATCGAAGAGGCTTTCCTTGGGCAAGATTGTTTATTTATCACCTTCAGCGCCGAGTCAGAGGATGATGATGTAGACCTAGAAGACCTACCCCTATCGGAAATTACACCCCAATTTGGCTCTATTCATCCCTTTGAAGGACTGCGCCCTACCCTGCATGAAGAAGAAGCGATCGCCCTCGCCGTCACCCTCGAAGCCCTCCACCAATTTTTTCATGACAGTCAGCGCAAACTCCACAACAACTTCCCTCGCCTCAAGAAAAACTACAATATCACTCCTCCCCCAGACCCCAAACACCCAGAAGTCACTCCCAAACCTGTCCCGGTCAAAGTTCTAACCTTGCCAGATGTCGCCGATGAACTCATGGAGATAGAAGTTGATGAGGATGGGGAAGACTTCGACCTTAATATTCCCCTACGGGAGGGATTGATTCCTAATGGTTCCTTTATTTCCTTGGGGATCGTTCCTTGGGATAATCTGCCCTTGATTAAAACCAACGCCAAGCATCACCAACCAGAGCCAACTCTCCAAGAAAACGGCGAAGGGCTACCCATGCTGATGATCCAAACAACTCGCCCAAAGGCAAAGGAGGTCGTGGAGAAAATCATTGCGGCTGGGGGTTTGGAGGGGATTCTCTTTAATGTCGGAGAAGACCCTTTTAATGAAACTACGTTTGATTTGGGAATTCTGCAACTAAAAAATAAAGAACTCTATGTCTTTCAAGAATTTCCTACAGATTCTCCGGTGCATATCAAAGCCAAGAAAAAATGGAATCAACGTTGCCAAAAAACTAAAAATATTTGTAGCCTAATTATTGCTACGGGATTAACAGGAGCCTCCAAGGGTAATCCTAATCCTCGAGATATGTACGCCCTGTTTGAAGTCCGACACGTTGATCCAGAAGAACTAGGGATGGGAAAATTGCAAATGATGATGCAAATGGATTGGTAATTTATTAATTGAACCCATGACCGATCCTGTTATTTCTGTTCCTCTTATTTCTGTAGTTTTGCCCATTTATAATGAACTAGAAAGTTTATCCCTACTCTTAAATTCTGTAGTTGATACCCTAGAGGCTATCCATATTCCCTACGAAATTATTTGTGTGGATGATGGCTCTACGGATGGTTCTGCCCAGTGGCTGCGGGAGGTTGGTCAAAAATATCCCACGGTGTCTAGTGTGTTGCTCCGCCGCAATTATGGACAGACTCCGGCTCTGGCAGCAGGGTTTGATTATGCCAAAGGGCAGACGATCGTCACCCTTGATAGCGACCTGCAAAATGATCCCGCCGATATTCCCCTGCTATTGGCAAAACTAGATGAGGGCTACGATCTTGTCAGTGGGTGGCGCAAACAACGCCAAGATGATGTGTTGACTAGATTGCTGCCATCGATCGCTGCCAATCGGCTCATTGCCCTGGTCACCGGAGTCCATCTCCATGATTACGGCTGCTCTCTGAAGGCTTACCGGGCAGAGTTACTGGCGGATATGAATCTCTACGGAGAACTCCATCGGTTTTTACCCGCCCTTGCATTTATTGAAGGAGCCAGAATTGCTGAAATTCCCGTGCGCCACCATCCCCGCCGCTATGGACAAAGTAAGTATGGACTCGATCGCACCTTTCGAGTAGCCATGGATTTGCTCACTATCTGGTTTATGAAAAAATTCCTCACCCGTCCCATGCACGTTTTTGGGCTTTTTGGCTTGTTATCAATGGTTTTGGGTTCAATTTTGGGCGGATATTTAACCTTTGTGAAGCTATTTCTAGGGCAGAGTATTGGCAATCGTCCCCTGTTGATTTTGGCGGTGGTTTTATTATTAGCGGGCGTGCAATTATTTAGTTTTGGTCTGTTGGCAGAACTGTTGATGCGGACTTATCATGAATCCCAAGGCAAACCCATCTATCGAGTCCGGGAAGTGGTGGGCAGAGATTAACTACAGCAATCCTAAATGATGCCACTTTGCGATCGCCAATTTGAGGAAGAGGTAGCGGCGGGTCGGCTGAATCATTTGGCAGACAAAGCCTTGCAAGACCTAAAGACTGAACGTTAGCTACTCAAGAAGAGAATGAGTTGATTTGGTTTTGGATGGTCTAATCTGAGGTGGGTAGAAACTAATCTCACAATACAATCTCTCAAAATGTTTCTGCTACACTAAGAATTAAATATTTTCTTAATTTTAACCTGCCTTTATGGAATGGGTCATTGGAACATTAATTGCGCTCATCGCTGATGGAGCCACAGCGGTTCAAGCATGGGTAGTTTGGAAACAACATCGAGTAGAAGAAGCTGAACGACTAAAAAAATTTACCCCACTACCCAGACCAGCCGCACCTGTCATTACCTCCGTATTTCCCACTACCTATTCCCCGCCCCCTATTCCTTATGTTGGGGTGGTTTTAGCAAGTGAAGTGGGGGCAAACTATACGAAGCTACAAGATTTGTTGGTAGCTCGAAAGTATAAAGAAGCAGACCAAGAAACCGCCCTTTTAATGTTGTGGGTAGCTTGTCGGGAAAAAGAAGGTTGGTTAGACACCGAATCTATCAACGAGTTTCCCTGTCAAGATTTACGAACCATTGACCAACTTTGGGTGCAGAACAGTAATGGGCGCTTTGGGTTTAGTGTCCAGAAAGAAATTTATAATCAGGTAGGAAAGGATTGGGTTAAGTTTGCTGACCAAGTTGAGTGGAGCGTAGCGGGGAAACCGAAAGGCTATCAGCAGCTAATGTTTGAGATGAGAGCACCCAAGGGACACCTCCCGTACCCCCACTACAACCCTTTAGTGCCTTTCGTACACTACAACCCTTTAGCGGTTTGGGGTGAGGTGATTTCTCTTCTCTCGCGTCGAGACTTGTAAAATTTAGCATATAAGGCTTACAAGATTTTTTTAAGAATTATTAAAGGGTTCTTTGGCACGAAGCCATGCAGGTTCTGGGTTTTCGATGCCTTGCCCTGCGCCCTCCTAGCAATCTCCCCTAATTTCTGCCTCCTGCATACTACATAACCGCAAAAATTCCCCCACTATCTTCTGGCTGTAGCAATTGGCAAAAATAAACTTCTCCGCTATCACTACAATTTCTGAGTTTTCATCTTGGCAGCGAAGTGAAATGTTAAACTCTAGATGTTTCACCTCTACTATTAATAACTTTAAATACGTGCCTGTCCTCAGTCGATTTCTAGGAATCACAATTAGTATGTACTGGAACGATCATTTGCCGCCTCATTACCATGCTAGGTATGGAGAGTATGAAATTATAATTGAAATTGAGACAGGAGTAGTAACTGGATCATTTCCGAAGCGATCGCTCCGTCACGTTTTAGAATGGCACGATCGACACCAAACTGAATTGATGACAAATTGGGAACTCTGTCGCCAACGAGAAACTATTATTTCGATTGAACCTTTGGAGTAAATTTATGTTTTTGCATATCATTTCTGCCCAATATGTCGATCGCTACAAGATCAAAATTAAATTCAATAATCAGGGCGAAGGTATTGCCGACTTATCAACTAGTCTCCAAGGAAGAGTATTTGAGCCTTTACAAGATTTGGCAATGTTTCAGAAATTTACAGTTGATACTGAACTCGGAACTATTGTTTGGGAAAATGGCGCAGATTTCGCTCCAGAATATTTCTACTTTCTAGCCTTCCGAGATGTTCCTGAATTACAAGATCAGTTTCATAAATGGGGTTATTTGCCATCTAAAGTGACTGTTGAGGTTTAGGATAGACATTATCAAGAAGAGAATTGAGGATTAAATTGAGAATCTTGGTAATTAGTAATCTATTTCCGCCCCAAGTGATCGGGGGTTATGAACGGGCGATCGCCGACTATGCTAGACGGTTGCACGATCGAGGGCATGAGGTTTTGGTTTTGACGGCAAACGTAGAAGGGCTAATCACCAGCTACAGCCAGAGTCAACCAGAGCCAATGCCAGTTAAGCGTTGTTTCACTCTCTGGGGAAGTTTGACAGAGCCGGGATTTCCTATGTATGCCCAGCCCTATGCTACGGCGATCGCCATCCAGAACTATCAAGTTTTAGAGCAAGAAATTAAATTATTTCAACCTGATGTTTGTCTCGCTGGAAATATTGATTATCTAGGGCAAACTGTCTTAGAGCAGGTATTAGCTCACTCAATTCCCGTAGCTCATTACATCATGAATGCCGTCCCCGGTTATCCTGTAGATTTAACTCCCCAAAGCCCTTTATATCAATACATTACTGTTAGCAACTGGGTTAAAGATAGCCTCACTACCAAAGGTTATCCCACG
>Ga0209490_10005897_pt1 | contig 11146 bp, 11 predicted proteins | sample MAT06_FD_187209 | JGI IMG/M metagenome (GOLD analysis project Ga0209490, IMG submission 187209) | Freshwater microbial communities from Lake Fryxell liftoff mats and glacier meltwater in Antarctica - MAT-06 (SPAdes) (version 2) | ecosystem: Environmental > Aquatic > Freshwater > Ice > Liftoff...
GAACCCAATATTTGATAGAACAACGATTCTCGGGGCAGCACGGTATTTTCAACACTGTGTACGAAACGGGGATGTTGAGGGTGCTCTAAGCTCCTTTCATGACGATGCCCTATATGTGTCCCAACCCGGCAATTGCGTCAAAGGCAAGACTGAAATACGAAAGGCCTTGGAATTTCTATGCGGAATAAGACCAGATTTACAGGCGCAGCGCAGCGTGTCGTTTGAAACGGGCGAGATTGCAGCGTGGGTAGACGAATGGACGCTCAAAGCCACAACGCCCGATGGTGTGGCGCTAGATATGAAAGGGACCTCTAGTGACATCATGAAACGGCTGCCAAGCGGTAACTGGGTGTACTTGGTTGACAATCCTTACGGCGCAGCGGCGCTTCCAACCCTACCCTAAACAAACGCTATCGCCTAACAATTCGTTCAAGGGGACGCCGCTTCGCGGCACCCCTTAACTCACAAGTTCGGTGGCTAAAACGCACTCAACATCGGGAAATCAAAGTGAAAGCCGGGTCTCAATAACCCGGCTTTCTGCTGCAATCCGAAAATTTTATTAAAGCATCATTATCCCCTTTTACGAGACAGCTACACTCTCTACAAATAAAGACCCCTCACAACTTCTCTGTGACCCTCACACGATTCTTGTGACCCTCAACCGTGACACCTGTCACATCACTTCCTGGCTTCTTCTTGTTAAACTGGGTTTAAGTTAAAACAACAGAAAATTTAGCACTCGAAAGGAGTCAAAAAATGAAAAGTATTACACACGCCACCCTCCGCCCGATTCGAGCGTACCCGCTCATCTTCTTCTACATCCTTGCCTGTCTCTTTGGCTGGATACAATTTATCGCAGTGGCGCTGGGAGCCGATTTTATCCCCGACGGGATGCCACTTGGTCCGTTGTTGGCCGCCTTGATTGTTGCCGCTTGTGTGGGGCGAGCCGAGTTGAAGAAATGGGGCCACCAACTGATAACCCTTCGAGCCGGGTTGCGCTGGTATGCCCTGGCTTTCCTGGCCCCAATTGCCATTATCGTCACGGTAGTGCTGGTGAACACTGTGCTTGGTGCGCCCATGCCAACTTCAGCACAACTGGCCACTTGGGTTTTTATTCCGGGCAGTTTTCTGGTCACCCTCATTCTGGTCGGCATCGGCGAAGAGGCCGGTTGGACGGCCTTTGCCGCACCACGCCTCCTACGTCGCCACCCCTTCATCACGGCTTGGCTAATCCTCTCAGCCATGCGCATTTTCTGGCATCTGCCACTTCTGCTTAGCGGCGACCTGTCGTGGACGATAGGCATTGGAGGAAACATGGCCTTTCAGTTTCTGGTGCTGTGGATGTTTCAACGTACTGACGTGTGGTTTCTGGCCGCAATTTGGCACGCCATGGTTAACGCAACAGGCGGCCAGTTCTTCTTCCAGATGGTGCAAGGGGAGGATCAGGCACGGCTCGGAGTGTTGATGACCGCCGGGTATATCCTTGCGGCAGCGTTAGTGTTTCTGGTTTATCGTCGCAGTCTGAATCGTACTCCGGCTACGCCAGAGGTCGTAAGCGAAGTTTATCGTCGCAGTCAAAATCGTACGCTAGCTACACCAGAGGTCGTGAGCGAACCAGTGACCGGGATTTAAGTAGTCAAAAGCTTGGCGTCTGAGGAGTGCAAAACTTGCGTTACCACCGGCCAACCAAGTTTTGCACTCCTCCTATTTTTTGTTAAACGCATATCAGGAACCCCATTAGATTCGCAGAATGATAGAAATTAAGTACACTACAAGTATGGTAAAGAGCCTAATCCTTCCCCTCAGTAATATGCGGTTGATCAATCTGGCAACCTATGTGACGGTGGTTGTTATCGGGGTGCTGGGTGTGGGCAGCCTCACCAACCTGTGGCCCCGGCTTGCTTTCGCTGGCATATGCCTCATCTTTGCTTTGGTGTATGCTGGCGGCGTACGCAGTGAAGATTTTGCCCGGTGGGCGCACGGATACTTCGCCATACAGATGATGCTATTCATTTTTCTGATTGGGGTACGTTCGCCGAGCGGCGCTATCACGTTTCTGCTCATTGTCCTGGTTATTCACGCTACCACCGTTTTTCCAGGACGCATTGCGGCCAGATGGGTTGGTCTATTTTATCTGTTGGCCAGCTTTAGCGATTTTTTGACTTACGATCTGGAAAATGCTATCGGGAGTGCATTACTCAATACTGGGATCTTTTTTCTAGCCGGAATGATCGGTCACAGTGCACGTCAGGCTGAACTGACCCGCCGTGCCAACCAACAACTGATTGAAGAATTACACGTCGCTCAAGACCAACTCCATGACTTGGCTGTGGCCGAAGAGCGTAACCGTCTAGCCCGTGAAATTCACGATGGGCTGGGCCATTACCTGACCGCGATCACCATCCAAATTCAGGGGGCCAAAGCTCTGCTGGAAAACACCGAGGCGGTCTCACAAGCCCCGTCCGCACTTGGGGCGCTGGGCAAGGCCGAAACCCTGCTGCAAGAAGCGTTGGCCGATGTCCGCCACTCGGTGAGGGCGCTGCGAACTGTACCAACCGGAAACAAGTCATTACCCGCAGCGATTGGCAATCTAGTGGCTGAATGTCGGGTGACAGCCAGTTTGGGGGTACAATTTGACTTATTGGGTACGCCGCGCCCACTTAGCTCGCAAGTCGAATTGACGCTATATCGTGCGGCGCAAGAAGGACTGACCAACGCCCGCAAGTACGCCCAGGCGAACACGGTCACGGTAGCATTGTATTATGATGCTGATAAAGTACGCCTGACCATCTGTGACGATGGGCAAGGCAGCGCTGACACAAGCGGCGGCTTTGGTTTGCTTGGCCTTCGCGAACGGGTGCAGTTGGTAGATGGCATCATTGATCTGCAAACTGCACCCAATCAGGGTTTTGAACTTAAAGTGGAGATACCAGCATGACTATCAAAATTTTGCTGGCCGACGATCAGGCTTTGTTTCGGGACGGGCTGCGAATTCTGCTTTCAACACAGCCGGATTTTGAAGTGGTTGGCGAAGCCATCAATGGCGAAGAGGCTCTGCGGTTGGCAGCGAAGCTACGCCCTCATATTGTATTGATGGATATGCGGATGCCCATTCTGGATGGGGTCGAAGCGGCTCGATGCCTGAGAGATACCCAACCGGATTGTCGCGTCATTGTTTTGACCACCTTTGACGATGACGACTTAGTGTTTGATGGCTTGCGGGCCGGTGCGGTCGGCTATCTGCTTAAGGCCGTTTCTACACCGCGCTTATTCGAAGCCATTCGCACTGTCGCTCGTGGCGAGTCCATTTTAGAGCCCTCGGTAACAGCCAAAGTGGTCGCGGAGTTTGCTCGTCTGGCCAATCAGGCTTCGCGGCCACAGGCTCTGCTGAATCCCCTGTCGGAACGCGAAATAGAGGTGTTGCGGTTGGTTGCGAAGGGGGCAACCAACCGCGAGATTGCTGCAACACTTTTCATTGCCGAAGGTACGGTCAGAAATCATCTGACTAATGTTCTTGGCAAGTTGGGAGTTAGTGATCGTACCCAAGCTGCGGTCAAAGCTAAAGAGTTGGGGTTAGTGTAGATATTATGATTGCGCTATAATCTCCATGTTTACACGTCAAGAAATGACTATGCAAAATGTCAATTGTATAGTCATTGATAGATTGCCGCCCAACAAATCGTTGCAAGCGAATTGGCAGGCCCGATTTTTAATCAATCGTATCAAGCTAGCAAAGGCACATTCAAGCGGTGTGACCTCGGTACCCTTGCCAATCGCTTGAACTAAAGCGTTCGGCGGCTAACTTGAATTCTTATGTTTAGGAATAAGGAGCATTGCGCATGCAAAGTCAATTAACTTCGATGATGATCCTGATCGCTGGACCTTACCGTTCTGGGACTGGCGATGATCCGGCGAAAATGCAGGCCAACGTTAAAGCGATGGAAGAGTACGCCCTGCCGTTGTATCGCGCCGGCCATGTTCCTGTACTCGGTGAATGGTTCGCGCTCCCGTTAGTGGAACTCGCCGGTTCTAGGCGCGTCGGCGACGAGCCTTTTAACGAGATATTTCACCCTATCTCTGAACGCCTCGTAGCCAGATGTGACGCGGTGCTGCGCGTCGGCGGTGCGTCAGCAGGAGCGGATGAAATGGTGCGCCTTGCACAAGCGCAAGGGCTGAAAACCTACTTCCGTCTTGAAGATGTACCTAACTGTTCTCAAAAGTAATCTAATAACGTTAATGGAGCTATTAATGTCAGAAAACCCACGGGTGCGTATTGAGAGCGTGCAGGTTCTTTCAGATGATTGGTACATGTTGAAGAAAACAACTTTTGAGTACCAGCGTAATGATGGTAGTTGGCAGACTCAAAGCCGAGAAACCTATGACCGAGGCGATGGTGCGGTCATACTGATCTACAACCGGAAAAAAAAGACAGTCATCCTAACTCGACAGTTCCGCTTTCCCGCCTTCGTCAACGGGCTTGTGGACGGAATGCTAATTGAGGCTTGTGCCGGTCTTTTGGAAACGAATAACGCGGAGGAGTGCATCAAGAAAGAGACAGAAGAAGAAACCGGTTATCGTGTTGACAATATACGGAAGATTTTTGAGGCGTACATGAGCCCGGGCTCGGTGACGGAGAAACTCTACTTCTTTATCGCTGAGTATTCGCCGAATTCAAAGGCTTCTACCGGAGGGGGCGATATCAAAGATGGCGAGGACATTGAGGTTCTTGAACTCGTGTTGGACGACGCGCTGCGTATGATTGAAACAGGTAAAATTGCTGACGGGAAGACGATCATGTTGTTGCAGTACGCTAAGCTTCACGGGTTAACCGACTGACGGGCGTCATACGAGAACCGTTAATACTTCGCCGAAACAAATCCGCACTAACTAAGAACATGTTCAATTGTGACCGCCGCCGAACAACACGTTGCAGCCGACGCCCACCCAGCAGGTCTTTTATCTGTGCCGGAACGTGGGCGCGGCTGAACGTGAGCGTTCGGCTGGCTTGATTGTCTCACGGGGGGGTCAAAGTAACAAAGAGAGTAGTCTCGTCCAAGCTACGAACGGCGCGTGGTTGACCCACCAGAAGAAAACAGCTATACTGTCTCCTATGCAGTTAATTGGCTGTAGAGCCTGGAGAAAGTTATGCTGAGTACCTATCAAGCTGTCCTGCGTGGGAAAGTTTTAGAGTGGCTAAATGATAAACCGCAGAATCTAGCGCCTGAGCGTGCGATTCCAGTGTATGTGACGATTCTGGAGGAGGGAACGCCCCCCCTCATGGCTGAGCGCGGCTTGCGCATGGTAGCGGCACTCGAGCAATTGGTGCAAATGCAGAGCGCTTTTGCTGCGCTTGACCCGCTGCAATGGGAGCGCGAGGTGCGTCAAGAACGCCCCTTGCCAAGCAGGGACACCAATGCTGATTGACAGCAATATCATTATTTATGCCGCACAGCCACAGCACGCTGCTCTCCGCCAGTTGATTGCGCAACATGCACCTGCTGTGTCGGCCATCAGTTATGTGGAAGTGCTTGGGTATCACAAGCTAGCGCTGGCTGAAAAACAATCACTTGAGTTGTTTTTTACAGCAACGATTATCCTTCCGATGACACAAGCGATTTTAGAGGAAGCCGTCAAGCTACGTCAACAACGCAAAATGACATTAGGCGATGCCTTCGTTGCCGCAACCTGTTTAGTTCACAAATTGACGTTAGTGACGCATAATACCAAGGATTTCATCTGGATTGCTGGCTTGACGGTCTTCGATCCGCTGGCAAGTGCAACAGAAGCAACCACATAGTTGAATCGATCTTGCGTATAATAGAGCGTATGTCATGCGCCGATGGAAACAAACGATTCTGCAAGGTTTGATAGGCGAAGGCAAAACCCAACGCCGCCGAACATTAGTTGGAGCAGAGGGTGGGGGATCACGGCTTTTTTGCGCTCGCTGCCCGCACTTTCTGGTCGGGTGCAGGTTGCGGTCTGCCCGCCATCCCCCACCCCTGCTCAACACAGCGTTCGGCCGCAGCCACTATCTCACGGGAAGGCAGGAGCGGATCTACTAGTGTTCGAACGCCTCAGATCCGTGCAGGAAGGCATAATACTTTTTTGATAATGTAGCGCAAAATTAGTATTGCAAAAACTGCAATACTGTGTTAAAATAACAGCATGGAATCATTTGAATGGGACGAAGAGAAAAATCAAGAAAATAAGTCAAAGCATGGTGTAAGCTTTGAGGAAGCACAATATGCTTTTGAAGATCCCTACAGTCTCATTATTGAAGATGAATTCCATAGTGCTGAGGAAGAACGCTGGTTTTGTGTCGGAAAAATCAAAACAGGTATCGTTACAGTCCGGTTCACGTATCGTGGTGAAACAATCAGAATCTATGGTGCAGGGTACTGGCGAAAGATGAGAAGTTTGTATGCCGAACAGAAAGGAGCACTATGAGTAATGCACAATTTGACCCGCCAAGACAAGCTTGGGAGACTGCACACTATGAAGATGACCCGTTTGACTTAGGGGAGATTGATGTTACCCAATTCAAAATCGTCTCAAAAGACTTTTTGCCATGTCCTGAAGCATTAGTACTCAAAATTTCTAAGCCAGCCCAGAGAAAAGTCACGATTGTCCTAGATGACTTTACGATACAGGCATTCAAAGACAAAGCGCAAGAGTTAGGCAGCTCTTATCAGGCGATGATGAGACAACTCTTATTTGAGTACGCTCGTACCTTTGAGGCAGAGCGAGAAAAAGAGGCAGCCTAGGAAATAGAGCAAGCAAAGGCGGGGAGTCAAGGGGCTGCCGCCGAACATTGCATGAAGTTGACCGGGGGAACAGCTGGGCTTTTTTGGCTTGTTGCCCGCACATTCTGGTTGGGTCCAGCCAGTGATTCCCCGCTATCCCCCGGCAACTTACGCGAGCGTTCGGCGCTCAAGGCCACTATGAAAGGCCGCGCTATATCCGTCAACCCAGTTGTCTCGTTTGTCCCGCAAAAAAGTGATTGTCAAACGCCTATCATTCTGCTATAATGGGTGCTAGAAATTTTTCGTATGGAAAAATTCCCGCTATCCCGCCACCTAGAGAGCGAGTTAGCGGGAAGATTTTCATCGATTCCGGTAATTTCGGGAATCGATAGAAAGTTTCCCTGTTTCCGCCACCCAGGATTCGTTGGTTCGGTGGAAAGTTTCTAGCTACTCTATGTTCGCCGCCTAACTATGATACTTAATCGTGCTGAGTAAATAGTATAGCGTTTATTGCTAGCAATAATTAAAATGGATGAAATGTTGAGGTTAAATTTGTGATGTCTTATCCCTCGATCCATGAGCTTATTGAGCCGTTAGAAATTGGCGGTATAATCGCCCGGGATGGATTCTCATTTCAAGATCATGTTGCTGCCAGATTCTGTCTTGAGATGCTCTCGATAGAGAGATTGATCGAAGTCAGATGCGAAAGCCAAGATGATATTACTCTCATTTGGTCCGAATCAAATGCTGAGATTGCTGAATTTGTCCAGGTAAAGGGACATCAACCAGCAATTGCAAATTAGAGAATCAGATAGGAATGGGGTCGATTTCGAGACCATCAATCATGAAAGTGAAAAGGAATTCCCAGGAATCGAAAAGCATGTATCGAGTTAAGGCGCGTAAATCATCGAAAAAGGTGATGCGTTTGACGAGTTCATCGCGAATCAGTTGATAGTGGGCATTGGCAAGATAGAGCGCGGTATGGGCCAAAAATGCGAGCAGATTGAGCGTAAAAAGCGTGGCAGACAAATGGTGGTTCCCATGACCAAAATTATGTTCCAGATGGTAACCCTGATTTTTGAGCACATTGATGGCTTCATTTTCGATTTTCCACCGTGTGCGACCCAGATGACAAGCAGCGGTGACGTTCTGCGCAGTCAGCCGATGGTTGGTCATCCAGGCGTTGAGAAAAAGCGTCTGCCCACTTTGGGCATCGGTGATCTGCAACTCACACCAGTTGACGAAGAGCGTATCTTCGCTGGCACGGAGCGGGAGTTGGCTGGCCCAGCGATAGGTCCAAAGCGCATGGCGCCGGCCATTCCAATGGCGAACTTGCCGAGTTGAGACGCCGCCCTCGACTTTTTCGAGTAAAGCGACTTCCGCATAGAGGGTCTTGTGCGAGTCAGGCTTACACACAAAGAGAAAAAATTGTTCTGCTTCTGTGCTAATTTGGTGGCATAAGGGTTGATTGGCATAGAGATCATCGCCCAAATAGGTAACGGTGAAGGGGGCAAAGTGCGCTTGATGCTTGGTCAGCCAGCGTTTCGAGGCCGCACGCTCACAATCCTGCTGCTCATGCCCATCCTGCGGCACGATCAACTCAGGCGGTAACGCCAGGACCTGCGGGCAATCCGGTTTCACAATCACGGGCAGCAACGCATGATGATAATAATGCCGCGTCCCTTGGCTATCCTTGCGCGTCGAACAGCTCTCACAATGAATCTCGGTCGATGAGTGGTAGGTTAAGCCATCCAACGCAATTGCTTTGGTCTTTTCAAACCAGTTGTAGCTTGCCAGGTGACCACCTTGCTCTAGTTCTTTAATCAGCCAAAAGAACTCACCACTGATTTCATCCGGCTTTACGGGGTCCAATCCATTGCGAATTTGCTGGTTACATGGAATCGTTTCGATCTGGAAGAGACTGCGCGCATTATTGCCCCGCTTTTTCTGTTCCATATCGCGTTGATGGGACAAAAACGATGGTGATTGCATGAAGAACACGGCAAACGCTGACAACGCAATTTCGGCCATTGTATAGGTCAACCGATTACTCTTTTTGCGGATGTCCCCTAGGCCGGACCACGATTCCTTGAATTTTTTCACAACAGTACTCATTTTGAGTGCTTTGGTCATCTTTTCACCCTTGCTTTTGATGACCTTTACACTACTTCATCATTCGCTTTTTGTCATCTATTTCCTAATTTGCAATTGCTTCGGCTTCGGCTCCGGCTTCGACAAGCTCAGCCTACGTTTACCGCATTAAATCGTTAATGACCATCAGTGGAGTGATTCATTGCAAGTAGTACAACAAACATACTGCGAAAGTCAATCCAACTGGTTTACCCAATCACTACATTGACCAATTTATCCGGCACGACGATTACCTTGCGCACGCTTTTGCCGTCTAGCCATTTCTGGACAACATCCAGCCCAAGCGCCTGAGTTTCCAGCACCTGCGCCGATGTGCCAGGCGCAACCAGCAGCTTCTCGCGAATCTTACCGTTGATCTGGATCACGACTTCGACTGCATCGTCTTTCGCCTTCTCCGCATCGCCTTGTGGCCATGTTTGCAGATGCACACTGTCGGTGTGCCCCAAGTGATGCCACAATTCCTCGCTGATGTGCGGGAAGATCGGCGCCATCAACTTGACCATGATGTCCAGTATGGTGTGCCAAACGTCCGTACCGACGACGGCGGAATCTTTGGCCTTCATCAACATGTTGTTCAGTTCCATCAGCGCCGCAATCGCGGTGTTGAAGCGGAAATTCGCCATGTCGTCGGTCACTTTGATCGTCGTCTGGTGCAGTTTACGCTCCAGCGTGCGCAACTCCTCGGTTGTGGGGGTCGCCATCATCTGGTGCGAATCCGGCTCATCCATTACCACCGTCCAGGCGCGTTGCAAGAAGCGGTAGATGCCTTCGATCGCGTTCGGATTCCACGGGCCGCCCAAATCCCACGGGCCGATGAACATCAGATAACCGCGCACGGTGTCGGCGCCATACTTGTCGACCATTTCGTCCGGGTTGACCACGTTGCCGCGGCTCTTGGACATCTTCTCCCCGTCCGGCCCCAGGATCATGCCCTGGTTGAAGAGGCGCAACATGGGCTCATCAAAGTTCACCACGCCAATATCACGCAGCGCCTTGGTGAAGAAGCGCGTGTACAACAAGTGCATGGTGGCATGCTCGATGCCGCCCGTGTACTGATCGACCGGCAGCCAATAGGCGCCCTTTTCGGTGTCCCACGGCATATCGTCGGCGTGGATCGGCTGGCCGGCCTTCCAGTTGGGCGCGATGTAGGCATATTGGTACCAACTGGAACACATAAAGGTGTCCATCGTGTCGGTCTCGCGCTCGGCGTCACCACCACAGGTGGGGCATTTAACATAGCGGAAACCCGCGTGATACTTGAGCGGACTTTCGCCGGTTGGCTTGAACTCGGCGTCGTCGGGCAGCAACACGGGCAGATCTTCGTAGGGCACCGGCACAATGCCACACTGATCGCAATAGAGGATGGGGATCGGCGTGCCCCACATGCGCTGGCGGCTGATCAGCCAGTCGCGCAGGCGATAGTTGATCATATGTTTGCCCTTGCCGTTCTCTTCCAACCACTTGGTAACAGTTTTGGCCCCCAAGCTGACCGGCGTGCCCGTAAATTCCCCACTATTAATCATCACACCCTCGGTTTTGGAGGTGTAAGCGACTTCTAGTGGTTCGGCTTCGCCATTGGGCCCACCGAGCACGCGCCGAATTTCCAGCCCAAACTGCTGGGCAAAGGCAAAGTCGCGCTCATCGTGGCCCGGCACCGCCATGATCGCACCGGTGCCGTAGCCCATCATCACATAATCGGCAATCCAGATTGGAATCCGCTCGTCGTTGACCGGGTTGATCGCATAGCCGCCGGTGAAAACGCCGGTCTTTTCCTTGTCCTTGGCGCCGCGGGCGATTTCATCCAGACGGGAAGCCTGTTCTTTGTACGTTTCAACTGCGGCGCGCTGCGCATCAGTCGTGATCGATTCCACCAGCGGATGCTCCGGGGCCAGCACCATAAAAGTGGCCCCCCACAACGTATCCGGTCGCGTCGTAAAGACGGTAATTTTTGATAGTTCGCCGATGTTGCCCTTCGTCAATCGTAAATCGTCAATCGTAAATTCCACCTCGGCGCCTTCGCTGCGCCCGATCCAGTTGGTCTGCATCGTCTTGACCCGTTCCGGCCAGTCGATGGTTTCCAAGCCGTCGATCAGTTCTTCCGCATAATTGGTGATGCGGAATTTCCACTGGTTCAGGTCTTTCTTGATCACCGGTGTGCCGCAGCGCTCACAGTGGCGGTCGTCGCCCCACACCTGTTCACGCGCTAGCGTCGTATTACACTTTGGGCACCAATCGACAGGCGCAAACTCGCG
>Ga0209490_10005901_pt1 | contig 11143 bp, 18 predicted proteins | sample MAT06_FD_187209 | JGI IMG/M metagenome (GOLD analysis project Ga0209490, IMG submission 187209) | Freshwater microbial communities from Lake Fryxell liftoff mats and glacier meltwater in Antarctica - MAT-06 (SPAdes) (version 2) | ecosystem: Environmental > Aquatic > Freshwater > Ice > Liftoff...
GTTCTCGAGGTCGGTGAAGTCGAACACCTGACCCGGCTCGAGGTACTTCGCCGGCACCCACGCCTTGATGAACAGGATCGGGTCGGTGATCTTGAGCGTGTAGGTGCCGCGGGTGACGGCACCGACCTGGGCATTCATGTACGAGTCGTCCCAGTAGATCTCCGACTGCGTGCCGAAGCGGTTGTTCGGCAACTCCTTCAGTGTCACGAAGTAGGCGCGCTGCTGGCTGCCGGGGCGGCCGCCGAACTTGAAGCGCTCCCACGACGTCTTGATCAGTGGGCTCACGATGCCGTCGCCAGCGAAGATCGATTGCGAGTCCTGTTCCTCGCTGTTCCACTCGTAGGCGCCGGCCTCGGCCGTGAAGCCGGTGATCGCACCTTGTTCCAGCAGCACGAGGCCGTAGCCCTCGGGCACGAGGATGCGGCTGCCGTTCGATATCACGCCGTCGGAGGCCTTGGTGTTCGAACCGCGTCCTGCGTTCTCGCCGCGAGGCACCGCAGCGAACATCGCTGCCGTCGGCGCCAAGCCTTCCGGCACCGTGTAGAAGTCCTTCCACTGATCGGCCAATGTGCCGCCGAGTGCTCCAACTGCCGCCCGAATGAGTCCCATAGGTCAGCTTCCCCTTTTTCTTCGCCAGTGATGAGAACGTCAGTGTAACGACGTGAGGCATGTCGCTTTGACATGTGACACGCGGTCAGCGCCGGACACCACGTTCATGCCGTTGTCGAAGTCGGCAGCCACGAGTTGCGAGCCGGGGCTGGCATCGTCCCACGAGTTCCGATGTCATCGGATCTTCCTCTCGGCACGACTGATGCGATCGTGCTGGCCCTGGTCGAATCGAGGAACGACCAGAACGTTTCGACGCTCGATGCAAGGCACATCTCGATCGTGAAGCCCGCTGCATTCGAACGATTCGTGCAACGCTTGGGTGACGTGAACCACCGGTCGAGTCGCGAGGATCCAGACCGCCGCGAAGTGGAACCCGGCACCGACCGCGGTGAACACGTGCCAGACCTCATGGAACGAGAACACCGACGGTCGCAGGGTCGGCCAATTCCTCGCGAAACACGCAGCACCGAGTAGGTAGGTGATTCCACCAGCGACGACCAGGAGAGCGGGACCCGCCCGGTGCCGGACCCACAGCGACGGAATGGCGAGCGCGCCCAGAGCACCCGCCACCGCGTACATCACCGTTCCCGCCCAGTCCCCGCGCGACCAAGGGGCGAGCTTGCAACCGGCTCCGATGACTGCGACCGACCAGATCGCGCTCACGAGCGCGAAGCCGGTGACACCCGGCATCGCCCACATGGCGACCGGAGTCGCCGAACCAGCGATGGCGGCGAAGATCGTGGCGTGGTCGGCTCGCCGCCAGATACGTCTGGTCCGCGAACCATGGACCCAACGGTGATACGTCACAGAAACCAACAGCATCGAGCACAAGCCGATTGCGTAGACGGCGACCCCGATCTGAAGCCATGCCGTTCCGCCCGCGCACACGGGCAGCACCATCATCGCCGGCACCGCCACCGTCAGCTCGATCAAGTGGGCTCTGCCCGGCCGGATCGGGCGCTGGACGTGCCCCATCTCCACGTCGTTGCCGTCCGCACGGCTGCAACGAGCGTTCATCGGTCTCCCTCGAGCTGAACGAAGCAACACTTCGATTCCTCGAAGCTCATCGAGTGGTACCCACGAGCTGCGACCACCTACGGATGACAGCGTGCAGTCCAACTGATGGTCCCGAGTTTTCGATGGCGTACCCGATGTGGAGCCTGGCGGCGCCCGGTCAGATCAGTGCCGGGCGATCGGCGATCGAGCGATGAGCGATGAGCGATGAGCGATGAGCGATGAGCGATGAGCGAACACACCACATGTGCGGGATTCGCTCATCACTCGAGTCCGCTGGGACAACGACATGCCCGCGCACAGTCGTGTGGAACCCGGACGGGGCGGGCAAGCGGGATCGACCGGCGATATCGGGCCCGACCGTCGCACCGCCAGGGTCGTCGAGCATCGACTCTCGCTTCCGCAGTCATCCCGTCGCACGCGGCCAAGCGTGTGCGACGGGAGGACCAGTGATGTGCCGGCTCAGACGAAGGCCGGGTCGCGTGGCTCGGCCGCCTCGCGGGGCTCGATGCCCAACTGGTGGTCGAGCGAGAGGTGACCGGGGCCGAGGACGATCACGACGACGAGGCCAGCAAGCAGCGCAAGGTCGAGTTCGGCGCCCGGCATCGGCACGCTGGAGATGATTCCCAGGTCCTGTTCGACGTAGATCAGCGCACCGAGCATGACCACGCTGAGTGCCATCGCCGCGACCCGGGTGCCGAGCCCGACCACGAGCATGATGCTTGCGACGATCTCGACGACTGCGGTGAGTGGGGCGGCAAGGCGGGGAGCTGGCACACCCCACATGGTGAACATGTCCTCGATCATCGAGATGCCTGCGTCGAACTTGTCGATGCCGTGCCAGATGAAGAGGCCGCCGATCACGAGTCGTAGGACAAGCGGCGCAACGGGCCGATGCTGATCTGAACACTCGAAGTCAGCAGGTCGCCGGCAGCATGAGGCACCTGTCGACTGCGTGTCGGCGGGGTTCAGGTCGCGAGGAGCCGGAGCGCTTCGGCGGTTTCGTGGTCGGCGGGTAGCAGTGTTTCGAGGCGGAGTTCTTCGAGGGTGACATCCCCAGTGGCGGCGAGCGAGGAGATGGTGGTGTAGAGCCGGAGGGTGATCTCGTCGGTGTCGATCTCGATGGCCGTGAGCAGACCGTTCGCCGTCGCTGCGTGGCCGTGTCGAGTTGTGACGCCGGGGTAGCTGGTGACTTCGTCGTACAGATCGCGCATGTCGGGGTCGCCGGGGTAGTTGGCGCATTCGGTGGCGAGTCGTTCGACGAGGACGGCAGCGGCCTCGGGCCAATTCGTGACCGCGTGGCGGGCGCCGTCGGGGTGGAGGAACAGGCGCAGCACGTTGCTGGCGAGTTCGAGTGCGGTGTCGTTGCCGAGGAGCAGGGCGGTCAGGTTGGCAGCAGCGGTGTTGGCGTCGAGGAGGTTCCAGGAACGGTCGACGATGTAGGCGGGGTACGGGTTGTGGGCTTCGACCAGGGTGTGGAGCGTTCCGCGGATCTGGGCGAGAGCGGCGCCCTGGAGGGGTTCCTCGCTGTAGGCGTTGGCGAACCCGGCGGCGTTGAGCAGGGCGTTTCTGGCGCGCAGCGGCACCCCGAGGACGATGCTGAGGTGCTCGACCATCTCCGGGCTGGGTCGAGATCGGCCGTTCTCGAGGAAGCTGAGGTGGCGCTGGGAGACCTGGGCGTGGTTGGCGAGCTGCAGTTGGCTGAAACGGCGGTGATGCCGCCATCGTTTCAGTTCCGAGGCGAACAGCGTGGGGTCGGTGTGGATCGGCATGGGCGCTCCGCTGGCAGTCGTCGGCGAGGTGGACGGGGCGAGCTTAGGAGTCATGGTTCGCGCCGTCGATGACGTCACAGGTAATCGCATCGAGCACCTCGTGGGCGCACAGTTGCGGGCGGACGGCCGATGCCCGGCCGCAGTCTTGGAGGACACTCATCATGAAATCATCAGCCGATACCGCCCGCTCCTTCGTCGGCGCCCTGCAGACCGAGATCGACGCCCGCCGAGCAGCAACTCGGCTGCGCAATCTGCTGCGGTCCAATGCGCTGTTCTCGACGGCCACCGGTCTGTTGGCTGTCGTTGCGGGTGGCCCGATCGCCGAGTTGTTGGGGGTCGATCAGGTGTGGGTGGTTCGCGTCCTCGGTGCGGGCCTCGTGGCATTTGCTGGGCTGGTGTTCGTCGTGTCGGGTGTGCGGACCTCGCTGCTTCGGCCGGCGAGTCTGGGTGTGTCGATCGGCGATCTCGGGTGGGTGGCAGGCACGCTCGCCGCGTTCGCTCTCGGATGGCTGTCGACGTCCGGCATTGTGGTCATGGGTGCGACGGGGGTCGTCGTGCTCGGCCTGGGTCTCGCCCAGCTTCGTGCGCGGGGAACGATGGCACGGGCAATTTCGGGAAGTGACGGCGATTTCGACGAGGTTCCGCCGGTCGAGGTCGTCACCTTCGACCGGCCGGCGTCGGTGACGCCCGAACAGTTGTGGCCCGTGATGATCGATCACGAGCTGTACGCAAAGCTGGCGTTGAACCTGAAGGCAGCGAAGGGGCTCACACCCGACGGGCTCGGTTTCCAACGATCCTGCATCGACACCGCCGGCCGGTCATGGTCCGAGACCTGCACCCTGTGGGAGCCGGGCCGGAGATTCGATGTCGACGTCGACACCGGCGACTACCCGTATCCGCTGGCCCGGATGCAGGGCAGTTGGCGCGTCGAGCCGAACGGCCCGAAGGGTTCGACCGTCGGGATGACGTTCGCATTCCAACCCGCACCAGGACTACGAGGACGCTTCTTCGTCGCCCTGATGCACCTTGCATTTCCTCCGATCCTCAAACGCATCGTTCGAGGCTGGATCCGCGCTGCGCCAACTCCGACCACAGGGGCACGGTGAGGTTGATGACCTCTCACGTAGTTGGCACCAGCCACAAGATCATCGACGATCGAGACATGACCGAAACCACACAACACACCCTGACCACAACCGTTTGCGGATACTTCGAGTGTTGGAACGCTCCCGACCACGAAGCTCGCGCCGCAGCCGTCGAGCGGACCTGGGCTCTGGATGCGACATCCACCGACCCGGTGGCTGATGTCTCTGGCCACGTCGCGATCGCAGCGATGATGGCCGCCACCCTCGACATGTACCCCGGACACCGCTTCGCTCAGATCGGCGACATCGACGCCCACCACGACATGGTCCGGTGGGGATGGGAGATGGTCGACGCCGACGGTCAACGAGTGATCGACGGGATCGACGTCGCCAGCGTCGATGGCCAGGGGCGGCTCGTGAGACTCACCGGTTTCTTCGGAGCCGCGATCCCGACCACGACGTGAACGACAGCGCCATGGACATCGGTGTGATGATCTTCGCCACGGATCGAACGATGCCGATGCACCGTCTCGCTCCCGAAGTCGAGGCCCGTGGGTTCGAATCACTGTGGGTCACCGAGAAGACCCATGTGCCTGTGAGCCGGCGCACGCCATGGCCGGGCGGCGAACTCCCCGAGTGGTACCTACGAACCAGCGACCCGTTCATAGCACTCGCAGGAGCGGCCGCGACGACGACCACGTTGCGTGTCGGCACCGGCGTCGCACTCCTCGCCCTCCGCGACCCCGTCATCGCCGCAAAGACCATTGCCACACTCGACTGGCAATCCGAAGGCCGTCTCGAACTCGGCGTCGGCTACGGCTGGAACGAAGAAGAGATGGCCACCCACGGCGTCGCACTCGCCGACGGTGCCGCACGGCTCGCCGAATCGCTGGCGCTGATGCGAGCACTCTGGGGCAACGACATCGGCGAGTTCGTGGGAGAACACGTTTCGGTCGAGCCGTGCTGGTCGTGGCCGAAACCGGCCGCTCCGGGCGGGCCACCTGTCCACCTCGGAGCGCGAGCCGGCGACGCAGTGTTCGCCGACATCGCATCATGGGGCGACGGATGGATCCCACTCGAAGGGTACGGACCCGTCGTCGAAGCAATTCCTCAGCTCCGACGGGCCTTCGAGGCGGCCGGTCGCAACCCCGACGAGGCGCAGGTGACGGTCTACTCGTCGGCCGGACGTCCCCACGACATCGAGCGATACCAGGCAGCAGAAGTGGACCGCGTGGTCTGCTGGCTCCCGCCAATAGCGGAACTCGAGCTGATGGTGAACCTCGACGAACTCACCACCCGGCTCGAGCCGTTCAAGCGAGTAGCCGGGAGTTGAGGTGCCGGGCTGGGAACAGTCGTCATCGCCAGCATGAGATCGGATCAGGCAGCACCGGCGAGCGCTGCACGCAACTCGTCGAGGGTTGGCGACCCCGACGGGCCACCGGGTGCCGGATACACACGGCACGACAACCCGATCGGATCATCGGGACGAGCGAATGGGTCGACACCATCGATCAGGATGCTCGGCGACCCCCGGAAGCCGTACCGCTCGGCATCTTCGGGCGTGTCGATCAACTGCAGTTCCACATGCAGGTCGTCGAACTCACGACCGAGTGCGATCAGGTGCTGTTCGACCACGCGCCAGTTGGGGCAGTCGTCGAAGTACTGCAGCGTCACGTTCATGTGTCCAACCCTTCCTTCATGGTTCAGCCTGCCGTCGACGAGAGCGAACAGTCCCGGTGCGTCGATGAAAATGATCTTTCCGTATCGGCTCTCGATGAAGCCCGACACCTCGAGGTTGTTCAACACCCGTTGCACGCTCGATCGTTGCCCCCGAGCAGATCCGCGAGCCGAGACTGCGTGATCGTCACGGTGTCGCCGAGAGTTGCCTCACGGAGCAGCAACGAGGCAAGCTGCGCTTCGAGCCCGCTGGGCGACGAGCGGCCGGGTCTGGAGCAACGCATGGAGCGCAGGCATGTCGATCGCGAGGATCACGGAATCTCGGACGTCGCGTACATCGAACGGCTCCGCCTCGCCGAGAACGCGGTGCCGAGCCGCATCCACGACATGTGAACGCCACTGCCCCCAGCAACGCGCGACCGCTCAGCCGTTCGCCGCATGGCGCGAGGGCTTATCGGTCGGATCTGCCGGCTGGGATCGTCATCGGCCGATGGCCGTGGGTGCATGAATCTGGGCGGTCAGAAGTCATCGGACGAGAGCCCGAATTCAGAACTGTTCTCAGCGGTCGCGGTCAAGTCAGGAGCGTCTCCGCTATTCGGTCGACGATCGTTTGAGGTGCCGTCGTGGTCGTGTCGAATACCCACTCGCTTGGCAGCATCGTCGGCAGGAGTTCTGCCACTCGTTCGTAGGTGTCCTTCAGAAGATCGGGGTTGGTGGACAGCGATCGATCTGGGTTGCCCTTGACTCGTGCGAACGCTGCGTCCAACGTGCTCAACAGCAGAACTCGTCGGGGCTCGATTCCTGCCGGGACGGCGTGAAGGATCGCTTCGTCTTCGTGGAGTTGAAAGAACGGACCGTGTGCAATGACGTCGTACCCCTGCGCTAGCCAGACACCGACCAGCTCACCGAACACGAACATCGCCTGTTGGAACCTCGCAGCCGACAGATCGGTGAAGCCTCCGATCGTCTCGACGACCTCGTCGACATCGAGCACCGCGACTCGGCGGCCCGAAGTTCGAAAGCGCTCGCCGAGTGCGTGGGCGACGGTGCTCTTGCCCGACGCGACCGGCCCGACGATGACCACGAGTTGCACCACCCCCTCAGTCTCGCGGTCCCAGCACGTTGCCGATCCAGTCGGGTGGTTCCCGCGTCGGCAATCTCGACGAGAACTGTTGGCGGTTGCTTTCGACCCTGGGCGGTCGGACGAACTGAGAACCGACGTGGCTCTGGCAGTATCTCGTGGGTGCAGCAGATCTGGATCGAACGACGGAAATGGCCCGACACTCCGCACTACGGCCAATCCGGTTGGGTGCTCGGGGAAGACGATCACGGGCTCTGGCTCGAGCTTCGGGTCGGAACCCCCGTGTACCGAGGCGAGGACGTGGTGTTTCACTTGACGAGTGGGGGTCTGATGCTCGTCCCGTGGACGGGCGACTACCTCGCCTGGTTCCTGGAGTACGGAGAGTTGGAGCTCTACGTCGATGTCGTTTCCGGCACGGTGAGGACAGCAACGTCGGTGATCACAATCGACCTCGATCTCGACGTGATCCGACGGCGCGACGGCACGGTCGACCTGCTCGACGTCGACGAGTTCGAAGCCCATCAGGTCGAACTCGACTATCCGGATGATCTGGTCGATCACGCCGAGCGAGCTTCGCAACAGATCCTGGCCGCAGTACGCAACGACCAGGAACCGTTCTCCGGCGCTGCAACGCAAGCGTGGATGACCCGACGTCAACTCTGACACCGCCGAAACCACGCTTGTTGGGGTCTGACAAGACACCCCTGGTCTCCAACTTCCAACCTTGTTGAGCAGTGTCGCGCAGTCGGTCGTGCGCATCGTGCCGGATCAAGTGCGCCTTCGACAACGGAGTCGGCCGAATATTCCCGGACGGGCTTTGCCGGGCGTTCGTCAGTCGGCAGGCGGTGTCCACATTGCTCGGTCGGCGGGGTCGGTCACTCCGATATACCTCCCGCCGGCATCAGCGGCTGCGGTACACGTCGCTATGGTGATCGATGCGCAAGACGGTCACTATTCGTTCGGTCTCATCGATGCGATACAAGATCCGGTAGGTCCCACGGCGGGCACTGTGGATCCCGGCCAGTTCGTTGCGCAGTGCACGACCGACCCGTCGCGGGTTGTCGATCAAAGCGCCAAGGATGAACTCGACGGCTGCCGCGCTCACTGCCTCGGGCAGGGTTTCGCCGATCGCTCGCGCTGCTGGCCTGGACACGATGAGCTCGTAGGGGCCCTCGCTCATCCCGTCGAGGTACCGCGCAACGCTCGCACGGCGTCGACTCCGCGCACGACGTCACCAGCCGCGACCGCGGCTTCGGCTTCGGCTTCGACGAGTTCTCTGACCGCTTCCTGATCACTCAACAACTCGAGCGTCTCCTCCAAGCTCTCCAAGTCGTCTGGGCTGATCAACACCGCAGTCGGCCTCCCATTGCGAGTGATCACCACCCGTTCGTGCTCACGGTTCACGCGATCGACGAACTCCGAGAACCGATTCTTCACGTTCCGCAACGAGTCTGTCGTCGACGTCACGAATGTGCCACGCCGATAGACGGCCGACAACACATCCGATAAGACCACCGTCCGTCGGCCCGTTCAGGTAGCGCTCGTCGACTCGACTACGGGTGGGAAGAGAGCATTATCGGATGGGCCGTAGACCTGACATCGAAACCGACCGGTCGTCGCGTCACAGCGCATAATGCCGGATGATGGCGGGCACTCGGGTGTTGCTCGCCCGTCGTTGTCGATTGGGTGTGAAGGGCCGCAGATCGGGTGCTCGCGGACATTGGCGATGAGCCACACCCCAACATGGAGGGTTTTCGCTCATCGGTGCGAGCTGTTGGCGCACAAGTCGAGCGGTGATGAGCCGCACCCCAACATGGAGAGGTTTCGCTCATCGCTCATGGTCGACGCTGTCGGAAGGAACACATATCGTCCGCCACCGATGCCGTCGTCGCCCGCTCAGGTACGGCACTGATGGGCGGCGCCGGGCAAGTGCCGGTCACGAACGTCCTGGGAGGAGCACATAACGCCATCGCACCGCACCCACCCGACATCGTCACCCGAAAACGCCGACATGGACCAAGCTGATGACGAGACCGAATATGACGTGGGCGAGCGTGTTGCCCATCGGGGTCATGTTGCCGAATCCGGCGGGCGCGATCCCCGGTCTTTCGATGTCACCCCGACGGACGAGCGGATGTGCCGTGTCGAGCGAGGAACAAGACCGCGCCGGTGAGCTGGACGGCGGCCACGAGGCCGCCAAGGACAGACATTTCGCCATACCGACCAGTGGCCACGCCATCCACCTGGCCATCGACTGCGTCCAGTCATCGGACTCGCTTCTGGGATGTGGCTCGTCGTCGCCGACGCTTCTCGGCCCGCTGCTGATCGGTGCAGGTGGCTTGATCGTTCGGGGTGGTGGAGCGGGTGCTCGGGGTGCTGCGGGTGTGGATGACGTTGTGGGTTCTGATCATCAAACGTTCTCCCCAAGCCTGGGTCGCCATCCACACTCCTCGGTCTGTGGGAGAACGGCGTCGATGTCGACACCCGGGACGCAATCGTCGCCGCTGACACCATGGCCACTTCCGTGACGGGCATCCGGGCGGTCGGCGACGTCACCGGCAGCCTCCAGTTAGCCAACCCGCAGGCCGCAAGGGATGGGTGGCTGCATCCAACGCTCCCTCGAAACTCGCCCGGATCCGCAGCGTCCGGTTCGATCCCACCGTGGTGCGGTGGGCCACGTTCAACAGCCCCGAGACCGATACGCGCCCGGGCGTCGAAGCCATCGCCGACGATCTGCACCAGTCCGAACGATGAGCCGTCCTGCAGCAACTCGGCCCTCGAAACCGCCCGCTGGCGAGGCCGACGCCGTCAGTACACGATGTCGAGCGAGTAGCGCAGGGCTTCGTCAAGACGTGCCCTGGTGGGCTCGTCGAGGCGCCCGACCGGTTCGTCATCGAGGTCGACGATCGGGATGGTGATGACGTTGTCGCAGCTGATGACGCACGCTTCGGCAAGGCCGTGCTCAGGTCCGAGCACGACCTCTGATCGGATTCCACGGATCGTTCGTGTGATCGGTGCGCACGTGACCGAGTTGCGTACATCGATCGCAGCGTCGCGAGTGAGCACGCAGACGGGTTGTCGACCAGCAGGTGGTCCGAGATCGGCCCAGTAGATGTCGTTGCGAGCTACCACGCACGCGTGGTCTCGGCGGCGAGTCGTCGTGCCGACTGGATGAGCGCCGGATCGGCGGGCTGGCGCCGGTAGGCGTCGCGGAGTTGAGGATCCGCCGCTGCGGATCGTTCGACGTCGAGGACCGCTTGCGCCCCCCGACGGATCAGCTCGGATCGATTTGTGCCCAGATCAGCGGCGAGCGCATCGAGTCGAGCGACGAGGTCGTCGTCGAGTTGAACGAGTACTTCGCGTCGAGCCATGACCATGTGGAATCCCATATGCCTGCCGTTCGTCTGACCGGTTCGGTCACGGTCACGGTCACGGTCACGGTCGAGTCGGTTCCTCGCCGCGTGCCAGTCGCTCGCCGAATTCGCGCAGCCGGTCGATCGACTCCGCGGGAACCTGCGGGCGGTGGGCTACGAGGGTCGACTTGATGCGTTCGTAGGTGTCGGCCTCCATGCCGCAACGGCGGCACTCGTCGAGATGCGCCTCTATGCGGCGCGCGCGGTCCGCGTCGATGTGTCCGTCCAGATACTGCTGCAGGACCACGCCCACCTGGTGACAGCTCATGCCACCCGGCGGCGTCCGGCGGAACAGCTTCAACATCCACGTCCTGATCACAGTTCACTCCTCGGATCAAAGCCGACCTTGACGAGTCGGTCACGAATACGGGATCGGGCACGATGCAGGCGACTCATCACCGTCCCCACCGGGACGTCGAGGACCTCGGCGGCCTCCGCGTAGCTGAGTCCGTCGATGTCGACGAGTTCCACGACCTGTCGGAATGGCTCGTC
>Ga0209490_10005903_pt1 | contig 11141 bp, 12 predicted proteins | sample MAT06_FD_187209 | JGI IMG/M metagenome (GOLD analysis project Ga0209490, IMG submission 187209) | Freshwater microbial communities from Lake Fryxell liftoff mats and glacier meltwater in Antarctica - MAT-06 (SPAdes) (version 2) | ecosystem: Environmental > Aquatic > Freshwater > Ice > Liftoff...
CGGCCACGATAGCGCAGGATTGAATCCAATCCTAGAATTTTTCGGCGGACATTGCTGTTGTTGCCCTAGGATCGGACAATAATGTATCCAATAAAGGGTACAGACGAAGGAATCGACATGAGCATCGGGCTACCAGGTATGCGCGGAATCGACCACATCGGCGTGACCGTGCCCGACCTCGATGAGGCCGAGCGCTTCTTCGTCGACGTGCTCGGCGCGGAGACCATCTACACCCTGGGTGCGAAGTCGGCCGATGATGACTGGATGCACGCCACCCTCGGTGTTCACCCGCGCACCGTCATCCGCGAGATCCGGTTCCTTCGGCTCGGCACGGGCAGCAATATCGAGTTGTTCAAGTACGACGCGGCGGACGGCCAGGCACCAGAGCCCCGCAACAGCGATATCGGCGGTCATCACCTTGCGATCTACGTGGATGATCTAGATGCCGCACTTGAGTACCTGCGTGCACATGACGTCGAGATCATGGGTGAACCGACCGCGAGCAAGCAGTCCGCGGAGGGCCAGCGTTGGCTGTACTTCCGCAGCCCATGGGGCATGCAGTTCGAGCTCGTAAGCTTCCCCGGCGGCAAGGCCTACGAACACGAGAGCGTGCAGCGATTGTGGCATCCAGCACATCCGGCGGAGTGAGTACTGTGTCTGGGGTCGGACCACTCGTCCACGGCGGCGCGGGTGCGCGCATCGCCGATGACTTGCGCACCGCGATCCTCGCCGGCGAGTACGCGCCGGGCGTTCGGATTCGTCAAGAGGACCTTGCCGATCAGTACGGCGCAAGCCGCCTGCCCGTGCGCGAGGCCCTTCGCCTGCTCAAAGGCGAGGGGCTTGTCACTCTCATCGCGAACACCGGCGCGTGGGTGTCAAGCCTGAGCCTCGAAGACTGCGAAGAGATGTACCAGATTCGCGAGCGCATCGAGCCGCTGCTGCTGCGCTTTAACGTGCCACTGCTCAGCGAGGATCAGATCGATCATCTCGACGAGCTCGCAGCCCAGATGGAGAAGGGCGACGATGTCGAGCACTTTCTCGCGCTCGACCGCGATTTTCATCTCGGCACCTACGAGGCCGCGACGACCACCCTGCTCTCGGACACCGTGCGCCAACTTTGGAATCGCACGCAGCACTACCGCCGCGCGTTCATGCAGGTCTTCCGGCCGAGTGATCGCAGCGTGCACCACGAACACCACCTGCTCGTCGCCGCCATCCGCCGGCGCGACCTTGACGAGTCCGAGCGCGTGCTCGGCGCGCACATCCGCCGCACTCGGCTGGAACTGGCGCGGCATCCCGAAATCTTCACCGACTGACCTCCAGTGAAAGCTGACGCCCAGAAAAAGAGGACCCCCCGTAGCCGTTACGGCCACTAACCCTGCCACCGGCGTCGCCGAGCAGACCTTCGAGCCGCACGGCCCTGATGAGGTGGAACGGCGTATCGCCGGGGTGCAGGGTGCCTTCATTGCGATGAAGTCGACCGCTTACGCGCAGCGTGGCGAGTGGATGCGTGCGGCTGCTGATCTAGTCGGGGCCGAGGTGGCCGAGACCGCCCGCATGCTCACTGTCGAGATGGGCAAGCCCACTGGCAGGTCCGAGGCCGAGGTGCTCAAGTGCGCCAAGAATATGCGGTTCTACGTCGACAAGGCCGAGGGATTCCTTGCCGACGAGCCGCTTGCGAACCGGGCGCGGTCAACGCCTCTGCAGCGTGGGCCCGCTACGAGCCCCTGGGCGTCGTGCTGGCCGTCATGCCTTGGAACTACCCGCTGTGGCAGGTCATCCGCTTCGCAGCCCCCGCGCTCATGGGCGGCAACACGGGGCTACTTAAGCGCGCGTCGAACGTGCCGCAGTCGGCGCTCTACCTCGACACGCTCTTCGAGCGCGCAGGCTTCCCCGCCGGATCATTCACCAGTCTGCTCATCGGCCGCAACCAACTCCAACCCGAGCGTGTCGACGTACCAGACAACCGAACGGTCCAAGTCGCTCACAGTGAACGAGAAGTGAAGAACGTCAATCATGTTTGGTCACGGGTGACCGGGCCGGATGTGTGGGACAGGCCACCGTCTACCACCAGGTTGTGGCCCGTGACCCAGGTCGACTGATCTCCTCCGAGATACAGGATCGCGGAGGCGATGTCGTCAGGTGTGCCCACCCTGCCGAGCGGTGTGTGTTCCATCCACCGCTCGATCAAGACCGGCGTCATATTGCCTGTGCGCCGGGCCATAGGGGTATCGACCAAGCCGGGTGAGACACAGTTCACCCGGATACGGTGTTCCGCCAGCTCAAGGGCTGAACTGCGCGTGAGCATTTCCACCCCCGCCTTCGCGGCCGAGTACGCGGCCGAGCCCCACGTCGGAACGTTCGCGTTTATCGAGGCAACGTTGACGATTGCTCCCCCTTCGCCTGCTCGGATCATTTCCCGGGCCTCATGCTTGAGCGACAGGAAGACGCCAGTAAGCACTACTCCGATAACACGATTCCAAGTCTCAAGATCCTGGTCCACCACCGGCTTGCCTTCGCCCATACCTGCGGCGTTTACCGCAAGGCACACGGTTCCCAGTTCGCGGGCAACGGCGACCATCTGCTCAATGTCTCCTTCATGAAGAACGTCGACTCGAACCCCGTGGATGCGCTCCGACTTCTCAGCGCTCAGGCGCTCCAGTGCGGCCTCGTCCCGATCTCCTACAACGACGGTGGCGCCCTCGTCCCAGAGTCGCTGCACGACCCGCAGCCCGATGCCTGAGGCTCCACCTGTCACTATCGCCGTCTTGCCTTCGTAGTACACGTAGATGCCTTTCGCTAGACGACCGCGACGGGCGAGACCATCGCTCCGGTCGATCCCTTGCCCTTGATGGGCGTCATGATGAAGAGGAACTCGCTGTGTGCACCCGAAACAAGATCCCCCGTCTTGACGTTCTCGATGATGTAGGTGCCGGTTTCGGCGAGGAGATGCTGGTGAACGACGAAGGCGCGGGCGGGCGATTCGAAGGGGATGACCTCGAATGCCCAATTGTCAGCACCCACCGCCGACACTCGATGGTCTGTGAGCCAATGTGCAAGGTCCCACCCGGCACCCGGCTCGCCGGAAAGAAAACGCTCGTTGTCGACCTGCCACAGGCTCATCCATCCGGTGTGAAAAAGCACCGCGTCGCCCGGGCCTAGGCGTACCCCCTGCCGTTCGCAGGCAGCTTCGGCATCTGCGACGGAGATGACATCGCCAGGCGCGAGCATGGCGACCCCTCGCACCGCAGCGATGTCAAGGCACACACCCCTGGTCACCCACGGCTTCATGTTCTCGGCCCCCAGCCGCGTGAGACCCTCGCGCGCAAGAAACTCGGTGTAGTGCACGCCGTTGTATCCGCGGCCCGCGATGCCGTTGTGAGCAAGCCCGTCGACGTGACAGCCTACATGAGCAGAGCTCATTATATATTCCTCGACCCCCGTCCACTCGCTAGGGTCGGTGTGGTGCTGCTCGAGCATGCTCTCCGCCAGAATCAATTGGCGCCAATCTCGATTCGCCGGGCCGGGCATGTCCGGCTCAAGAATCGGCGCCAACTCGATCACTTGACCCGTCCGGACGAGACCAACGGCGGCCAGCGTGCGCTCCGGAGTCACCTCATTGAGCGCTCCGGCTTCATCTCCGGCCCCGTATCTGGACGGCCACCATTGAGGGCTTTGGCTTCCCCGGCCGTCGTATGACGTCATGGGGAGTTCTCCAGCCCCTGCTCGGCAGGCATCGCCGTGGCGCTACTGAGCGCTGCTTCCGCTTCCGCTGATGTCTTCGCAGCGATCGTCGCCTCAGTTGCTCCTGTGATGTGTGCCACAACTTCGGCCGGCGAGACCTCCGACTTGACGAGGTCTGCAACAAGGCGGCCACGCCGCATCACGAGGATACGATCACACACCCGCCAAAGGTGATCGATGTTGTGCGTGACCAACACCATGGTAAGCCCACCTCTTTTGAGGCCGTCGAGTAGCGTCAAGACTTCGGCAGATTCACGGACTCCAAGCGCAGCGGTTGGCTCGTCGAGGAGGAGAAGTCGCTTGCCCCAGTAAGCTCCGCGCGCGATCGCGACGGCTTGGCGCTGACCGCCCGACATTTTCGAGACCTTGCGGTTCAGGAAGGGGACGCGGACATCGAGTCGCGCCAGCGCCGCATCCGTTTCCTTCTGCATCGCGCTTTTGCGCAACAGCCCAAATCGGCGGAGTTCTCGGCCGAGAAAGAAATTCTCGGTGATCGTGAACCGGCCGATCAGAGCAAGGTCCTGATAGACCGTTTCAACGCCAAGTTTTCGCGCGACTGACGGATTGCCCAGCTCGACGGGGGTTCCGTCGAGAAGGAGTTGGCCGTCACTCGGCTGATGAACGCCCGAGATGGTCTTCAGCAGGGTTGACTTTCCTGCACCGTTGTCGCCGACAAGGCCGACCGCTTCACCCTCCCGAACCGTGAAGCTGATGTCGTCAAGTGCCTGGAGGCCGCCAAACCATTTGTTGAGTCGTGATGCCTCAAGAATCGACTTTCCTTGCGCGGGGTCCTGGTCGGTGTCTTCTTCTGTAGTCACAGTTCCGAGGTGTACTTTCTGCTGAGGGTGCTCAGGGCGACTGCCACAATCAATAGTCCTCCCGCGAACAAGTACTGGGTGAAGGGCGGTGCGCTGAAGATCGCGAGCCCATTGAACCCGACCGCCACGGTGAGGACTCCGATGAGTGTTCCCACAATGTGAAATTCGCCATCTCTCAGAGCCGCCGAACCGAGGAATGCCGCCGCGAAGGCCTGGAGCAGGTAGACATCACCCGCGTTCGCGTCAGCACTGCCCAGCGACGCAGCCAGCATGATCCCGCCCGCGGTGCCGCAAAATCCACAGATGATGAACGACCACGTTCGGGTGCCATCGACGCTGATTCCCAGCCGCCGTGCGGCCTCGGGGTCGTCGCCGACTGCCTTGATGTGCTGACCGAGAGGAGTCATGTTGAGTAGCAACCACATGCCGATCGAGAAGAAGATCAGGATGATGATCGGATATGGTACGACGCCAAACGCCCTGCCGAGTGCAAGCTGGGCAAATTGACCGCCGTCTTGAACTGCGTACGTGACCCCGTTGCCATACAAGAGGTTGATCGAAAAAATAAGCGTTCCGGTGCCCAGGGTTGCGATGAGTGCGTTCACCCCGAGTTTAGTGACGATGAATCCGTTCGCCAGTCCGAATAACATCCCGATTGCAAGCACGATGATGATGGCGATCGGAAGGGGAAGACCCCCTTCGCCGCCCACGCCTGGGCCACTGAGCCCGAGAATGCCAAACCCGCTCAAGAGGCCGACGACGAATACGCCCGCGATGCTCGCTTGGTACCCCACGCTCAGGTCGAAATCGCCGCCAACAAGGCAGATCGTGAGGCCGAGTGCGACGATGGCGCCGGGCGCCAAATTCGTGAGGACATTAACAAGGTTGGTCGGACTACCGAATGTGGTCGGGGCCAAGATGAAGAAAACCAGGGAGATGCCCACCAAAACGACGATCGTTCCGTACCTTCCTCCAAAGGAGAGAAGTTGAAGATGGATCGGCCTTGCCCTTTTGAGCGCCCGAGAGTCGGGATCAACATGGGGTGAGGATGAGATCGAAGTAGATGACATTTCGGTTGCACTTTCCCTGCTCGATCGGCGCCGAAGGTGCCCGGGTCAAGCACTGACCCGGGCACCTGTACTGATGAGGACTTTAGACGCCTTCATCCGTAAACGCAGCAGGGAAGTCAATCTCATACTGCTCGACGTTCGCCGTCGTCACAATGAAGAACGCTGCAGGAACGATCTCAGGGTTGTCCAGTGTCAATGCTCCCGACACGACCCTCTCGGCCGCCTCGATCGCCTGCGCAGCCTGAAGAGCACGACCGTTCTGAACGTTCGCGACGATGTAACCTTCCTTGACCAGTGCGAGCCCAGCGGGGGTTGCGTCGTAGCTGTAGATCTTGACGTCGGTACGGTCCACCTGCCTGAGCGCCGCAACGGCACCTTCAGCAGGCTGGTCGAACACGGCGTAGATTGCGAGCTCGACGCCCTCGGTCGGCGGGTTCGCTGCGAGCCAGGCTGCCGTAAAGTCGCGCCCGCCCTGCACAGCGCCGGGGATTGGGACTTCCTTGTCAGTCAGTACGAACTTCGGATCGTTGGCTGCGACTTCCTGAACAAGCTTGTTGCGACCCTGTCCCGGAGTAGCGAGTAGGTAGGTCATGTTGAGCACCTGAACCTTCTCCGCGTCGGCAAAGTCCGCCTCGATCTGCGCGCCCATGTCTGGAACGTAACCCACATCACTTGCCCACACGACACCAGGGCTCAACTTCCCCGAGCTCATCGCGAGCACAGGAACGCCTTTCGCTTGCGCAGCAGCAATGCCCGAGCCGAGCAGGTCGGTATCAAACGCCAGAGTCATGATCATGGTTGCACCCTTCTCGAGCATGACCTGCATGATCGAGTTGGCGGACGAAGCATCCCCGGCTGGGTTTGCAGCCTGATAATCCGTCTCCCAGCCGTTTTCCTCTGCAAGCGCCACGACAGCCTCTGCGGTCTTGTTGAGCGTAGCGTCTGCGGCGCTGAACCCAATGATGCCGAGAACTACCTTGTCCTCTCCGCCAGTGTCCTCACTGGGCGTCGGGGCAGCGCACCCAGCAACGAGCAAAGTGGTGGTGACCGCTAGTGCCGCGAGCGCCAGAAACCGATTGTGCAAGCGACGATGCGGCGCCGCAGTTGTGCCTCTCTTCATTTCCTATCTCCTTTGACGGGTTAGGGCCCCCAATAAAATGGGGTCCTAAGTGTGGCTATATTTACGGAAGACCGCCGCTTGTGTGAACTAATGGGCCCAAATCGTATGCAAAATGCAGCGCTATCGGCCCTGTCGCCCGCGGTTGTCCTGACTCATGCTTGCACATCGGCTCGCACTTGTCATTACATTATGGCGTGCCATGGCCAATTTGTAACTACATTTGATTAATTGCGCTGATGTCGATGGTTAGGGCCCTTGGATCGACCGCACCGATCACCCAACGTGACCCACTGGCAGCTTTGAATCGTGGACGACAAGGCCGCACTCAAGAGGCTGACGGATCGTGTTGCGGCCGAACTAAGAAACGCGATCCTGACCCACAAGCTCAAGCCAGATGCCCCGATTCGACGAGTGAAACTTGACCAAGGCCCAGGGATGGGCTGTTGACCGGTTCGTGAAGCTCAGCGAGGCCTCGAAAGCGAGGGCCTCGTGGCTATCCGGGCGACCAGTGGCGCGCGAGTCGTGGTTTTGGACCATGAGGCGTGTGTCGAGATATACAAGGTTCGGGAGCGACTCGAGCCTCTGGCATTGAGCGGAAGCCTACAGAATCCGACCCAGGGCCAGCTTGCATCCATCGCTGAGGGGGCACAGCCCCGCGCAAGTTCCGCACAGCTTTGGTGCTTGCCGGAAGCGGACAGGAACTTGCACTTCACCGCGTACGCGGGTGCCACGCCTCGCCTTCTGAAGATGATCGAAACATTCTGGAGCACAACCCAGCACTACCGTCGTCTTCTTCTCACGACGTGGACGACCGAGGACTGCGTCATCAACGACCACGAGCATGGCCCACTCGCCAACGCGATTCTGGAACACAATTCCCGTGCCGGTGAGGATATCCTTCGCTTGCACCTAGAGAGCGCGCGATCTCGACTCACCCGGCGCGCGGCTCTGTTCGACCGAGAGGCGTGACACGTGAATCCGCGGGTATTGATGCGAATGGTTTGGGATGACGCCGCTTCGGTGCAATCATCGTCTGTGATATGTCCTTACTTGGGATTGGTACTTCGTGACCACCATTGAGCGTCCACTGCCGGAGGAAGTGTTCTCCGGACTTGACCGTGTTGGGCCGGTGCCGCTCTACGCCCAGGTCGCTGAGCGCTTAGAGGCTCTTATCGCCGACGGCACCCTGCCCTCCGGTACCCGTCTTGAGAACGAAATCGCAATGGGTGAACGGTTCGGGCTGTCGCGACCAACAATGCGGCGGGCAATTCAAGTGCTGGTTGACAAGGGCCTTCTGGTGCGCCGCAGGGGTGTCGGGACCCAGGTGGTGCATGGTTCAATCACCCGCCGTGCCGAACTCAGCAGCCTCTACGATGATCTTGCCCAAGACGGTCGTCGGCCGACGACCGAGGTGCTTGTCTATGAGCAACTCCTTCCATCGCCGGAGTTGACTCAGCTGTTGGGGGTAGAAGTAGGCCATCCGGTGCTTCATCTGCGTCGACTCAGGTCCGCGGATGGCGTACCTATCGCGCTCATGGAAAATCATCTGATTACCGCTCCGACGGTGGGTCGGGAAGAGTTGGAGCACCGCGGCCTGTACGAGATGTTGCGCGAGCGAGGATCAACTATGCGGGTTGCGCGTCAATTCGTCACCGCCCGCGCTGCCAGCAAGGAGGAAGCCAAACTGCTCGACGTGCGGGTGGGCGGCCCAATCCTTACCCTTGAGCGCACGGCCTACGATCAATCGGGCCAGATCGTGGAGATCGGGCACACTCATTACCGCCCCGATCGATACACGATCGAATTCACGCTGGTGGAAAAGTAGCAACAGCAGGTAAAGGCTGTCGTCAGAGGCCCGCTAAATCCTCGATCTCGCTGAGAGTTGGCATTGCGATCGAACATCCGCGACGGGATGCGACGATTGCTCCTGCTGCGTTCGCGAAGACAAGTGCGCGCTCGAGCTCCCAGCCCAAGAGCAGAGCGTGACATAGCGCACCGCCGAAGGCGTCGCCCGCACCGAGGCCGTTGGCAACCTCCACCTCAATTGGTGCAACCGTGACACGGCCGCCGGGAATTGCCCCGAGTACCCCCGCCCCACCGAGTTTGATGATCACCAACGCAGCTCCGAAACTGAGCAAAGAGTTTGCCGCCGTCGCTGCATCCTTGGCGCCCGTGACGATGCGACACTCGTCGAGATTGCCCACGATCACCGTCGCGTAGGGGAGCGAGTCCCGCGCCGCTCTGGCCGCTTCTTCCTCGCTCGCCCAGAACGCCCGCCGAAAGTCGAGATCAACAACAGTGTGTGATCCGGCTGCACGACTCGTCACGCAGGCATGATGTGCTGCTCGGCTGGGCTCGGCTGAGAGCCCGCTCATGGTCATCCAGAGGATGCGTGCCGCCCCAATCGCATCCATGTCAAGCTCATCGACGGCAATCGCGACATCCACGGGAGGGTCAGGCCGGTAGATCGTCAGAGGAAAATTGTCGGGGGGCGAGATCTCGCAGATCGCGACAGGAGTGATGCCCCCGTCAACGGCAAGCACTTGGCTGACGTCGACCCCCCACTGCGCCAATTGGCTACGCGCAAACCGACCAAACGCATCATCCCCCACACGCGACACAACTCCCGATCGGTGCCCCAAACGTGCCGCGGCAACGGCAACATTGGTGGGACTGCCCCCGACTGACTTCTCAAACGCGGTGACCTGCTCGAGGGGACCGTCCTGAACGGGATAGAGGTCAACGAGAGTTCTTCCGATTGTCACCACATCGAGCGGCATTGCATCGTCCGTCCTTACGCCGCCTCGCGGCTCATTTGTCATTACATTCGTACTTACTGTATCCGAGGATCGAAGATGATCTTCATCCCCTCCCCCGCCCTCAGCCTTGTGATCACCTCATCCCACTGTGCAAGCGGCTCGATGCTGGAGATGAGCGGCGCGAGATCAACGAGCCGGTCATCCAACAGCCGCATCGCGCGACGCCAAGACTGGGCGGTCGCCGCGAAGCCAGACGTGATGGTGAGTTCTTTGTAGAGAACGAGATCAAGTGGAATCGTGACATCGTGCCCATGTATGCCGACGCTCACGTAGCGACCCGCCTTGCGCACAGCTTCCAGTGCCACCCGCGCCCCGCCCGCGCTCCCGGAACACTCCAGCACAACGTCGAACCCGGGCTCGCTAGCGCTATCGGTCGCGTGAAACCCCAGCGCCCGTGCAACCGCGAGCCGCGGTTCGTCTGCCGTGAGCCCACTCACCGTCACCTGCGCACCCGCCGCGCGCGCCACCTGAGCGCACAGCACGCCCATCGGCCCCGGACCGGTGACCAGAACTCGGTCACCGGCATTGATGACGGGAGGGTCTAGCAGGAGGTGCGCGACACAAGCGAGAGGCTCGGACATCGATGCCTCACTGAGCGAGATGTGATCGGGCACACGGTGAACCAGCTGCGCTGGCACCCGCACATACTGCGCAAAGCCTCCGTCTACAAAGGACCCCATCGACGACTTGTTCTCGCAGAGGTTGCGACGGCCCTCCTGGCAGTGGCCGCAGCCACAAACCTGGTGGTGGGTCTCGCACGCCACCCTCGCACCGAGGAGTTTCGCGTCCACCCCGTCGCCAAGTTCGACCACGATGCCGGCCACCTCGTGGCCCATCACCACCGGCGGGCGTGACGGGTACCCGTCACTGAGTAGGTGAAGGTCGGTTCCGCAGACGCCCGCCGCGTGAACCTCGACGAGCACGTCGCCGGAACGAAGCGTCGGAACCGGCCACGTCGAGACACCGACACCCCCTTTGCCCAGGCGGCTCTTCACCACCGCCCTCATCTCAGCCACCGAGGGACTCCTCTGCGAATCGAATCTCACCGTTGCGGGTCACTCGGGTGACCGCAGCGCTGTGATTCTCGAAAAGCGCGCAGGTATACCAATTCCGCACTGTCTCCCTTGGCTCGATTCGATGCGCCATGTTCCGTCGACGGGCACCACCGAGGCCGTCATAGGGCCATGCGGTCTGGGCCTCGATGGCCATCATGTTCGCCCGCCCGTAGAACGGAAAGCCAGGATCACCCCGCATGATCCAGAGCCACGAGTAGGGGTGCCGCTGAATGTCCCAAGCGAGCGCCACGCTCACGCCCGGCTGAGGCTGACGGATTGCCGCCCACCCTTCTGCGAGACCGTCCACATAGAGCAGCTGGTGCACTTGCCCGTCGGGCACCACGCTGAGGTCGACCGACTCGCCGTTCTCTCGAATACCTCGCGGCCAATCGGTTGGCTCGAGACGTAGCCCGGCCGCACGCTCAACATCGGGGCGAATGCGCGCCCCGGTGGGCAAGTCGAGCTGAGCTCCTGGCGTAGCGGGGAAGGCAGGATGGTGCCCCCAAACGAAGTCG
>Ga0209490_10005909_pt1 | contig 11133 bp, 10 predicted proteins | sample MAT06_FD_187209 | JGI IMG/M metagenome (GOLD analysis project Ga0209490, IMG submission 187209) | Freshwater microbial communities from Lake Fryxell liftoff mats and glacier meltwater in Antarctica - MAT-06 (SPAdes) (version 2) | ecosystem: Environmental > Aquatic > Freshwater > Ice > Liftoff...
TTAAGAAATTCTTTTCATTAAACGGATTACCCGATCGAGACGCCTCCACCTGATCGCGTGAGAGGACATCGAAATCTAGTCCAAATTTGGTATAAAGCTCATCTTGCCACTGCTCGACTAGGCTACCCGGTGCAACAATCAAGCAACGCTCTAGATCTCCTCGCAGGAATAATTCTTTAATTAGAAGTCCTGCCATAATTGTTTTTCCTGCACCCGGATCGTCAGCTAGCAGGAAACGGAGCGGTTGCCGTGGCAGCATTTCACCATAAACGGCTGTAATCTGATGTGGCAGAGGTTCAACTAACGAAGTGTGAATCGCTAAATAGGGATCGAATAGATAGGCTAGACGGATGCGATTTGCCTCTGATACCAGACGAAATAGCTCCCCATCTGCATCAAACAACCAAGGCTTGCCTTGGGCTACAATTTCTAACTTGGGTTCATCGCTGCGATAGAGCAACCGATTTTTGATAGCTCCACTGGAGTCTTCAAAAATTACCTTTATCGCCTGATTGCCGTACCATTCCACATTGACTACTTTGGCTACGCCATCCAGCACCAAACCTTTAACCAGAGTTCCAACTTCCAAAAGTTCTAAAGTAGCCATCTGTAGTTCGCCTCAAAAGACTGAAGAAATATAGCGTCACATAGAACTGGGAAAGGAAATCCCTTACTTAGAGAAACTCGTCAAAGTTTAGACAGCGTTAGAGATAACTGCTTGTAAATCTGACAGCAACTTCTCTAACTTCTTTCGCTTCTTAGGATCATCCCAAACCTTCGATCGCTTAGCGAGACGCAAAACATCATCAATCTGAGTCTTTAAAGGTGAATTTTTGGCTCCAGCAGAGGTCTCAGATTTAATGCTGGCAATTCGATCTTTAATTTGTATCAACGATAGATCTTGAGCGATCACATCATCTAATAGCTCCTTGCGCTGTTCTTCGTCTCTAACACGAGCGATTGCTCGCGCCTTAGTGTACTCTAGCTTGCCAGAGCGAAGTGCTTCCAGGATAGGAACTGGCAAATTGAGCAATGGCAATCGGTGAGTCGCAAAAGACTCCCAGGTGATGCTGCCAATCAGCTTAAAAATCTCCTGAATCCTCTGCTTTTGTTCCGATTCTTCTTTTCCGACAACGTTGTCGGAAGGGTGTTCGGCAGCAACTTTAAGGGAAGATTGTGTTCTTCCGACAACGTTGTCGGAAGATTTGGCAAAACGGTGGAGAAGAGCAGAAACCTCGTTGACGGGTAGCTGTAGTCGTATCGCCAGGAGATTGAGAATGCCCTCTGTTTCTTCAACAGGGTTGAGGTCTTCTCTCTGAAGATTTTCGACGAGAGCAATCTGGAGTGCTTCGTTGTCAGAGAGCGAGCGAATCACAACAGGAACTTCTTTAAGCCCAGCTTCCTTAGCAGCGCGGTAGCGGCGCTCTCCTGCCACCAGCTCATGCTTTCCAGAGGAAAGTGGTCGAACTAGAAGCGGTTCTAGCACCCCATATGTCTGGATTGATTGAACAAGCTGCTCCATTTTTTCAAGATCGAAATATCGACGCGGCTGCTGTTTAGGCAAAACAATTTGTGCCAGAGGGATGGCAAGCGATTCATTGTTTGAGGTGTCTTCTGCCAGTTTAGAGTCCTTTGCCGAAGCTGGTTCTGTGAGTGAGAAAATCCCCAACTCACCGGATTGAAAAGGGTCAGAACCCAGGCCACTTTTGCGCTTTACCAACGTTTGATTACCTCATCAACAAGTATTCGATAAGCTTTTGCGCCTACCCCGCTAGGATCATGCTCAAAAATAGAAATTCCGAAACTAGGTGCTTCGGAAATCTTAACAGTGTCGGGCACGATCGCCTTAAAAATCAGGCTACCAAAATGGTCCTGAAGCGACTTCATCACGTCTTTGCTAATATTTTTCCGTCCGTCATACCGAGTTGCCAGCACCCCCACAATGTGGACAGGGTGATCCAGGTAGTTCTTGACCAAGCTAAAGGCATACTCCACACCTCGTACCCCTAGCAATCCTACATAGCTCATGTCAACTGGGACAATTACACCATCGCTTGCCATCAGTGCATTAATCGAGAAAACACCAATGTTAGGGGGGCAGTCAATCAGAATATAGTCGTACTGGTTCTCTAGAGGGATAAGCGATCGCTTCAATAAATTTTCGCGTCCTGGCAGGCTAGAGATGGCAATTTCTTCAACTGCCAACAAAATGTTGGAGGGCAAAATATCGACACCGCTGGAAGTTGAGAGAATCGCCGCTTTCAGCAAAGCATTAAGATTCTCTGGCTCCTGATTTCGTAAAACATCTTTAAGCTGTGTTCCTAAATTCCAGACCTCTAACCCTAATGATGCTCCAGATGTCCCTTGCGGATCAATATCTACCAGTAGCACATGCTTTTTCTTAAATTTCACTAGCCCTGCTGCCAGATTTGTCGCTGTTGCCGATTTGCCAACACCGCCCTTCATATTAAAGATTGTCAGCTTCTTCGCCACTGCCTTCTATGCCTTCTACATGAATGAGTGCTGCATATTCAAACCTCAAGTGGCTCTACTGTAACTGATACCTAAGGACTGAGTATTTGTTTACTCAGAGAAAAGAAGGGGTTAGATTTATCATTGCTACAGGTTAGATAAAAGCAAACCAGATAATCAAATTGATCAAGGTTCTCAACCTTAATAAGCCCCTCAATAGCGTTCGTAATTCCTCTTGCATGGGCGCGACGTTTGCTTATAAGGCGTGGACAATTCAAATTTAGAAGTTCGATCATGTATGTGGCACGCTTTTGCTCTGATGCATTTAACTCTGACGAAGCACAAATTCCCCCATCTACCGTGTAGGTAAAAAAGCGTTCTGAGCTTTCTGCTGTAGGATTAATAAAATCGTTAGAGTTATACTTTGAGCCTTTATACATCCCGCAGTGGCGGTTTTTATCTGACCCTCCGTTGCAGGAACATGCGAGATTAGCGTATTCAAAAGTTCGAGCACGGTCGCCATGACAGCCACTTTTGGGCTGAAAATGTTCAATGTGAAGGTCTCCTTCGGCCAAGGAAAACTCACAGTAACAGCAAAGACGAGTTTGCTCTGTTATTAGAGATGTTTTAACTGGTACATACGCAGCTTCATTCTTTGCAAAATCTTCCCAAGTATCGCTATTTGGCCGCCATGCATTAATTTCTACAGGGGGGGAAACTTTTGTATAAGATCTCATCGTTTGGAAAGAATTTCAAGTTGACGAATACGCATGTCTGCATGAACCAAGTCTACATCTGAGCTTCCAAGATTAGACTCAAGTTTTGAGCGTAGTGCTAAAGCTTCAGGCGTAGTATGCTGACGTGATTCAACTAATTGTAAGTATTCCCTGAGAGCACCAACAGTTTCTATATTTTTAGGTCGAGTGTGCACCCCAAATACATTCTCAAGCACAAAAGAGCTTTCACTACCGTAAGTACCAACATCCTCCGGCAAAGCCTCAAATCTGTGTTGAGACGTTAAGAAGTGAACCTGCTCCTTCTTAACAGTCGTTAATACCTGTGGGCTATGTGTAGAAACAATTAATTGTGTGCCAGGAAATACTAAACGAAGATCAGGCAGAATGCTCTGCTGCCATCCAGGATGTAAGTGCAATTCAATCTCATCAATAAGTAAGATTCCAGGTGCTTCCAGTGGATTATCCCAGTTTGGGTGCGCTTGCGCTAAACGGCGAGCAAAATCTAGAATCAAAGCGATCAAGTTACGATAGCCATCGCTTAACTGGTCTAGTTCAAGAACTTGTGTTCGCTCTTCCCCTTTGTTCAATTCAACCTTGAGGCTAGGTGGATTATCATCAAAAAAGACATTGCCAACTTCACCTAAGGTTGTTTTTAGGGCATGGCGCATTGCCTTAAGATCGGAAAATTCAAAATTTATATCATCCTGGTGCTGTCTCTTCTGTTGCCGTAATTCTTGGTTCTCGCGAAGGTAGAACCACTGACACATAGCTTGATAATCAGCACCAGCGTTGAGCGCATTGTGAAAAGCCCCACTACGCTCTACTCTTGATGAGAAAACATCTCCCATTTTGGGCATTTGTGAGAAGCGACGATTCGCCCGATAGTAAGCTACCACCGGGAATGGAATAAGTGCCTTAGTATCAGAACGGCGTTCCTCCTGCCACAAATCTGTAAAGTAACGGTAGATATCGTTGAGGGGCTTAGACTTGCTATTACCATAGCTAAAGTTATTGGGCGGGAGATATTGTATATAGTCAGTCCAGTCAATTAATCTTGGTTCGCCAGCAGTAGTAGTTCCTGGAAAATTAGGTAACTCATAGTAATCCCCTGCTTGTGCTCTGACCTGAACAAAGTCCCGACGTCTGATTAATGGATCTTCCCCTGTTGCTACATGAATATCGTTAGGGCGGAGGGTAATACTTTGATTAGCTCGTTGGCGACTGCCTCCGCCACCGTTAGCGGCAATAACGTCGTATAGGGCAATTGCAATCGCATCCAGAATTGTTGTCTTCCCAGCTCCATTGATACCAACAAACACGTTAATGTCGGACTGCAAAGGAACACTGATTGTCTCAAAGCAACGGAAATTGGTGATTTCAATTTTCTTTAGCTTCATCACTTATTCCACAAAATCATCTTAGTCACGCATTCAATACTGCTTCAAAAGATGCTGTCCTTTTCTTTTTCTGCAGCGATTCCAGGTCAGAGTGGTTCTCCTGCTTCAGAAGCAGGAGAACTGTAGGAGGATGCACGCTAGATAATCGTGCTGCTTCAGCGCTACTCGTTTTCTCGCTGCTGGCCATCTGTACGATCGCCTGTTCCTGCTACTGAATCGACTTCGGATGCCGACCGCCCACTCAGCCTTGACGCCGAGATCCTCTAGCCCTGCCTTTATTCGTTGCTAAAACTAAGCATTTATACACTTCTTGAATAGGTTGTAGTTGTTACTCCAAAAGCACTTGAGTGACCTCTGGGTCAAGATGCTCTATTGGTTCCTGCAAGGAAGGTGGCTCCATAACTAAGTCTTTCAATAGATGAACTCATTAAATATTAACTTTGTTCTTTCAGCTGCGCACTGTCTCTTAAACGGTGGAAATTGAGACACTTGAACAGAGTCTCGCACATCAATAGCAGTCCTAGCTTTCTAGCGTCTCAAAATTCCCCTCAAAATCAAACTCTCAGAACTGTCTTATCCAATGAGTTGTGAGACACTTCATTTCCACTGGGGGAAATTGCAAAAACGAACGATTACGCAATCGTTCTTCATCAACGCAAGAACGATTGTTTCGGTTTTGCCTAAACCTATTGCAAAATGTGTTTGAATGGCAATACGTTGAGGCAAGATTTAACGATGCTGGTTGGCTATGCACGGGTATCCAAAGTAGATGGACAGGACAAAGCGGTTCAGATTCAGGCACTCAAGACCGCTGGGGTTGAGCGACTCTTTGAGGAGACGGCTTCCGGGGGGCGTTGGGACAGACCGCAACTCCAGCGGGCACTCGATCAACTGCGTCCCGGCGACGTTTTTATGGTCTGGAAGCTCGATCGCCTCTCGCGCTCCCTCAAGGATCTGCTCACGCTGATGGAGAAAATTGATGCCAGTGGGGCTGGCTTTCGCAGTCTGACAGAGGCCATTGATACGACCACGCCTGCTGGTCGCATGATGATGCAAATGGTGGGGAGCTTTGCTGAGTTTGAGCGCGCCATGATTCGAGAACGCACCCGAGCCGGACTAGCGATCGCTCGCCAACAAGGACGGGTCGGGGGGCGTCGCCCAAAGCTCACGCGTCAGCAACAGCAAGCCATTGTTGAAATGGTCAGTCGGGAGGAGAAGAGCGGTTCTGAAGCGGCGCGACTGTTCAACATCCATCCGTCTACGGTGAGTCGCTTAGTCGCTAAGCACAGACATCCAGAAGTGCCTAAATGGTGAAGCGGAACCACAGAAGAGTGCCAAGGAGCGTCGAAGAAAAGGTGCCAATTAATTCTGAAATTTACAGGTATACCTTTCGAGACGCTCCGATCAGTGTGTCTCAAATCGCCTTTCTCACAAAGTCTTAGCTCTTATGAAACGCTGGAATACTTGATATAACGTTTCTTGACTAGGCAGCGCTTGCTTGAGTCAGAGACAAGGACTGAGGAACTTCTTAACGTAAGACTCATGTATCTCGTCGTGGAACATACCTTTTCGGGGGGTTATGCAAAGAATCCCATAGTGGACTTCAAGTCAGCCATCTGACTTGAAGTCCACTATGGGATTCGGCACTTTACCTGTTGGTGTTTCAATAGTTTGGCAATCCTTACTGGTAGCTCTGGATGTTTACCCATCCGAATTGCCTGGTAACTTCAATCCCCACCGAAGGGGCTGCGACTACCTTGAACTTTGACAGGCCAAACAATCGGGGGTTCAACGTGAGTGCGAAGCTTCATCAGTTTATTGTCCTGCTTGGTTGAGGAGCCAGATGAGCTTAACGGGTCACGTCCGGTTTTGCAGACAACTCGGGTAGGTGACTGCCCGACTTGGTCAACCGTCCCCCCGTAACAGATATATTAAACCCGCTCGATGAGGTCAGTGAGATTACAGTTCAAGTAATTGCAGAGCTTGTCTAACAGTTCTCCATTGATTAAAGGCATCTCGTCAGTACGGCGTAACTTAGAAATAGTATTTGGATGAACAGCCAGCCTTGTGGCTAATTCCTTACCAGTCACACGTCGTTCTGCCATTAAGCGATTTAATCTCCAGATAATCATAAATATCACTCCTTGTACTCAGGTAGATGCGCCTCGGCTACTTAATCGTTTTAAGTAGCTCATACTACATTACAAGGAAGTTGTGAAACTTAACAAGGTTTACGTGGTTTGAAACGTTCCTTAAGAGTGCACTGAGCGTAAAAAATTAGAAATCACAATTTTTAGTGATAAAAAACAAGATTTTGTTGTTCATAACACTTTCGCGTGGTCTATCATAAGAGCATCTACGTAGAGCAATTTGCTTAACCTGCTGTACATGGCAGTAATGTATGTGCGGCGTTGGAAAATTCCAACGAAGATAGCGCTCCAGTTAGCATGACGTATAAAGGAAATAACAATGTCATTAGTGTCATCTTTGCTTAGGCTTACACTGTTAGCTGGCTCTGCCGTAGTCATGAGTGCTTCAATGGTCTCTGCTGCTGATCGTTGGGCACCAGCTACGTTTCGTTGTTCTACTAGTGGAGGGATTTTTTCAACCGTAGCGGAGCATCCCGACAGAGGAAGGGTTGTGTTTATAAATTGGCGAACTCGATACTTCGAGAGCTCTGGTTGGACACCAAGAGAACGCTGTGACCATGTCTCTGCTAAATTTCAGCAATTTCAACAAGCTCAAATTTTGGTATATATCATTCCAGGAAGAGTAAATGGACAGCCTGTCATTTGTGCTTCTCGTGATGAAAATGGCGTGACAACGCCTTGCAATAGTGCAACGCAACTGTTCACTCTTCAGCCAGGTACAGATCCAAATACAGTGATTAGAGAGCTTGCAAATGTAAATCGTGATGTGAACGCGTCACCGTCTAACCAACGCTCAACATCATTGTTGACCAATTCCAAAGGAGAGACGATCCTCCATGTAGATACGCAATTGGAGCTCTCGCGATTGGAGCTATCGCCTTCGCAGCTATCGCCTTCGCAACCATCGCCTTCGCAGGGAGTTCCTTGTGAACTGGGCTTATACGGACGGTGCTCTGGTAATTAGAATTTGGGCGTTGCTAAATCCGGCTATGAAACGGGTTCTGAAAGCTTTGTGGCACTCTCCCAAATCTGGCAAAATCATAGTTCCATTCAGCAACGCCAGAATTTGTTCACCTTAGTACAATTTACCGTTGATGGATTTCAGAAATCAAGGACGAACTTTGAGGTGGAACGCAAGAAGTAAATGTGAGTGATTTACATTGCGACCATACTGCATTAGGATGTGTGCTTTACTGGCACACACCTTACAAGTTTCATCTGCATTTTCCAGAGCTCGACGATGCTACTTAGAATCTATCTGAGAACTAACCAAAGTTTCTGGATTGAAAACTACGAAGGAAGTTTTTGGATAGTTTTTTATAGTTTTAAGTTTGCTGAGATTTCCAAATCTGGTCAACTTAAATATGTACTTGAGGATGAAGCAAACTCATATGAGAAGAGACATACAGATTTTCCTGCCAATTATCAGTTTAGCAACATCTATTTGTTTTCCAGGTACTGCATCAGAGCCTTTTCATCCTTGCAACATAGCAAGGTCAATAACCGTGCAGGTTATTTCAAGCAATGGGTTGTTAGGATCAGGGGTTTTAACTCGAAAGGAGGGCGAGACTTACACTGTTGTGACATCTGCACATGTAATTAACGGAGATACGCTAACTATCAGGACATCTGATCGAAGAGAGCATGATGCTAACCTGGTAAGACGATACGATACCGAGTCTTCTATAGAAAATGATGTAGCTGAAGTTTCTTTCGAGAGTGACTCAAACTACGATGTAGCTGAATTTGCATCCAGTCCAAGAGTGGGGGAACGTATACATGTGGCTGGCTTTGTCGATAATTCACCAGAAGCTGAAAATTTTACGTGCCTCACAAGTGATGTCTCTTTTGTACTAGATCAACCAATGGAACAGGGATACCAATTAGGTTATCTGACTGCAGTTCAAAATGGTACGAGCGGCGGACCAGTCTTAAACCAGGAAGGATATGTTGTTGGTATTAATGGTCTAAGTGTTCCTGTTATTTTTCAAAATCCGCAACTCTATAGATATAGAGACGGCTCTTTAGTACCTTATCCGCTGAATCAACTAGCTGGTTCTAGCTGGGCAATTCTCACTGACGAATTTTCTAATGAAACAGTATCCAGTAATCCTGAACCCAATCGAACATTAGAGGAACCTACTCGTGAGCCAATACCAGAGGAAGAAAATAGGTCAGTGATATCCCGTGATCTTCCAGAAATGATATGTGAAGAAAACTCTGCGGTAACGCCGTCACAAGCTAGCCTGGGTAGAGAAAATATCCCCTCTTGCTTATATGAAATAGCTCGACAGGGCACTATCCAAGTTGTTGTTAGAAGCCCTACAAGGCAAAACAATTATGTTTTAGTCGGTTCAGCAGTGATTTATCAGAAGATCGAGAATCATTACTTTGTCCTCGTAAATAGTCAATTGCTAGAGCTTCGAGAGCAGCAAGACTCTTTTTTGATAAAAGCTCCAGATAATTTCAGTAATGGTAGTGAGAATATCTACTATAGTTTAACCCTAGTAAAAACACTTCCTGAAAGGGGCTTAGCTATTCTAATGTTTACAAGTGAGAAAGACTACCCAATTGTAGAAAGGCAGCACTCAACTACCTCAGAAACTAGAAACAATGCTTATTTGTTTGGTTGGGGTAGAGAAGGAGAAGAACCCTCATTTGAATTTTCTAGCATAGATGTCAGAAGCCGAGGTAGATATCTTGCGCTTGACTATGACAGTCAGGATCTACGTCTTCTAGGAGGGGGGATAATTTTGGATCGTCAAGGTAATCTAATCGGAATTCAAACAGATATCAACAAAGGAGTGTTAGTAAACGAGGAAGTTGAAGTTTTATATCCATTTTCCGTGGATAGATTTCGAGTAGATTAGTTGCAGATTTGGAGACTTAAAAAACTGCTTCAACCTATGTAATCACAAAAATATTCGTTGTAGTTGATAAGTAATAGGAAAATGACCCTGAGTGAAAAGAATGAGTGCTATGAAGATAAAAATTAAGTTGAAATTTACCTATTTCTTGTCAATTCTCTCTATATTTATGGCTGGAAAGGTATCTGCCGAAGGATGTATGAGCTCGCGTGATGTTTATGTTGGGATAAATAGAGCGCTAGCTGAGAATAGTACGATTGTGATTGCTGCTACAAGTCTCACCTCTCCATCTAGCTCTTTTCCTATAGGCTCTGGTGTTGTTTACAAACGTGATGGTAGTAACTATCTTGTTGTTACAGCTAATCATGTTGTATCAAATAGAAATAGCGAACGATATTTAGTACAAACTCGCTCTCGCACATCACTCGCTGCCAGAGTTATTAGAAGGTCTTCACGATTAGACATAGCTATCTTACAATTCACGTCGTATACAAACATTCCTGTGATACAGATTGGAAGATCTTCTAATTTAAATCTTTTTGATAACACTTACTTACTTGGTTGGAGAATTCGGGGGGAACATGCTGAATGGGAAATTACTGAGGGAGGATTCAATAGAAGAACAGATAGCCTTTTTGACTATTCAAATGCTTCATATTACGGAATGAGTGGGGGAGCGATTTTGGATGATGAATGTAAACTAGTGGGAATTCACAAAGGTAGAAATAGAACTTCTAATGTGTATGGACAAGGAATTATGGTTGATAGCATTAGAGAAATGATGTTTCCTCCGCCAAGTTTTACTTTTCCTCCGCCAGGTTTTACTTTTCCTCGTTTCCAAATTTATGCGCCATAAGAAAGGAATATTAAGACGTGAATAAGAATCTTTGGGTTCCGCTTCTGAAGGTATTTAATCTGACGCTGTTCATAGCCTTTTTAGGTATCATTCCACCTTGGTTGGAGTTCTTGAAAGACAACAAAGATGTTATTTTCCCTCCAAAGCCATGTCATCAGTTATATGGGAAATGCTCTGCAGAATAGATATTGAGGCATTCTTTGCTTCTGCAACAGAACAGAAGAGCAATCATCACACCCATGAAGGTACTAAGGAAAGATCTGTTGCTGACGATATTCCTGCTAGGTTAGGGGCTTCGTTGCACTAATGGGCTTGGTTAGTCAAGTAAAGGTAAAATTGACCAGCAATTATAAATTTGGATTTGCTAGACAGTATACAGAAATAGGAGCGAGCGTTCAAAGGAAGATTAGGTCAGTCAAGTAGATGTAGGACTTGCGGCGCGGCTTCTGACTTCAAGCGTACAGTGACTTTTTAGCTGTCGTGGAGACACATTAGTGTCGTTAAAGAAGCAAAGCTAGACCTAGCTTGCACATCCAGTGCGAGTGCTTGCGACCGCTCTTGACTTCGGCGAGTGCCTGCTCGTAATCGTCTTCTTGTGCTTCCACAAAGCGGTTTAAGTTATGGGAATCGCCTGCGTTACTGGATTGACTCATA